>Ga0209718_1000235_pt1 | contig 78930 bp, 62 predicted proteins | sample AD_JPNAS1_MetaG_FD_184420 | JGI IMG/M metagenome (GOLD analysis project Ga0209718, IMG submission 184420) | Active sludge microbial communities of municipal wastewater-treating anaerobic digesters from Japan - AD_JPNAS1_MetaG (SPAdes) (version 2) | ecosystem: Engineered > Bioreactor > Anaerobic...
GATCGGCGGCAATCATCTCACGCATACCGCCCGCAAAAATATCCGCATCACCTGTGTGGCGCTGGACAACTGGCTCTATAGCATGACCAAGAAACAGACCTCGCCCACCTCCCCCCTCGGGTTCAAGAGCAAGACCGACCTGGGGGGCGCGATAGACTACCCGATCAACCCGGCCCGGCAGGCCATCGCCGCGGGCGCCACCTTCGTCGCGCGCACTGTCAGTTCCAATCCCAATCATTTGCTGCAAATGCTGGAAGCCGCGCAGGACCACAACGGTTTCAGCTTCATCCAATGCCTGAGCGAATGCGTGGAGTTTGCCCCCGGGGCATTCGATGCCGCCAACCCACGCAAAGGCGGGGTCTTCAACACTGTGCCCGCCGATCACGACCCCACCAACGAAGCCGCCGCCTATCAGCTTGCTAACGAGCCTTTCCCCGGCTACTTCGGCATCCTCTACCAGGTCAACCGGCCGACCAAAAACGCACAGGAAGCCGCCCTCAACCAACAAGCCAGCGCCCGGTTTGCCGGCCTCAAGGACTGGCAAATCCTCCAGAAAACCTTTGATCGGATGAAGTAGTCCCGCCCGGGCGGCCCAGGCAACTTTCGGGGCGATTTCATTCCCCTGCCAAAACCGGGGCCGTGGTGGAGCATTTACATTCGCCACGGTCACTGGTAAAAGCTGGATGTGCTTAGCGACGCAGCCATTTGGAAATCCTTAAGCGCGCGGAGCCGGTGGTTTTTGATTGCCGGGCCGTGTGTGATTGAAAGCGAGCAGCTTTGCCTGCAAGTGGCGTCGGCGCTGAAGCGGGCTTGCGACCGCATGGGCGTGTTTTACGTCTTCAAGGCCAGCTACGATAAAGCGAATCGCACCGCGGCCACTTCCTTTCGCGGCCCCGGGCTCGACGCGGGACTGGCGGTGCTGGCCAAAGTCCGCGCCCGCGTGGGCGTCCCGATCCTGACCGACATTCATACCGAAGCCCAGGCCGTGCCGGCGGCGCAGGTGGCCGATGTGCTGCAAATCCCCGCCTTTCTCTGCCGCCAGACGGATTTGATCGCCGCGGCGGCGCGCACCGGGCGGGTGGTCAACCTGAAGAAGGGGCAATTTCTTTCCCCGGAGGAAATGGGGCGCGTGGTGGATAAGGCGCAGCGGGCGGGCGGACGCAAGCTGCTGCTGACCGAACGCGGCACGACGTTTGGCTACCATAATCTCGTGGCGGACATGCGCGCGATCCCGATCCTGCGCCGGCTGGGCTGCCCGGTGATTTTTGACGCGACGCATTCGGTTCAGCTTCCGGGCGGCGGGGGCGATTGCTCGGGCGGGCAGCGGGAGTTTGCGCCGGTGCTGGCCCGTTGCGCCCTGGCCGCCGGGGCCAACGGGGTGTTCATCGAAACCCATCCCCACCCGGAGCGGGCGCTCAGCGACGGCCCCAACATGATTCCGCTGGCGGAAATGCCCGCGTTGCTCCAGAGCCTGAAGCGGATTCATTCCGCCGTCCGATGATGAACGGGCGAATCGGCATAGGCTCCGTGCTCGGGCTGGCCGCGCTGGCCGCCGCCCTGGCGCAGCCGGCCGGGGAGGAGCGCGCGCAGCCGGTGACGCGGGGGGAGACGCTCAAGCTGGCGGAGTATCATGCCGCGCCGCATGATTTGCAGATGAAATCGCTCCTCGAAGGCGCTCGGGCGCAACGCCAGCCGGATGGGCGCATCGTGGTGACCCAGGCCCGGTGCCAGACCTTCACCCCGACCGGCCAGGGCGAGCTGGTGGTCGAGGCGCCCGAATGTGTTTATGATCCGAAGCAGCGCACCATCCGCTCGGCGGGAGCGCTCCACGTGCGGACGGCGGACGACCGGCTCGCCATCGCCGGGGAAGGATTCACCTGGCAGCAAACCAACTCGACGCTGCTGGTATCCAATCGCGTCCATACGCGGCTGCGGCCGGAGCTGTTCCGGCCGCCCGGCGGCGCTCCCCTGCCCTCCGCGCCCGCGCCGGCGGGGCCCACCCTGGACATTTTCTCCGACCGGCTCGAGTACGCGCAGACGCCGGGCCAGGGGATTTACGAGGGGAACGTGCGCGTCTCGGGCACGAACCTGAACGCCACCGCGGGCCGGTTGATCCTGCGGTCGCCCATGAGCGAGCATCGCCTGCAAAGCCTCACCGCGGAGGAACACGTCGTTGTGGATTACGAGCAGATTCACGCCACGGGTGACTGGGCGTTTTATTCGGCCGACACAGACCGGGTTCAGTTGAAGGGCCGGCCCACCTGGCGGATCGAGCAACGGGAAGGGAGCGGCGACGAACTGATATTTGAACGCAGCAACCGGGTTTTCCAGGCCAACGGCCATGCCCGGCTCCAGATGCCCCGTGCGAGCCTGGGCGGGGCCAGCTTCCTTTCGCGGGCCGAAGCGGCGCCGACGGATGGGCCGGCGGCGACCCGGCAATTCCTGGAAGTTCGGTGCGATCGCTATGAGCTGCGGACCAACGTGGCGGTTTTTTACGGGCCGGTGCGCGTCAACGACTGGAACGGCGGCCAGGCGCAGGGGCAAATGACCTGCGGATTGCTGACGCTTACCCTGGGCGCCACCAACGAATTACAGCGGCTGGTGGCGGAGCGGGATGTCGTCATTGTCCAGGCGGACCGGCGGTTCACCGCGGCCCGGGCGGAGTACACCGCGGGCGACCGCCTCCTGAAGCTGACCGGCCAACCGGCCTGGCAGGACGGTCCCCGCGCGGGCCGGGGCGATTGGATGCAGGTGGACCTGGCGCGCGAGGAGCTGTCCGTGCGGGGAAACGCCGTCATGAAATTGCCGGCGGGCGAAGTGGGGCAAGCCGTCTTGACCGGCGCGGAGGCGGCCCGACCGGTCGAAACCCGGCCCGGCGCGGACGGGAGCGCGGAGATTCATTCGCGGGAATACCGGTTCACGGAGCAGACGGCCCTCTTCGAAGGGGGCGTGCGCATCGAGCACCCGCAAATGCAGTGGACTTGCGACCGGCTGAGCCTGACCTCGCCGCCGGAGCTGGGGCCGGGCGGACGCCGGATGGTCGCCGAGCCGGCGGTGGTCTTTGACCTGCTGAGCGAACCGGGCAACCCGGTTCATGGCACCGGCGAGAGGGCGGTTTACACCCGCCGCCTGGCCGCCGCCCGGACGAACGACTTCATCGAGTTGCACGGGACTCCGGCGATGATGGCGTCCTCCAACCTCGTGATTCGAAACGAGCTGATCGTGCTGGATATTTCCGGCCGCAAACTGGCGACGCCGGGGAAGTTTAACTTCCGAGGCCCGTTGCCCGCGGCGATGACAAATCACTTTCGCCCGGAGAAACGCCGTTGACGCGAAGCCTGCCATGCGCACGCCGAAAATCATTCGAATGGACGAGCCGACGGCGGACGGGACGAACGGAACGTTGCTGGCCACGGAGAAGCTGGTGAAGGAATATCGCCAGCGCCGCGTGGTCAACGGCGTTTCCATCACGGTCGCGGCCGGGGAAATTGTCGGCCTGCTCGGCCCCAACGGCGCCGGCAAGACCACCACGTTTAATATGATTGTCGGCGTCATCCGGCCGGACGACGGGGCCGTCCGGTTTGCGGCGCGCGACATCACCCGCCTGCCGATGCACAAGCGCGCCCGCCTGGGCCTGGGGTATCTGACCCAGGAACCCTCCATCTTCCGCAAGCTGACCGTCGCGCAGAACATCCTGGCCATCCTGGAGACCTGCCGGTTGAGCCGGGCGGAGCGGGCGATGCGATTGAAATATCTGCTGGACGAGCTGGACCTGACGCCGCTGGCCAAAAGCAAGGCCTACACGCTGAGCGGCGGCGAAAAGCGGCGGCTGGAAATCACCCGCGCGCTGGTGACCAGCCCCCGGCTGCTGCTGCTGGACGAGCCGTTCAGCGGCATTGACCCCATCGCCGTTTACGAGGTGCAGAAAATCGTGCGCCGGCTGAAAGCGCGGGGATTGGGGATACTGATCACCGACCATAACGTGCGGGAGACGTTGAAGCTGGTGGACCGGGCCTACCTGATCCACAAGGGCGAAGTCGTTTATGAGGGCGCCGGCGAGCAGTTGGTCCACGACCCCAAAGCCCGCGAAATCTATCTGGGCCCTGAATTCAACCTATGAACGGGAACCGCGGACAGCGGAAAGCCGGCGCCCGCGGCCGGCGGTTGGCCGCGACGGCGGAACGCGGGCCGCGCCTTTTTTCCGAGGGATGAACGCGGGATTCCCCCAACCCATGTCCTATGCCACGAATCAAAAAACATGACCCCGTCTCCGTCGAACGGTTTTACACCGAATACGCCGGGGCGTTGCAACTCAAGCTGGTAGCCGGCGCTGCGGGGCTGCGGCGGTTGATCGGTGAGCCGACCGTCAACCGGCCCGGGTTGGTGATCTCCGGGTTCACGCGGTATTTCGCCAAGGAGCGGGTGCAGGTAATTGGCAATGCCGAGGCCGTCTTTCTGAAATCCCTGCCGCCCGAGGAACAGATCAAGCGCTACGCGGTTTTCTTCTCGCATAAAGTTCCGTGCCTGGTGTTCTCGCGCAACCTGCAGCCCCACAAGTTCTGCCTGCAGGCGGCCGAAAAGTATCGGACCCCGGTTTTCCGCTGTCCCATGGTGACGATGAAGTTCATTAACCAGGCCACGCTGGCGCTCGAGAACCTGTTCGCCCCGCGCGGCACGGAGATGGGCAGCATGGTGGACATCCTGGGCGTGGGCGTGATTATTCGCGGGGAGAGCGGCATCGGCAAGAGCGAGAGCGTGCTGGCCTTGCTCGATCGGGGCTACAGCCTCGTGGCCGACGACATCACCAAGGTGACGCTGGTGGATGGCCGGGAAGTGATGGGCACCAGCTCCGAAGTCATCCGCGACCACATGGAAGTGCGCGGCATCGGCATCATCAACGTCGCCGCCATGTTCGGCATCAAGAGCATCCGGCGCGAAAAGCGGGTGGATTTGGTAGTGACCTTGAAATCGTGGACCGAGGGGGAGGAAGTGGACCGCCTGGGGCTGGAGCAGGAATCCGTGCAAATCCTCGGCGTGGACATCCCGCACATCACCATCCCGGTGCGCCCTGGCCGGGACCTGGGTCGTTTGATCGAAGTGGCCGCTTTCCAGACCAAGCTCAAAAGTGCGGGCTATAATGCCGCCCAGGAACTCAACACCCGGCTCATCGCGCAGATGGCGCCGGAAGCCCAGGCGTAAAATTCTGTGGCGGCGGGACGCTTTTTCGGTTAAGCATAGGTGAAAGACGCAATGAGCGCGAAAGCGATAACAGGCAGCGATACCGTCTTGACCAAAGATTTCAAGGTGTCGAACAAACTGGGCATCCACGCCCGGCCGGCGGCCATGTTTGTCAAAACGGCCAATCGCTTCCGGTGCGAAATCTTTGTGGAAAAGGACGGCGAGCGAGTCAACGGCAAGAGCATCATGGGGCTGATGATGCTGGCCGCGGGCCCGGGCAGCAAGGTCACCGTCCATGCCCAGGGCCAGGATGCCTCCCAGGCCCTTCTCGAACTGGAAACCCTCATCAATCGCAAATTTGACGAGGAATGATGATGGCGGCGCCTTCCCTCCGGCGGCGGCGCAACCCGGCAACTCTCCCATGAATACGGATGAATTTGACGTGAAGCATATCGCCCACCTGGCGCGGCTCTCCCTCTCGCCCGAAGAGGAACAGACGCTGGGCGGGCAAATGGGCAATATCCTCGGCTACATCGAGAAACTGAAAGAGGTGGATGTCAGCGGCGTGGATCCGACCGCGCACGCCTTCCCGCTGGTTAACGTCGCCCGGCCGGATGAAATTCGCCCTTCCCTCAGCAACGAAGAGGCTCTGCGCAACGCCCCGGCGCGCGCCAACGGTCTGTTCATCGTCCCCCGAATCGTCGAATAATGCCGTTTTCGGGCCTCCGACTGCGGGGCGCGGAGCCGCCGGCAAAGCCGCGGCAGCCATCATCCCACGCGCCTTTGCCGGCGGAGCGCCTACGGGACACGCGCTTCCGCCAGATCCCGAACTGAGCTGGCGATGCTGGCGTTGCGGGCGCGGCCCGCGGCCCAGGCGCGTTGTTCCGAGATTTTCTCGGCCAGGGTTCTGGCCAGCGGCACGGTTTGATGCAGCGCTTCGAGCACGTGCGCGGTGGTCAATTCCTGCTGCGCGTAGAAGGCGTCGTAGAGGGCGCTGATGATTGCCGCTTCAATCTCGGCACCGCTGAACTCCGGGCTGGCCGCCACCAGCGCGGGCAGGTCGAAGTTGCCGGGATGGCGGTGGCGCTTCGCCAGGTGGATGCGGAAGATGTCGGCCCGTTCCGGGGGCCGGGGAAGGTCCACGTAGAAGATTTCGTCCAGCCGCCCCTTGCGCAGCAGCTCCGGCGGGAGCTGGGAAACGTCGTTGGCGGTGGCCACGACGAACACCGGGGCGCGCTTTTCCGAAAGCCAGGTCAGGAAGGTGCCAAAGACCCGGGCCGTGGTGCCGCCGTCGGTGAAGCCGGAGCTTTGGGAACCGCTAAAGGCCTTGTCAATCTCATCCACCCAAAGCACGACCGGCGCAATAGATTCAGCCACCGCAATGGCCCGGCGGATATTTTCCTCCGACGAGCCGACCAGGCTGCTGAACATGCGGCCCATATCAAAGCGCAGCAGCGGCAATTGCCAGCGCCGCGAGACAGCTTTGGCGCAAAGGCTCTTGCCGCAACCCTGGGCGCCCAGCAGCAGCACCCCCCTGGGGGCCGGCAGCCCAAACGCCCGCGCCTCGTCGGTGAAGGCCGCAGCACGCTTGTTTATCCAGTCCTTTAACACGTCCAGGCCGCCCACGTGGTCGAAGTCCTCCTCGGCCTCGTAATATTCCAGCAGGCCGCTCTTGCGGATGATTTGCTGTTTCTCGGCGATCACCTCGCCAACGGCGTCCCCGCTGAGCCGCTGGTTCTTGACGATGATTTTGGCAAAAACATTCTCCGCCTCCCCCAGCGTGAGGCCCAGCGCCGCCTGCAGCAGCCGGTCCCGGCCCGGTTCGTCCAGCTCAACCGGCACCTCCCCGGACTCCCGCAGTTCGGCGGCGGCTTTATCCAGCAGCTCGCCCAACTCGTCTTTGCCCGGTTGCGGAAAGTTCAAGACGGTGATCTCCTTGTCCAGCTCGGGCGGGATTTCCAGCACCGGCGAGACCAGCACGATGGTCTTGCGGCTGTTTTTGAGGTGGAGCGCGATATCCTTGAGGCGGCGGATGATGGCGAAATTGCCCCGCGCCAGAAACGGATGGAAGTCCTTGAACAGGAACAGGGCCGGCTCGACTTGTTCCACCACCAAATCCAGCGCCGCCAGCGGTTCCCGGGTGGCGGGGTTGCGGCCTTTTTGGGATTGAAACGGCGTGCCGGCCGCCACTACGCCGGAGCTGCAGGTCCACTCGAAAACCTTCTTCTGCCGCCCGGCGGCAATTTGCCGCAGAATCTTTTCCACCCGCAGCTCCTCGCTGGTGATGATATAAAGGATGGGATAACGGGCGCGGATGAGGATCTCAACTTCGTCGGAAAAGCTCATAACGACGGACGCGAGGGCACGGGATCAACTGCCAAAAAAACGCCGCCACCAGGCGCGGGCGGGCGGCGGAGGCAGATCGCGCACGGACTTTTCCAGCCGGCGCGCGATGGCCGGCGGCACGGGCGTACACTGCGCATCATGGCGAAGCATTTCCTCCACGCTGGCAAACTCCCGCGGGGCGGCGGCCGCTGCTTGCTGTTGCCGGGCGTCGAGTTGTTCCTGTTCCTGCGCGGTCAGTTTGGTTTGACGTTTCATCTTTCCATCTCATTCCGTTTGGCGAAACCGGACGATAAAAGCCTTGCGCGCGCGGTGCAGCTTGCCGCGAACCGCATCGGCGGACTGCCCCGTCAGCGCGCCCACCTGTTCATAACTCAATTCTTCATCGGCTACCAGCAATAAAAGCAGCCGGTATTCCCCGGGCAGCCCCGCAAGCGCCTGCTGGATGCGCTCGCCCAGCTCCCGGATTTCCACCACGCGCAACGGCGAGTCGGTCCGCGCCGCGGTGTTCTCCCAGAGGGCCTCATCCGCGTTGCTGAGCATGTGCCGTTCATGCCACGCCGCCAGCAGGTTGCGGCAATGGTTGATCGCTATCCGGTAAAGCCAGGTGCGCCACGAAGATTCCCCGCGGAACTGGTTCTGTTTGCAAAACGCCTTCAGAAAGACATCGTGGGTCGCGTCTTCCGCTTTGCCAGGGTCATTCAATAGCCGCAGGCATAAATAGTAGATGGCGCGGCTGTGCCGGGTATACAGATCGGCGAATGCGGACGGGGCCAGCCCGGCTTGCGGCGCATCCGGACCCTCACGTTCTGCCAACGGCTCGCTCACAACACGGCTCACAAAGAATTAGACCGCAGCGCCCGCCGGATGTCACGGGAAATAGTGTGGAAACGCGGCTTGCCGGCACCGCGCCCATATAATTCAGGCGCAGCCGGCGGCGGCTGCGCCTGTGGGGGACGAGTTGGGAGGGGCGGTTCTGACTCAGTCCGGAAGATCGCCGCTGCAATCGTGCGTTGGCGGAACCACGAACTTCTCCGCCGGCTTCGCGCACCAAAGCATGCCCAGGGCATTCACTACCGAATCCGTGGCGCGCCAGAGTTCACCGCGGCAGATGACTTCGCCGTTGGCGCGGGGCGTTGTCTTCCCCGTCCTATCGCTCTTGACGATGCGGCGCGTTGTCTTGTTCATTTGCAGTCAATGCTTCTGGCGGGGACAGAGCCGCGGCTCTGCGCCCGTAAAAAGGTCGTCACATGATTCGGGTTGGGAATCACAGGCTGCTTTTTAAGCTCGCCAAAGTTCAAATTTACTTAGCATGGCCAATGCCAAAAACCATGCCAAAGTTCTAAGATGTATATTATCAATAATTTACAGACATTAAATCGTCTATGGCGGACAGAATTTGTGGCATAAAGTGTAAAGATTCCCGACGAGCTACAGGTCCAAACTGCTTTACAACCAGCGCAGCAAAAACCTAAGTGGCCTATTAACCGAAGGTTAGCTTGCGTTTTTGCCGCGCTATCGGCTTGGTTTAACGACTGTAAATTGACCCGACGCTTTCTGTTGTAATGGTGTGGGTGGGTGAATTGGTGCCAGAGATCGCTTCAATAACCTTTGGAAGGGGCTAAGAAGCCGCAAGAACCTGGTGGTATGGAGCGTCAGCCAGATTTCCCATTTTCGATTGATCGCTCGCCGCGCTTTGCTCCACAACCAAAAGATTCCAGTGGTGTTTCTCTCTTCAAACACTATATTTGCCTTATGACGAACAGTGGGAAACTGTTGCTGTGCGTGCTCGCGGCGCTGGTATCCTGGCCGGCGATCCGGGCGGCAGGGAACGAAACCTCCGGGGGGAATCCCTACCAGGCGATTGTAGATCGGAATGTTTTTGGACTGAAGCCCCCCCCGCCACCGCCTGATCCGGAAGCCAATAAGCCGCCGCCGCCCAAGATACTGCTCACGGGTATTTACGAGATGGGCGGCACCAAGCGGGTGTTGATGAAGGTGTCCATGCCCGCCAAACCGCCGGAACCGGCCAAGGAAATCCCGCTGACCCTGTCCGAGCGGCAGCGCGATGGCGAGATTGAAGTTCTGGAAATTGACACGGTGGCCCGCACGGCGAAGGTGAACAACCACGGCACCATTACGAGCCTCGATTTTACCAACAACGGCGTGAAGGTGGCCGCGACGCCGGCGCCTGGCAAGCCCGCCGCACCGACTCCTCCCACGAGAACCCCAACACCTCATCCAGGCGCGGTGAAAAGAAACTGGCCCCCGGAACCGACCACGCCGGAAGAAGCGGCGATTCGTGAGGCGGCCTACATGATGCGGAACAAAGCGGCGATTGATCGCGGTGAGTTGCCGCCGCTGCCGGGAAACAATCCCCTGCTCCAAAATCAGCCTGCCCCAACGCATGCCCCCGTCCAGATGCAGCCCCCCCCAATGCCGCCTTTGCCCCCGGGCGCTGCTCGCGCTTCCCCATACTGATCAATGGGTTAGCCGTTCGTTGCGGCGTCCGCTCCCCCGCCAACCCGCTCTGCCGGAGGGAGCTTGACCGTCATGCCTTCGCGGGCGGCGTTGACCCGGAGCGAGCCTTTTCGCCGGGCGACAATCCGCCGGGCGCGCGCCAGCATTCGGGCGACTTTGGCGTCATCATGATCGGGGGCATGGTGGAAGAGAAAGAGCGTTTTCACCTTTGCCTGGAGCGCCAATTCCACCACCGCGTCCATGCAGCCGTGCCCCCAGCCGCGGTGCTGCCGGTATTCCTCGGCATCGAATTGTGTGTCCATAATCAGCACGTCCGCGCCATGCAGGAATTGGATCATCGCCCGGTTGGCCGCAGGGGCGGGGATGCGCCCGGGCGCGCCGGCGTCATCCGCCACCGGCACCTCATGATCCGGAAAGAAGGCCACGGACCCGCAGGAGGTGAACAGGCGGTAGCCGACGCATTTGCCGGGATGGTTGGCTGGCCGGGCCTGCACGCGGACCGGCCCAATCTGGAAGCGCCTCTGTTTGAGCTCCCGGATGCGCACATTGGCAGGCACCTCGCGGAGCCGGACCGGGAAGAAGGGGGTGGCCATCTGGCCGGCCAGCACCACTGCCAGGCCGTGCCGCGCCCCTTCATAGCCAAGAACACGCAGGTGGTTTTGCGGTTGATAGACCGGCGAAAAGAAGGGCAGCCCCTGGATATGATCCCAATGGGTGTGCGTCAGCAGCAACGTCAACTCAAGCGGCTGCTCTTTGGCTTCCGCGAGCAAATGGTGCCCCAGCAGGCGCAAACCCGTGCCGGCGTCGAGAATGATGATCTGGCCATCGGCGCGGATTTCAACGCAGGAAGTATTGCCGCCGTAGCGAACGGTGCCCGGGCCGGGAGCGGGAATGGAACCGCGCACCCCCCAGAACCGGATCAGCGCCGGTTCCGCGCTGCGGGCGCGGCTGTTGGTGCGGAAACCTTTGTTCACGGAAACCCGGGTTGTCGTTATCCCGCCGTGCCGCGGGCCGCCGCGTCCGGGGGTTCGTCTTTGCTGGCGGCGGCCTCCGCCGCTTCCAGGGAGGCATAATAGACGCCCAGGTTGTGCTGGGCCGTCTTGTCCCCCGCCCGCGCGGCGCGGCAGAACCACTTGACCGCCTCGCGCACGCTCTTGGGCACGCCGCGGCCGGTTTCGTAGCACAGGCCAAGGTTGCATTGCGCCGGGGCGCATTCCTGCTCGGCGGCGCTGCGATACCACTTCACAGCTTCCTCATAGTTCTGCGGCACCACCTGGCCGTTCTCGTAAAAGACTCCCAGGTTAAACTGCGCCTGCGGCTCGCCCTGCTCGGCGGCGGCGTGATACCACTTCACGGCTTCGGCGTAATTCTGCGGCACGCCCTGGCCGGTCTCGTACAGCACCCCCAGGTTGAACTGCGCCGCCGGGTCTCCCCGCTCGGCGGCCTCGCGAAACCATTTGGCGGCCTGCCCGTATTCCTGCGGCACGCCCAGGCCGGATTGGTAGCAGAATCCCAGGTAGCACTGCGCCGTATCGTCATTTTGATCGGCTGCCCGGCGAAACCACTTGACCGCCTCCGCATAATCCTGCGGCACCCCCTGGCCCGTCTGGTAGCAAATGCCAAGGTAGCACTGCGCGGCGGCATCGCCTTGATCGGCGGCCTTGCGCACTTCTTCAAACGACTGCCAGGTGCGGCGGTTCTTTCGCATGAATCGCGTGCTCTTCTGTTAATTACCCGACCAAAGCGCCTTGCGCCGCCCTGGCCCTCAACTCATTGCTTCTCAGAATAAAACCCTTTTTCCCGATTTCAAGCAGGGAATCACCGCCGGGAAACGCCCCGCCCGCCTCAGCCCCGCCCCAGCCGCGCCAGCAGCTTGCCATGAAGGCCGCCAAAACCGCCGTTGCTGAACACAATCACCACCTCGCCGCCCTGGACCTGCTGCACCACATGGGCCGCGATGGCGTCCGCGTCGGGCAGATAGACGGCCTCCTTGCCCGCGTCCCGCAAGTCGCGCATCAGGCGCTCCGGGTCGAGCCGCTCTTCGGGGGCCAGCAATTCCAGGCGGTCCACCTGCGCGATAACCACGGCGTCGGCCTCCGCGAAGGCGCCGGCCAGTTCGGCCTGGAAAACCCTGCGCCGGGTCGTATTGGTGCGCGGCTCGAAGATGGCCCAGACCCGCTGGGTGGGATATTTCTGGCGCAGCGCGCCGAGGGTGGCGCGGATGGCCGTGGGGTGATGGCCAAAATCGTCCAGCACGATCACGCCGCCCGCCAAGCCCCGCACCTCCAGGCGCCGCTTGATGCCTTTGAAGGTGTCGAAGGCCGATTGAATCTGCTGGTTCTTGAGGCCGCAATGCTTGGCGCAGGCCACCACGGCCAGCGCGTTGCGCACGTTGATTTCCCCCAGGAAATTGGTGCGAAACTTAAAGCTGGGGATCTCAAACTCGGACGCCGTCGGGCCATAGCGGAGGTTGAAGGCCTGGACGGCATTGATCTCGCCCAGCCCGAACCGTTTCACCGGGCAATGCGTCACGTCGAGCAGCGGCGCCAGGCGCGGATCGTCGCCGTTGCCGAGCAGCAGGCCGTTGCGGGGGATCAGGCGGATGAAGTATTTGAAAGCCGTCTGGATGGCCCCCAGGTTGTCAAAGATGTCGGCGTGGTCAAACTCGAGGTTGTTGATAATGGCCACCTCGGGCAGATAATGCACAAACTTGCTGCGCTTGTCGAAAAACGCGGTGTCGTATTCGTCCCCCTCGAGGATGAACCACTCGCTGTCGGTAAAGCGCGCGCCCTGGCTGAAATTGTTGGGAATGCCGCCGATGAGGTAGCTCGGGTTCAGGCCGTTGTGTTCAAAAACCCAGGCCAGCAGCGCCGTGACCGTGGTCTTGCCGTGCGTGCCGGCGACGACCACCGAACGCTTGCCGCGCAGGAAGTAGTATTTCAGCAGTTCCGGCAGCGAACAGTAGGGCAGCTTGTGGTCCAGCACATATTCGGCCTCCGGGTTGCCCCGGGAGATGGCGTTGCCGATGACCACCAGGTCCGGCCGGTGCGCCAGGTTGGGCTCGGCATAGCCGGGATTGACCTCGATCTGCCGCTCGGCCAGAAACGTGGACATCGGCGGATAAATGTTCTGGTCCGACCCGGTGACCTTGACCCCTTTTTCCCGCAGCGCCGCGGCGACGGACGCCATCGCCGTGCCGCCGATGCCGATAAAATGAACCGATTGAATGCGCGAAAACATTGCGCGAGTATGATAAACACCGCGCGCGGCCTGAAAAGGGAAAAGGGCCGGAGCCCGGAGAAACCGCGCGCCGCCGCCCGCCCGGCGCAATTTCACTTGTCGCCCGGGAAACGCCCGCTTAGGGTAGCCCGTGGCGAATTACTGCCTGCAATATGATTGAGCTGTTTCAGTTTCCCTGGAGCCCTTACTGTATTATTCAGCGCCGCATCCTCGAGTTCTCCGGCGCCCGCTTTAAAATTACCAACATCCCCTGCAGCGATTGTTCGCGGATCTGGAAGCTGAGCCGCCAGCGTTACTATTGCGTGCCCCTCATCCGGGACGGCCAGACCGTGGTCTTCGAGGTAAGCGAAGATTCGCAAGTCATCGCCAAATACCTCGATGCCAAACTGCGGCTCCGGCTGTTCCCGCGGGAGGTGGAGGGCGAGCAATCCATCCTCTGGCGCTATATCGAGAACGAAGTCGAGGCGGTGGGCTTCAAGCTGAACGATGTGTACTGGCGCGAGGTGGTGCCCGCCGCCGACCAGGCCGGCTTTGTCCGCCACAAGGAGCGCAAGTTCGGCCGCGGCTGCCTGGAACAATGGCGCCGGCAGCGAAAGGAGTTGCTGGCGCAATTCACGCAGCGGCTGGAGCCTTTCGAGAAGATGCTGTGGAACCGCCCGTTCCTGCTGGCGCACGAGCCGCGGTTTGTGGATTTCGACCTCTTCGGCATCCTGGGCAACTTCCTCTACTCGGGGCATTACCGGCTGCCCTCGGCGCATCCCCGCCTGCGGAAATGGCACGCCCGCATGGCGGCGGCGCAACACTCGGCCGGGAACGACAAGGTGCCCTTCTGACCGATAAGAAAATAAACCGTTATGAAAGTATTGCCGTGGTTATGTGTGGTGGGGCTGTTGGCCGGGCTGGGCTGGGTTTACTCCGCCAGCCAGAAGAAGGACGCCGCGCTGGCCGCCCTGCGCGCGGAACACCAGCAGTTGCAACAGGAACGCGCCGCCCTGGAGGAAGCCGCCCAGGCGCGCACCGAAGCGGAAAACAACGAGTTGCTGCGCCTGCGCAAGGATCATGAGGAACTGCTGCGCCTGCGCAACGAGGTCCGCCAATTGCGCGCCGACAAGGACCAGCTCGGCGCGCAGGTCCGATCCGCCCAGGCGCAGGCCCAGGGAGCCCAGGAACAGCTCCAGGCCCTGCGCACCAGCGCGGCGCAACCGGCGCCGCCCGCTCCGGGAGCCCCGGCGGCGCCCGCCACTCCCGAGCAGCAACAGGCCCAGTTGTGCATCCACAATCTCCGGCTCATCCACGCCGCCAAACAACAGTGGGCCCAGCAACGGCAAAAACCGTCCGGCACCCTGATCACCCCGGCGGATATCGCGCCGCTGCTTCCCAACCAGACCGTGCCCTCCTCCTGCCCGGCGGGCGGGGTTTACACGTTGAACCCCATCGGCGTCCCGCCCATCTGCAACATCCCCGGCCACTCCCTGGCGAAGTAAGCATTCCCGGCTGGCGCGGCCCCGCCCTCGCCTGCCCTCGAGCTGGCCGCCAGCGGCCGCGCCGCGGAACCGCCCCGACTCGAGGCGCCCCGATCAGGGCGCACGGAAAGCCGCTTGCGCAATCGCCCCCGGCGCTTCAGCCCGCCCGGCGCCGACGGCGAAACCGAAAACAAATCGCGCCGCCCGGGCTTTCCCGGACGGCGCGTGATTCCCGCGCGAGACCGCGCCGGGCAACGGCGCGCCCCCGCCGCGCTTAATAAACGTGCGTGCTTTCCTCGGCGATCACCGGCGAAGTCAGCATGTCCGACGTCAGCTCAAACCGCGTCCGCCCATCCCCCGCCTTCACCCCCCGGGCCACGATCTTGTAGGTCACCGCTTCCTTGGGCGCCAGCCGCGGCACCACCGGGAACGTCACCGTCTGACCGCTGATGCTCCCATTCCCCGTGGCGCTCACCGGCACCAGCTCCGGCGCGATCCTCACCACCATCTTCACATTGTTGTCATCCGACGTCCCCTGGTTGGTGATCTTCACCGTGTAGGTGGTCGTCTCGCCCGTCGTCGAAACCGGATCCGGATCATCCGCCTTCTCCAGCAAAATCGCCGGAACCCCCACCACCCGCGTCTGGCAACTCGAACTCACCGGCTTGGCACACGCCCCCTTGGCCGACGCCGTAAACGTATAATTCCCCGCCTTCGGCCCCACAAACGTCGCCGCCAGGCTCCGCGTGGCATCCACCCCCAACGACCCCAGTTCCCACACCACCTTGCTCTCCGAGACCTTGCCCCCCTCCGCCGCCGACTTGGCCGTCAGCCCCGCCGGTACCGCCACCTCCAAGACCGTCCCCGCGCTCGCCGCGTCCCCCTTGCTGCTCACCGTAAAGTTCACCTCAAACGGCCGCCCCATATACCGCTGCTCCGGCGCCGCGCAGGCTACCGCCAGCACCGGCTCCCGAACCCGCGTCGTCGTCGTCGCCTCGGCGCTCACCCCTTGCGCGCTCGCCACCGTGGCCCGGTTGACATACTCGCCCGGCCGCGCCGCCGTGGCGTTAAACTTGTATTCCTTGCTCTCCCCCGGCGCCAGATTCCCCGCCTCAAAGGACAAACTGCTCTTGCCCTCGCTGGTCAACCCCGCCGGCAGCGGATCGCTGATCTTCACCCCCGTCAGCGCGCTGCTGCCCGTGTTCTTCACCGTCAAAACCATCGGAATCGGATCGCAAATCACCACTTCCGCCGGCGCCTTCTTCACCAACTGAATGTTGGCTTTTACCACCTTGATATCCTCGCACAGCAACGGGCGATAGGTCGCCCAGCCGCAAGTGGATACCGCTCCCTCCTCGGCGCTGGCCCCCTTGATGCGAATCGTTCGGCTTTCCTTGGGACCCAGGTTCCCCAGTTGCCAGACGGCTACGCCATCCCGCACTTCCGTGGCCGCCGGCTCAGCCTCAGCCCGGGAGAAATTCGGGGATACCCGGTCATTCACGATAACCATCTGAATCGGATGATCCGTCAGGTTGCTGACCCTGTAAGAATAATCAAACTTCTGCCCGGCCAGCACTTGCGCTGGAACGGTCTTTTCCAGCAACAGCCCGCTGCTTTCACGCAGCCCCGTGGGAAACGCCATTGAACCCCGGACCCAGCGGACGCCATTCTCCTCAAAAGTCGAATGCGAGGGGCCGAAGCTCTCCGGTTTGGCCGCCGGAGCCGGAGCCGGGGCCGGAGCCGGGGTGACGGCGGGAGCGGGTTCATACCGGGCCTGCGATTGATGTTGCGCGCACCCGGTCAGCAGCAGGCCGGCAAGGCTGCAGCTTAGAATCATTGCCTGCATGGTCAGTTTGGCTTTCATACGTCGTCCAATTTACTTCTATTCAATCCTGTTATTCTCCGTCCGATTGCAAAAGATAATGACGGAACACTTTGGAATCCATCCAATTACCTGCCGCAGAATCTAAGGCCAATTTAGACTGGACGCAAGAAAAATTGCTGGAAAACGGCGATGCCCTGTTAAGCGCAAACGGGGCTGCCCCACCGCACTGACTTATGCTTTACCCGCCTTTTCTGCGACCGCCCATGCCACTCCGTGCCCCGATTTAGCCGGAACGATTCAGTTGGGCAGTTCAATCGCCCTCCCGCGTTCCATCGGAGCCTGGGCGGGCCTGACCGCCCAGACCATAGCCCCGACGAACCCTTTATTTAGCAAATTCAAGAGCATAGCCGCTGAATCCCGAGCCTTTCGCCGGTAAAAACAAGAGTTTCGGCATAAAGAGAGGCAAAACAGGGGCAAAACCTGGGTTTTACCGGCTTCGGCGTACCTTGGACGCCCCTTGGATTTACCCTGCCTTCAGGCCGTGTACAAGGGGTGTACAAGGGATGCCCATCGGATGCACCAGCTAAAATCCTATGGACTCCCGGTGAGCATCCCTTGTACACCCCTTGTACACGGCCTGGGGGCAGGGTATTTTCACGGTATCTGGATCGTGGGTCTGGGCGTTCGGAAAGGCCGGAACGAAGAGAAAAGACGGGAAGATAATTACTAAGTTCTGCAAAAGCAGTCAGTTATAAAGCCAGGGATGGCGAAAAGCGGCTTTTCAATGGCGAGCGGGCGTCCGGATGGCTTTTGAATGCCTTATCTGAAACGTTGACGTTGCGTAGTCTAACTGTATGCCTTCGCTCCACTGGTGCCGAAGTGGCCCTGACGGGCCGGCAGTCAGCCTCGACGATCTGTTGGGTTAGGGATTCAACGGCTTGGCCGCTGGCTTCCGAATGCCTTTCGCCCTTAAAAGCAAGGACTTGGGCGTCCTGTGAGGTCGAATTGGGGGTAAGACCGGAATCGCCCCGGCTTAGAGCTTGAATTGGGGTATTTTCAACAGCTCGCCGTCTTTCAGGGCTGACTGATGGGCAACGATACCGCTGACGGTCATGTTCAAAGCCTGGGCGATGTCCACCAGCGGGCGGCGATCCTGGAGGATGGCCGTGATAAACTCGTTGGTCAGGTAGCCATGAGAACCTCCGTGGCCGCCGGCGGCCACCCCGGGAGGCAGTGGCGGGCGCTGGAGCCCGGGCAACTTCTTCTCCTGCCCCTCATAACGGCCATAATAAGTCCCCCGCTGTCCCCGAATGCGGCCCATCTCACCGCTTAACCCGGGGGTATCCCAACTGACCGCCATACGCGCCATCCCTCCGTCGCTGGTGCGGAACAGGGCGATTTCCGTGCCGAAGGGGTTTTTGTAAACATTGTTCGCCGGGCGCAGATGCTCGATCGTGCTCGGCATGCCCATGCAGCTTACTTCGGTAAAGCTGCCCCCGGTCACGCCGATATAGTAGGCGTTGGAGTGCGTCGGATACCATTGGGGGGGCAGGCCGATGCGCCAGCCTTTATAGGAGTCTATCGGCGTATCCATGTAATGGTAGTATTCCCCCTCGGAATAGACCAGTTTGCCCAACCCGCCGGCGGTATAAACCTGCCGCATGCCATGGAGGTCCTCATGGAAACAGGAGGTTTCGAACATCATGTATTTAAGCCCGCTGGCCTTGACGGCGTCGAACAATTCGTGGGCCTCCTCAACCGAGCCGAACACCGCCGGAACGGCGGAGGCAACGTGTTTGCCGTGTTTGAGCACCTCGAGGCAATGCCGCGCGTGGCTGGGCGCGTCGGTGGCGACGAACACCGCCTCGATGCGGTCATCCTTGACCAGTTCCTCGAGCGAGGGATACGTCCGGGCGCAGCGGGCGGCTTTGGCCAGCCCGGCGCACCGGTCCGGAATCAGATCACTGACCGCCACCACCTCGACGTTCGGGTGATCCTGAAAACCAAAGACGGCCCCAAACCGGCAAACGCCATAGCCGACCAGCCCAACACGAATCTTCCGCTCGGACACGGGTTTCCACCCCCGCGAAGCATCCGGGGCCGTCGGTGCTTCCTCGAAGCCCTGAATGACCTTTTTTTCCTGGCCGGAAGCGGCGGGCGCAACCGCCAGCGCGGCGGACCCGAGCCCGAGCGTTTGCAAAAATGAACGCCGGGAGACCGGGTCAACGGAGGATAGAGTTTTCATTACCGCAGGGGTTCCTGCGCCGGGAAGGTGCTTGTGCCGCATATTGCTCCAGCTTGACCGGCGCTTTTTGCGTGTCAAGCTTTACGCGGCAGTTCCCCAGCCGCATCAACGGCGTTCGCCAGCCCTCGCCTGCCCTCCGACCTCCGCCACAGTGCCGGGCGCCCCCCGCCGCGGCCGCCGCGGGGCTTTCCGCCGTTGGATCCCGGCCCATAGCGCGAGGCGAGTATCGTCTTGACGATCCGGCGGGCGGAGCGAAAGATGACGCCGCGCCGCCCGAAGGCTCTGGCGCACAATGCACGCATGGACAATATAGAACGACCCGGCCCGACCGCAGCGCGGGCAGACCGGCAGCCTGGCAAAGGACGGCGCGCTCCGTGGGGACTGGGCGCGCTGGCTGACTTCTTCAAGACCGGAGCAGACCAACCGCTGCTGGCAGATGCCGAGGAAATCAAGCGGCTCTACCGCCGGGGGCGCATCTCGGTATTTCTTTCCATCACGCTGGGCTATGCCCTGTATTACGTGGTGCGGCAGGGATTCGCCGTGGTGAAGAAGCCGCTGCTGGACGGCGGCGTCTTCAACCCCGAGCAAATGGGGGCGATTGGGTCCGTGTTCTTTTTCACTTACATGATCGGCAAGTGCTTCAACGGGTTTTTGGCCGACCGGTTGAACATCAAACGCTTCCTGGCCGCCGGGCTGTTTCTTTCGGCCGCCACGCTCGTGGTGATGGGATGCGTGACCGGGTTTTACCTTTTTGCGATCCTGTGGGGCTTGAGCGGGTGGTTCCAAACCTTTGGGGCCGCGCCCAGCGTGGTGGCGCTCAACCAATGGTTTTCCCACAAGGAACGCGGCACGTTGTATGGCATCTGGTTCTCGGCGCACAACATCGGCACCGGGCTGACCTACGTGATTACCGCGGTCATCGTGGTGCATTATGGGTGGCGGATGGGGCTGCTGGCGCCGGGGGTGCTTTGCCTGGTGGCGTCGGGGTTCCTTTACCATTTCATGTTCGACCGTCCGCAGACTTACGGCCTGCCGCCGGTGGCCGTTTACGCGGGGGAACAGAGCACGGCGGCCCCGGCGGCGGAGAAAGCGCTATTGTGGGTGCAACTGGCCGTGTTGAAACGGCCCGCGGTCTGGATTCTGGGCCTGGCCAGCGCGGCTTGTTATTTGACGCGGTATGCCTTCGAAATGTGGGGGGTGCTTTTCCTGACCAACGCCAAAGGCTACAGTCTGCTGGGCGCCAGCACGGTGGTCTCCATTTCCCAATTCGCGGGGATTGCCGGCGCCGTCACCTGCGGGATGATCTCGGACCGGTTCTTTAATCACCGGCGAAGCGCGCCATGCCTGATATTTGGGATTATCTTTGTTCTCTCCACCGCGGCGTTTGTCTATACCCCGGCCCGGCATCCCTGGGTGGACTACCTGAGCATGGCCTTTTTTGGCTACTCGGTATATGCGCTGGTGGCTTACCTGGGCGGTTTGATGGCGGTGGATATCACCCCGCGCAAGGCGACCGGCGCGGCCATGGGCGTCATCGGCCTGTTCAGCTATGCCGGGGCCTCGATTCAGGAATACCTCAGCGGCCACTTGATTAATACCACGCGGAAGATCGTGGACGGCGTCGCCGTGTATGACTTCACGCAAGCCGGCCATTTCTGGGTGCTCGGCGCGGTCGGCGCCTGCCTGCTGCCGCTGCTGGTATGGAACGCCAAGCCCCAGGAGGATGCGCCCTAGCCGGGTGAGGCGAACGGAAGCGGGAGGGAACGCCGGCGGCGGGGCTTTCGGTTCCGGCGGCCGGTTCCCGCTTTGACAACCCGCCGCCCGGAGGCAACATTGGCTTATGCTCCTGCGCGGCCTATGCCAAACGTGACTGCTCAAACCGGGCCGGGGCCGGGCTCCGCTTCGCCGGGCACGCCGGCCACAACCCGCCCGCCCCGCGAAACGCTGGCCGACGTGCTGGCCCGGCATACGACCGTTGGGGCGCTTGCCCGAAGCGAGGGGGGGCGGATTCGTTGCGTTGCCTGCGGACATCGTTGCCTGATCGCTCCCGGGCGGACCGGCGTATGCCGCGTTCGTTTTAGCCGGGACGGGCAATTACGCGTCCCCTTTGGCTACGTCGCGGGCGTGCAATGCGACCCGGTCGAGAAAAAGCCCTTCTACCACGTCTATCCCGGCAGTGGCGCGCTGACCTTCGGGATGCTGGGTTGCAATTTCCATTGTTCCTTCTGCCAGAACTGGGTCACCAGCCAGGCCTTGCGCGACGCCGCGGCGGGCGCCCCCTGGCAACCGGTCACGCCCCGGCAACTGGTCAGCGCCGGCGAGCGCGCCGGCGCGCGCCTGATCGTGTCCAGCTATAACGAACCGCTCATTACCGCCGAATGGGCCGCCGCCATCTTCCAGGAAGGCAAAGCCGCCGGCCTCGACGGCGCCTTCGTATCCAATGGCTGCGCCACCCCCGAAGTGCTGGATTTCCTGCGCCCCTGGCTGGCCGCCTGCAAGATTGACCTGAAAGGCTTCGACGAAAAGCGCTACCGCACCCTCGGCGGCACGCTCGGGCAGGTCACGGAAGGCATCCGCCTGGTTCACCAGCGCGGATTGTGGCTCGAAGTGGTGACGCTGATCGTGCCCGGCTTCAACGACCAGGAAGCCGAGCTGCGCCAGCTCGCGCGCTTCCTGGCCTCTGTCAGCCGCGACATCCCCTGGCACGTCACCGCGTTTCACCCGGACTACAAACTGACCGGCCCGCGGGCCACTTCCACCGCCCAACTCATCCGGGCCGCCGAAATCGGCGCCGCCGAAGGCCTGCGCTTCGTCTATGCCGGCAACGCCCCCGGCCAGGTTGGCCCGTGGGAAAACACTCGCTGCCCGCATTGCCACGCAACGCTCATTGAGCGGCGGGGCTTTCGGGTGCGCGAATACCGGATCACCCCCGGCGGCGGCTGCCCCGATTGCGGCACGGCCATCCCCGGCCTCTGGTCGGCTGACAAAACCGGGAAAACGTTGGCCGGCCCGGCCTCCTCCCCCCGCAACCGCATTTTTCCGCGCGGCCTGAAAGGGAACTGAATGATTCGAGCAGACACCTCCTCGACCGGCAAAATCCGGCCGCCCGCCTTTGCGGGACGTTTCTATCCCGCGGACCCCGCCGAACTGGCCGGCCTGGTCCGCACCCTGCTCGCCCAGGCGCCTCCGGCGGATGGCCCGGCGCCCAAGGCCCTGATCGTTCCCCACGCCGGATACATCTACTCCGGCCCCATCGCCGCCTCGGCCTATGCCGGGTTCATCCCCGCGCGCCAGCTCATCCAGCGCATTATTCTCCTCGGCCCCTCGCACCGCGTCGCGCTTGACGGCCTTGCCACCTCCTCCGCCCGGGCCTTTGCCTCCCCGCTGGGCCAGGTGCCACTCGACGGCGAAACCACCCGCCGGGTCCGCGCCCTGCCGCAAGTGCGGGAACAAGACGAAGCCCACGCCGGCGAACACTCCCTCGAAGTCCAACTGCCCTTCCTCCAAACCGTCCTGGGCGGCTTCACCCTTCTCCCGCTGGCCGTCGGCGATGCCGCGCCCGAGGACGTTGCGGAAGTGCTGGAAACCGTCTGGGGCGGCCCCGAAACCCGCATCGTCATCAGCTCCGACCTCAGCCACTACCAGGATCAGCAGACCGCACACCGGCTCGACCGCGCCACCGCCCGGGCCATTGAGACCCTCAATCCCGAGGGCATCGGCGACGACCGCGCCTGCGGCCGCATCCCCATTCGCGGCCTGCTGCAAATCGCCCGCCAACGCCATTTGCGTGCCCGCACCCTGGACCTTCGCACCTCCGGCGACACCGCCGGCCCCCGCGACCACGTCGTCGGCTACGGCGCCTTCGCCTTCCTGGAATAGCCTCTCCGCCGCTCGATAAAGGGCGGGAAACAGCCCAGCGGCGGAGTAAACCCCGGCGAACCTTGCCCACCCGTGCCAATGACATCAGCGATGCGCCAATCGCGACGGCCGGAAAACCAAGCCGGGTTGAAAACAATCAAGGGGGACCGCTTTGCAGCGCCGGGAATACGGGGTTGGGGAGGTGTGAAATCACTTTCCCACTCCGAGAGCCGCCCACCGGCTAAGCCTCTTGCCCGCATACGGCCCACTTCCCTCCTAAAAACAGCAACCACTCGCCATGCATGGGCGCCCGGCCTGCGGGAAAAAGGAGCCGGGGCTTCCTGGGGACAACAGGTTCGCCTCTGCAAAAAAGGCGGCTTCCGCGCCTGGAATAAATGCCAGCCTGCGCTTGCATTCGGACGAAAGCCATACCATGCTGCCCGAGCGGTACTTGCAAGGCGCGCCGCTAAAAGCGCCTGATGTGAAGCAATGAGCATATTGTCTGATAACGAATTCGATCTGAACAAACTCTTTCTGCCTGCCTGGGCGCAAGAGCCTTCCGCTTCGAAATACGCCAATTATGAGGGCGAAACGGAACGATTTGACCGCCGCCGGGATCGCGATCGGCGCGGCCCCCGGCCGCCCCGCCGCGAGGGCCCGGCCGGGCCGCGGCGGGAGGGCGACCGCCCACGCGGCGAGCGGCGCGGCCCGCGCCGCCCCGAGGGCGGGCGTGATCAGGCGCCGGGCGGCCCCAAAGCCGATTTTCGCCGGGGCGAACCGCGCGAGCGCCGCGCGCCGCGGCCGCTGCCGGAAATCGAGGCAAGCCTGCGCCCGGAAGACAAAGGCGTGGAATCCCTGGCGCGGCAAATCCGCATCACGGGCCGGGCGTATCCGCTGTTCGAGATCGCGCAGATGATTCTCCAGAAACCGGAGCGGCACCAGGTGCTGTTCAGCGTGAAGAAAAATCCCCAGGGCCAGCCCATCCAGCCCCTGTTTGTCTGCGCGCTGGACGACACGCTCTGGCTGTCCGAGGACGAGGCCATCGCCCACGTTCTCAAGCAGCATTTTGCCACGTTCTACCAGGCGGAGCGGACGGCGACCGAGCCGCCCAAGGGCAAATACACGTTTGTCGCGCAGTGCGGTTTGAGCGGCCGCATCCTCGGCCCGCCCAACCATCACGATTACCAGAACCAGTTGCGCAAGCTGCATAGCGAGCGCTTCGCCCGGATGCCCTTCGAGGAATTCAAGTCGCGCGTGCGCATCGTGCGCGACGAGGAGGTCGTCAAGAAGTGGGTGGATGACCGGAGCTGGAAAACCGAATATGTCTGCCTCAACCTGCCCGAACCGGTGCGGCTGACCAGCCGGGAGGCGGTCGAACAGCATTTCCGCGAGAACCACAAGGAAAACATCATCCAGTCGGTCGAGTCCCACTCGCTCAACGGCGCGGCCGCCCACGCGTTGCGCAGTCCGGACCTGGCGCGCCTGGTCCGCAGCGTCTGCGAGGACCAGCGGCGTTTTCCGCTGCAGTTGGCCACGGTGCTCAGCCAGCAGTTCGCGGGACACGGCCTGCAATTCTTCAAGGTCAACAAGACGCTGACGCATGTTTGCATCGCGCGGCCGCGATACCTGGATGTGGCGGCCACGCCAGTCTCCGAAGGCGTCAAGCGCATCGTCGAATACATCAACGCGACCCCGAAGTGCACTCGCAAGCAACTCATTGAAGCCCTCGCGCCGTCGCCGCCGCCAGTCCCCACCGCGGAAGCCGGAGCCGCGCCCGCGCCGCCGGTGGAGAGCGCCGAACCGACTCCGGAGCAGACCGCGGTGATTGCCGACCTGCATTGGCTGATCCACGAGGGGCATGTGATCGAGTTTGCCACCGGCATCCTGGAAACGGCCAAGAAGCCACAACCGAAACCGGAACCCAAGCCCGCGGCCAAGCCCGCGCCGGCCGAAGCCGCCCCGATTCCCGCGGCGGAAACGCCGCCACCGCCGCCGGCACCAGCCCCGGAAATCGCCCCGGCAGCGGCCAGTGAAGCGGCCATCGCACCGGAAACGGCGGAGAACGAAGTTCCGCCGGCCGCGCCGCCGGAGAATCTGCCGGAAGTTCCGCCTGAGATGCCGCCAGCCGACCCGGTTGGGCCGCTGCCATAGACCGTCCCGCGCACAACCCGCGCCATTCGCCATACCCTTATGCCATTTACCAGGTTTGGACTTTCGCCCGCGGTGCTGCAAGGAGTGCGGGCGATGGGATACCTTGAGCCGACGCCGATTCAGCTCCGCGCCATGCCGTTGATCCTCGAGGGAAAGGATGTAATCGGCAGCGCGCAAACCGGCACCGGCAAGACCGCGGCATTCGCGCTGCCCATCCTGTCCAAACTGGGAACGCATGGCCCGGGGCCGCGGCTGATCGTCCTCGAACCCACCCGCGAGCTGGCCGCCCAGGTGGAAACCGCCCTGCATAATTTCGCCCGCTTCACCAATCTGCGCACGGCGGTCATTTTTGGCGGCGTCGGTTATGGCAAGCAGTTGGAGGCGCTGCGCGACGGAGTGGACGTGCTGGTGGCGACGCCCGGGCGGCTGCTGGATCATCTGCAGCGCGGCACCTGCCGGCTCGACCGGGTCCAGTTCGTGGTGCTGGACGAAGCCGACCGCATGCTGGATATGGGCTTCCTGCCGGATGTGCGGCGCATTCTGGATCGCTGCCCCCGCAACCGCCATACCTCCCTGTTCTCCGCCACCATCCCACCGGAGATCGAGACGCTCATCCAATGGGCCATGCGCCAGCCGCAGACGATTGAAATTGGCGTGCGCCGCTCGCCCAAGGACACGGTGAAGCATGTGATCTACCCGGTGTCCGACTTCCAGAAAGCCGACCTGGCCCTCGAACTGCTCCGGCGCGTGAACTACGATTCGGTGATTGTCTTCTGCCGCACCAAGCACGGGGCCGACCGGGTCGCGGGGCTGCTGAAGCGGAATCAGCATGCGGTGGCCGTGCTGCACTCGAACCGCACGCAACGCGAGCGCGAGCAGGCGTTGCGCGGCTTCCGCGATGGCCGCTTCGAGGTGCTGGTCGCCACCGATATCGCCGCGCGCGGGCTGGACATCGCCGACGTCAGCCACGTAATCAACTACGACGTGCCGCAGCACCCGGAGGACTACGTCCACCGCATTGGCCGCACCGGGCGCATGGAGGCCACCGGCGACGCCTATACCTTGATGGTGGCGGAGGACGTCCGGCACGTGAACGCCATCGAGCATTTCATCGGCCAGAAGATTCCCCGCGTGAAGCTGGAAAACTTCAATTATCGCTACACCACCTTGTTCGAACAAGGCAAGCCGGGCCAGCCCCCCGCCGGCGGGGGGCGAGTGCGGGGCGCGCGCGTGCGGGGCGGTTATTTCTTCGGCCCGGTGCGCCGGCGGCGTTGAAGCGCGCGCTCCTTCCAGGCTTGCGTCGGCTGGGGCGAGGGCGTTCCGCCTCCGCCGGACGACCGCGCTGGCGGCCCGCCCTTCAAGGCACCAGTCCTCCGAGCCGGAGGACCTGTTCGTAATCCTCCGGCCGGTCAATGTCCAAATCCAGCCCGGGGTCATCCGCCTCACAAAAAACGACGCCCTCGGGATGGGCGGCCAGGAAATCCCTCAGCGTGGACACCGCAGCAGTGGCCAACTGCCGAAAGGCCGCTTCGGGCAGCAAGACCGGATGGCGCCCGCGGCCGCGCCGCGCGGGCTGGCAGATGCGGGCGGGGTGCGCGGCGCTGAACTCGAGCACCTGACGCAGCGTTTGGAGGCGCACCTGCGGCTGGTCGCCCAGCGCGACCGCCCACCGCGTGACTTCCGCCCGCCATCCCCGCCAAAGCGCGGCGCATTGAAGCGAACTGAACATGCCGCGCTCCGGCGCCGGGTTGAGGATGCGGTTTTCCGCCGGGAAGCCCAGCCGGTCCAATTCCGCCGCCAGGGCCGAATCCCCGGCCGCGCAAACGACGGAAAGCTACGCGGCGCCGAGGCTTTGCCATTGGCGGATCAGGTGGCCCAGCACCGACGTGTCGCCCCACGGCAGGAGCAGCTTGGGTTTGCCCATGCGCGCGGACCGGCCCGCGGCCAGAAGAACCACTCCGAGGGCCGGCGTCCCGGCGGCGGGGGAAAGGGTCATGCGGGCGGCGCGCAGCCAACCCGGCCCGGGGCGGCAGCCGGGCGGCGGAAGCGGGCGTTGCCGGGATGGGCAGGCAAGTTAATGGCCGTTCTTTTCCCGCGCCAGGTTTTCCCGTGCCTGCCAGGCGCGCTTTTCCAGCGAGGCGGGCAACTGGGGCCAGACCGAATTCGTGAGCCGCTGATAAACGCTGGCCGCCTGAGACCACGCCTGCATGGCCTCCGCCAGGCTGAAGGCCTCAATGCCGGCCTCCCGGGTCCAGAAGGGGTCGAGTTGCTCCCCCTCGCGCAGCAGGGAGCCATAGACCACGTCGAGGCAGTTGCTGAGCGCGGTTTTAAGCAGGGCGGTGCGTTCGTCGCCGGTCTTTTGCTCGGCCCATTTGCTCAGCACAATGGCCTGGCCAACCTTGGCCTGGCTGCGGGCAGGCACCTCCGCCAGCGGCGAATCAACGACCTGTTGGTAGGCGTTCAGCGCATTGGTCAGGGAATCGTATTGCTGCCGGGCCAGCGCCCATTGCAAATAACAGTTGGCCTTTTCCGTCCACGCCCGGACCGCCAGCCGGTTGGTGGGATAATCGTCGCACAGCCGGCCAAAAGCCCGCGTGGCTTCCTCGCAGTTGGCCAGCCGGTTGGTTTCCGACGCATCCACCGTTCGCATCAGAGCCAGGCCGAGTTCAAACAAGGCCTGCAGGCGCAAGTCCAGGCTGGGGCCGTTGGTGTTGTTGTACAGGCTGGTAAAGTAGCCCCGGGCCTCCCCCCAGCCCTGGCGGGCCACGGCGGCGCGGCCGGCCATCAACTGCGCCTCGTAGGTCAGCTCGGACGGCGGCCAGTTCGTGTTCAGAAAGAGCAGCTTGTAATTCCGCTCCGCTTCCATCGGGTCGCCCGCGCGGTAGTAATAATCCGCCACCCACCATTGGGCCAGGGGCGCAAATTCATTGGTGGGAAACCGGGCGATGAAGTTGGTGAAGCTCGTCAGGGCGTTGGTTTCGCGTCCGGCCTGAAAGCTGTTCCAGGCGCGGGCATATTCGGCGCGCGGCTGGGCCGGGTTGTTCGGGAAGGCGGCCAGCCAGGCGTCATATTGGGCGATCGCCTCCGGCCAGTTCCGCTCCTGCTCATAGGTGCCGGCCACGGCCAACCGCACCTCCGCCAGCAAGGGGGTGTGGGGGGCGCGATTGGTAAACTCAAGGAAGATTTGCCGCGCCGCCGCCGGATCGCCCCGGCGGCTGATTTCCTGGCCGGTGAACAGCAGAGCCCGGGCGGTATCCGGGCGGTCGGGATACCAATCCAGCGCTTTCTGGAGCGCGTTGGTGGCCGCCGCCAGGTCGCCCGCCGCCAAACCCGCCCGCACGGTCTGATCCAGCGCGCGCGCGAACAGGTTGGTCCGCGCCTCCGGCAGATCGGCATATTGTTCGATAACCGCCTGGTAGTATTTGATGGCGCCCGCGTAGTTCGTCTGGCGAAAACACGCATCCGCCAGCCGGGAGCAAGCCCGCGCCTGGTCGAGCGACCGGGGCAGGCGTTCCACCGCCGCCTGGAACGCCGCCGCCGCTTCCGGCATTTGCCCCTCCCACCAATAACATTCGCCCAGGTCGAGCTGCGCCTTCCCGAAGAGCGGGCTTTGCGGAAACCTTTTCGTCAGTGCTTCAAAGGATTCCCGCGCCTGGCGAAGGTTATTGGTCGCGTCCGGCGCCAGGGCCGGCGGCGCGGGCAACGGCTGGGCGCCCCGGGCGGTTTCGTATTGGCGGAGGCGCAATTCCCCCAGCGTCTGCAGCGCCAAATCCGCCGCCGCGGCTTCGGGATACTGCGCCAAAAACTTCTCCAGCGATTGGGTGGCTTCCGGGATCCGGTCATGCGCCAGATACAATTCGCTGATCTTCAACAACGCCTGGCGCTGGCGTTCGGGGGAGACGCCGTCCGTGAGATTCTGCTGATAGGCCGCGATGGCATCCTCGAAGCGGCCCAACCGCTCAAACAAGCCGGCCTGGAACGCGGCGCTCTCGGCGCGCCGGTTGTCCGGGACGACGCGGGCGGCCAGCGCCATGAGATTGGTCGCGCCCGGCAGCGCCGCCTCCGGCCGCCCGTCGGCAACCTGGATGCGGCAGAGCAGGTATTGCCATGACCAGGCCAGTTCCGGTTTCAAGAGCTGACCGGCCAGCGGTTGAAGGGTTGCCTCGGCGGCGCGATAATCCCCGGTCGCAAACTGCGCCTCGCCCAGCAGCAGCCAGCCTTGCGCCACCAGTTCGGAATCGCCCGCGGCGCGCGCGGCGGTCTGAAAGACCCCGTTGGTCGCCTGCAGCAGCGCGATCAGGCGCGGCCATTCCGCCGGGTCCGCCTGGGCCAGCGCGGCCCGCGCGGAGGCTTCGCCGATCACGGCTTCCAGGCCTCGCGGCGAGGCGGGGAACTCCCGGCTCATCCGCGCAAAGGCGTCGCTGGCGGCGCGCCAATCGCCCTTGCGGGAATACGCCTCCGCCAGCCAGAACGCATACTGGTCGGCCAGCGGCCCCGCCGCGCCCTGGTGGGCGGAAAGCAATTCGATTGCGCCCGCGTAATTCGTCAGCATCAGCCGCGCCTGGGCCTGCAGCAAAATCGCCTCCGCCCGGCGCGGCGACGCGGGATGCTTCTGGCTAAACTCGGCCAACTGGGCTTCCGCCCGCTCGTAGAAGGAATCCTGGAAGGCCTTGACCGCGGCGCCGAAAGCGCGGTCGGCAGCGCTGGCGGCGGCAAGCCGCGCCCCGGCGGCGAGCAGCACGGCCAAAATCAATAGGCAGCGGCGCAGAAAGGCCATAGCGTTCTCATTCTAAGCCAGCCGGCGCGGCCACGGAAAGCGGGAAATCAGCCTCGCGGCCCGGCGCGGGGCGGGGCGCGGGACGCCGCCTCCGGCCGGCTCACTTGTTGAAGCGGAAGTTCACCAAATCATAGTCCTGCACGACATACGGCTTGAGTTCCAGGCGCTGCTTGCCCGCCCGTTTGGCCGGCGTCTCGCCGCCGGCGTCGAGGAAGTCCGCAAAGCTGATCACTTCCGCGCGGATAAAGCCTTTCTGGATGTCGGTGTGGATCGCGCCGGCCGCCTCCCAGGCCGTGGCGCCCCGGCGAATGGGCCAGGCGCGGTTCTCCTTGCCGCCCACCGTCAGGAAGCAAATGTAGCCGGCCTCGGCAAAGGCGCGCCGCAACAGCGCGTCCGGGTCCTGCCGATCCGCCGGCGTCGCGACCGTGATCGGCTTGCTCGTGTAGAAGTTGTGCGCCGCGACCGCCTGCCAATCTTCGGCGGCCAGGCCCGCGTTGAACAGAAACCGCTCGCTCTCCAGCAATCCCTTGATCTTCTCCAGCGCCGCCCGTTCCGCGGGTTGCGGATCGCGCCCCAGGCGCGTTTCCACAAACTCCAGGTCTTTGAGAATCAAGTCCGCCCTCGACTCCTGGGTGGCCAGGATGCCATCGGCTTCGAGCAACTGATCCTCGCCAATCACATCGGCCTGGGCATAGGTCTTTTTGCCGGCTTCGACCAGTTTGTCCGCCTGGTCCAGCCGGGGATCTTTAAGGTTATGCTTGCCGACTTTAATGTCAGCGCAGCCAAACAATGCAATCTTCATAAAGGCCGTTAAACAGATGTCACGGGGGCCGGAGCTTAGCGAAGTCCGGTTTTCCCGGAAACAGCAAAACCGCGGGACGCAATCCTCCCGGCGTTGCCGGGTTCCGCGCGGGCGCCGGCGCGGCGGGCCGGGCGCGCGGCTTATGGCGTGATGGGTTTCTCCCCGAGCAGGGCCGCCAGGTCAGGCTCGATGGCCTCGGCCCACAAACGATAGCCGGTCGGCGAGAGGTGCAGGAAGTCGCGCATCATGGCCGGGGAAATCCGGCCATCGGGCTGGATGAACAAGTGGCCAATATCGCGGAAGTAAATCCAGTGGCCATCATCCAGCTTGTGCAAAGCCTGGTTGACCTGGAGCGCCTTGGCGCGCTGGTCGCAGAAGTCCTCCCGGAACGGGAAGATGCCCAGCAGCAGGACCTTCGTCTCGGGCAGTTTCTCCCGGAGCTTCCGGACCACCGCCGTCACGCCCTCCAGCACCTGGCGGGGGGTATTATTGGTGTCGGGGATATTATTCACGCCGATGAGAACGACGGCGACCTTGGGATGCAAGCCGTCGAGATTGCCGTGGTCGAGCCGCCAGAGGACGTGCTGGGTATGATCGCTGCCAATGCCCAGGTTCAGCGCCTGGCGGGGCGCGTAATACTTCGCCCAGACCTCTTTGCCGTTGCCCTCCCACCCCTGCGTAATCGAATCGCCCACGAAGATTACCCGGGCCTGGCCCTGGCTGTCCCGGACGCGCTGGTTCAACTCCACATACCGTTGATAGCCCTGCCCCTCGCGGGGGACGGGCTTGACGCATTGATGCAGTTCCGGAGCCGGCGCGGGGGCCTGCCCCTGCACGGCGCCCGGGGCCAAACCGAGGGCGGCGATCAGCAACGCAGAAATCGTAGTGAAAAACTTCATGCCCCGAGTGTGGGCGCCGCGCGGGGGATTTTCAAGCTGTTTGCAGCCCAACCTCTTTCCCAAGCCAGGCGGGCTGAAGTGGTACGCGAGGCGGGGGTCGAACCCACAACCTTCGGCTCCGGAGGCCGACGCTCTATCCAATTGAGCTACTCGCGCAACCCGGCAGAACTTTAAGCCAGTCCGGTGCTGACGGCAATCTGTTTTCCAGCAGCGGGCGGCAACCGCGCGCCCCCCGCCCGCCGCGTGAATTTTCCTTTGGCTCCGCCGCCCGCTTTCGGGCAAACTCAAGCGCCGTGAAGAACAGCGCAAATCAGCGCGGCTCCCGTTCGCGCCCCCGCCGCAACCGGCCGGATGATTCCGTTGCCCCGAAGCCCGGAAAGCCCTCCCGCCAGCCCGACCCGCAAACCGCCGCCGCGCGGCTCCGCCAGGTTTCCCGGCTGCGCCCGACTCTGGCGCTGGTGCTGGGGAGCGGCTTTCAACACGTGTTGAGCGAGCTGCAGGTGGACGCGGACATCGCCTACCAGCGGCTGCCGGGCTTTCCGGCGACCGGCGTCAGCGGCCACGCGGGACGGCTGGTCATCGGCCGCCTGGGCGGCACGCCGGTCATGGTGCTCAGCGGCCGGGCGCATTACTACGAGGGGCACGCGATGGCCGTGGTCACGTTCGCCGTGCGCGCGCTGGCGGCCTATGGCATCCGCGACCTGCTGCTCACCAACGCCGCCGGGGGCGTGAACCGTTCCTTCCGCCCGGGCGATTTCATGGTGCTGACGGATCACGTCAACTTTATGGGCCTCAACCCGCTGCGCGGCGAGCCGGCGCCCGGCCGGCCGCGCTTCGTGGACCTGACCTGCGTCTATGACCCGGGCTGGCGGCGCCTGCTGGCGCGGGCCGGGCGGGCCTGCGGGGTGAAACTGCGCTCCGGGGTCTATTGGGCGGTCAGCGGGCCCAGCTACGAAACGCCCGCCGAGATTCGGGCTTTTGCCAGGCTGGGCGCCGATGCCGTGGGCATGAGCACCGTGCCCGAGGCCATCGTGGCGCGCCAGTGCGGCCTGAAGGTCGCCGGGATTTCCTGCATTACCAACCTCGCCGCCGGGCGCGGCCGCCAAACCCTCTCGCACGCGGAAGTGCTGGAAACCGCCGAACGGGTCCAGCGCGTCGCCGCCCGGCTGCTCGAAACATTCGCCCAGCTTTATGGCCAAACTCAATAAACTCGCTTTGGTGCGGGCGGCCGCCCGCGCGCGCCGGGGCGCGGTAGCGCCGTATTCCCGTTTCCAGGTCGGCGCGGCCCTGCTCACCCGCTCGGGCCAGGTCATCACCGGCGCCAACGTCGAAAGCGCCAGCTACGGCCTGACCTGCTGCGCCGAGCGCGTGGCGCTGTTCAACGCCCTGACCGCCGGGCAGCGGGATTTCGTGGCGGTCGCCGTCGTGGCGCGCACGGCGGGCGGCCCGATGCCCTGCGGCGCCTGCCGGCAACTGCTGGCGGAATACGCCCCGCGCGCCGCGGTCTGGGTGGCCGACAGCCGGTCGTTGGGCGCGGTGCGCGCCTTTACGGTCAAAGAATTGCTGCCGGCGGCCTTCGTCCTGACGCCGAAGCGCAACGCCCGCCGCCCGGGGTCAGCACGGCGGGGCGGTTGACAACGCGAATTAAACGGAGTATTAAAGTTTCTCATGCAAATCGAGAGCCTGAAAGTGTTCTGCGACCTGGCCGAGACCCGGAATTTCACCCGGACCGCCAAGCTGAATGGCGTGTCCCAGTCGGCGATCAGCCAGCAGCTCAGCTCTTTAGAGCGCCAGTTCCTTCCGTGGAAAGCCGGGCCGGAGCAGAAGAAAAGTCTGCTCGAGCGCGGCAACCGCAAATGCCAGCTGACCCCCGAAGGCCGGACGCTCTACCAATACAGCAAGCGGATTCTCGCCCTCTACGGCGACCTGCAGTCCCGGCTGCAGGAGACCCGGGAGTTGATCTCGGGAACCATCCGCGTCGCCACCATCTACAGCATTGGCCTGCATGATCTGGCGCCGTATCTGAAGCAGTTCCTCAAAGACTACCCCACCGTGAATGTGCAGGTGGAATACCGGCGCGCCAACCAGGTGTATGAGGATGTGGCCAGCAACGTGGTGGACCTGGGCCTGGTCGCGTTTCCCGCCAGCAACAAAAAACTGGAAATCTACCCGCTGCGCGAGGAAGAACTGGTGCTGATTTGCCACCCGCAACATCCCCTGGCCGGGAAAAAGAATCTCCCGCTCGCCGCCCTCCACCAACAGAAGTTTATCAGCTTCGAACGGGATATTCCCACCCGCAAAGCCCTCGACAAAATCTTCAAAAGCCATTCCATCCAGGTGAAGCACGTGATGGAGTTCGACAACATCGAGACGCTCAAATGCGCCGTGGAAATTGATGCCGGGCTGGCGATCGTGCCTCAAAGCACCGTCGTACAGGAAGTCAAACAAGGCACTCTGGCCCAGGTCACCCTCGAGGGCGGGGCCTTCCATCGTCCGCTGGCGGCTCTCTATCAGAAGAAAAAGACCCTGACGCCGGCAATCAAGCAGTTCCTGGCGCTGCTACGCGGCGAATCATAAGGCTGGCTTAGCGTCCTTCGGTTCCGCATCGCCCGTGGTGCCCGAAGGGAACTATTCGGTTCCGGCCGTTTCCCGGAGGGACCCAAGCTGTGGCCTAACGGATACGCCACCCCTTCCGATGCCGGGAATCGCCCCTGACGCCTCCAGCCGAAACGATTCAGCCAGCTATTTCAACCACCCACCCCCGCTTTATCGAGGTCTGGGCGGGCCTGACCGGCCAAACCGTGGCCCCGGCGAACCCTTTATTTGATGAAATCAGCGGTATAGCTGCTGCATTCCAAGCCTTCCGTCTGCAAAATCAACGAGTTAGGCATAGAGAGGGCCAAAACCGAGCAAAATCTGAATCATGCCGGCTTCGGCTTACCCCGGACGCCCCCTGCCCATCCCATGCCATCAGGCCGTGTACAAGGGGTGTACAAGGGATGCCCACCAGGAGTCCATCGGGTTTTAGCTGGTACACCCGTTGAGCATCCCTTGTACACCCCTTGTACACGGCCTGATGGCAGGGTAATTCCAAGGTATCTGGATATTGAATTCGGATGCCTGGGAAGGCCAAAACGATGGGGGAGAACGGTGGGATTGTTACTAAGTTCCGTAAAAACAGTTAGTTATAAATCTGAGACTGGTGGAAAGGGGTTTTTCAAGGACGGGCGGGTAATCAGGGACTGTCCGGGAATCCGGATTTTTCCCGCATGGTTGGGATCGGAAAGGCAACGCGGGTTGCAATTATTAGTTTTGGCATTGGGGCTCCATGATGATTATCGGCTGGCCGGGGTGCCAGGGCTGCCGGATTCGCGGTCTCAAAAGACCCAGCGGTTGGGGTTTCGAAAGGGCGGGGATTCCGGGTTTATTTCCCATAATCGGGAGGGATGGAATGGGGGACGGCTACGTGTTGGACATTGAGCGGCCGTCCTGTTATTCTTCGTTCCATACAAAATGAATATGGCTAACAAAGCTTCTGAACCTGCCGCCGCAACCGGTGCGCCGAACACGCCGTCGGATTTTGTCCGCGACATCGTGATTGCCCACGTCGCGGAAAAGAGATACCCCCGGATCCATACGCGTTTCCCGCCCGAGCCGAATGGCTACCTGCACATCGGCCATGCCAAGTCCATCTGCCTCAACTTCGGCATTGCCCGGGAATTCGGCGGGGTTTGCAACCTGCGCATGGATGACACCAACCCGACCAAGGAAGACGTCGAATATGTGGACTCGATCATCGAGGACGTGAAGTGGCTCATTCGCGGGTGGGCGGACGACCGGCTTGGCCTCAAGCCCAAGGGCAAGTTTCCGGTGGCCCAGACCGTCAACGGCAAGAACGATTTTTACCTGGGGCCGGTGACCGGGGCGTCGGAGGTTCCGCTGGAGCCGTTTTATGCCAGTGATTACTTCGACCAGACCTACGAATACGCCGTGCAGCTCATCAAGAAGGGGGTTGCCTATGTGGACGATCTCTCGGCGGAAGACACCGACAAGTATCGCGGCGCCCCGGATCGCCCCGGGCAGGAAAGCCCTTTCCGCAACCGTTCCATTGAGGAAAACCTGGATCTCTTCGTCCGGATGAAGAACGGGGAGTTTCCGGATGGAGCGCGCACGCTGCGGGCGAAGATTGACATGACGTCGCCGAATGTCTGGATGCGCGACCCGGTGCTCTACCGCATTCGCCACGCGGAGCATCATCACGCCGGCGCCAAGTGGGTCATTTACCCCATGTACGATTTCGCCCACTGCCTGAGCGATTATCTCGAGGGCATCACGCATTCGATTTGCACGCTGGAGTTCGAGGTGCACCGCCCGCTCTACGATTGGATTCTCGAACAACTTGACCTGCCCCGGCCCCTGCCGCACCAGTATGAGTTTGCCCGCCTGAGCCTGGGCTACACCGTGATGAGCAAGCGCAAGCTCATGCAGCTCGTCAACGAGAACCTCGTTTCCGGCTGGGATGATCCCCGGATGCCCACCATCAGCGGCCTGCGCCGGCGCGGCGTCACGCCCGAGGCGCTGCGCGACTTCGCTTACAATATCGGCATTACCAAGTACAACGGCATCACCGATGTCTCCGTGCTGGAGTATTGCATCCGGGAAGACCTGAACCGGCGCGCGCTGCGCCGGCTGGCGGTGCTCCGCCCCCTCAAGGTGGTCATCACCAATTACCCCGAGGGCCAGGTCGAGGAGCTCGAGGCCGTCAACAACCCCGAAGACCCGGGCGCGGGCAAGCGCAAGGTCCCCTTCAGCCGCGAGCTTTACATCGAGCGCGAGGATTTCATGGAAGCGCCGCCGCCCAAATACTTCCGCCTGCGGCCCGGCGGCGAGGTGCGCCTCAAGTATGCCTACATCATCAAGTGCGACGAGGTGATCAAGGACGCCGCCGGCCAGGTGGTGGAATTGCGCTGCACGGCGGACCTGGGCAGCAAGACCGGCGGGCCGACGGCCGCGCGCAAGGTCAAGGGCACCGTTCACTGGGTCAGCGCCGCGCATGCGATGGACGCCGAGGTGCGCCTCTACGACCGGCTCTTTACCGTGCCCGTGCCCGACGCCAGCGGCGACTTCAAGCAGCACCTGAACCCGCACTCGCTGGAGGTGGTCACGGCGAAATGCGAGCCGGGGCTGAAGGACGCCCGCCCGGAGCTGCGCTATCAATTTGAGCGCCTGGGTTATTTCACGCTCGACCAGGACAGTACGCCGGACCGGCGGGTGTTCAACCGCACCATCGCGCTCAAGGATACCTGGGCCAAGGAAGCGCGAAAATCCGCCTGACCGGGGAGGACCGGCGTTTTGGGTGGCGTCCCAAAAGCGGGGACAGGCGGCCATGATTTCCGGCGGGAAGACGCCCCACTCCGGTGAAGACTCCCGATTCGCCAGCCTCGCCCCCCGCCGTCCTGGACCCCAGGGCTTGCTGGAATGAAATCGGCGGGCAGGGCAATGGCACCTGCCCGAAGCTGGCGGAGGTTATTCGCTGCCGCAATTGCCCGGTCTTTTCCGCCGCCGCGCGGCAGTTGCTGGACCGCCCGCTGACCCCGGACTACCGGCGCGCCTGGACGGAGCATTTCGCGCAGGCGCAGACGCCGGCGGCCCCGGCGTCACTAGCCGTGCTGTTGTTTCGCCTCCAGGCCGAATGGCTCGCTTTGCCGGCGCAGGTGTTCCAGGAAGTGGCCGAACGCCGCCCGGTTCATTCGCTGCCCCATCGACGCCAGGGGATCGTGCTGGGGCTGGTGAATGTGCGCGGCGAGTTGCTGCTTTGCGTCTCGCTCGCCCGTTTGCTGCGGCGGGACGAACCCCCGCGACCCGAAGCGCGGCAGGCGGCCTACGATCGGCTGCTGGTGGCCAACTGGGCGGGGCAGCGCTATGCCTTTCCCGCGGACGAGGTTCGGGGCATCCAGAAGTTTCAAGCCGCGGAATTGACCGAACCGCCGGCCACGCTGGCAAAATCCGGGCTTGCTTATACCCGGGGCCTGCTTCCCTGGCAGGGCCGGGTGGTCGGCCTGCTCGATGCCGAGCGCGTCTTTTCGTCCCTGAACCGGAGCCTGGCGTGAGCACGGACCCTCCCGAGGATCTGGCGAATCTCTCGATGCGGGAATTGTTCCGCGTCGAAGCCGAAAACCAGGTCGCCATTCTCACGCGCGGGCTGCTCGAGCTCGAACAGAAACCGGCAACGTCCGAACACCTGGCCGAGCTCATGCGCGCCGCCCACTCGCTCAAGGGCGCCGCGCGCATCGTGGGGCTGGAGGCCGCGGTGCAAATCGCGCATGCGCTGGAGGATTGCTTCGTCCTGGCCCAGCGGGGCAAACTGGTCCTGCGCCAGCCGGAAGTTGACCTGCTGCTCCGCGGCACGGATGAGCTGCTCCAGCTCGCCCGGCAGGCCGAGACTCCGGGCGCCGGCGGGGAATCCGCGCCGGCCGCCGAAACCCAAACGCTGCTCCGCGCGCTGGCGGATTTGGCCCAGGCCGGCGATGCGGCCGCCGCCGCCCCGCCGCCGCCCGCCATCCCGGACACCGCGCCGCCCGCCCCCGAAGAGATGCCCCCTCCGGCCAGCGTCCCGCCCGGGCCGGGCGTGCCCGAGCGCGTGGTGCGGCTCACCGCCGAAAACCTGAACCGGCTGCTTGGCCTGGCCGGCGAGTCCCTGGTGGAAGCGCGCTGGATGCGCCCGTTTGCCGACTCCCTCCAGCGCCTCAAACGCCAGCAAAACGAACTGGGGCAGCAACTCGAAGAACTGCGCCGGCACGGCGATGAAGCGGGCCTGCCCGCGCGGACGCGGCACCAGCTTGCCGAACTGGCCTACAAGGCCGCCGCGTGCCAGCAGTTGCTGGCGGACCGGCTGCAGGAGCTGGACTTGTTTGACCGCCGTTCCGCGCAGCTTTCCCAGCGCCTGTACCTCGAAGTGCTGCGCACGCGCATGCGCCCTTTCAGCGATGGCGTCCGCCGGTTTCCGCGCATGGTTCGCGACCTGGCCCATTCCCTGGGCAAAAAGGCGCGGCTCGAAATCATCGGCGAGAGCGTTCCGGTGGACCGGGACCTCCTGGAGCGATTGGAAAGCCCGCTTGCCCACCTGCTGCGCAACGCGGTGGATCACGGCTGCGAAACGCCCGAGCAACGCCACCGCCTCGGCAAGCCCCGCGAGGGCACCATCCGACTGGAAGCGCGCCACAGCGCCGGCCAGTTGCTGGTCACGGTCGCCGACGACGGCCCCGGCGTTCCGCTGGAGCTCGTGCGCGAAGCCGCCCGCCAGCGAAACCTGGCCGACCCGGCCGCGGCCGAAAAATTCACGGCCCCCGAACTGCTCGACTTCCTCTGCCTGCCCGGCTTTACGCTCAAGGAAACCGTGACGGAGATTTCCGGGCGCGGCGTCGGGCTTGACGTGGTGCAGAACATGGTCCGCGGCGTGCGCGGCCATTTGCGTATCAGCACCCAGCCCGGCCAGGGCTTGCAGGTTCAGTTGCAGTTGCCGCTCACGCTCTCGGTGCTCCGCGCCTTGCTGGTGGAGGTGGATGGCGAACCTTACGCCTTCCCGCTAAACCAGATCACGCGCGCCTTGCGGCTGCCGCGCGCGGCGGTGGAAACCCTTGAGGGCCGCCATCATTTTCATTTCGCCGGGCGGCAGGTCGCCCTGGTGACCGCCCACCAGGTCTTTGACGCCGAAGCTCCCCAACCGCGCGACGACGACTGGGCGGTGGTGGTTCTCGGCAATCGCAACGCGAGCTATGGCGTGCTCGTGGACCGCTTCCTGGGAGAACGCGAGCTGGTGGTGCAGCCGCTGGATGCCCGCCTGGGCAAGGTCAATAACATCAGCTCCGCCGCGCTCCTGGAAAACGGCGCGCCCGTCCTGATTGTGGACGTGGACGACCTGCTGCGCTCCCTGGGGAAACTGGCGGCCGGGCAGCCCCTCAAGCTCGTTCCCCCCCAGCCTCCCGCGCCGGCCGGCCGCCGGCGAAAACGCATTCTGGTGGTGGACGACTCGCTGATCGTCCGCGAACTGATGCGGAAGCTGCTGGCCAGCCGCGGCTACCTGACCGACGGCGCCACGGACGGGTTGGACGGCTGGAACGCCGTGCGCGCCAGCCAGTACGACCTGGTCATTGCCGATGTGGACATGCCCCGCCTGAGCGGCATCGAATTGACCTCGCTGATCAAGCAGGACCCGCAGCTCAAGTCCCTGCCGGTGATGATCATCTCCAACCAGGACCGCGAACGGGACCAATCGCGCGGCCGGATTACGGGCGCCGATTTCTACCTGACCAAGAGCGCCTATCGGGATGACGCGCTCCTGCAGGCGGTGGCGGATTTGATTGGCGCGCCCGATGCCTGAGGTCCCGGGCGGACGGGCGGCGGCCCGGGCGCGCCGCCAGCGCCGTCCGCGGCGCGCGCCCGAACCCCTCGCGCCGCGCCAAGATTTTAACACTCGACAAAATCAGCCGCTGCACTACCTATTAGGGTAGCGTCGCTGGCTAAAAAACATGACCGACGAGCTCAACAAAGACACCGCCCGCCCGGATGCGGCGCGTCCGAAGGTTCCCGCCGGGGATCGCGTGGCGGTTTTGCTTGTGGACGACCAGGTGCTGGTCTTCGAGGCCATTCGGCGCGCGCTGGCCGGCCAGCCGAACCTGGACCTGCACTACTGCGCCGATGCCCGCGAAGCCCTCGCGATGGCCAGCCGGATCAAGCCCTGCGTGATCCTCCAGGACCTGGTAATGCCGGGCGCGGACGGCCTGGCGCTGGTGGAGCAGCTCCGCGCCAACCCGGCCACCCGGGACACTTCCATCATTGTCCTCTCCACCAACGAGGACCCGCAGGTCAAAGGCCGGGCCTTTGCCCTCGGTGCCAACGATTACCTCGTAAAGCTGCCCGATAAGATTGAGCTGGCGGCCCGCATTCGGCACCACGCGCAGGCCTGCCTCAACCTGTCGCAGCGCGACGCAGCCTACCGGGCCCTGCGCGAGAGCCAGCAGCAGCTCATCGCCAGCAACGCCGCGCTCATTTCCCTCAACCACCAGCTCGAGGACGCCACGGCGGCCAAGTCCCAGTTCCTGGCGAACATGAGCCACGAAATCCGCACCCCCATGAACGGCATCATTGGGATGACCGGCCTGTTGCTGGACACCGAGCTAACCGACGAGCAGCGCGAATACGTCGAAGCCACCCGCAACAGCGCCGAGGCGCTGCTGACGATTATCAACGACATCCTGGATTTCTCCAAGATCGAGTCGGGCAAGCTCGAACTGGAATACCGCCCCTTCGAGCTGCGCACCTGCCTGGAGGAGGTCATGAAGCTGCTGGCTCCCCGGGCCGCCCAGAAGAACCTCGACCTGGCCTGCCTGGTGGACGATGCCATTCCCCGGATTCTGGTCAGCGACGTGACCCGCCTGCGGCAGATCCTGGTCAACCTGATCGGCAATGCCGTCAAGTTTACGCAGCAGGGAGAGGTCGTCGTCGAGGTGGTCCCCGACGAACACGGCGCGCGCAGCCTGCCTCCCGGCTTCGCGCCGGACACGGAATTTCTCCGCCATCCCAATCATTGGCTGCTCCATTTCTCCGTGCGGGACACCGGCATCGGCATTCCGCTGGATCGCCAGAGCCGGCTCTTCAAGTCTTTCCAACAGGTGGATGCCGCCACCACGCGCCATTACGGCGGCACCGGGCTGGGTTTGGCGATTTCCAAACGCCTGGCCGAGTTGATGGGAGGCCGGATCTGGGTCGAGAGCGAGGCCGGCCAGGGCGCCACCTTTCACTTCACCATCTCCACCCGGGCGCCCGCCGCCGCCACCCCGCCCGCCTGGTTAAACCCGCAGCCGCAACTTGCGGGCCGGCGCGTGCTGGTTATCGAAGATAACCCGACCAACCGGCGCATCATTTCCCATCGCGGGCAGCAATGGGGCATGAAAGTTCAAACCGCCGACAATCGCCGCGAAGCCCTGACCCTGCTCGCGCAAGGCGATCTGTTCGATGCCGTAATCCTCGACTGGGAACTGCCGGGACAGGAAGGGCCAGCGCTGGCCGAGCAGATTCGGAAGCTGCCTTCCGGGCGTTGCGTCCCCCTGCTTTTGCTCTCGGCCATGCGTCCGTCCGGCGAGGATGCCCACCCCGTGCGCGAGGGAATGGCTGTTGCCATTCATAAACCCATCCGGCCGGCCCAGTTGCTGGAGGCCCTGTGCCACGCCTTGAAGGTCCAGACCCTGCGTGAGAAAAAACCACCGCCGACCCCGACGCTCGACCCCACCCTCGCCCACAAGCTGCCCCTGCGCGTGCTGCTGGCCGATGACAATCCCATCAACCAAAAGGTCGGCCTGAGCGTGCTGAGCAAGCTTGGCTACCGCGCCGACGTTGTCAGCAATGGCCGGGAGGTGCTTGAAACGCTCGGACAAAAGCCCTACGACCTTCTGTTTCTGGACGTGCAAATGCCGGAGATGGACGGTCTGGAAGCGGCGCGCCAGATTTGCCAGCGCTGGCCGGCTGACAAGCGCCCGCGCATCATTGCCATGACCGGCAACGCCTTCGTGGGCGATCGCGAAAAATGCCTGCAGGCGGGCATGGACGACTACATCTCCAAGCCGGTCCGGGTTGGCGATCTGCAATCTGCGATTGAACGCTGGGGCCCCACCCGCCCCAAAAGAAGCGATACAACGCTGCTGGCCCGCGCGCGCGTCATCCCGAGCGAAAAGCTGCTCGACTACGCCCTCATTGCCGAATTGCGCAACCTGCCCGCCACCGGCAGCGTCGGCGTATTTCAGGAGTTGGTGGACTTGTTTCTCCAGAACGCCCCCCAGCGCATCATCCAAATCAACCAGTCCGTTAACGATGGCCCGATGCTGACCTTTCATGCCCACGCGCTGAAAGGCAGCGCCCTCAACCTGGGCGCCACCCGCCTCGCCGAGATTTCCCAGAAGCTGGAAGATCTTGGCCGCGCCCGGAATATGCATGGCGTCCCCGCTTTGGTCCAGGAACTCGACTCTGTTTTTACCCAGACCAGGGCCCAGCTTCTCTCCCTTCGCAACCAATAACCGCTGCCCGCGCGCCCATGCTGATCAAGCCAGACCGTCTAACCCGCGGCGATACGTTTGGGGTCGTCGCCCCCGCCAGCGCGCCGCCCGATCCGAAAAACATTGACCGCGCCGCCGCGGCCCTGGAACACTTGGGTTTCAAGCCCCTACTCGCCCCCAACGTCCGCCGCCGCCACGGTTTCCTGGCTGGCAGTGACCGCGACCGCGCCAGCGACCTTATGCGCATGTTCGCTCACCGCAAGGTCAAGGCCATCCTTTGCGTTCGCGGCGGCTATGGCTCCGCACGGCTGCTGCCGCTCCTCGATTACCACCTCATCCGCGCCAATCCCAAAATCTTCGTCGGCTACAGCGACATTACCTCGCTCCATTGCGCCTTCCTGACCCATGCCCGGCTCGTCTCCTTTCACGGCCCGATGCTCAACTCGGATTTCGTGAAGCCGGACTTGCCCTCGTTCACGCGGCAGGGCTTCCTCCGAACCTTGATGCAGCCGTCTCCCCCCGGCAGCATTTGCCGCGGCTACCGGCGCAAAACCGTCACCATCCTGCGCCGCGGCATCGCTTCCGGGCCGCTGGTGGGTGGCAATCTCAGCCTGCTCTGCGCCGCCCTGGCCACTCCCGGACAGCCCCCCGTCAAAAACAGCATTCTCTTCCTGGAAGACGTCGAGGAAGCGCCCTACCGCTTTGACCGGATGCTGACCCAACTGCTTAACGCCGGCTTTCTCCAACTGGTTGCCGGCATCGCCATTGGCGTCAACGCCGACTGCAAAGACCCGAAAGCCAAAGGCACCCGGGAATACCGCCAGACCCTGGAAGATGTGCTCCGGGAACGGCTGCTCCCGCTCAAGGTGCCCCTCGTCATGGGCCTGCCTTTCGGCCACGTTTCCCACAACGCCACCTTGCCGCTCGGCGTGCGCGCAACCCTCGACGCCCTCCGGGGCGACCTGGTCATCACCGAAGCGGCCGTAAGTTAGCGCCCCGCCCGCGCAAAACCACTCCGCCTCCGCCCGGGCTTCGCCCCGGGAGTCGTCAACCCTCCCGTCCGGCTTCCTGCACGCGAATAAAACGCCGCAGCAGGATCAACCCGACCGGCGCAACCGCGGCAATAATGCCGATCACCAGCCACATCACCCCCGAATTCCGCACCCCGACCTCCGGGCAGTACCGGGCCAGCAGCCGGAAGGAAACCGTGCCAACGATCAGCTTGGCCAGCAGAAAGGGAATGTAAGAAAGCGCCGCATAAGAGGCTTCCTGCCCCCGGGGCGCAATGGCCGCGGCGTACTCATACACACGCGGCGAATAAAAGGCCTCGCCAAAGGACATCAGGATCACAAAGAACGTAATCATCACATAATACGGGTGCACTTCGCCCGTTAATCGCAGGTAACCATGCCCGATCCAGTGCCCCACCCAGCCGTTCGCGAGCGGTTGAAACCAGAGCGTGGGCAGCGCCATGATAAAAACCGAGGCCGCCGAAATAAGGCCGCCCACGATCACCATGCGATACGCCGTAAAGCGCTGCGTCAACGCCCCGATGAGGGGCACCAAAAAGACGATCAGAATGTTGTTGATGGCCACCAGGCGCCCCACCGGCGCCCCCTCGCCCAGTTCGCGGATGCCGAACTTGGGAAAGACATAGTCCATCTGCATGAAGATGAGCTTGAGGAACGAAATCAACATCAGAAACGCCAGCAAGCGATAAAACCCGGCCTGCCGCAACAGACCGCCAAACAGTTTCACCGTGTCCCGCGCGCTGTCCCGCACCGTTTGCCAGCAGACCCGCCAGAAGCCCAGCCCCACCGGCCCCCTGGCGGCCGGCTGGAACCGGATGCCCTCGTCGGTGACTTCCACATCGCGCCGGATGAAGTAAATCACCGGCAGAATGGCAAGCTGTATCCCCAGTGAGGCAAAGAACAGGGTGCGATACGTGGTCAGTTGGCAGTGGACCAGCGGCAGCGTAAGCCGGCCCTGCTCGCCCAGGCTCTGGCGCAGGTGATCAAACAGAAACGCCGCCAGCAGGAACCCCAGGTTCATGATGGTGTAGAACAGCGAGTAGGAAATGGAACGCTGCTTCGTGGTCGAGTATTTGCGCACCGCCGCCACCAGCACCGGCGTGCCCAGGGCCTCGGCCACCGCCAGTGGAAACAACCCGGCGGCCAGGGCCAGCCACTTAATCGTCGTAAAGGTCATCACCGCCCGCGCCGCCACGCTAAGCCAGACACCCAAAAAGAACGTCCGCCGCAACCCAATGGCATCCGTCAGCGACCCCACCAGCAGCGTGACGACCGTCATCAAAATGGACCACCCCGCCACCAGGCTCCCCGCGTCCGCGTCGCCATACCCGAAATCGGCCATCAACCAGAGCGCCAGCGTCAGCACCGTTACTTTGTAAGCGATGACGCCTAGGAACTTCACGGCGAAGGTAATCCACAACTCGCGCGAAGCGCCCTTCAGTACGGTGAACTTGGCCAGAAACCCCTCGATTACCGCCGCGCCCTTACGCATGCCCCGGCCTTCTGAAGTGCTTGCCTGTCATTATGGCCACATACAATCCCAACTCCTCCGTCGAGTAAAGCGCGAAGGCAGGAATCTTTGCGGGGGCGCCTCCCGGCGCGCGTCCTTCCCTAAACCGAATCCTCCCCCCAGCCGTTTTTCGCATAAGCCCGCCGCTCGGCAAGGTGGTTTCCCCACCACAAACTGCCCGGGCGCAACTCGCGCTATTCAACAGCCCTCAACCATTCTGCGCCCGGTCAATATACCAACACCAGCACCGCTGCTTGCTCGGCGGCCTTTACCACGTCCTCGAACTTGCGGTCTTTGAGGTTGGGCTCCCGGAGCCGGGCGGCCACTTCCGGCACGGATTCGAGGAAGCTGAGCAGGAAGCTGCTCTTGACGGCGTAATTCACATTCTCCGGCAGCGCCCCGCTGGCCGCCAGGGTCGTCTTCGCGCTGAGCTTGGCTGTCACCACACCGACCACGTTGCCGCGCTCGTCCACCAGCGCGCCGCCCGAATTGCCGGGTTGCACCGGAGCGCTTATCTGGAAATACCTTGGGTCATCCTGCGCCCCGGAAAGAGCGGCAATCTCACCCTTGGCCAGCTTGGGCGCGAACCCTTGCAGGCCGATGTTAGGGAAACCGACCGTGGCCACCGTGCGGCCCAGCTTCACGTCGCGGCTGGACACCAGCGGCAACGGCGCAAATCTGCCCTCCGCCTTGAGCAACGCAAGGTCATTGGCCGAATCCACCCTCACTACCCTGGCGGAGAGAATCCCATCCTGGGTAACCACCCGCACCAGCGCCCCGTTCCCGGCCACATGTTCATTGGTAATAAGATATCCATCCTCCGTGATGAAGAATCCGGTGCCGGAACCTTCCGGGCGTGTCTCCAGGATGCGCGGGATGGAATTATCGCTCCCGGAAGAGGGCGCCTCTCGCGGTTTAAAATCGCGCGCCCGCTTTTGCCCTTCTGCAATTTGCCGCCGCGTCATGCTTCTTTTCAATTTGTCCACCTGTTTTATTGCCCCCTTATCCCCCTGGCCTGCCGCCAGCAGAAACCACTTATAGGCCTCCGCTTCATCCTTCGCCACGCCTTGACCCTCGGCGTAGCAAGCCCCCAGAATGTATTGAGCCGGGGCGAGGTTCTGCTCCGCGGCTTTCCGATACCACTTCACCGCCTCCACTTCATCCTTCGCCACGCCTTGACCCTGGGAGTAGCAAATCCCCAGATAGAATTGAGCCTTGACGAGGTTCTGCTCCGCGGCTTTCCGATACCACTCCACCGCCTCCACTTCATCCTGCGTCACGCCACGGTTCCCAAAAGCGAACGCACGGCCCAACTCACACTGGGAATGAGCATCGCCCTTTTCCGCCTTGGCGCGGACCTCAGCCAGCCATTTGCGGTCCGCCTCACTTGCTGAGCTGGCAATTGAAACGTCCCAATGACTAACAAAAGTAACAGCAACCACCTCCACCAATTCTTCGCTCTCATGGCGGCAGTTTATTCGGCTTCCATCGGCTGGCAAGCCCCTGATTCAGCGCTCGGCGGGCTTGCCTGCCGGGAAGGGCATCCACGCCCCGGGGCGGGTCAGGGATTGGGCGTTCTCCGGCCCAACGGATTCTCGATCCGGTAAATGCGAAAGCGAAAGGGGACTTGCCAAAACCGTTCATCGCCCGGGAGCAACTCCACGGAATACGCCCGGGGCCGGGTGGCCGCATGGGCCGCATAAAGCTCCAGCAAGTCTGGATTGTGCTGGAGCAGCGGGCTGGCCAGGAAACCCGCCGCCAGCATCGAAGCCGGGGCGCGCTTCCGGAGGAGCAGCCCCCGGCGCAGCTCGCGCCAGGCCGCCAGCCGCACCGGCGGCGGGCGGGCCAGCAATTGCCGGACGCGCCCGCTCCACGAGGGCCGCAGGTCTATCTCCAGCCACAGGTTTGCGCCGCCGCCCACGCTCAGATCAATCGCTTCGCCGGGCCGCGCGGTCCCCTCCCGCAACAGCGTCAGCCGGGGCGCGTCGGCGGCGCGAGCCCGGAACAGGATGAAGTTCTGCTCGGTGGCGACCGGCTCATAATTCATCAGGAGCTGGCGCAGCACATATCCGTCTTCCAGCGACGGCCATTTGCGGTCCAGGAGCAGAAACTCGAACAGCACATACTCCGGCGCGGCGCGCGAAAGGTAGAACCGCTCGTTCAAGCGCATCATATCGGCGTTGCAGGCGCCGTAGCTCTGGAAATTCGGGCGCGGGCGATAGTTGAGATCATTGAGGATGGCAAACGCCTGGCGATAGCCGAAGACGTCCACGCGGGCGCTCCCGATGAGCTCGCGGAACCTGGGCAGCTGCGCCCGGCGGCGATTCTCCGCAAAAGCGGCGTTCTCACGCCGCAAATACTCCCCCGGACGCAGCAGCGCCGGCAGGTTGGCGCCGGCCGCGCGGACCGCCACAGCCACCGAGCCCGGAAACGCCGGAAAGGAAAGGGCCTGCGCCCCCGCCAGCGGCAAGAACCAGCAGACGCCGCTCAGCAGCGCATCCCCGCGCCCGCGCCCCGGTTTTCCGGCGGCGAACACTTCCAGCGCCACGGCGAGCAGGGCCAAATAAAAGAAGCACAGCGTCAGGTAGCCCGCATAGGCCCGCACGAACCCGTGTTTCCAGGCGGCAAACGTCAGCAACAGCAACCACGCCAGCAAGAACCCGCGCCGGCCCCACACTCTCCCGGCCGGGCCGTCAAAGGCGCTCCGGGCGCGGAGCCACAGGAGCGCCAAAAACAACGGCGCCAGAACCCACCCCAGGTTCCGGGCCCAGAGCAGCGGCTCAAAGCCCAGCGCGGCATTGTAAGCCCTGACCATGGCCACGGCATTGGCCAGAAATGGTGCCAAGTACGCCAGGCTTTGCCCGGCCAGCTTCCAGCCCAGAAGAAAACCCCCGGCGCAACCCGCCCCCAATCCCAGCGCCAGGCGCCGGCGTCCGCGGAGCCACAAGTCGCCGCCCAGCAACGGCACCAGCCCCGCGGCCAGAAAGAGATAGGAAACCTTTGCCAGGGCGCAGAACACGGCCAGGGCGCCAAACGCCGCCGTCACCCACGCCAGGCGGCGCCCGGATTCCACAAAGCCAAGCAACCCCCAGCATAGAAGCCCGGCATTGATGACCAAATCACACCGGGGATGAATATCCCCCGCGAAGATATTGGCGGCGCTCCACGCGCAGCCCCCCAGCAGCAGGCATCGCCACCCCCAGTGCAACCGCCACGCCACAAGGCAAATCCCCAGCGCCACCATGAAATCCAGCCCCACCTCCACCACCAGGCGCAGCCAGGCCGCCCAGGGATAAAAGTAATCCATCAACAGGAAGCCCAGCGGGCCATAGGTATAGGCAATGTCCTTGCCAAACTGCAGCCCGTGCTGCTGGGCATAGAATAAAACGGCCGTCTGGGAAGGATCGGCCCGGTAGGCCCGCTCTTCATCCGGCTCCGAGCAGGGAGGAAACTTCAGGAAGGCAAGCATCAACAGCCCGGCCGCAAGCCAGGGAAGCGCGCGCCTGAAAACACGAGCCGCGCCGCCCCACCCGAACCGAGCCGGGCCCGAAGCCCAATCCCTCCCTCCCCCGGGCGCGGGCCCGGGAACGGAGTTCGCCGACGCTGTTTTGTCTGACACCGGGAAAAAGGTTGTGGCGGGGCTCTCCCCCGTCAAGCCGGCCAGCCGCGCCCCTGGGGGCCTCAGCCCGCAGCCGGGCGGAAAATGGTGGGTTGGCTGGGACTCGAACCCAGGACCAACGGCTTAAAAGGCCGCTGCTCTACCGACTGAGCTACCAACCCCGGCCACGACAACGCCGCAGCCACCGCTATTTAATAAAGGCAACAGCCGGCCGACGCAAGCACCGTTGCCCGCGCCCCGCGGGGCGTTGGCCGCCAGGCAAGGTCTCCGGCCCGCCCGGCGCTACTTTACGGAGTCCGCCGCAACAATCTTGATGCTCTCGATCCCCATGCGCTGGTTGGGCCGATCCGGGGGATGCGTCGCCGTCGTGGCAATCTTTTCCAGCACGTCGTCGCCTTTGATCAACTTGCCAAAGGCCGTGTACTGCCGGTCGAGGAACCGCGGGTTGCCATGGCAGATAAAGAATTGGCTGCCGGCGGAATCGGGGTCCTGGGAGCGGGCCATCGAGATCACGCCGCGGTCATGGTGGCGCTCATTGAATTCGGCTTTAATCTTGTAACCGGGATCCCCGGTGCCCCAGCGGGCTTCCAGGGCCGGATCCTTGGTCAGCGGGTCTCCCCCTTGAATCATGAAACCCTTGATGACCCGGTGAAAACACGTGCCGTCGTAGAACCCTTTCTTCGCCAGCGTCTTGAAGTTCTCCACCGTCCTGGGAGCCACTTCCGGCCAAAACTCGATGACCATTTCGCCTTCTGTTGTTTTAATCACCGCTACTTCTTTTGTATTCACCGGGTCTTTCTTTTGTTGAGTGCCGGCTTGCTCCGCCGGCTTGGTTTCCGCTTTGGTTGGGTTATTGGTTCCCTGGCCCTGGGCCGCAACCAACCCCAAAGCCAGACTAAAAGCACACCATGTCGTCGCTATCTTCATAAACGCATCGAACTTCCCATAAACCGGCGGCCAAGTCACGCCCGGAATTCGCCAAATCGCAAAGGCCACTGAAGCTTTCCTCCCGCCCGCCTTCCGCCCGCCCCGGCCCACCCCGGGGCGGAAAAGGCGCGCCCCGGCCGCCCGCCCCGGAAAACCGGGCGGCGCATTTCGGTGTAACCATCCGGCTTCCCACACGTCTTAGTTCCTTGAGATAACCAATCGGCCTGCCGCCCGATAAAGCGGAGGCCGGCAACAATACAATCGAAAATTGAGGATCATCAACATGAAGAAACTTAGTCTGATCGCAGCCGCGGCCATGGGTGCGCTGATCGCGTGCAACGCGGCCCCCGCCCAGGGCGGAGCCAAAAACCCCGCCTGGAAAGGCGGAAAACGTGAAGCGCCCAACCTCGAGCAGCGCCTGGAGCGCATGACCACCCAGCTCAAGCTGACCGATGCCCAAAAGCCGAAAGTCAAGGCCGTGCTGGAGGAAACGGCTAAGAAAATAAAGGAACTGAAGCCGGAAGAGCGCCCCGCCAAAATCAAAACCCTGCGCGAAGAGGAAACCAAGAAACTCAAGGCCATCCTGACCGATGAACAGTTCAAGAAGCGCGAGGAAATGATGCAACGCGCCCGGGAAAAGAGAGGCCCGATCGGCGAAAAGAAAGCCCGAAAAGCGCGGGCGTAATCCCTTTCTTACCCATTCCCGCAACCGGGACGGCCCCCCGCCGTCCCGGTTTTTGTTCGGGCGGAGCCTTGGGACCGCGCCGGGTTTTCTGCTTCTTCGCCGGGGTGGAAAATCCTAAGCTCCGGCCATGAACTGCTTCGTTACCGGCGCTTCCGGCTTCATTGGAGCGAACCTGGTGCATGAACTGGCGGCGCGCCAGCACCGGGTCAAAGCGCTGCTGCGGCCGGGCTGCGACCTCCGGGGTTTGGCGGGCGCGGAGTTCGAGCGGCTCGAGGGCGACCTGAGCGATGCCGCCCGGCTCACCGCCGCCCTGCGCGGCTGCGAATGGTGCTTTCATGTCGCCGCCAGCTACCACCTTTGGCTGCGGGACTACCGGCCCATGTACGCCGCCAATGTCGAGGGCACCCGCACGGTCATCCAGGCCGCCGCCGCCGCCGGCTGCCAGCGCATCGTCTATACCAGCACGGTGGGCTGCCTGGCCCTGCCGGAACCCGGAGCGGGGCCAACCCCGCCGGTTGACGAAACCGCGGTGGCGGGCGAAAGCCAGATGGTCAACCACTACAAGAAATCCAAATGGCAGGCCGAACAAGTGGCCCTCCGCCTGGCCCGCGACGGCTGCCCCGTCGTCATCGTCAACCCCAGCGCCCCGGTCGGCCCGCGCGACGTAAAGCCCACCCCCACCGGCCAGGTCATTGTGGACTTCCTGAACCGCCAAATGCCCGCCTACCTCGACACCGGGTTGAACTATGTCCACGTCCGCGATGTCGCCGCCGGCCACATCCTCGCCGCGCAACGCGGCCGCATCGGCGAGCGCTACATTCTCGGCCATGCCGACGGCAACTGGACGATGCGCCAGGCGTTTGCCGTGCTGGAGGAAATCACCGGCATCCGCGCGCCCCGGCTGCGGATTCCGCACGCCGTGGCCCTGGGCGCGGCCGGCATCAGTGAAGCCCTGGCCCGGCTCACGCACCGCCCCCCCAAAGCGCCGCTCGCCGGGGTCCGGATGGCCCGCTACAAGATGTTCTTCAACCCGGCCAAGGCCATCCGCGAGCTGGGCCTGCCGCAAACGCCCCCGCGGCAGGCGCTCGCCGACGCCGTCGCGTGGTTTCGCCAAAACGGCTACGTGACGCGCGGCGGCTAGCCGCGGCGGGCTGCGGGCCGCGGCTTCCGCTGCACCCGCGCCGCCACTTTCAACCGCAGCGCGTTGAGCCGGATGAAGCCGGTGGCATCGTCCTGGTTATAGGCCTGGGTGGGGTCGGCCTCCATCGTGGCGATGGCGGGATGGTAGAGGCTCACGGGCGACTTCCGCCCGGCGCACAGGATATTGCCCTTGTAGAGCTTCACCCGCACGGTGCCGGTCACGTTCTTCTGGCTCTCGGCCACGAACGCCTGCAGCGCCAGCCGCTCGGGCGAAAACCAATAGCCGTAATACACCAGCTCCGCGTAGCGCGGAATCAGCGAATCCCGCAGGTGCATCACCTCGCGGTCCATCGTCAGCGTTTCCATCTGGCGATGGGCAAACTGCAGAATCGCCCCGCCGGGCGTTTCATACACGCCCCGGGATTTCATGCCCACGTAGCGGTTTTCCACCAGGTCCACCCGCCCCACCCCGTGCCTGCCGCCGAGCCGGTTGAGCGTTCGCATGACGCCCAGCGGGCTCAACGCCCGGCCGTTGACGGCCACGCAGTTGCCCTGCTGGAAATCGAGCGTGACGTATTCCGCCTTATCCGGCGCGTCTTCCGGCGCGACGCTGAGCACAAACATGTCCTTGTTGCCCGGCGCGAACGCATCCAGCCACGGATCTTCCAGGATGCCCGCCTCAAACGAGATATGCAGAAGATTGCGGTCCATCGAATACGGCTTTTTCGCCGACGCCTGCACGGGAATCCGCTTCTTCGCGCAATAGGCGATCATCTCGGCCCGCCCGGGGAACTCGGCCCGGAACCGCGCGTCGCGCCAGGGCGCGATCACCTCCAGCTCGGGCGCCAGCGCCGCGGCCGTCAGCTCGAAGCGCACCTGGTCGTTGCCCTTGCCCGTGGCGCCGTGGGCGATGGCCTGCGCCTTTTCCCTGCGCGCCACCTCCACCATCCCCTTGGCGATGAGCGGCCGGGCGATGCTCGTGCCCAGAAAATACTGGCTCTCATACACCGCGCCCGCCTGGATCATGGGAAAGATGAAATCGCGCGCAAACTCCTCCTGCAAATCCGCAATGCAGCACTTGGAACCCCCGGTGCGCCGGGCTTTGGCCGCCAGCCCCTTCAACTCCTCCTCCTGCCCGATATTGGCGCAATAGGCGATAATCTCCGCCTGATACGTCTCCTTCAGCCACGACAGAATCACCGACGTGTCCAATCCACCCGAATACGCTAAAACAATCTTCATGGCCGGAGCTTAAACGCGAGCCGCCCGCAAACGCAAAGGAGAAAAGACAGCCCGGATAATCCGGCTCGTATTTCCCGGAACCTGGCCTATACTGTCGCCGATGACTTTACCAAACGCCGAACCCGGCAAAGAGATGAATATGAACCATGGCCTTCGACTCCTCGAACCGATCCGGTTAGGCGGGCTGGACCTGCCCAACCGCGTCTTCATGTCCCCCCTGACCCGCTGCCGCGCTTCCGCCGGGCGGGTGCCCAACCTCCTGATGCGCGACTACTACGTCCAGCGCGCCTCCGCCGGCCTGATCCTCAGCGAGGCCACCGCCATCTCGCCTATGGCCGTCGGCTACCCCGATACGCCGGGCATCTGGTCCCCGGAACAGGTGCAAGGCTGGAAAACGATCACCGAAGCCGTCCACGCCGCCGGCGGCCGGATTTTCCTCCAACTCTGGCACGTCGGCCGCATTTCCGACCCAAGCTACCTCGGCGGCGCGCAGCCGGTGGCGCCCAGCGCCATCCCCGCCCGGGGGCACCTCAGCCTGCTCCGCCCCAAACGCCCCTTTGCCACCCCGCGGGCGCTGGCAACGGACGAACTCCCCGGCATTGTGGACGCCTACCGCCAGGCCGCGCAAAATGCCCAGCGCGCCGGCTTTGACGGCGTCGAAATCCACGGCGCCAACGGCTACCTGCTCGACCAATTCCTCCAGGACAGCACCAACCGCCGCACCGACGACTACGGCGGCCCCATCGAAAACCGCGCCCGGCTCATGCTCGAAGTCACCGACGCCATCATCGCCGTCTGGGGGGCGGACCGGGTCGCCATGCACCTGGCCCCGCGCTGCGATTCCCACGACATGGGGGATTCCGACCCCGCCGCCACCTTTGGCTACGTCGCCCGGGAACTTGGCAAACGCCGCATCGCCTTTATCTGCGCCCGCGAGTCCATCGGCCCCAACCGCCTCGGCCCCGCGCTCAAAAAGCAGTTCGGCGGCCTCTACGTCGCCAACGAAGCCCATACCCGCGATACGGCGGAGCAATTACTCCAGGCCGGGGAGGCCGACGCCGTCGCCTTCGGGAAGCTTTTCATCGCCAACCCGGACCTCCCCCGCCGGTTTGCCCTCAACGCCCCCCTCAACACCCCGGTTCCTGAAACCTTCTACGCCTCCGGCCCCGGAGGCTATACCGACTACCCCGTCTTGCCGCCAACCGCCGCCTGATCCGCGGAATCCCCGCATTCCAGCCGCCCCCGTTCCGGCAGCCTGCCGCCGTCCTTCCCCCCTCGCCTGACGCCGTGTACAAGGGGTGTACAAGGGATGCTCACCGGATGTCCATCGGATTTTCCCTTGCTCACCCGGTGAGCACCCGATGTACACCCCTTGTACACCCCTTGTACATGGCCTGTTGGAAGCGGTATTTCAGGGGGTTATGGCCGGAGCGGCAATGGCCATAAACCGCGTGACGAGAGATATTTAGCGTGGATTTAGGTTGGGAAAGGCTGGCGGACGGGCTGAGTTAAGGCGCTTGGGGCTGGGATTGAGGCCCGGCCCCGCTCGGGGCTACGGGCCGACATTGACATTTTTGGCCCATGAATACTATATTCTGGCTCCTTATATGAATCGCAATCCACATGTGGCGGTGGTCGGCGCAACGGGCGCGGTTGGCATCGAGATGATTAAGACGCTGGAAAAGCGCAACTTCCCGGCCGGGAAGCTGACTTTGCTGGCGTCGGCGCGTTCGGTGGGCAAAAAGCTCAAGTATCGCGGCCAGGAACTGGCGGTCGCGGAGCTGAAGAAGGATTCGTTTGGCGGCATAGACATCGCGCTCTTCAGCGCCGGCGGCAGTATTTCGAAGGAATACGCCCCGGCGGCCGCCCAGGCCGGCTGCGTGGTTATTGATAATTCGAGCGCATTTCGCATGGACGACCGCGTTCCGCTGGTGATTCCCGAGATCAACGCCGCCGACCTGAAGTGGCACAAGGGCATTATCGCCAACCCGAACTGCACCACGGCGATCACGCTGATTGCGCTGTATCCGTTACACGCCGCGTTCCAGTGCCGGCGGATTTTTGCCTCCAGCTACCAGGCCGTCTCGGGCACGGGAGCCAAAGCCATCACGGAGCTGGAGCGGCAGGTGGAGCAGGTTGTGCAGCGCCAGCCGGTGACGCGCGAGGTTTACCCGCATCAAATTGCCTTTAACGTGCTGCCGCACGTGGATTCCTTCCTGCCGAACGGCTATACCCGGGAGGAAATGAAGATGGAGAACGAAGGGCGCAAAATCATGCATCATCCCACGTTCCGGGCGAGTGTGACCTGCGTGCGCGTGCCGGTCTATCGCGCCCACTCGATCGCGATCAGCGCCGAGTTCGAGCGGCCGGTGACGGTCGAGGCCGCGCTGGCGGTGCTCCGGAAGGCGCCCGGGCTGGACGTAATTGATAATCCCGCCCAGAGCGAATACCCGCTGCCGCTTTACCTGTCGGGCAAGTATAATTGCGCGGTGGGCCGCCTGCGCCAGGATTGCGCCCTGGACAACGGCCTTTGCTTCTGGGTCAGCGGCGACCAACTCCTCAAGGGCGCCGCGCTCAACGCCGTGCAGATTGCCGAAGAACTCATCAAATAGCGGGCGCGCGGGGAGGCCGCGCCCGGGCGGGGCGTGAGCCCGGCGGCTTAAAGCCGCAGCATTTCCTCCTGGCCGAGCAGGCGGAAGCCCTGCTGTTCGAGGATGGCGCCGGCCTGGGCAATCTGGTGGACTTCGATGATCAGGATGGCGCGGTCGCGGACGACGAAGCCGGAGCAATTATCGAGGTTGATTTGGTTGCGGCCCAGCAGGTCGGCCACGGCCTGGAGGGAGCCGGGCTGGTCGGGCACCTCGACGGCCAGCGCCTCGACCAGGGAGACCATGACTCCTTTATCCTTGAGGGCGCGGACGGCGGTGTCGCGCTGGTCCACGAGGAACCGCATCACGCCAAAGCTGCCGCTGTTGGCAATGGTCAGCCAGGAGAGGTTGATCCCGGCCTCGGCGAGCAGCCCGGCGATCCGGGCGGTCTGGCCCGGTTTGTTTTCCACAAAGACGGCTAACAGGTTTACGACGCGCATAAGCTAAAACAGGAGGGGATGGGGCGGTTAGAGGGAACGCTTGTCAACCACGCGCTTGGCTTTGCCTTCGCCGACGGGCAGGGACCCGGCGGGCACGAGGTCCACTTTGGGCCGAATCCAGATTTCGGCCCGGAGCTTCTCGATGATCTGCTGCTGGAGGGCTTCGAGGTGTTCCAGTTGGCCGTCGAAGGCGGCGGGGGTCAACTCGACCTTGATGGTCAGGTCGTCCAGCCCCTCGACGATGATGAGGTAGTTGCGGCCCACCTGGGGGAAGGACATGAGCACGCGCTCGACTTGCTGCGGGAAGATGTTCACGCCGCGGATGATGAGCATGTCGTCGGCGCGGCCGACGAAGCGGGCCAGGCGGCGGTGGGTGCGGCCGCAGCGGCAGGGCTCGGGGACCACCGAGGTGATGTCCCGGGTGCGGTAGCGCAGGATGGGCATGGCTTCCCGCCGGAGGGTGGTGAGCACCAGTTCGCCGGTCTGGCCGTCGGGCAGGGGTTCGTTGGTGACCGGGTTGATGATCTCCAGCAGGAAGTTGTCCTCCCAAAGGTGCATACCGGCCTTGTATTCACATTCGCACGCCACGCCCGGGCCGTTCATCTCGGTCAGGCCGTAGGAGTTATACACGTCGCAGCCGAAGATCTGCTCGATGCGGCGGCGGGTTTCCTCCGTATGCGGCTCGGCGCCGACAAAGGCCTTGCGCACGGTGAGGTCCTGGCGCGGGCGCAGGCCCTTTTGTTCGAGGTAGCTGGCGAAATAGAGGGCGTAGCTGGGCAGGATATGCACGGCGGTGGTGCGGAAGTCTTGCATGAGCATGAGCTGCCGTTCGGAGGTGCCGGGGCCGGCGGGGATGACCAGGCAGCCGACCTTCTCGGCGCCGTAGTGCATCACCAGGCCGCCCGTGAACAGGCCGTAGCTCATCATGTTCTGGAAGACGTCCGCGGCGGTGATGCCCGCCGAGACGAGCGACCGGGCGATGAGTTCGGCGGCGTTATCCACGTCCGCGCGCGAAAAGAAGATGGCCTTGGGCTTGCCGGTGGTGCCGCTGGAGGTGTGCAGCCGGACGGCTTCGGCGCGGTCCACCGCCAGCAGGCCATCGGGATAAATGGCGCGCAGATCGTCGCTGGTGGTGAAGGGCAGCCGCCGGACCTCCGCGAGCGTGCGGATGTCCGCGGGCTGAAGGTTCAACTCGGCCAGCCGCTGGCGGTAAAAGGGCACGCGCTCCCTCACGCGGTGAAGGGTTTCCTGCAGGAGTTTGATTTGCAGGTGTTCCAGCGTTGGCCGGGCCAGTGTTTCTGATGCTTGATCCCAGAACATGATGCGCAAAGGGGTGTACACCGTTCGGCCGGGCGTTGTCCAGTTCGGAAATCCGCGCGGCGCGGCGCGGAATGTGTTGTCCCGCGGCCCGGAAATGGGTTATTAAGCAGGCGCGCATTTTATCGAATGAATGAGTCCAACCGACTTCTCTTAAGCGGCGATGAGGCGATCGCCCTGGCGGCCCGGCATGCCGGGGTCGCGCTGGGCGCCGGCTATCCCGGCACCCCGTCCACGGAAATCCTGGAGCATTTCCACGCCCTGGGCGGGCACGCCCAGTGGTCGCCCAATGAAAAGGTGGCGCTGGAAGTGGCCCTCGGCGCCGCGTTCGGCGGCGCCCGGGCGCTGTGCACGATGAAACACGTCGGCCTGAATGTGGCGGCGGACCCGCTGTTCACGGCGGCTTATACCGGGGTCACCGGCGCGCTGATTGTCGTCTCGGCGGATGACCCGGGCATGGCGTCGAGCCAGAACGAGCAGGACAACCGCCACTATGCCGTGGCCGCCGGGCTGCCCATGCTGGAGCCGTCCGACTCGCAGGAGGCGTATGACTTCCTGTTCGCGGCGGTGGAAATCTCCGAGCGCTGGAAGCTCCCGGTGTTGTTCCGGGTCACCACCCGCGTCTGCCACAGCTATACGGTGGTGCGCCCGCGCGCGCAAACCGAAGCGCCCCGGCCGGCGAACTACGAAAAGGACGTTCAGGGCCGGGTGATGATCCCGGCCTACGCCCGGCCCGCCCACCGGCGCTTGCGCCAGAAGCTGGCCGAGCTGCGGGAGTGGAACGAAGCCAGCCCCCTGAACCGCCTGGTGGACGGCGCCCCGGCGCTGGGCATCATCACGTCGGGCATCTCGTTCATGCACGTCCGCGAAGCCGCCCCGGAGGCGCGCGTGCTCAAGCTGGGCTTCACGCACCCGCTGCCCCTGAAGCGCATCGCGCAGTTTGCCCGCGGCGTGGAGCGCTGCCTGGTGGTCGAGGAGGGCGACCCTTTCCTGGTCGAGGCCATCCGCGCGGCGGGCATCCCGGTCGAAGGCAAGGCGGACCGGTTCCGGTTCGGCGAGCTGGACGTGCCGCGCGTGCGCCGCATTCTCCAGCGGGACGAAAGCCCCGAACCGTCCAAGCCGCCCGGCAAGCCGCCGCAGCTTTGCGACGGCTGCCAGTATCGAATCGTCTTCGAGGCGCTGCGCCGGAAGGATTGCATCGTGGCGGGCGATATCGGGTGCTACACGCTGGGAGTGCTGTCGCCTTTCGAGGCGATTGACACCTGCGTCTGCATGGGGGCGAGCGTGGGGGTCGGGCTGGGCCTGCGCCACGTGCTGCCGCCCGAACAGGCGCGGCGGGTGGTGAGCGTGATTGGTGACAGCACCTTCGTGCATAGCGGCATCAACGGGCTGGTGGAGATGGTGTACAACCCGCCGCCCCTGGGCCATGTGCTGATCATCCTGGATAACTCCACGACCGCCATGACCGGCCACCAGGAGCACCCGGGCACCGGCCGCACGCTCGGCCACGAGCCGACGGGCCAGGTGGTGCTCGAAGACCTGGCCCGCGCGCTCGGCATCCGGCGCGTGCATGTGGTCGAGCCGCGGCTCGGCTCGGGCGATTTCGAGCGCGTGCTGGACGAATGCCTCGCCAGCGGCGAGCTGGCCGTCATCATCGCCCGGCGGCCGTGCATCCTGATCGCCAAACAACTCAAAGAATACGAAGCGCGGCGCTGCGAGTGCGCCGCCGCGGCCAGCCCGGCTTCCCCCTGAGCCCGCCCGGAACCCGCATCCCTTCTTATGACCAAAGTGACCAATGTTGTCGTCGCCGGCCTCGGCGGCCAGGGCGTGCTCCGCGGCACCGACATCCTGGCGGACGTGGCCCTGCGCGCCGGCTATGATGTGAAGAAAAGCGAAATCAAAGGCATGAGCCAGCGCGGGGGCTCGGTCACCGGCGACGTGCGGTTCGGCGGGCAGGTCTTCAGCCCGATGGTGGCGGCGGGCGAAGCGGATTTCTTGCTGGTGCTCGAGCCGACCCAGGTGGCGCCCCAGCAGCACATGCTGCGGCCCGGGGGCGTGCTGATTACGCCGGACGCCGTGCGCGCGGACCAGTTGCCGAGCCGGAAAACGCTTAACGTGGCGCTGCTGGGGGCCTTAAGCGCCCACCTGCCCATGACCGAGGAGCAATGGCTCGCCGCCCTGCGCGCCGGGTTTGCCGAGAACTTCTTTGCCGGCAACCGGCAGGCCTTCCTCACCGGGCGCGAAGCGCAGAAACAAGCCAGCCCGAACTTAAAATGACATGAACCCACCCGCTTCCTCTCCCACGGCGCATCCTGACGGCGCGCTCGACCGCATCCGGCGCTTCTTCCTGGGGGATAAATTCGCCGCGCACGCCAGCATCGAGCTGCTCGCGGTGTCGCCCGGCCATGCCCGCGCCCGGATGACGCTGGGCCCGCACCACCTCAACGGCTACGGCACCGTGCAGGGCGGGGCGATCTTCACCCTGGCGGACTTCGCGTTTGCCGCGGCGTCCAACTCGCACGGCACGGTGGCGGTGGCCGCCAATGTCAGCATCACCTTTATGAAGGCCGGCCGCGCCGGCACGCTTTGGGCCGAGGCCCGGGAGCTTTCGCGCAACTTCAAGCTCGGCTCCTACACGGTGGATGTAAAGGACGACGCGGGCGACCTCGTGGCGGTCTTCCAGGGCCTGGCGTATCGGAAGTCGGAGAAGATTCCGGACTGAGCGGCGGGCCGGGCCGCCGCGGCGGAAAGCCGCCCCGCCAAAAAGCAGAGGCACCTGCGCGCGCGCAGGTGCCTCGCCTGAACGTTTAATTGCGCGGCTCAGTTCCGGCGCAGCCGGTAGAACTGAGCGGTGCCCGCAACCGCCCGCACGGCCTTGAACTGGCCCGGGCCGGTGCTGGTAATGTTGGCCGCGACATCGGCGGGCGCGGAGGCGATGTTGGCGGTGGCCTGCAGCGTGAAGTCCGACGGAGCATCGCCCGCCCCGGCAGTGAAGTCAATCTGCACGTCCGCCTGGCCATTGATCAACTGGATGCCGGTAATGACAATGTCGGCGGGCGCCGCCAGGGTCATGACCTTGAGGTTGTCCACCAGGCCGAAGGACATTTCGGGAACGTCAGACAGCGACCCGCTCGCCCACAGGTCCTGGTAGCCGACGAATACGTTGGGGCCGAACGGCAGGGCCGTATTGGTCACGGTGGCAATCGTGATGCCGTCCATCACCCAGGTCACCACGTCGCCTTCTTTGGTAATCACGACCGTGTGCCACGCCATGCCCGCGTTGCCGATATTCGCGTTCCCGGTCTGATTCGGATACATCGCCAGTTGCGCCGCGGGCGCCGCCTGGCCGCCCCACAACGCGTAATACGCATTCGAGGCATCGCGGATGCCGCTGTTCGGCGCGCCCGTGCCCGCGGCGTAAACGCCCGAGTCATCATTCAGGAGCGTCGCCCCAATCATCGCGTTGTAATCCCCCACCGTGAAGCCGGAGGCCCCGTCACCCGCGACGGTGAACCACACGCTGTCGTCGGGACTGGGGGCCCAGAACCAGACCGGGATCTGGCCGGAGGTGCCCACGCCGGCGTCGAAGTTCTGCGTCGAGCCGGGGCCGCCATCGTACATCGGGCCATTGTAGTTAATCCACATGTCGAACTTGAGGCGGTAATCGCCGGTAAAGCTCTTGTTCTTCGGCGAAACGCTCAACCCGTTCAAGATGAGCTGGGTGTTGCCGCAGCGCATGCGCAGCCCCTTGGTGCCGCCACCCGCCGGCGCGGCGGGGATGCCCACCGTGCTGTAATCCCACGCGAAGTCAACGGAGGCATCGGACGGATCATACAGGTTGACCTCCCACAGGGCCGAACTGTCCGTGTCGAAATTATCGCTGAACAGGACCGTGCCCGGCGGGGGATCATCGTCCACCACGGTGGCGTCAATCGAGCTGGGGGTTCCAATCGTGTAGCCAGTCCCGCCCGCGATATTGGCGGTGGCGGTCTCATCGCCCTCGTAATCCTGGTCGTTGATGGGGGTCAAGACAAGGTTGGCTGTTGCCGCTCCGGCCGGAACCGTGACGGCAGCCGGGGCATTGTAGTCAACCCCGCGCGTGGCGGTCCCGGAGTAGGACAGGTTGACCGTCAGCTCCGGCGTCAACAACCCCTTGCGGACCACCTGGTGCGTCACCCGCGATGGAGCGTAGCTCTCCAACAGCTTCCGGGGCGGCGCCGCGGCGAAGGAGATTTCCGGGGTTTCATTATCGAGAATGGAAATCGTGGCGCTGGTGGGGAGGGCGACCGAGTAGTTCGAGTTGGCCATCACGGTCAGGATCACCGTCTCGCTCAACTCGGCCACCGCATCGTCAATCGGCGCCAGGGCCACATTCACCGAGTTGGCGTTGGCGGGAATCACGGCGCTGCCGGACAACGTGGTGTAGTCCACCCCGTTGTCCGCAGTGCCGCTCAGCGTGTAATAGACGGTCAAATCCGCGGCAACGCTGCCGACGCGGGAGATGATGAAGTTAACCGCCGGCCCGGCCTCGGGAACCGTCGCCTGACTGGCAGTCACGCTCACCTGCGCCGGCGGCCGGGTAACCTGGAACGTCGTCTGCGAGCCATCAAAGGTCGTGGTGGCGACCGTGTAGCCCCCCGGCGACCAGAACCGCGCCCACTCGGCCGCGTTATCCACCGTCACCATGTTGCCCGCGGCGTCAAACGCCAGGTCGCGGATCGCCCCCCCGGCATCGAAGTTTTCCACAAAGGAGCCGTCGGTCATTTTGAAGAAGTAAACATTGCCGTTGTTGGCATGGCCATAGGCGGCCAGCCTGTTAAGCTCGCAAATGTCTATGCCAAAGGAGTAAAGATAAAGCGACTTATCCGTCTCCCAAAGGACGTAATTATCAAGCGGCGGAGTTTGGGATCCGTCGAACTTGGTGATGGCCGGCCGCTCGTTCGGATTAGCCCGGTAGGAGGGCATGTACCAGTCGCCATTGCTGTCACGCGCAACATCATAGCTATAGTAGATTCCCCAGTACGTGGGGCCGATAATCTGGGTGCCGGTGTCCCACGCGGTGGCAGCGGCATTGGCCCCGAGGTCGTACTGGATGAGGCCCTTGCGAGCCGTATCGTTGATATTGCCATTGACCAGGTACAGCTTGCGATTCCCCGCCGCCTGAGTGCCTTCCACATAAATGCTATGGACGTACTGGTTCGGCGTCCGGTTGGAGTCATCAATCAACAGCGTAGCCGTGCTCATATCATCGCTGAACTCATAGGCCAAATCGTTGGAAAGATCGGCCACGTAAAGGTGGTCATCCGGGCCGATGCAGCTCTTGTACGGGCCGGAACCGCCCGGTGTCCAGTAAACGCCACCATCCGAAAACCCCGCATCCGAGCCGTCGGCGTGCAGCATATAAATGGCCGTCGTGCAGCTGCGGCCGAGCCCAGTCGTGCCCACCCGGGAATTGGACACATACACTTTGCCAAAATTGGGACTCTGGGGGTTCTTATTGACGGACACCCCGTACGGGTACTCAAAGCCCGTGACGTCCTTATTATCGGGAACGTACTGGACCCAACCGGGCGCATCGTTGCCGATCACCTTGATTTGGAAGGTGGTGTAGCCGGTCATATCAAAGTTGTAGGCGCCGGCGTTGGTGCCCGGATAGAGCGCATTGCCGCCATTGCGAAGCACCTCCACACTCGCCGCGTTTTGGTTCAGAATGTAGCTCACGGTATTGCCGTTTTTAACGACCTCCGTGGCATACGGGACGGCGTGGACGATCAAGCTGGACAGCGCGAGTGCTGCCAGCGCCAATAGCCAACCGCGCAGGGTTGGTCGCGTGAGGATGGGTTTCATCGTATTCATGTCAGGTGTTGGTTTTTCGTTTTGCCGAAAGCCTGCGGCATACCCTGTCCGCATGCCCTCCGGCGGTGTTAATCAGCCTGTATTAAAGCCCCGCGCCGGCGCGTTTGGCAAGGAAAATATGCGGAATATTTTCCACCGCGCCGCGCCCCGCGGAAGCTCCCGCGCGGCGGGCTTGCCCGCCGCCCGGACGGCATGCGAAACGGACCTTTGCCGGCAGCGGGACGGCGCCTCAACCCGTGAGGCGGTTGAACAGGTCCACGCGGCGAATGGGGTTGATGCCCGCGCCCAGCAGCGAGGCGATGGCGGTGTCCGGGTCATCGAACCGAAACGCCAGCACCCCCTTGCCTTCCGCCCGGAGGGTGAACCCGTACATGTATTCGACATTGACCCGGGCCCGCTCCAGCGCGAGCAGGATGCCGGCCAGGCCGCCCGGCTCGTTGGCCACTTCGATGGCGACCAGGTCGGAGACCTTGACGACGAACTGCTCCTTTTCCAGCAGCCGTTTGGCCTTTTCCCAGTCGCGCACCACAAAGCGCAGGATGCCAAACTGCTGGGTGTCGGCGATGGACAGCGTCAGGATGTTGAGCCGGGCTTTGGCCAGCAGCTTGATGGGCCGGCTCAGCGCTCCGGGTTTGTTTTCCAGGAATAATGAGAGTTGCTTTACCTTCATAGGGGATTTTCCTCCGGGTTACATCTTTCGCTGGTCAATGACGCGCTTGGCCTTGCCCTCGCTGCGCTGGATGGTGCGTGGCTGGACCAGCCGGACCTTGGCGCGCACGCCGACGATGGTTTCCAGGGACTTGGTGAGCTTGAGCCGCAGGGCTTCCAGCGCGCCCACCGTGTCGTTAAAGACCTCCGGCGTGACCTCGACCTGCACTTCCATGACATCGAGATCCTCCTCGCGGGTCAGGACAATCTGATAATGCGGCAGGGCGCCCTCGACCTTGAGCAGGGCGGTCTCGACCTGGGAGGGATACACGTTGATGCCGCGGATGATGAACATATCGTCGGCGCGGCGCCCGATGCGCTTGATGCGGCGCAACGTGCGCCCGCATTCGCAGGTTTCGGAGGCCAGCGCGGTGATGTCGCGGGTGCGGTAGCGAATCATCGGCATGGCCTGTTTGCCCAGCGTGGTCAGCACCAGCTCGCCCTCCTCGCCGTCCGCGCACGGTTTGCCGGTCTTGAGATGGAGGATCTCGGGATAGAAGTAATCCTCGAAAATATGCGGCCCCGCCTGGCATTCGCACTCCATGGCCACGCCGGGCCCGACGATTTCCGACAGGCCGTAAATGTCGTAGGCCTTGATGCCGCTGTCAGCCTCGATGCGGCGGCGCATGGCCTCCGTCCACGGCTCGGCGCCAAAGATGCCGGCGCGCAGGGGCAGGTCCTTGAACTGGATGCCCGCCTCCGGCGCCTGGTCAATCAGGTGGAGAAAGTAGCTGGGGGTGCAGCAGATGGCCGTGACGCCAAAATCCTTCATCACCATCAACTGGCGGGGCGTGTTGCCCCCGGAAATCGGGATGACCGTTGCGCCCAGCGCCTCGGCGCCGTAGTGCGCGCCCAGCCCGCCGGTGAACAGGCCGTAGCCATAGGCATTCTGGATGATGTCGCCCTCGTGCAGCCCGCAGGCGGCCAGGCTGCGCAGCATGACATTGGTCCAAACCTGCACATCCTCCTGGGTGTAGGCGACGACAATGGGCTTGCCCGTGGTGCCGCTGGAGGCGTGCAGCCGCACGATCTCCCGCATCGGGCTGGCAAACAGGCCAAAGGGATACGTGTCGCGCAAATCGTTCTTCCCGGTGAACGGCAGCTTGGCCAGGTCGTCCAGCGACTGCACGTCCCGGGGAGTCAGATCGCGTTCCTCCATGCGCTGGCGGAACAAGGCGACGCGGTCGTAGGCGCGCTGGACCGTGGCTTTCAGCCGCTGGAATTGCAGGTCCCGCAACCGCGGCAACGGCAGAAAATCCGGCGCGCTGAGCGGGTGGAAGTTTCTCTCTGAGTTCTTCGCGTGTTTGCTCATAAACTTTAGGCCTCTAGCGATGGCCCCATCCTAGCCGATGGGACGGCGGCGAGGCAATCCCTGGTTATGACGGCGGCGCGCCCGGCGCCGGCATCGCCCCGGCCAGCATTTCGAGAAACCAGGGAGGCGGCCGGAGGGGCCGGGCCTGGCGATCCGTGAAGGCATGAACCGTGTAGCCGCGCACCACCGGCCGGCGGCTCTCGCTTTGATGAATCTGCACCTCAAACCGCAGCCGGGCCCGGCCCGATAGCTTCACCGTGGAAACGACTTCCAACAAATCGTCGTAGCGGGCGCCGCCCAGAAACTCCAGGTGCGCCTCCACCAGCGGCAAAAATACCCCCCGCGCCTCCAGCACGGTATAAGACATCCCCAGCCGGCGGCGCATCAACTCCGTCCGCCCGCACTCGAACCATTCCAACGCGCGGGAGTTGTAAAAAGTCCCCATCTGGTCCGTCTCGCTATAACGAACGCGCAACTGCAGCACATCGGTTAACCCAGTCATGACGCCAGCATTGCCGAACCCGCCGCCCAATTCAACCCCATCAACCCTTCAAATCGCATGAAAAGCCGGATCGCGCGCAAACCGCCCGACCCCCACCCCCGCAACCCGATGCCCGCCTCAGCCCCTCCTCTCCGTCCCGCCTCCCTCCCAAATAGCCGTGTACAAGGGGTGTACAATGGATGCTCGCCGGATGAACATCGGAAAATCTGATGAACATCCGGTGGGCATCCCTTGTACACCCCTTGTACACGGCGGGCTGGTAGCCAGAAATGGGCGGGAAATGGCGGAAAATGCGTAAAGAAGGAGGAGATGCGGTTCGTGGGAAAAAAAGGGTTGGGCAGGCGGATATTGCGGGGAGTGTCCAATAATTGGACACTCGGGAGTGCTGTTGCGAGGGGTAAATTGGCATGGTTGCGGGCATTGTTTGGCGGTTATTTTGCCAGGGGCGATGGGGTTGGCGGGAGGATGCCATCGGCTGGCTATGGGTGTGCCAATTTGGCACAGTTCGGTTGCGGCGGCAGTGTCAAGCGGCGTTCACCAATGACTTAAGGTCGTTTTGGCGCTTGCGCCGCATGGGCTGGCGGCAACATCATGCCTGATATGGCGGAAGGCCGAAAGTTTGAGTGGACGTCGGCGGGTGCCCCCCGGCGGACCCTCCTGCTTTGCCTGCTGCTGGCGCTGGCGATTGCCGCGGTTTACTGGCCGGTCCTCAAGTTCGGCTTCATCAATTACGACGACCCGGACTACGTCAGCGGCAACCCGCGGGTTCAATCCGGGCTGACCCTGGAAAACCTCGCGTGGGCGGGCCAGAGTTTCCATGCCAGCAACTGGCATCCGCTGACGTGGCTTTCGCACATGCTCGATTGCCAGCTTTATGGGCTGAAGCCGTGGGGCCATCACCTCACGAGCGTGCTGCTGCACCTGGCCAACACCCTCCTGCTGTTCGGCCTGTGGCAACGCCTGACCGGCGCCGTCTGGCGCAGCGCGCTGGTGGCCGCGCTGTTTGCTTTGCACCCGCTGCATGTGGAATCCGTCGCCTGGATCGCGGAGCGCAAGGACGTGCTGAGCGCGTTCTTCTTTCTGCTGACGCTGTGGGCGTATGCGCGATATGCCGGGCGGCGCGAGCCGGCGGACGAGGAAAACCGGAAGCCGGGGGCGCGGCCCTCCGCGCCGGCGCGGGAGGCGCACGACCCCGGCGGCGGCCCGCTCCCGCCGTCCTCCCCTTCCGCCCGGGGAGAGCCGGCGCCGCCCGCGGAAGCGGGAGCCGTTCCGGGGGGCAAAGCGCGAGCGAGCGCGGAGACGGCCCGCCGCTCCCCCGCCGCTCCGCGCGGCGCCGGGTGGTTTTATCTGCTGGCCCTGCTTTGCTTTGCGCTGGGGCTGATGAGCAAGCCGATGCTGGTCACGCTGCCGTGCGTGCTGCTGCTGCTGGACTGGTGGCCCCTGGAGCGGCTCGCCCTGGCGTCCGGGCAGCGGTCCGCGGCGCCGCTGCGGCGGGTGTTGCTGGAGAAGGTTCCTTTCTTTGCGCTCTCGGCGCTGTCGTGCCTGGTGACCTTTCAGGCGCAGCGGGCCAGCGGCGCGGTGATGTCGCTGGCGCATAACCCCTTCGAACTGCGCCTGGCCAATGCGCTGGTGGCGTATGCGCGCTACCTGGGCAAGACCTTTTGGCCCACTGACCTGGCGGTCTTTTATCCCTATGCCGGTTTCCGGCTTGATTCGTGGGCGGCCGCCGGCGCCGGGCTGCTGCTGGCAGCGGTGACCGCCGGGATTTGGCGCGCCCGCCCGCCGCGGCGCGCCTTGCAGGTCGGCTGGCTGTGGTTCCTGGGCATGCTGGTGCCGGTGATCGGGCTGGTGCAGGTGGGCAAGCAGGCCATGGCGGATCGCTACACTTACCTGCCCCACATCGGCCTGTTCCTGCTCGTGGTCTGGGGCGCCGCGGCGGTGATCGCCCGCCGCCCGTGGCCGCGCGGGATTCCCGCGGCGGCGGCGGCGCTGGTCCTGGGCGCCTGCGCGGTACTCACGGCCCGGCAGGTGGCGCATTGGCGTGACACGGCCACGCTCTTCCAGCATGCCGCCCGGGTCACGCCGCGAAACTTCGTCGCCTACGCGGCCATCGCCAATGAATTCGCCATTCAGAACCAGCCCACCGAGGCCATTGCGTGGTGCCAGAAGGCGCTGGCCATTTCTCCGGACTACCCGGAGGCGCATAACACCCTGGGCAACGTTTACGCCTCGCTGGCCCGGTACGACGAGGCCATCGCCCACTACCGGGCGGCGGCCGAGGGCGACCGGCTGTATGCCGACCCGCTCAACGGGCTGGGCAGCGCGCTGGTCAAGCAGGGCAAGTTCGCCGAGGCGGAAGCGCCGTGCCGCGAAGCGTTGCGGCTGGCGCCCCTGCACCTGCCGGCCCTATACAGCCTGGCCACGGCGCTGCACGGCCAGGGCAAGCTGGAGGAAGCCGCCGCGTGTTATCGCCGCCTGCTGGCGCTGGATCCCAAGCTGTTCACCCCGCGCCGGCTGCTGGGCAATGTCCTGATCGCCCAGGGCCGGCCGGAGGAGGCCATCGGCGAGTTGCAGCGCGCGCTGGCGATTCAGCCCGGGGACAGCGAGGCGCGCACCGTGCTGGGGATGCTGCTGGCCGACCGGGGCCAGGCGGACGACGCGGCGGCCCAGTTCCGCGAGGCCACCCGGCTCCAGGCCACCAACGCGCTGGCGCATTACCAGCTCGCGCTCCTGCACCAGGGGCGCAAGGAAACGCGGGCCGCCGTCGAACGGTTGCGGCTCGCGCTCAAGGCCCAGCCCGACTGGCCGGAATCGCTGAACAACCTGGCCTGGATCCTCGCCGCCAGCGCGGACGCCACCGTGCGCAACGGCGCGGAGGCGGTGACGCTGGCCGAACGCGCCTGCCAAATCACCGCCTACCAGGAGCCGCTGCTGATCGGGACGCTCGCCGCCGCCTACGCCGAGGCGGGCCGTTTTCCGGAGGCGATCAACGCCGCCGAAAAGGCGCGCGCGCTGGCGCAGTCCGCCGGGTTGACCGCCGTCGCGCAACGCAACGAGGAGCTGCTGAAACTTTACCGGGCCGGCCAGGCGTACCATGAACCCGAATAACCTCCCGCCCGCCGCCCGCGCCCCCGGCCGGGCGGTTTCCCCATGAACGGGCCGCGCTCCTGGAACCGCCCGCTGGCCGGGCTGATCGCCGGCGCGCTGCTGCTCGGCGGCGGCGGAATTGTCTGGCAATGCCGGCACGATCCCCGCATCCCCTTCCTCCCCGGGGCCGGCCCGGCCGAGTGGATTGTCTATCCGAAACCGCCCGACACCACGCCGCACCACGCGGTGCCGCTCTGGGCCGAGTTCCGCCGCGCCTTCACGCTCCCCGCCCAACCCGCCGCGGCCACCCTCGCCGTGCGCGTTTTCAGGCAGGGCGCGGTGCGCGTGAACGGGCAGCCGGTGGACGGCCTGGCGCTGCATGGGGCGGACTGGAAAAGCCGCCGCGCCGCCGACGTGGCCCGCTTCCTCAAGGCGGGCGAGAATGAAATCTCCGTGACGGTTTCCAACGCGCACGGCCTGCCCGCGCTCTGGCTGGCGCTGGAAGGCGCCGGGCCGGCGCTGTACAGCGACGCCGCCTGGCAGGTCTCGCTGGTGGACGCGGCCTGGGAGGCGGCCGTGCCGGCGTCGCGCCCGCCGGCCATTCGGGCGGGCAATCCCCTGTTTGACCGGGAGCGGACGGCCGACTCGCTGCGCCGGGCCTGGCCGCAAGGGCTGTTGCTGCTGGCGCTCGCCGCCGCGCTCGTCGCCGGCCACCGGGTTCTGCGGGCGCGGGGTTCCCGCTTTCCGCCGGCTCCCGCCGTGGCGCTGGGGTTGATCCTCCTCGCGTGGATCGCGCTCCTGGGCAACAACCTGCCCCAGTTGGCGGCGCTCTTCGGGTTCGACCGGGACGGCCATCAGCAGTACATTGATTTCATCCTCCAGCAGCGGGCGCTGCCGCTGGCCGACGACGGCTGGCAGATGTACCAGCCGCCGCTGTATTACCTGGCCGCGGCCGCCCTCATCGGGCCGTTCGGGTGGACGGCCTCGGCGGACGCGGCCATCCTGACCCTGCGCGCGTTTTCCACGCTGGTCGGGGTTGCGCACCTGCTGTTGATCTACCTGTGCCTGCGCCAACTGTTTCCGCAGCGGCCCCGGCCGCAGGTGGCCGGTCTGCTGCTGGCCGGGTTCCTGCCCATGAGCCTCTGCCTGGCGCACCACATCACCAATGAGGGCCTGGCCGCCTTGTTCGTCACCGCCGCGCTTTATGGCGTCCTGCGGCCGCCGCCGGCCGGGACGCGCGGCGCCGGGCTTGCGGCGGCGGCGGGGGCCGGTTTGGGCCTGGCCTTGCTGACCAAGTTTTCGGCGGTGCTGGCGGCGCCCCTTCTGCTGGCGGCGCTGGCCTGGCGGCGCGGGGCGGCGGGCGGGGCGCGGGCCGCGGGGTCCGCGGCGGGCCTTTTTCTGGTCAGCCTGCTGGCGGTCTGCGGCTGGCATTTTGCCCGGGTCTGGCACCGGTTCGGCACGCCGCTCATCGGCAACTGGGACCCCCGGCTGCCGTTTGCGTGGTGGCAGGATCCCGGGGCGCACACCGCCGCGTGGTATCAGCGCTGCGGCGAGGCGCTGACCTGCCCGCTGTTCAGCGGCATCCACGGGTTCGCGGACGGCCTCTACGCCACGCTCTGGGGGGACGGTCTGTGCAGCGGCTCCGCCCTGATGAACTTTCGCCCGCCGTGGAACTATGACCTGATGAATATCGGCAGCCTGCTGGCGCTGCTCACGACGGCGTTGATCGCCGCCGGAACCCTGGTTGCCCTGGTCCGGTTCCTCCGGCGGCCGACCCCGGAATGGTTCCTGATGCTGGGGCTGCTCTTTGCGTTTGCCGCCGGCATCGGCTGGATGAGCCTGCGCGTGGCGTCTTACGCGCAGGTGAAAGCCTTTTACGCCCTGCCCGCGTTGCTGCCTCTTTGCGCGGTGGCCGCCGTGGGCTGGGATTTCGCGGCCCGGCGATGGCCGGCCCTGCGGCCCTGGCTGCGCGGGGGGGTCCTGGCCTGGGCCCTGACGGTCTATACGGCTTTCTGGATTCGCTCCGGCAACGCCTTTACCCACACGGTGCGGGGGGTGGGCCTGGCGGATGACGGGCGCTATGACGAGGCGGCGGCGGCGTTTTCCCGGGCGCTGCAACTGGAGGCGACTTCCCTGCCGGCGCGGGTGGGCCTGGCCGAGGCCTGCCGCCGCCGGGGCCGCTACGCGGACGCGCAGCGGGAAACGGCGCTGGCCCTCCAGCAGCACCCGCGCGCCGCCGCGGCCCACACGCAGGCGGCGCTCCTGTTGAGCCTGGACCGCCGCTACCCGGAGGCCGTCGAACACCTGCGGCAGGCGCTGGCCGAAGCGCCCGACCATCCCACGGCGGGCCAGCAGCTCGCCGCCTGCCTGGCCTTCATGGGCCAGCCCCGGCAGGTCATCGCCGCCTGCCGGCAAGGGCTGCGCGTGGATCCCTTCAACCCGACGCTGCATCATTTGCTGGCCGGCGCGGCGGCCGAGACGGGCGACCTGCCCGGGGCCGTTGCCCACCTTCACCTGGCCCTGGCGCTCAAGCCCCAGTGGCCCGAGGCCCGCCGCCTGCTGGCGCTGGCGCTGACCTCGCTCGGGCGGCCGGACGAAGCCGCCGTCCAATACGAGCGGATGCTCCAGGAAACGCCGGCCGATCCCCAACTGCTCTACCTCTACGCGGGCGTCCTGGCCGCGCAGGGAAACCCGCGCGCGGCGGTGGACCGCTACCGCCAGGCGCTGGCCTTGCAGCCGGACATGGTGGAAGCCCTCAATGACCTGGCCTGGATTCGCGCCGCCAGCTCCGACGCCGCGCTGCGCGAGGGCGCGGAAGCCGTGCGCCTGGCCGAACGCGCCTGCGAACTGAGCCAGCGCCGCGAGCCCGTCCTGCTGGGCACGCTCGCCGCCGCCTACGCCGAAGCCGCCCGGTTCGACGACGCCATCCGGACGGCCGAGCAGGCCCGCGCCCTCGCGACCGCCGCCGGGCAGCACCATATAGCGGAACGGAACGCGCAACTGCTCGAACTCTACCGCGCCGGCCGACCGTATCACGAGCCGGCCCCGCCTCCCCGCTAACCCGGGGATAGCTGACGCCGCGCCAAAGGCTCACCGGCGGGCGCGCGGGTCTTTGGCCCGCCAATGCCCCCGGGAGCCGCCCCGTGGATGCGATGGACACCGGCCGGAACCATGCCCTATGCTGCCGCCATGACTGCGATCCCGAATCTGTCGTTCGCCCGTAGTGCCGCCGCCATCCTGCCCGTCCCCCGGCGAGCCCGGTGGGGGCTGCTGCTGGCCCTGGGCGTTTTGGGGTGGGCGCCGGCGTCGGCAGCCGCGGCGGCGGCGGCCGAAGCGAACCCGGAGGCGGGGCTGCGGATTCTTGATCCGCGCGGCGAGAGCACCACCACCACGCGCGCGGTGGCGCACGTGCTGGGCCGCATCGCGCCCGGGTCGAAGGTCTGGGTGGAGGGCCAGGCGGCGGAGGTCTTTGCGACCGGGATATTCGCCCGCGACAACGTGCCGCTGCAACTGGGGGAAAACCAGCTCCGGGTGGTCGCAACGACGCCGGACGGGCAAAAGCATGAGCAGGTCGTGCGGGTGAAGCGCGAGCCGGAAGCCGCCGCGGCGCCGGAGCCGAAGGAGCGCCGCCTGGCGATTGACGCGGAAAGCCTTGAGCCGGCGCAGAACTGCATCCTGTCGCGCGGGGATGTTCTGGAATTGAGTTTCCGCGGCACGCCCGGGCAGGAGGCCGAATATTGCCTGTCGGCCGGCGCCTGGCAGCCGATGCACGAGACGCGCGACGCGGCCACGGGCCAGCCGACCGGCTTTTACCGGGCGGCGTTCGTGGCCGGCGCAACGGCGGACACGACCAATGCGCCGGTGCGCTTCCGTCTCCGGGCCCGGCCGAACGAGGCGGACGGCCTCCGGGTTACCGGCGAGCCGGTGGTGGAGGTGTCGGGCCGGGCAACGGTGGACTTGTGGGACGAGACCCGGCTGCGCCTGGTGCGGGTGACGGAGGAGGGCGCGGGCCTGAGCTTCGGGCTGCACGAGGTGCGCCTCGGCGGCCCCTACCTTGCGGAATTGCCCGCCGGCACGCTGCTGCGCGTCACGGGGATGCGGGAGGGGAATTATCATGTCCGGCTCAGCCCGGGCCAGGACGGCTGGATTGCCCGCCGGGCCGTGGAATGGGCGCCCCCGGGCACGCCGCCGCCGCACCTGTCGTTTACCAGCCTCTCGGTGGGCGGCAACGAGGCGGCGGACCTGGTGGCCATCCCCTATTCCGCGCCGGTGCCGTTCGCCGTCACGCCCGCGCGCAGCGCCGCGGGGCGCGCCGCGCTGGAAATTGATTTCTACGGGGCGCATCACGCGGCCACGTGGATCAGCCATCGCCCGGCCGCCCGGGTCATTCGCGAGGTGACGGTCCAGCAGGTGGCCGCCGGGCATCTCCGGGTCAGTGTCGAGCTCAACGGCGCGCAACTGTGGGGCTACCAGTGGGGGGTGACCAATGACGCGGTGATGCTGCGCGTGCGGCGCCCGCCGAAGCTGGCCGCGGCGCCCGGCTCGCCGCTGCGGGGCCTGGTCCTGGCGCTGGAGCCCGGCCACGGCGGCAGCGATTCCGGCGCGCGCGGCGTCAGCGGCAGCCAGGAAAAGAACATCAATCGGTGGGCCGTCGAGGAGCTGGCGCGGCAACTGGAGGCGGCGGGCGCGCGGACGGTGATGGTTCGCCCGCAGGACGAAGCTCTTTCCCTGGGCGCGCGCGTGCGGCGGGCGGTGGCCGCCGACGCCGACCTGTTCATCAGCGTGCATGCCAATGCGGCGGGCCACGCGCGCGGCTACTTGAGCGTGTCGGGCACGAGCACCTATTACAAATGGCCGTTTTGCCGGGATCTGTCCGCGGCCATCCACGCCCGGCTGCTGGAGATCACCCGCCTCAATGATTTCGGGAATGTGGGCAACTTCAATTACTACCCGCTGCGCGCCAACACCTGGATGCCCACGGTGCTGGTGGAGCAGGCTTTCATGACGCATCCCGGGGACGAGGCGAAGATGCTCGATCCGGAGTTTCGCCGGGAGATGATGCGCGCCGTCCTGCTGGGCGCGGAGGACTGGCTGAAGCGCGTGCGCGCGGAGGCCCGGGACTGAGGCGGGAAAAAGCCGGCGGCGCCGGCAACGAACGCTTGCCAGGCCGCGCCCGGCTGGCGTAAGCTGCTCTCCGCAACCGATGAACGCTGTTTCATAGATTCAACGCCATTAACACATTGCTACCTCCTTATGAAAACTGTCTCCTCGCTTAGAATGGTCAGCCGGAACGTGAAAGCCCTGGCGGAAGCCGCCCTGCAAGAGAGCGGCGGCCTGCTGCGCCTCGCGCCGAATTGGGTTCCGCGCTCCTTCCTCCAGCCCGGCTTGCGCATCAAGCTGCACCCGGACGACACCTACGCCTATGGCGCCCATCGCGGCGGCATTGACGAGCGCTGGTTTGCCTCGACCACCGAGGCCGCCAATGAGGGCCGCGTGCCCGACGAGGGGCTCAGCTACTGCGTCGTGGGGCGGCAGCGGTTCACCCTGCGCCAGGCGGTGGCCGAATGCGGCGCCACGCTCGTGGGCGGGGCCATCTGGAAGAAGTATGGGCGCTGGCCGGTGTATTCGAAGTTCTTTGATAACATGGGGCCCATCCCCCTGCATATGCACCAGAACGCCCGGCAGGCCCGGCTGGTCGGCCAGGAGGGCAAGCCCGAGTCGTATTATTTCCCGCCGCAGCAGAACAACGTCGGCAACAATTTCCCCTACACCTTCTTCGGCCTGGAGCCCGGCACCACCAAGGCCCAGGTGCGCAAATGCCTGGAAGACTGGAATAAGGGCGACAACGGCATTCTTGATCTCTCCAAGGCCTACCGGCTCAAACCCGGCACGGGCTGGCTGGTGGGGCCCTGCATCCTGCACGCTCCCGGCTCGCTTTGCACCTACGAGCCGCAGTGGGGCAGCGATGTTTTCGGCATGTACCAAAGCATGGTCGAAGGCCGCTACGTGCCGTGGTCGCTCCTGGTCAAAGACATGCCCCGGAACAAGCATAAGGACCTGGACTTCATCGTGGACCAGCTCGATTGGGAGGCCAACGTGGACCCGAAGTTCAAAGACCACCATTACCTCGAACCCGTGCCGGTGGCCGATACCCGCAAAGAGGGCTATGTGGACCGCTGGATCGTGTATGGCAAGATTGACGGCCAGCAGCTTTTCTCGGCCAAGGAACTCACCGTCGAGGCCGGCGTGCGATGCACGATCAAAGACCGGGGCGCCTACGGCCTGATCTGCGTCCAGGGCGTCGGCAAGATAAACGGCCAGCCGCTCAACAGTCCCAAGCTCATCCGCTTTGGCGAGTTGACCGAGGATGAATATTTCTGCACCGAGGACGGCGCCCGGGCGGGCGTCATCTTCGAGAACACCAGCGAAACCGAGCCGCTGGTCTGTCTCCGCTACTTCGGCCCGGAAGTGAATCCCGACGCCCCGGCTTTGGGCGCTTACCGCAAGAACAAGTTCTAAACGCGGCCCGCTTGCCCGGCGAAAAAACGGCCCCGGAGACGGCGATGGGAAGGGACCCGGACCGCGCCGCGGCGGAGATGGGGGGCGGGGCCGGATGTGCGGACGGGTGCGTGTTTGACGGGCAATCTTTCCCTCCCGGATGAGGCGAATCTGTATCTATTGCGGCTCGAGTCCCGGGGCGCGGCCGGAATATGCCGCCGCAGCCCGGCATTGCGGCGCGACCCTGGCGGCGCGGGGAGTGACGGTTGTTTATGGCGGCGGAAATGTCGGGCTGATGGGCATCCTGGCCGATGCGGCGCTGGCGGCGGGCGGCGAGGTCATTGGCGTGATCCCGCACCGGATGATGGCGCGCGAATTGGGGCATGAGCGGGTGACGCAGCTCATCACCGTGGATTCGATGCACGCGCGGAAGCAGAAGATGGCCGAGCTGGCCGACGCCTTTATCGCGCTGCCGGGCGGGATTGGCACCCTGGAAGAGCTGTTCGAGGTGTTTACCTGGCTCCAGCTTGACTTGCATCACAAGCCCGTTGGCCTGCTGAACGTGGCGGGTTTTTATGATCGGCTGGTGGACTTCCTGGCCCACCTGCGCGCCGAGCGTTTCCTCAAGCCCGAGCACTTTGAGACGCTGGTGGTCGAGGACAATGTGGAACGCCTGCTCGACCGGTTTGCCCGCTTCAACCACCCGCCCACCGGGAAATGGGCGGACAAAAAGCCCGGTGCGGGCGGCGGCTGACATGAGCCCCCGTCTTGCCCGGCGGCGCGGGGCGTGGCTGCTTTTGCTGGCCGCGCTCGGGGGCGGTCCCGTGCTCGCCCAGCCTTCGGATGGCGCCCCGCAACTGGTCTCCGTGAACTGCATCTGGAATGCCGCGCCGCACAATGCGTTCACGGACCTGGCGCGGCATGCCGGAAAATGGTTCTGCACCTTTCGCGAGGCGCCGGCGCATGTGGGCGGTCAGGGCAAAATCCGCGTGCTGACCTCCGCGGATGGCCGGCAATGGGATTCCGCCGCGATGCTAAGCGAGGAAGGCATTGATTTGCGCGACCCCAAGTTTTCCCTCGCGCCTGACGGCCGCCTGATGCTGGTGCTGGGCGGCTCGGTGTACGAAGGCCGCGTTTTCAAGGAGCGCCAGCCGCGCGTGGCCTTCTCTCCGGATGGCCGCACCTGGACCGCGCCGCGGCGCGTGCTCGGGAAAAACGATTGGCTCTGGCGCGTCACCTGGCACCAAAACCGCGCCTACGGCATCGCCTACAACATCGCCGGCGGCCTGCTGCCCACGAATGAATGGCGGATTACCCTGGTGGCCAGCCCGGATGGCGTGGACTGGCGCCCGGTGGCGAAACTCGCCGTGCCGGGCCGGCCCAACGAAGCCACGATCCGCTTTCTGGCTAATGACGATTGTATTGCCCTGGTGCGCCGCGAGGGCCTGGCCCCGGATCAGGATAAAGATGCCTGGATCGGCCAAAGCGCTCCGCCGTACACCGATTGGCGCTGGCATTCGGCCGGCCGGCAGATCGGAGGGCCCAATTTTCTGGTCCTGCCCGACGGCACGATGATCGCCGGCGGCCGCCTGTACCAATCAAAACCCGCCACGGACAAAACCTTTATCGGCCGCATGAATGGGGAATCGGTCCGGGCGGAACTGATTCTGCCGAGCGGCGGCGATTGCAGCTACCCCGGCCTGGTGTGGCACGACGGCTTGCTCTGGGCGAGCTACTACTCCAGCCACGAGGGCCAGACCTCGATTTACCTGGCCAAAGTGCGCCTGCCGGGCCAGTCGCGCTGAGGCCGCAGTTTCAATGCCTGCCGCAAGCCCGCGCGAAAATGCGGGAGAGCGGTCTGACCTTGAGCGCACGCACGCGGGCCATTTTACGCTTCCCCCTGTCGCTCAAACACAAACAGGTTGTTCAAGCCCAATTGAAAGCGTTGGCGCTTCACGAGCTTAAACTCCGGTGGCGGGAAAATATTCGCTGTCTCCCGCACGTCGTAGCCATGATGTTCCTCTACCGACATTCCATCAATCAAGCCCAGGGCCAGCAATACTTTGAGGATGAAATCCACCTGGCGTGAGGGCACCGTGATGATCAGGTGGCCGCCCGGCTTTAAAAATCGGGAGCAGCCCGAACGCAAACTGGCGTAGCCGGCTTGAGGAAAATGCTCCAACACCGCCAGCATGGTGATCACATCAAAAGCCGGCACCGAAGGCATGTCTTGGGGGAATCGGCCGGCAATCAGAGAGAAGTTGTCCACCCGCCCATTTTGACGCAACGTGGGATCAATTCCTACGCCACCCCCTAACCTTCTCCCAAGCTGCTGAAAGAGCGCACCATCCGAACTGCCAATGTCCAACACCCGGGCGCCGTCAGTAATGAACGGACGCGCTTTGGCAATGCGCCAACGCTGCAAGACGCGATCAAGGGATTTCATATTTTCGGAGGTTGCCGCGTATCGGTCTTCAACCCCAACACACTTAGAAAGAAACTCGAAAAGCAGATTTGGACCGCGACCATAATCAACGTGACCGCCGGGATCAGCCGCCGCATGTTCTCGCCGTAGGATAACTCCCCGTAGCCGGCCTGTTTCCAAATCCAAACGGCATGCAACAGCAACCCCAGCCCCGCGGCCAGGATGACAAGGCCAAGGCATATTCCCTTTTCCAGGGTAAAGGCTTTGAACATCCGCGAGAGCTTCGGATCCTGGGGCAGGAGCCCTTCGCCAATGGCAAAGACTTTGGAGAAGAAGGCGAAAGCAACCAATTGAACACCAATCACCACCGAGGCTCCCGCCACAGCCAGCGTGCCGATGCTCAACTCAATGCGGCCCAGGTGAATCGGCATCAACGCCAGCACCGCCCCAACCCCTCCTCCCAGCACGCTTAGCACCAATCCCGGCACCAGAAACAGCCACCGCGGCGAGTAGATCAGCATGAACCGCAAGTGCCGCCATCCGTCGCGCCAGGGCTTCAAATGCGGCGGCCGCGAGCGCCCGTCCGGATGCAAAGTGATGGGGACCTCGGCGATGCGCAGGGATTTCAGGGTTGCTTTGATCACCATCTCCGACGCGAACTCCATTCCGGTGGTCTTCAACTCCATCTTGTGGTAGGCTTCCCGGGTGAACCCGCGCAGCCCGCAGTGGAAATCCCGTGCCGGGCATTTGAAAAACACCCGCCCGATCAGGGAAAGAACCGGGTTGCCGAGCCAGCGGTTTTTCCACGGCATCGCCCCCGGCTGAATGGTGCCGCCACCGCTGGGCAGCCGGCATCCCATAACCAGGTCGTACTGCTCGCGAAACTTCTGAACAAACCCTTCAATGCGGGAGAAGTCGTAGCTGTCGTCCGCATCGCCCATAATAATCCATTTGCCCCGGGCGGCCTCAATGCCGCCGCGCAGCGCGCTGCCATACCCTTTTTCCTTCACATGCACCACGCGCGCACCCAACTTCTCCGCGAGGGCGACGGATCCATCGGTGCTGCCGTTGTCCGCAACCAGGATTTCCCCTCGGACGCCCGCCCGTTCCAGGCCCAGGCGGGCTTTCTGGATGCAGGCAGCCAGCGTTTCCGCCTCATTCAGACAGGGCATAACAATGGTCAACTCAAGGGGCGCGGCAGGCGATTCCACCAACTGGGACGCGGGGCTTTCCTTTTTGGTTCAAGGCTCATACGAATGCTTTAGCTCAGGATTTGGGTGATTCTGGTTGAGGCCATGCGGCTTGAGCTCGACCAGGTGCCAGGCAAGCGGAGGAAGGTGTCCTTGTATCTTTAACTTTGACCATTTTCAGCTCGCGCGCGTCCATGCGCTGAAGCCACTCCGGCCATGGTTCCTGGAGTCTGTCCGTTGTCAAAAGCAGGTACTTGATGCCGCGCTGGCGGATTGCGTCAGGAGAATCCGAACGCTTTACATGCAGGATGCGGCGTGCTCCAAAAGGCTTCCAGAGGGAAGATTCCGGATAGTCGTCCGCATAGAACCCAAGGACGGAGGCATCGGCCGGCAACGCAGCGACGATTGGCGCGAACACATTTGCTCGCGAGCCTTTGGTAGTATAAGCGTTGAGCAGGCGCGAGCCCAGCCGACTGGACTGCA
>Ga0209718_1000242_pt1 | contig 77765 bp, 64 predicted proteins | sample AD_JPNAS1_MetaG_FD_184420 | JGI IMG/M metagenome (GOLD analysis project Ga0209718, IMG submission 184420) | Active sludge microbial communities of municipal wastewater-treating anaerobic digesters from Japan - AD_JPNAS1_MetaG (SPAdes) (version 2) | ecosystem: Engineered > Bioreactor > Anaerobic...
GGTCATCCTCGACCACAACCGGCGCCCGCGCAATCGCGGCAAACTGCCCACGGCCAACCGCGTGGCCCACGGCGATAATCCGACGTGCGGCGACCAGTGCAGCGTGTACATCCGGCTCGATGGCGACCGCATCGCCGAAATCGGCTTCGACGGCTCCGGCTGCGCCATCTCGCAGGCCAGCGCCTCGCTCATGACCACGCAGCTCAAGGGCAAGACGGCAGCCGAGGCGCAGGCGCTCTTCGATAATTTCCACCACATCGTCACCACAGGCGAAGCACCCGAGGAGATCAGCGACGTCGCCGCGTTTGCCGGCGTGCACTCCTTCCCCGCACGCATCAAGTGCGCGACCCTCGGCTGGCATGCGGCGCTCAACGCGCTCAAAAGCGAACCCACCAGCGCCTCCACGGAATAAACCATGAGCACACCCGACTGGGCCGCGCTACGCGCCGACTTCCCCACCCTGCACCAGGACGTCAACGGCAAGCCCCTCGTCTATTTCGACAGCGCGGCGACCGCGCAGAAGCCGCGCGCCGTGCTCGACGCGTTGCAGGACTTTTATCTCAACCACAACGCCAACGTCCACCGCGGCTTGCACGCGCTCTCGACGCGCGCCACCAACTCCTACGAGGCGGCCCGTCTGCGCACGGCCAAGTTCATCGGCGCGGCCGATCCGGCGGAAATCGTCTTCACACGAGGGACCACGGAGTCGATCAACCTCGTCGCGTCCAGCTGGGGCGGCGCCAATCTGAAAAAAGGCGATGTCGTGCTCATCACCGAGATGGAGCACCACAGCAATCTCGTGCCGTGGCAGCAGATCGCTCTGCGCACCGGCGCCACGCTGCGCTACGTGCCCGTCGTCGGTGGCGATGCGGAGTCCGGCCTCGATCTGGATGCGCTCGACCGCCTGCTGACGCCCGAAGTCAAAGTCTTCGCGTTTGCGCACGGCTCAAATACCCTCGGCATCGTCAACGACGCTGCGGCGCTGTGTGCACGCGCACGCAAGGTCGGCGCGATCACCGTCGTGGATGCCGCGCAGACCATCGGGCACCAGCCGGTGGACGTGCGCGCGATCGGTTGCGACTTCCTCGCGTTTTCCGGACATAAGATGGCCGGCCCGACCGGAATCGGCGCCCTCTACGGGCGCAAGGCGCTGCTCGATGCAATGCCCCCGTACCAGCTCGGCGGCGGCATGATCAGCGTGGTCGATTTCTTCGAGACCAAGTTCAAACCCTCGCCCGAACGCTTCGAGGCCGGCACGCCCAACGTCGCCGATGCCGTCGCGCTCGCCGTGGCGATGGATTATCTCGATGCCGTGGGCCGCGAGGCAATCGCCGCCCACGACCGCGAGCTCGCCGCCTACGCCGCCACCGCGCTCGCCGAGCTGCCCGGCATCCGCATCCTCGGGCCGCGCCCCGGACAACCGCGCGCCGGCCTCGTAAGCTTTGCGTTGAAGGATGCTCATGCGCACGACGTCGTCACCTTCGCCGATCAGGACGGCATCGCGCTGCGCGGCGGCCATCACTGCAATCAGCCGCTGATGAAAAAGCTCGGACTGCCGAGCAGCACGCGCGCGAGTTTCTATCTCTACAACACGCGCGACGAAGTGGACCGGCTGGTCGTCTCGCTGCGCCGCATCGTGAAGTTCTTCAGCGGCGTCTGAGGAGGAGCGTCAGATCTCCTGCCAGCGCACGCACGCGACCTCACGGGTGGCGTCGACTTTCACGAGTGGCGGCACCGCCTGTTTGCAAACCTCGGTGGCATGCGGACAGCGCGGGTGAAAGGAGCAACCGGCGGGCGGGTTGATCGGCGACGGCGGATCGCCCGCGAGCACGATGCGCTGGCGGTTGCGCTCCTTGTCGGGATCGGCCGTGGGAATCGCGCTGACGAGTGCGCGCGTGTACGGATGCCGCGCGTGGTCGATCACATCGATGGCAGGCCCGATCTCCACGATCTTGCCCAGATACATCACCGCAATCCGGTCGGAGATGTGTTTCACCACGGAAAGATCGTGCGCGATGAAGATCAGGCTGAGATTCATCTGGCGCACGAGTTGCGCGAGCAGATTGAGGATCTGCGCCTGGATGGAAACATCGAGCGCCGAGACAGGCTCGTCGGCCACGATCACACGCGGTTTCAGGGCCAGAGCGCGCGCGATGGCGATGCGCTGACGCTGCCCGCCGGAAAACTCGTGCGGGTATTTCTGCATGAACCGCGGCGCGAGGCCGACCACCTCCATCAGCTCCGCGACACGCGCGGGAATCTCCGACTCCGGGCAGACCGCGTGCGCGTGCAGCGGCTCGGCGAGCGTGGCATAAACCGACATGCGGGGATTGAGCGACGCGAACGGGTCTTGAAAAACCATCTGCATGTCGCGCCGCATCGCGCGAACCTCGCCCGCGCTGCTCGCCGTCAGATTCTTGCCTTCGAGGAAAACCGTGCCGCCGGTCGTCGGCACCAGCTGCATGATCGTGCGCGCGAGCGTGGATTTGCCGCAGCCGGACTCGCCCACGAGGCCGAGCACCTCGCCGCGGCCCACCGAAAGCGTGACGCCATCAACGGCCTTCACCGCGCCGGTCTGGCGCTTGAAGAGCGTCCCCTGATAAACGGGGAAATGGGTCTTCACATCGCGAAGCTCGAGGATCGGGTCGGCCATGTTCAAATCTCTCCTCGGGCGACGCGTCCGCAGGCGTGCCAATGGGCCGGCGAGCACTCGGAAAGCACCACCGGCTCGGTCCGGCAACGATCCGAGGCGAACTCGCAGCGTTCGGCAAAAGCGCACCCGGGAAGTGGCTTGGACACGTCGGGCGGCAGACCGGGAATCGTGTAAAGCTCCGCGCCCTTTTGCTGGAGCGCCGGGATGGAGCGCTGGAGCGCGCGCGTGTACGGATGGCGCGGCTCATAGAAGATCGGACGGACACCACCTGACTCCACGATGTGGCCGGCGTACATCACCAGCACCCGGTCGCACAGACCGGAAACCACGCCCAGGTCGTGCGTGATGAAGATCACCGCCATGCCGAGCTCGCGCTGCATCTTCCGGATAAGCTCCAGAATCTGCGCCTGCACGGTCACATCGAGCGCGGTGGTCGGTTCGTCGGCGATCAGCAGCTCCGGCTGGGTGATCAGCGCCATCGCGATCATCACACGTTGCCGCATGCCGCCGGAAAACTCGTGCGGATAGTAGTGGATGCGCTTGGCGGCATCGTTGATGCCGACGGCCTCCAGCATCGCGAGCGCGCGCTTCATCGCCTCGGCGCGCGAAACCTTCTCGTGGATGAGCAGCGGCTCGATGAGCTGCTCGGAAATCCGCATGTACGGATTGAGCGACGTCATCGGGTCCTGGAAAATCATGGAAACGCGTTTCCCTCGAATCGCGCGCGCCTGGGCCGGGCGGCAGTGCAGCAGATCGATGCCATCGAAAATCGCCGTACCGCTGGCGATGCGGCCGGGCGGCTGCGGGATCAGCCCCATGATCGAATAACAGGTCACGGATTTGCCGGAGCCGGACTCACCGACAATGCCGAGCGTCTCTCCGCGCTCGACGGAGAAGCTCACGCCATCCACGGCCCGGTAAACGCCGGAGCGCGTATGGAAGTGTGTGCGAAGATCGGTGACGGTCAGCAGAGCCACGTAGTGACGGTGTTCTCGCGCATCCGTGCGGCAACGCCAAACTCAGGCCCCGGCGCGCGTACGCACCACGGGAACCTGAAGTCCAAAACGCCGGGCCATCGCTTCCCAGAGCCCGAGCACGTCGCCGGCACTCGCAGCCAGTTCGGGGGGCACGTCGTAGGTGTGTGTGAGCGCGGGACGCGTCTGGCCGGGGCGAACCAGTCCAAAGCGCTGTTTGGTTTCGGAGAGCGCGACCTCGCGGTCGGCCTCCGGCGTCTCGGACAAAACCAGAAAGACGTCGATATAAGTGAAGCGACAATCTCGGAAGAACCGGTCGCGCTCGCGCCCTGCCGGCGGAAGCGACACGAAACGGTGCACGCACGGCCAATCGCGGGCGAGCCCGGACAGGTTGTCCTCGCCCACCAGCGTGATCTCGGTATCGCGGCGGCCCTCGTGGATGGCCTGCAAAAGCGGACCGGCCTGCGCGGCGAGCGCAGGATCGTCGGGGAGACGCACCCACACGCGCGTGCAGCGCGGCAGTGCGGACCAGCCGCGGGCGGCGCAATCCTCCGCGAGCAGGTCGCGTTTGGCCTCGAGTCGGAAACGAAGATCGGGGTTGTTCTGAATCTTCCAGCGGTCGTGCGTCCAGAGCCAGGAGGCGCACATGACCTCATCCTCGGTGAGGACGCGCTCGAGCCAGCGGTTAAGGGCGATGGTCACGCCGGCGGTGGTGCCGTCGTGCGCGATGGATTCCGAACAGAAATCGACGCGCCAGAACGCGCGACGCTTCGGGTAAAACACCCGCAAATCCGCATGGTGTTTCTCAACGAGGAGGCCGGGGAGCTCCGTGACGGAGCAAACGCGCCCGCACAGAGTCAGGAGCGCGCCGCGTTGTCCGGTGTTTTGATCGAAGAGCAGGCCCACATTGCCCTTGTTGCGGAGGATGCCCATCGCATCGCCCAGGCCCTCGCGGCGCGCGAGCAGGTGCATGCCAAAGCGGCTGCGGGTCTCGAGCATGAAGGCGTTGAGCGCGGGATTGTCCAGCGGACGGAAAAGGATGCCGAACTCAGGCATCGGCGTCGGACGGCAGAGAAGCCCGAGCCAGGTCTGAACCTCCCAATACGCGAAATGAGCCGTGCCAAACACGGTCGCGCGGGGCGATTTTACATAATCGGCCAGCCAAGTGGTGACGCCCGGCGTCAGGCTGCCGATGCGGCGGATGCGTTTCTCAGAAAGAAAAGGAGCGGCCAGCGAGAGCATCGCGGTTTCGCCGAGGCGGCGGCAACTCTCGCGGCACATGCGCCGATGCCACGCCAGGGGGCGATCGGGAAACGCGTGGCTGAGGTTCTGCGTGCCCATGTAGCGGCGCTTTTTGAAAAGCACGTACATGAGGTCGCCGAGCCCATGGGCGAAAAGCCGCATGAGCCATTCGGGCGAATGGGCCGCCAGCCAGCCGAGAGTTTTGATGAGGACGAGGAGCACGGGGAGAAGCGCGGGACTGCCGCGCCCCGGATGAAACAACCGCGCTCTGTAGAGGAAAGCCTTTTCGCCGAAGCGAAACCACCAGACACCGCGTTGTGAAATTTATCGACTCGCGGTGACGGGCTGCTCCATTCGGAGCCTTTGCCACATGAAAAATCCGATCTTTGACCTTCGCACGCTCGAAGTCGTGGCGACCAATTTAAAGTATCGCTACTCTGGCGTAACCTCGACGATAGCCGCACTGCTACCAGTGCAGGCTCGCACACTACGCATCGCCGCCATCGGACCGCGCATGCCAGCACACTGGCCACGCACATCATGGAGCAGCCTGCTACGCCACGGGTGGAGCAGGCCACCCAACCGTCCCGCCCGCATCTGGCATGCACGCCGCAATAACGAGATGCTGCTCGGATGGCTGTTGCGCGACGTGCTCCGCATGCCCTTCAAGCTGGTCTTCACCTCGGCCGCCCAGCGACACCACTCGCGATGGACCCGCTTTCTCATCTCGCAAATGGATGCCGTTATCGCCACCTCGCCAGAATCCGGCGCATTCCTCCGCGTACCGCATGTGGTCAACATGCACGGAATCGATACCAGCGTCTATCACCCCTCCGCCGACCGGGCTCACGAATGGGCGGCCACCGGTCTACCTGGGTGCTATGGCATCGGTGTCTTTGGACGTGTCCGTGCGCAAAAAGGGACGGACCGCTTCGTGGATGCGATGCTCACGCTCCTCCCGCGATACCCGAACTTCACCGCCGTTGTCGTCGGTGCCATCACGCCTGAACAACACAGCTTCGCCGCCGACTTGCGGGATAAAGTCACACGAGCGGGCTTGGACCGGCGCATCGTTTTCCTCGGCGAACGCCCCTCGGATGAGGTCCACCAATGGCTGCGGTGTGTGAGCATTGTCGTGGGCCCGCAACGATGGGAGGGCTTTGGGCTCGTACCCGCCGAAGCGATGGCCAGTGGCACGCCTGTGGTAGCCACCCGTGTCGGCGCGGCCACTCACCTTATTCGTGATGGAGAGACCGGTTTTCTCGTGGATGTCGATGACATGGCATCCATGAGCGACCGCATTGAGAGGCTCATGCGCGACCCCAACCGTGCCTCCACGATGGGCCTGTGCGGGCGCGAACATGTCGTCGCCAATTTCTCAATCGAACGCGAAGCGGCTGGCATCGAGAACGTATACAGGAAGATCTGGGGCGAATCGCCAGACATCCCCCTCTCTGCGATTAAACAACGGCGGCTCGGGCGACGACCTCCTATGCAAAATCTGTCAGAGCAACCATAGCGCGCCCCATCGATGGCAGAAACGCCACAGCGCCAAGTGGCGTGGCAAATGCGCAAATCCGTGCATGGTGCCATAAATCTGCCCAGCGCATACTTTCCCAACACGTTGCCATCGTGAAAAAATGTTCATCGAAAGAAGCATCGACAGGGCTTGAGCGAAGCGGCCATAGCCAGACCTCGATGAAGTTCCACGCATCGTCCGAATAACGCGCCAACTCCACGTGAATATGTCCTCTGATGGTTCCCATAGAAACGCACCGACAGCCCCATCGTCCGCGCAAACATCTTCATCCCTGATTGGCGGAGCCACGCGTGCGGTGCGGTCCGCCAGCCTGACGATCACCAATCCAGCCGCCCGCATCCTCGACCGGCTGACGCGCTGGGCCGGCCCCTACTCGATCCTGCTCCAACTGGTGCTGATCGGACTCTGCATCCTTTCGATTTCCCGCGTGGGATTGATGTGCTGGCAATGGACGCGCGTGACTCAAACAGGGCTGGGTATCCCGCAATTCCTGCTGCAAGGGGTGCGCGTCGATCTGATCCAACTCGGACTGATCCTGGCGTTGCCCGTGGTGTTGACACCGTTCTTCGCGCACCGCCGAAGCTGGCGCATCTGGCAGAATCTGGTCCGCTACTGGGCGGTCGCGGCGCTGGTGACCCTCGCGTTCATGGAGCTCGCGACACCGAGCTTCGTCATGCAGTACGATCTCCGCCCGAACCGGCTGTTCGTCGAGTATCTGGTTTACCCCATGGAAGTGTTGAAAACGCTGTGGGGCGGTTTTCGGACGCCACTTATCCTTGGCGTCGTCGGGGCCGGACTGGTCGTCGTCGGCGCGCTCGGACTTATCCGTCCGACGTGGGCGACGGCACCGTGGAAACCGCTGAAAGTGTGGCTGACCTGGCCGCTGGTCGTACTCATGGTATTCGGCGCGATCCGGTCCACCACCGGTCACCGTCCGGCCAACGCCGCGATGTTTGCCCTCACCGGCGATGCGATGGTCAATTCGCTCATCCTCAACTCCAGCTGGTCCGTCTTTCAGGCAGTCTATGCAATGAAGGACGAGGCGAACGCCGCAGCCATCTACGGACGGCTCACGAATGAACGCGTTTTGGAGGAGGTAAAGCAGGCACCCTGGCTGGCCAACCAACATTTTCCCGACCCGAAACGCCCAACCTGGCACGTGCAAACTCCGGCGATCCCGCGCGAGAAGCCGCTCAACCTGGTGATCGTCCTCGAAGAAAGTCTCGGCGCGACCTTCGTCGAATCGCTCGGCGGCATGCCCGTCACCCCGGAGCTGGAAAAGCTGAAGGAGACCGGCTGGTGGTTCGAGGAGCTCTACGCCACCGGCACGCGCTCGGTGCGCGGCATCGAAGCCGTCGTCTCCGGTTATCTACCGACGCCCGCGCGCAGCGTCGTCAAACTCAGCCTGGCCCAGAAGGACTTTTTCACACTGGCGATGCCGCTCAAGCGCCTTGGCTACCACACCGAGTTCATCTATGGAGGCGAAAGCCATTTCGACAACATGCGCGGTTTTTTCACCGGAAACGGCTTTCAAAGCGTGATCGACCAGAAGGACTATGCCGCCCCGAAATTCGTCGGGAGCTGGGGCGCGAGCGACGAGGACCTTTTCGACAAGGCGCACGAACGACTGACGGCGTTGCATGCGGCCGGCACGCCCTCGTTCACCCTCGTGTTCACCTCCAGCAATCACGAACCGTTCGAGTTTCCCGACGGCCGCATCGAACTTTATGATCGCGAAAAGCAGACGGTGAACAACGCCGTGAAGTATGCGGATCACGCGCTGGGCGAGTTTTTCCGCAAGGCGCGCGCGAGTGCCTACTGGCAGGATACCGTGTTTCTCATCGTCGCGGACCATGACAATCGGGCGTACGGGAACAGCCTGGTCCCGATCAATAAGTTTCACATTCCTGCGCTGATCCTCGGCGCCGACATCCAGCCCAAGCGCATCCGCCCGCAAGCCAGCCAGATCGACCTCCCGCCCACCCTGCTCTCTCTCATCGGCGTGACCGTCGAGCACCCCATGATCGGGCGGGATTTCGCCCGTGATGCCGAATCGCCCGGACGCGCGATGATGCAGTTCGACGACTATTGCGCGTGGATGGAGGGCAACGACGTCACCATCCTGCGCCCGAAAAACACGCCGCTGCATGGCATCTACAATCCCGCCAGCGGCGAACTGACCACCGATAACCAGACGCCGCAAAATGCCGAGAAGGCGCTCGCGCACGTCCTGTTGCCCACCTGGCTTTATCGGGACCGGCTTTATCTGGCGAAGTAAGCGCTTGCCCCGTCGAGACGCCATTTGACGCTCGCCAACCGGGAACAGGTTTAGCGTCCTGAGTCGATGAGTCCCGACGGCGGCAGTTCACCTACGAGAAAGCTTCGCGTCATCCACTTTGGCAGCGGTGGAGGCAAGGGCGTCACACGCGTGATGACCGACCTCGGGCAGGGACATGCCGCCGGTCGCACGTTCGAACCGCTGATCGTTTACCGGCGCAAACGCGGCAAACCGCTCGGCGAGGTTTTCCAACGCGATCTGGCGGCGTGCGGCGTCCCCTACCGCGAAGTCTGTCCGAGGCCGAAGTTTCGCACGCTCGCCGAGCTGCGCGCGATCATCCGCGAGTTTCGCCCGGACGTGTTCGTCGCGCACGGCTACAGCGACCACATCTGGGGGCGCATGGTGGCAATCGAAGAAGGCGTGCCCGTGATCGTCCACGTCGAACATGCGCACGAACGGTACAAATGGCTTCACCTACGGCGCTCGCGACGGCTGGCACTGAAGACTGATGCAATCGTCGGTGTTTCGAAGGGGGTAGTCGAGCGACTGCGGGAACTTGGTTTCGCCGGTGAAAAACTCCACACGATCTACAACGGCGTGCGTGTGGAACGTTTCGTGGCACCGACGCCTCAGCTCTGGATCAGGCGTGAGCCGGCGGTCGTAATGGCCTCGCGCTTCGGTCAACCGAAGGACCAGCGGACGCTGATCCGTGCCGCAGCGCTGCTTCGCGACCGCGGCACACCGGTCCGGGTACAATTGGTCGGGGGCGGCAAGAAACTGGAAATCTGGCGCGCGAAGTGGCTCGTGCGGTGGCTCGGGATGGGAGAACTCGTCGAGTTTCTCGGGCCTCGCAGCGACCTACCCGGGATTCTCTGGAAGCACCAAGTGGCGGTGATAAGCACGCGCCGCGAGGGATTCGGCCTGGTCGCCATCGAGTCGATGGCTGCCGGCTGCGCAGTGGTCGGCTCCCGTGCTCCGGGCGTGGCGGAGTTGATCGAGGACGGGCGCACCGGATGGTTGGCAACGACCGGCGACCCTGTGTCGTTCGCCGACGCCATAGCCGAGGCGCTCGGAGCAGAAGGCCCAGTGAGAGCGTCCGCGGGTGCCGCCTTTGCCCGGGCTGGCTTCGGACTCGGCCGCATGGCCACCGAGTACGAACAACTCTTCGAGCAGCTGTATGCCGCGAAACGCCAGCCTAGCGAGTGAGCTTGTGGCGAAGCTGGCGCTGGAGGTCGATGGCATAGCGACCGAGCGAACGGGTGACACGTTTGACATCGAAGAGCGTGAGATCACCACAGGCGGAAAGGGTGTGGCAGCCGTCGACAAGCCGTGGTGAAAACAGGTCGCCGGTTACGCGGGCATTGAGGTGGGCACAGCGGATTTCCTTGGGATTGAGTACTGAAAATCGCAGAAATCGGGTGGCTGCGCCATAGGTGCCATGGCAGTCCTGCACAGGAAGCACGAGCGCACCTGTCGCGTCGACAAACGGTGTGCCACCTGGGCGGGCCCCGCGCTGGTCGACCAGCGCGGGCATCTGCGGATGTAGGTGCCAGGGGCCCGTCAACGTGTCGGCGTAGGCAGCGTGGAGCTCCCGACGGTCGCGGCCGCGCTCGCCGACGAGGGTGAAAAACAACCACCAGCAGCCGGCGTAAAAAACCGGGGTGGCGTCGGCAGCGCGAATATTGGACAGGAGCACGGCTTCCTTTTCCCAGCCAAGAGGGAAGCTGCGGGCGCGGTAGATGGCGACCTCATCGGCGCGGCAGCTCTCGGGCATCATGAAGGCCTCACCGGCATCTTCGAAGAGGTAAGGATACGAAAGGTGGACAGGTTGCGTGAGCGCGACATTCTTACCTTGCCAGCGCAGGGCGGAGTCGAATGCGTGGTGCTCAATAACGGCGTGCTTGGTGCGGTAGTCATAGGCCTCGACAAAAACGTGGGTGGTGTCGCCTCGGCGCACGCCGAAGGGATCGGCAAGGTAGCGCCACAGGCCCGGATCGGGCAACCAGACGATCCGGTCGCGCAGCTCGGGCAAGCGGGCGGGCTCGAGAAAGGTGGCGAGCGGCGCGAGAAGGATGCCGACATGCCAGAGGTCGCTCTTGGGAGGGAAACTCATCGGTAGGTATCAGGGAAAGATACTGAAAGCGAAAGGAGGGAAAGGCTGTGTGATGTTGCCCCGATTGGGCGGCCACGGGTTGGGCTCAAGGAAGAGGGATATCAATGGCCCAATCAAGTTCAAGCGGCTCGGTGTGCGTCCAAGTTTACGGAGCAATACCGGCAAGATGTGGTGGCGCTCTGGCGGACGAGCGGCCGGAGCTCGGGACTAGCTGGCCCAAGGGCGGTCTTACCATCGCGCACGACTGCGTCGCGATATCCAGTAGGGGAAATAGCCGTTCAGGGCCCGCTCAGCGTGTGAAATAGACCGGTGAGCCCGACACAGCGAGCGATCCGGAGACGACAATCGGGTTTCCCTCCATGTCGAAACACGTGCAGGCAGCCGGGACGGTGACAGATGTCGGGGCGAGCGCGTAAGCCACGGTGTGTTTCTCGAAATGCCACCAGAGCGCCCCCTCGCGCTCCTCGCGCCGGAGGAAGCGATCTCGCCCGATCGTCTTGTGATACTGGACGAGGGCCCGCCATGCCACACGCGGCCTCAGCCCGCCGACGTCGTCCATGAGCCCGTAGCCACGAGCCGCCATGCGCCACCACCACACGCGCTCGGTCATGCCGGAGCAGAGCGAGATCAGTGCGTAGCGGACCATGTAGGCGGCGTAGGTCGACTCATCGACGTGCAACGCGCTCTCCACATAGTGTTTCGGCGTGTACGCTCCGGCCAGAGGCGAGTGTTCCCCCGATCCGGTCAATGGCCAGTTGGTCTCGGTGACGTAGAATCCGCGCAAGCCGTGGGACTCGGCCATCGCGCGCCCGAGGATGCATTTCTCAAGCAGTGAGAAGCGTCCCTGGAAATTTTCCGGCGCGCCACGACGATCCACGTAGAGGTGGTTGGACACACCGTCGAGGAGTCCCTTCATGCGCGATAGAAGCGGCGCATAGTAGTGATATTCGAAATCGTTTACGGCCGGCCCCAAGATCGTGAGCTGCGGATAGAGGCGGCGCATCTCAGCAACGTTTTCCCAGAGGGAAACGATCTCGCGGATGCCCCACATGCCCCACTTCACGCGGTTCACCGCGTGGCCGATTTCGACAAAGCGCACCTGCGCGTGCAGCCGGCGGAAAACCTCCGCAAGAAACGCCTGCCACTCCGCAGGCGCCAGAATCGCCCGACGCGACTGGATCACGCCGAGCGAAACCTCGTGCCCCGCCTCGACGAGTTGTGCGATGGCGGAGGCACAGGCATCGATCCCCGCCGCCCCCTTCGAAAAGTAGCAGCGCACCAACACGGGAATCCCCGGCACCTCGGCCAGCACCTTCAGCGTGGACGGGAAATCCGATGTCACCTCGACGCAGAGACCAAAGCGGTCCCGCAGCTCGACCGGTTGCACATAAGCCTGCCGGCGCAGTTCGCGGTACGACTTCCAGAGGGCGGGCGCACCGCGGAGATTGGCCGTGGCGACGCGAAACAAGTCACTCGAATGCCGGTACCGCCGGCGATCCCGAGACTCAAGGACCACGGACGGCTGCCCCGATTTTTCGTCCCAGAGCCACGTGTCACGGTAGGAAGGCCGGCCCGTGGAGATGACAATGTGCCGGCGGCTCTGAATCCAGTGGCGGATCGGATGCCGGTACTTCCGGCTCTCGTTGTGAAATGTGATCCGCAGCCGCTGCCAGTTTTCCCATCGGGCGAACTCGCGCGGGATCGCACCGTCGTCGAAATACATCTGGAAAAAGATCCGACGGAAATGGGAGGGGATTTCGAGTTTCGCGAGGTCGCGTGCCCGCGCACGAAGGCTCACCGATGGCAGCAGGTCGCCGCGGTTCAGATCGATGAAAACCGGGTCGGCCCACGCCGCATCGCCCGTGCGCCGCAGGAGCAGATTTTGCCCGCCGAGGTCGTTGTGCGCGAAACCGCAATCGTGCATGCGGCGCGTCGCCTCCGCCGCAAAACGCAGCAGCGCGAGGTATTTCTCCGCGTCAGGATCCTCGCGCAAAAGCCGCGACATCTCCGAATAAAGATCCGTGCTGTCTTCGAGGAATCGCGTGAGCAGATAGCACTCCACTAGGCGCAGTCCCTGCCAGCGCTCAAAATAGCCGATGGGCTCGGTCGCCCCCGCGCCATGGGCGTGCAGATGAAGCGCGAAACGGTGCGAGCGGGCAGCCTTGCTTCCGACTGAGCGATAGTGAATCGCGCGCAGCAACGGCGGCGCCTTGAACGCCTTCACGCAAATGCCGGGGCCGGCCGGATTCTCCGGATCGGCCACGCGATAGATCCGGTTGCGCAGCCGATATATCAACCGCGCCTCCGAGCCCGCCAGCACCGCAGGCAGCGTCGCCAGCCATTGCCGAAACGCAGGCGTGTCGTGCCGGGCACATAGCTCGCCGACATACCCACCGGGCAACGTGATTTGACTGGGACTCAGATCATCCATGTGCCCCAGAGCCAAGAGGCAGACCTGCCCATGGCAACACCGTTACCGAGCCCCGCCCACAAACTACCGCCATACATTTGCAGCCAAATCCAGAAAGGCTAATCCCTCGCGACGGACAACGTCCGGGTAAATTGCCGGAGCCACCAGTCCTGATCGCGCCTCGGATAGAGACTTTGGGAAAACGGTAGCCACGCGCACTCCGCCCGCCGGACCAGCACCAAGCGCAGCGGCACGCCACCGGCCACGTTGCATGTGAGCACAACCGACAACCTCCCGCGCTCCGATGCCGATGCGAGCGACACGATATCCTCAGCGCGGATCACATAACGGCAGCGCAGCCCCTCGATCAGCAGTCGCTGATTGGCCCAATCGAACTCGCAAAAGCCAAAATCCACCGGCGCCATGGTCACCGCCCCCGCGTCTCGCGGCGCGCAGATATTGAGGTCCCAACCCGCATCCCAGGTGTCGGCACGAAGCAGCGTTTCGCGACGCCGCAGAAAACGCCGGCGCCATTTCCGGCTGCTCCAATATGGAGTAAGCCACACGCCCAAAGCCCCCACGACAAAAACCACCGTACCCACGGCGAGCGCGAGCACGACGCCAAGCCAGCCCGGCAGAGAAGTCAGCCCGATTGCCCCCCCGGCAGCGAGCGCCACAAGGGCCACCAGACACCACGCAGCCCCCACGGCACCTCCCGCAAATGGCAACCGGCCAGCGCAGGGGACCACGTCGCCAACCGGCCAGCACAGGGAAACGACCTCGGCGTCTCCGTCACTATCGGCCAAATGTCGCACGCTGGCCGCGATGGCCTCGGCTCTGAAATCACCAAGATCTGTCCATGCACCGACGGACGCCGGCGACACCACGGGCGCGCGCTTCGTCCCAGCCTCCACCACACGGAGGGATCCGAGCGACACATCGAGCGCCTCAGCCAACACAGCGGCCGACGCAGCCTCGACGCGTTTCCGCCGGACCGGACCGCTGCACATCGAAAAGCATCCGCCAAGACCGGTTCGCTGCACGCTCACAAAAATCGGCGCGTCCAGCGTGGTTGGAGGATGTTCGATCACCAGACTCAAGGACGTGCGCACACGAGACCGGAGCGCCCGTACACGCGACCAGTCCTCCGCCTGTACCACCGCTATCAGCTCGGCCTCGTCAACTGGGGAAAAAAACAGCTGCCGGCGGGCCCAAGTGCACGATTCCTCGAAAAAGACCCCACAGGCGATGCGACGGGCGAGCGCCATCCCAAGAGCCACACATGCCAGCAGCTCGAGTGCGTACACCGTTTGCCCCGAAGAGAGCCCGCCCTCTCGGAGGGCACCACAAACGCTCTGGCCTGCGGTCCCGGCATACGCCAGTCCAACCGCAAGCGCCGCCCACATCGCCACGCGGGGCGCCCGACAACGGCCCCACCGGACCATCGCACACACCGCCAGCACGACCGGCATGCCCAACACACCCGCCATTGCATAATGCCCCATGTCCGCAGTCCGCACTCCCGACTGCACCGTCCCCAACGCCCACGCACCGACAAGCGCCATCGTCACCAACGGCAGAAAGGTCGGGAAATGGATATTTCCACTCGGTCTATATGAGGCGTCATCCATGGTCTGGCTAGCACACCGTCCCCCTGCGTCCAACAGGCCTGGCAGGCGGCGGGGCACGAGATGGCGAAAGCGGCAATCGGTGCGCAATGCCATAAGATTCAATTTCCCGTAAAATCCACAGACTCCTTCGCTCAATGAATTTTATGTGCACACCGTTGTGCGCATAGAAAAAGCCCCTAAAACACGTCACAATCAATGCCACTGTTACTCAAAAGCAACGGTTTGCAAAATCAGCAAAACCAACAAGCGGCCACCCTAAGGAATAGATCATCCGAATATGTGCACAATTTTATTGCCCTCGGGCGCCCACTTGAATTTGGCTCTGGCGCACATTCCTCATGCGCACCGTCAATCAGACCCAATTGGCCCGACAGCTGAAGCTGTCCCGCACAACGGTCTCGCGCAGTCTCTCGAACCACCCAGCCATCGGCGCCGAGACGAGGCAGCGCGTGCAGGCGCTAGCTAAAAAACTTGGATACCGGGGAACCCCCACACGCTCCGTGCGCCGCAGCCGTGAGGCCACGCCCATCACCGTGGGCGTCTTGATTGGCACTCCGCTCGTCGCTGCCGACCGAGCCACCTTCCCCTTCATTCTTCAGGGCATTCGCCAGCGCGCCGCCATCGACCATTTTGCCGTCGATGTCGTCTCGATCGAACAGGCGGACACCAGCCTCGACGGCGGTCGGAAACACATCTTCCAGCACATCCGCCGTGCCAACTGGCGGGGCGCGTTGCTCATCTATCCCTTTCCGAAGGAGACCGTGCAAATGCTCACGGAGAAACTCTCCATCGTCTCCGTGCTCACCGAATACTACGACCACGACCTGAAAATAGACGTGATCGATACCGACCACGGTAACGTCGGCTGGCTCGTCGAAAAACTCGCCCAGCTGGGACACCGGCGGATCGGTTTTGCCAACTGGCAGTATCCGAGCGGCGGCGTCTGGGCGGCGCGCCGTTTTGCTGCCTACGCTGAAGAACTTTACAGGCAGGGTTTGGAACTACGTGACGAATGGGTGCTCAACATCGGCAAGAAACACACCTGTGCCGACGCCACTGCCCTCGCCGATGCGGTTGCCCAAGCCGTGCGCCACGACGGCGTCACCGCATGGGTCTGCGCCGCCGACCACCAAGCCTACCAACTTATCGCCGACCTCCAGGCACGCGGACTCCGCGTACCGGAGGACTGCTCCGTGACCGGCTACGACGGCAACGAGCCGCCGCCCGGACTCCCTGCCCTCTCCACCCTTCGCGTGCCCAACGTCGAAATCGGAGCCTCGGCCATCGCCCGTCTCGGGAGCCGACTCCTGCAACCCACCTCCCCCCGGCGCAAAACGCTGGTCGAAACCGCGTTCATCCCCGGTGCCACCATCGCCCCGCCCCCGACCCTCTAATTTTTTCCTCCTATGAAAAAAACAAAAGCCCTGATCCCCAGCGTACAGCAGATCGCTTACGATGGTGCGAAATCCACCAACCCGCTTGCATTCAAGCACTATAACCCGGACGAAGTCATCGACGGCAAGACGATGGCCGAGCACCTCCGCTTCTCCATCGCCTACTGGCACTCCTTCCGCGGCAACGGCAGCGATCCGTTCGGCTCCGGCACGATCAACCGCCCGTGGGAAAGCGGCAAAGACGCCGTGACCGTCGCGCTCAAGCGCATGGACGCCGCGTTCGAGTTCTTCACCAAGATCCGCGCCCCCTTCTACGCGTTCCACGACCGCGACATCGCGCCGGAAGGCAAGACCCTCGCCGAGTCCAACAAGAACCTCGACAAGATCGTCGCCCACGCGAAAGAGCTGCAAAAGGCCACCGGCGTGAAGCTCCTCTGGGGCACCGCCAACCTCTTCAGCAACCCGCGCTTCATGAACGGCGCCTCCACCAACCCCGACGCCCATGTCTTCGCCTACGCCGCTGCGCAGGTTAAGAAGGCCATGGAAGTCACCAAGGAGCTCGGTGGCGAAAACTACGTTTTCTGGGGCGGCCGCGAAGGCTACGAGACCCTCCTCAACACCAACCTCGGTCGCGAGCAGGATCACCTCGCTGCGTTCATGCAGATGGCCGTCGATTACGCCAAGGAGATCGGCTTCAAGGGCCAGTTCCTCATCGAGCCCAAGCCGAAGGAGCCCACCAAGCACCAGTACGACTTCGACTGCGCGACCTGCATCGGCTTCCTCCGCACCTACGGCCTGCACAAGCACTTCAAGTTTAACATCGAGACCAACCACGCCACGCTCGCCGGCCACCCGTTCCAGCACGAGATCGAGGTCGCTGCCGCGGCCGACATGCTCGGCTCGATCGACGCCAACACCGGCGACACGATGCTCGGCTGGGATACCGACCAGTTCAACACCGACACCCGCGAGCTCACCCTCGCCATGGTCTCGATCCTGAAGGCCGGCGGCCTCGGCACCGGCGGCTTCAACTTCGACGCCAAACTCCGCCGCCCGTCCGTCGACATCGAAGACCTCTTCTACGCCCACATCGGTGGCATGGATGCCTACGCGCTGGCCTTCAAGATCGCCCGCAAGATCCTCGCCGAAGGCAAATTCGAGCAGATCGTCGCCGATCGCTACTCCTCTTTCGATAAAGGCTTCGGCGCCGATATCGAAAACGGCAAAGTCGGTTTCAAGGAACTCGAGAAGCTCGTCCTCACCAAGCTTGGCGAACCCAAGCTCCAGAGCGGCAAGCAGGAGTACCTCGAAAACCTGATGGCCCAATACATCAACAACGGCGTCTAATCGACGCGCGTTTTCGTCAGTCACTCGATTCATGGATCCGCCAGTGGGCTCACGCCCGCTGGCGGTTTTTTTGCGCCCATCGTCCCGCGCCACACGTCGCGGCATTGCATCGCCGCGACGGACCCGTTTGCCTGCCGCACTTCCGTCATGCCTCGCACGCTCCTCCACTCGATTTTCCGCTCCCTCGCACGCACTGGATTGCTCTGGTTCGCCACCACCGCACTCCTGCATGCCGAGCGCCTGGAGCTGTGCTGGCCCACGCCCAACACGGCGTTTTCGCAACGAGCCCCACTCGACGCCTTCATCCAGCCAACCGCGTCCGGCATCGTCGAGTCCGGCACCTTCGGCTCGGTCCGCAGCGGCGGCACCCGTTTCCACGAAGGCATCGATTTGAAACCCATCGCCCGCGACCGCCGCGGCGAACCCACCGACGACATCTACGCCGCGATGGACGGCGTCGTCCGCTACGTCAACACACACTCCGGCGAGAGCAATTACGGCCGGTACATCATCGTCGAGCATCCCGACCAAACGCCGGCGGTCTACACCCTCTACGCGCACCTCGCCCGCATCGCGCCGGGCATAAACGCCGGCACCACCGTCCGACGCGGACAGACCCTCGCGACCATGGGCCGCTCAGCAAGCGGCGGCGGCATCCCCAAGGACCGCGCGCACCTCCACTTCGAGATCGGCGTCTGGATGACGCGCGAATTTGAGGCGTGGTATGCAAAAAAAGGTTTCGGCAACCCCAACCGCCACGGCATCTGGAGCGGCATGAACCTCTGTGGCATCGATCCGCTCGACGTCATGGCCCAGTGGCGCGATGGCCACCTCGACGAGCTGCACAACTACTTCGCCGACATGAAACCCGCCGTGCGCCTGCGCATCGCCACCCTTCGCCGGCCCGACTTCATCGACCGCTACCCGAGTTTCCTGCAAGGAGAGCCGCCCGTCGGCCTGCTTGGCGGCTGGGAGATCGAGTGCAACGAGACCGGCCTGCCCTTTCGCTGGCGACCGCTCAGCCAGCTCGAAATCGTCGGCATGAAACCCAATGAGGTGCGCATCCTGGATGCCGACGCCGGACTTCTCCGCCACCAGCGCGCGCGCAAACTCGTGCACATGCGCCGGGGGAAACCCGAGGTGGGCACCGACCTGCGCACCATCCTCCAGCAACTCTTCAGGATTGATTAGCCCCGCACGAGCGGGCGCCGTGCTTGAGCTGGTCGAGCATCGCGCGGAATTCAGGCATCCCGCGCAGGCTCTCCAGATCGCCATCCCGCTCCATCCAGGCGTGATCGCAGTACCCCAGCTCGATCCCGCGCCGCAAAGTCCGCAGCGCATCCGCCCTCCGCTTCATCAGCGCGAGACTGCACGCCAGATTGTAATGCGCCGTCGCATTCTCCGGCTGTAAGCGCACCAGACGGCGGTCCATCCGAAGCCCATCGGCGATGCGTCCCTGCTGGGTGTAGAGCCCACCGAGCAGCTCGATCACCTCCGCATAGCTCGGATCGCGCCGGTACACGTTCTCGTAGAACGCCGTCTCAAATTCGATATCCCGTGGTGGCTGGCTCATGGGCGTCGCGGCTCCTCAACAGCGGCGCGCGCAGGCTCCCGTCTCGCGAAACGCATTGCACCGGGCCGTCACCTGCAGCCGCTGCGAAACGGCGGTCAGGCCAAGTTTCGATGCCACGGTATTGCCGTACCAGTCGAGAAACGGAGCGCTGATCTCGAAAATCCGGTCGCAATCCACGCAGACCACCTGCGCCACCGGCGCACCGTTTTCCGCGTTCGGCCGGTAATATTTTTCGCCCGTCCCGATGTCGACCTCGCGCAACAGCGCACTCTCGGTCATGATCGGCAGGGTGCGGTACACCGTGGCGCGCGACACCGAATCGTCGATCGCACGCGCCAGGTTCAAGAGCTGCTCCGCCGTGAAATGCTCCTTCTGCGCAAAGGCCGCATCAAAGATGGCCAGCCGTTGATTGGTCACACGCAGGCCTTTCTGGGACAAATAGCTCTTAAATTTATCGCGTGCTTCGGAGGTGCTCACGACGCGACTGTTTGTCGCGCACCGGGCGCTGTCAACCCGTCGATTTTTCCACGGCAAGCACGCTTGCCTGCCCCCGGTGCCTGCGCCATCACGGCGCGCATGATCGTCGGCGTGCACCCCCTCGCGGGATTCGACAAACTCCTCCACTACCAAGTGCCGGAGCCGCTGCGCGCCACCCTCCAGCTTGGCTCGCTCGTACGCGTGCCCGTGGGCCATCGCATCAGCCTGGGAATCGTGGGCGTCGAAGGGCCACCGAAGGACTTCCCGATCGAGCGACTCAAGAGCGTCGCCCAAGTCGTCCACCCGTTTCCCGCCCTGCCGCCGGACCTGCTCCAACTCGCCCGCTGGATGTCGCACTACTACGCAGCGCCCCTCGACGGGATCATCGAAACGATGATTCCCGCGCCCGTGCGCGCCGGTGCCGGACTCAAGCAGGAGAAACGCCTCAGCCTCGTCCAGCGCCTCGCCCCAGAAGAACTCGCCAAACTCGAGAAACGCGCCCCCCAACAAGCCAGGCTTTACCAATTCCTCGCCCAGCAGTTCCAACCGACAAAAAAATCGCTCGTACTCGAACGCCTCGGGATCACCGCCGCCGTCGTCTCCGCCCTCGTCAAACGCGGGGTGATATCTGAGGAGGCGCACCGGATCGAGCGAATCGCCTATGCCGACGACTTCGCCGAGCCCGAGCTCGTCGCCACCCTTCCACCCACGCTCAATCAGGAGCAGCGCGCGGCCGTCAGCGACATCGAGGCCAGCCTCGCCTCGGGCAAGTTCGGCACCTCGCTGCTGCACGGCGTCACCGGCTCGGGTAAGACCGAGGTTTATCTGCACGCCATCGATGCCGCATTAAAAGCGGGCGGCGGCGTGATCTTTCTCGTGCCGGAGGTCGCCCTCACCCCGCAGACCGTCGCCCGGCTCCGCTCCCGGCTGGAGGCCATCGCGCCCGGCCACCGATGCGTCGTCTGGCACAGCCTGCTGAGCGAAGGCGAGCGCCTCGATGGCTGGCTCGCACTGGCCACCGGCGAATCCCGCGTGGTCGTCGGCGCACGCTCCGCAATCTTTGCCCCGATCCAAAATCTCCGGCTCATCGTCGTCGATGAGGAGCACGAACCTGCCTATAAGCAGGACGAAACGCCCCGCTATCACGGACGTGACGTCGCCGTCGTCCGCGCAAAACTCAACCAGGCCGTCTGCGTGCTCGGCTCGGCAACGCCCTCCCTGGAAAGTTACACAAACGCGCTCAACGGACGCTACCGGCTGCTCGAGTTGAAGCAGCGCATCGATTCCCGCCGGCTGCCCGACATCGACATCGTGGACATGCGCATCGAGATCACGCGCCAGCGAGGGCTCACCACGCTCTCGCGCAAGCTCGTCGATGCCATGCACGCGCGCCTGGCCCGCGGCGAGCAGACCATCCTCTTCATCAACCGGCGCGGCTACTCCAGCTCCATGATGTGCCCGAAATGCGGACACATCGAAGAGTGCCAGCATTGCAGCGTCGCCCTCACCTACCACCGTGCAGACGAGACGCTCCGCTGCCACCTCTGCGGCGAGCAGAAGGCCGCGCCGGTCCGCTGTCCCCAGTGCGGCTCCACTGAAATTCGCTGGCGCGGGCTCGGCACCCAACGCGTCGAGGAAGCCGTGCGCCGCGTGCTGCCGCGCGCCCGCATCGAGCGCATGGACGCCGACACGATGGCCAAGAAAAACCGCTTCCGAGAAGTGCTGGGCAATTTCCGCAGCGGCAAAATCGACGTGCTCATCGGCACCCAGATGATCGGTAAGGGACTGGATTTCCCCAATGTCACGCTCGTCGGCCTGATCGACGCCGACATCTCGATGCACGTGCCGGATTTTCGCGCCACGGAGCGGACGTTTCAGCTGCTCGTGCAAGTGGCCGGCCGCGCCGGGCGCGGCGACCGCGCGGGCGAGGTCGTCGTGCAAACGTTCACCCCGCAGTCGGAGGCGATCCAGTTCTCGCGCCACGCCGATTTCGCCGGATTTGCCGCGCATGAGATGCAGATGCGCGAGCAGTTCCGTTACCCGCCCTACCGACACATGCTCCACCACCTGTTCCGCGGAGCGAATCCCGAAAAGCTCAAGTTCTTCGCCGAGCAGTGGGCAAAACAAGTCGAGCAACGCTTCGGTGATCGCATCGAGCTGCGCGGCCCAGCCCCGGCACCCATCGAAAAGATCAAGGATGAGTACCGCTGGCAGCTCTGGTATTTTACCGAGAGCGTCTCGCGTGTGATCACTGAGCTGAACCAGTTGCGCAGCGAATTTGCCTGGCCCGAGGGACTCACCCAGGTCCTCGACGTGGACCCGGTGAGCCTCGTATGAGCTGTCGCCGCGCGACGCTTAGTTTTCCAGCGCCTGGTAGACCTGCACCTTGAATTTCTGGGCCAGGCCGGTGTTCCAGCCGCCGTGGAGCTGGGTCATGAAGAGAAATGCCAGACGTTCCTTCGGATCGATGACGTAGTGCGGATAGTAGGCGCTGCTCCAGCCGTAGGCGCCCTCAGAGCCCAATTCGCCATAATAGCCGAGATCCTCGAGCACCCAGAAACCAAGACCGAAGGCATTGGTCTCCTGCGCATATTTGTCGCCCGTCTGATTCGTGTGCATGAGCTCCACGGTCTTCGGGCTGAGCAGGCGCACGCCATCGAGTTCGCCGCCGTTGAGCAGCATCTGGATCAAACGACCGTAATCGGAGGCGGTCGAGAGCAGGCCAGCGCCACCGGAGAAACACTTGCGCGGGCCATGCACGTAGTCGCTCTTTTCGGAGGTCTCATCGAGGACGATTTTCCCATCGACGAGCTTGTACACCGGGGCGAGCCGGCCGGCCTTTTCCGGCGGCAAAAAGAAGCAGGTATCGACCATGCCGAGTGGCTTGCACACGCGGTCCTCGATAAACCGGTCGAGCGGCTGGCCGGACACGACCTCGATCAGGCGGCCAAGCACATCCGTCGAGTAACCATATTGCCAGACTTCTCCCGGTTGCCCCTGAAGCGGAAGCTCCGCGAGGCGTTTGACGGCGTCGCCGATGGTCTCATCGCGGTTGGCAAAGTACCACCAGGTGAAGCCAGCCTTCTCGTAAAGTTCGCGCGCCGGACCATCGCCGTAGGTGAGCCCCGCGGTATGCCGCATGAGATCACGGATCGTGATCGAGCGCTTCGCGGGTACGAGCACGTACTTCACATGCGCAGGCGAACCGGCCGGAGGCGGCACCGCAACCTGGCGGTTGGCAAACTCCGGTAGATATTTTTCGATCGGGTCATTGAGCAGGAATTTGCCCTCCTCGTAGAGAATCATGGCGGCGGTGGTCGTCACCGCCTTGCTCATCGACGCGATGCGGAAGATGGCGTCAGTGGGCATGGGCTTGCCGGCCTCGACGTCCTGCATGCCATAGGATTTCTCCAAAACGAGGCGGCCATCCCGGCGGATATGGACAACGGCGCCCGCGATCTGCCCGCGCGCGACATAATCCTCGAAGAGGCGGTCAAGTCCGGCGAGGCGCGTCTGCGAAAAGCCACTCGATTCAGACTGAGGCGCGACAGCGGCCTGTGCGGCTGGCAGCGGCGCCAGGGAAGAGAAAACAACGACGAGTCCCAGCAACAGGGAGGAAGGGCGGAGTAAGTTCATCGTGTTTTCAAAGCAGCAAGCCCTGTCCACGCGGACAATCTTTTCCGGGCACAAAAAAAGCGGCCGCGCGAGGCGACCGCTTTTGAAAGAAACCGAGCTTATTTCCAGAAATTATCAGCGGTGTCCGCCTTACTGTCTTTGCGCGAGGAGGACTGGCCGGTGGAGGCCGCGGACGACGTCGCACGGGCAGAAGCCGTTGCTTTGGCACGAGGCGCTGCCGTGGTGGCGCGCTCACGAGGCTCGGCAGCCTGCTTGGACTGGGCCTTGGGAGCCTCGGCCTCATGCGGCGTTTCAGGCTCGGCTGAAGTTTCCTGCGACTCCTCGGACTCCGCCTGCCCGCCGGCGCCCTTCACCATGGCGGTGAGGTCGGCGATCACGGCGCGCAAACGCTCGGTCTGAGTGTTGAGCTCTGTAGCCGCGCTGGAAGTTTCCTCGGCGGTCGCGGCATTGGCCTGGGTGACGCGGTCCATCTCACCGACGGCGCGGGTGACCTGTCCGATACCCTCGCTTTGTTCTTTGGACGCCATCGCGATTTCGGCGATGAGCTCATCGACCTTGCGAACCTTGCCAGTGATCTCATCGAGGCCCTTGGCCACCTTTTCACTGATGCGCGCTCCTTGTTCGCTGCGAGAGGCAGCATCCGAAATTTTCTGCGCGGTTTCGCGGGCGGCTTGCACGCTGCGCTGCGCGAGCGCGCGGACCTCGTCGGCGACGACGGCAAACCCCGCACCGGCTTCGCCGGCGCGGGCGGCCTCGACGGCGGCGTTGAGGGCGAGGATGTTCGTCTGGAAGGCGATTTCGTCGATCGTCTTGATGATCTTGGAAATCTCGTTGCTGGAAGACTGGATCGCCTGCATGGCGACCTGCATTTCGCGCATGTCGTTGGAGCCGGAATCGGCGGCGGCGCGCGCCTGATTGGCGAGCGTCTTGGCGGTGTCGGCATTCTCGGCATTGCGGCGGGTCATGCCGGCCATTTCTTCGAGGGAGGCGCTGGACTCCTCAAGTGCGGCCGCCTGTGCGGAGGAGCCTTCCGCGAGCGAGCGGCTGGCGGACGTGACCTGGCCGGCCGCAGTGGTCGTCAAATCGACGTCTGAACGGAGGCTCTCGGAAATGCGGAGGATGGGGCGGGTGACGTTGCGGCCGATGATGACGGCGAGGAAAATGCCGAGGACAAGGCCACCGAGCACCAGCCCAAGTACGAGAGCCTCGTCGCGCTTCTGTGATGCCTGTGCCTGGCGGTCGATATTGGCCTGCAGCTCGCTGACGGAGGTGCGCACATTGGCGACTTTTTTGGCAAACTGCGGCGCGAGTTTCTCGAGCTGGGCGACGACATCCCTGCGCTGGGAGGAGAAATCCACGATGCGGTCAAAGGAACCGAGGTACACCGTCACGTGCGAAAGGATGCCGGCCAGAAGCTTGGCTTTTTCCGGATCGGCAAGGCTCTCATCGAGCTCGGCGGCGTCCTTGAGTTCCTGAGCAATGGTCGCGACCTGCTTTTGCATCGCCAAAAACGACTCACGGGCATTGGCCGCCAGGGCCGGATCCTGCGTGAGCTGGAAGCTGTTTACGTAGGTGAACCCCTCGTAGAGGTTTTGGAGGGCGGAGGAGGTTTTGAACGAGGCGCTCATGTCGCCACTCTGCCTGGCGGAAACAAGCACGTTCTTGAGCGCTTCGGCCATCTTGGCGCCGCTCGGCTCAAGCAATTCGGCGACCTCTTTCTGGGAGTCGTCGTGCAAGGTGATGATCCGGCGAAACGCCTTGTCATAATCGCCGAGGAGCTTGCGGGCATCGGCAAGGTCGGCCTGGCGGGCGGAATCAGTCGTGATCTGGCCGGCCTGCTCAAAGGTCGCGAGGAGTTTCTTCTGCTCGTTATCGAACGCGGTACGCGCGGTGGTGCTGCCCGTCACCAGGTAGTCGCTGACGTCCATCCGGAGGGCGAGCATCGAGGCCTCCAGCTGGGCAGCGAGGTTCGTCTCCGCCGTCGTCGAGGAGTAGCGCACGAGCTCTGCGCCGGCGCTCGACAGGGCGATGCGCGCGACAACCGCGACGAGACAGAAAATGAAGAGAACTGCGGCGAAACCAAAAGCAATTTTACGGCCGATCGTCAGTGCGGGAAGTCTCATGGAGTGGAAATAGAGATGCGTGTTGGGGATGAGTGGGGGTAAGTTGAGTGACGCACGAAGGGCCCGAATGTCACGTTGTATTTTCACCCATCGAGCGGGGGATTCTACACGAGAAAGCACGCGGCAAAATCCGGGCAAAACCACTACTCTTCGGCGTTGAAGCGGAAGGGAATCGTGATGCGCATTTTCACCGGATTACCGCCGACCTTCGCCGGGTTGAACGTCCAGCGCTCGATCGCATCCAATGCGGGGCGCTCGAAGTCGGGATGGGTGCTTTTGACAATGGTGGCACTGATGACTTTGCCCTTCTCGTCGATGACGACCCGGACGGCAGCCAGACCGGAAATCCCATCCCGCTTCAGAGTGGAGGGGTAGCGAGGAGCCGCAGTCTTTATCGGAGTGGGCTTCTCATCGACCTTCGTATAGATCCCATCCGCATCCTGTGCGAACAGGGGAACTGCGGCCAACAATGCGCCTACGAGGAGATACCGTGAGAACTGTTTCATGGGGGAATGCATTAAGAACGCTTGTCGGTAGCAATCGTCGCAAGCGCATCTCGCTTAAGCACAAATTCTGTTCGTGCACCATAAACTCGCGAATTTAGATGAGTCGCTTTTCCGCTCGCCATTAGCCGCTTACTTCATCGTCCCCCCATCCTGGGTAATAATACGAAAGCCGCCAGACGACGAAGCGCGGGCGGCTTTCGAGCAGAAATCGGAAAGGGCTCAACTCGACTGGAGCAAGTTCAGGACCGTGCGCGGAGATTGGTTGGCCTGCGAGAGCATCGCCGTCCCGGCCTCGACGAGGATATTGTACTGGGCGAGATGAGTCGTCTCCTCTGCGACATCGACATCGCGGATGCGGGAGATCGCCGAGGTGAGGTTCTCGTGCTCGATTTGCAGGGTGCTCGCCGCAAGCTCAAGGCGCGACTGGGCACCTCCGATCGCCGCACGATTCTCCGCCACTTCCTGCAAGCCCGAGGTGACCGTCGCGACCAATCCGCTGCTCTGGACAGAGGTGGTAAACGCGCCGGTTGCGTCCTGCTGGATGAGGCTGAGCATCGCGCCTTGGCGTAGATTGGAGCCGGGGATCGTCATCGTCTGGGTGACGGTATCGCCGATGCGGATGGTCGTCCCCGTAGGATTGGGGCCGAAGAGCTCGACGCCATTGTACGAGCCAATAGGCGAGCTGACATCGGCAGTGCCTCCGATTTCAGCCGTGGTACCGCCGATGGTGTCGCGCAACTGCTGCTGCAGGCCCTCGAACTCCTTTTGATAAAGGGCGAGGTCGTCCGAGTTCTTGGTGTTGTCGGAAGCCATGATGGCGAGCTCCGACATGCGGGTGAGAATCTCTGACATCCCGCTCATGAAACCATCGCTGGTCTGCACGAGGGAGATTGCGTTCTGCACATTGGTCGCGGCAGCGGTAGCGCGTCGATCCTGGGCGGAAAGCTTTTCGGAGACGGCCAAGCCGGCCGAGTCATCCGAGGGCTTCACAATCTTCGAGCCCGAGCTGAGACGGTTGAGCGACCGGCCAAGGATCTCCTGATTTTCGGTCAGGTTGCGAGCCGCGGCCAGGGCCTGGCTGTTGGTATTGATCACGCTCATGGGTTGGACGGTTGATTGTTAGCGGGCGTGGGCACCGGCTGGGGTGAGACCTTCGGCAGGCTGAGCTTGGGAAGCGCAGGGGCCGTGGCCGCCGGTTTCATGACGGCAGATTGATTCGACGCCGCGATGTCCGAGAGGACTTCCTTGCGGAAGATCGGGATGTTGCGAGGCGCCTCGATACCGATTTTCACCGTATCGCCATCGATCCGCGTGATGCGGATCTCAATATTGCCGCCAATGACAATCGCCTCGTTGGCTTTGCGAGAGAGGACGAGCATGGGGGGTTAGGCGTTGGTGGACTCAGCGACGACGAGTGGGTAGCGTGCGTCGTAGCGGGAATGGTTTGCAAGCACGACTTGTTTGGCAAGCCCGGTGCGGCGGTTGATGATGATCGGGCCGATGAGATTCACCGTGGCCGTGACCGGCTCGGTATTTTTCACCGTCACAATATTCAGCACAAGTGCATCGGCGGGATCCGAAATGCCCAGAAAGGCCGCATCCTCATCGAAAAGTTCGGGCTCATAATCGGGGACGACGCCATTGGGCTCGATCACGACAAATTGCACCGTATCGGGGCCATACAATCGGAGCCAGCGGAACGGCAATTGGTCGGGCTGGAACAACAAATCGAAGGACTTGTGCTCGGGAAACCCGATGAGCCCTTCCGGCAGACGGAGAAGATTCCCCGAGGCGTTATCGGCAGTGAGAGTTTCAGGGCTGACTTTCATGAGTGCGGGCAAAAGAGGATTGAGGATAGGGGCTTTGCATTGATGCGTTTATCTTATGCTAATGGCATGCCTCAGAACACACACGAAGCATTGCCTATTAATAAATAGCAATTTGTGTTATTTTTTATAAAATCAGCAAATCCGAAGGATGCCCGGAATGGGCGGGCTGGGCAATCTTTGCCGAGTCGGAGTGGATGGCAACCCAAGCCTTTTTCGCACGTTTCTCAAGGCCCGTCCCGGAATTGGGAATCGAGCGTCCCAACCATGGAGCCCGGCAGCCCCCGCGATACTCACCCAAAACAGAAGATTGAATCATAACTATTTACATAAAAACAATATATTAAAAACACAAACATTTGGCATAGTCTGTGCGAATGAGAAACCATGACCACGCTCTCCAAATCCCATACGCTATTCGGTCTGGCCCTCACCATTCCCATGCTCGCAATCGGCACGCCCTACCTCGGCTCGCTGATCCGCCCTGACATGTTCATGGCCTACTACGCAATCGCCGGACTTGCGATGCTGGCCGCCCAATCGCACCGCCCGACGCGCCACAAAACACACTGAGCGGCGCCGGGACCATCCCTGCCCCGCACCAACGCGCGCGCATTCCCCCGCACTTGGCGCGCCTCACATTCTCCCATTGCCGGCGCGCACCGACTCGCATCTGGTCAACTCGCGCCCAAACGGCTTAGTCTCCGCCCATCCAACATGCCCCACCGCATCCTCATCGCAGACGATCAGAGTGACGTCCTCGAAGCCCTCCGGCTCCTCCTCAAAGTCGAGGGTTACCAAATCGAGACCGTCAAATCTCCCGCGGCCGCGATCAAGGCCATCGAGTCCTCCGACTTCGCCCTGCTCCTGATGGATCTCAACTATGCCCGCGACACCACCTCGGGCGAAGAAGGACTCTCCCTGCTCGATAAAATCCAGACGCTCGACGCCACCCTCCCCGTCGTCGTCATGACCGCCTGGGCCACGATCGATCTCGCCGTCGAAGCCATGCGCCGCGGCGCCAAAGATTTTATCCCCAAGCCGTGGGACAACCAGCGCCTGCTCACCATCGTCAGAACGCAGATCGAGCTCGGCAGCGCACTCCGCGCCTATCGCCGCCTCGAAGAGGAAAACCAACTGCTCCGCGGCAAGGAAGGCCCAGTCCTCATCGCGCAAGCCCCCTCGATGCGCCCCGTCCTGGAGGTCATCGCACGCGTCGGCCCGGCCGATGCCAATGTCCTCATCACCGGCGAAAACGGCAGCGGCAAAGGCATCGTCGCCCAGGCGCTCCACGCCGTCTCTAACCGCGCCTCGCGCCCACTCATCTCGGTCAACATGGGCGGCCTGCCCGAAGGCGTTTTCGAGAGCGAACTCTTCGGCCACGTCCGCGGCGCCTTCACTGACGCCAAGACCGACCGCGCCGGCCGCTTCGAGCTCGCCGACCAGGGCACCCTCTTCCTCGACGAAATCGGCAACATCCCACTCTCCCAGCAGGCCAAGATGCTGCGCACCCTTGAGCGCGGCGAGTTCGAGCGCGTCGGCTCCTCGAAGACACATCACGTCAACGTCCGCCTCATCTCCGCGACCAACGCCGACCTCTCCGCCGAAGTCGCCGCCGGCCGCTTCCGTCAGGATCTGCTCTTCCGGCTTAACACGATCCACATCCACCTGCCGCCCCTGCGCGAACGCCGCGAAGACATCCCGCTCCTCGCCCAACATTTTCTCAAGCGCCACCTCGCCCGCTACCGCAAACCCGTCACCGGCTTTGAAGAAGCCGCCCTCGACGCCATGCTCCGCTACGCGTGGCCCGGCAATGTCCGCGAGCTCGACCACGCCATCGAGCGAGGCGTGCTCATGGCCCCCGCCAAGGTGATCCGCGCCGCCGATCTCGGCCTCAACGCCACCCAATCCACGCCGAGCCTCGACGAGATGAGCCTCGAACAAGTCGAAGCCTACCTCATCAAACGCACCCTCGCGCGCCACGACGGCAACGCCCGCCAGGCCGCCGAAGACCTCGGACTGAGCCGCAGCGCCTTCTATCGCCGACTCGAAAAATACGGCCTCTGATTCGCGCTCGTTTTTCGCACGCGCCGGTGCTCCCATAGGCCCGCACCGACCGTTTCCCCATTCCCGCACCATGCGGCGACTCCATCACGACCAACTCGTCTTCGTCTACGCTCTGCTCGCCGGCCTGCCGGCCGTCGTCGTGGCGCTCATCCTGCTCTTCCAGGGCGGCTATTCCGAACGCGTCCTCTGGACGCTCTCGCTGCTGATCTTCGGCTTCTGGTTCGGCTTTGCGAGTGCCGTGCGCTGGCGCGTCATGCGCCCGCTGCAAACCGCCACCAACCTCCTCTCCGCCGTGCGCGAAGGCGACTTTTCGATCCGCGCCCACGCACGGCTCGACAGCGAAGACCCACTCGAAACGCTCCACGCCGAGATCAACCAGCTCGGAACCATCCTCCGCGAGCAACGCCTCAGCGCCATCGAAGCCACCGCGCTCCTCAGCACCGTCATGGCCGAGATCGACGTCGCCATCTTTGCCTTCGACGGGAGCAAGACGCTCCGACTAGCCAACCGCGCTGCGCAACGCCTGCTCGAACAACCCGCCGAACGCCTTCTCGGTAAAACCGCCACCGAACTCCGCCTCGGCGAACTGCTCGAAGGCGAGCCCTCGCGCCTGCTCACCACCGGCCTGCCCGGGCACGCCTCCAGCCGCTGGGGCATGCGCCGTACCACCTTTCGCGAAGGCGGACTGCCGCACACCCTCGTCGTCGTCTCCGACCTCAGCCAGGCCCTCCGCGAAGAAGAGCTCCAAGCCTGGCAGCGCCTCGTGCGCGTGCTCGGCCACGAGCTCAACAACTCCCTCGCCCCCATCAAATCGATCGCCGGCAGCCTCGGCCAACTCGTGCGCCAGACGCCCACCGCGCCCGACCTCCTCGACGATCTGCGCGGCGGCCTCGAAATCATCGAAAAACGCGCCGACAGCCTCACGCGTTTCATCCAGGCGTACTCACGCCTCGCCAAGCTCCCGCAGCCCACACTCTCCGCCATGGAGATCGCGCCGCTGGTCCGCCGCCTCCTCGGCCTCGAATCCCGCATTCCGATCATCAACGAAGGCGGCCCGGACGTCGTCGTGCAAATCGACGCCGCGCAGGTCGAGCAGGTGTTGATCAACCTGCTGAAAAACGCCGTCGATGCCGCCCTCGAACAACGCGCCGCCGGCCACACCGAAGCGGGCGTCCGCCTGGCCTGGCACTTCAATGGCGGCATGCTCGAAATCACGGTCGAGGACGACGGCCCAGGCATCGCCAGTTTCCAAAATCTCTTCGTCCCGTTCTTCACCACTAAGCCGCAGGGCTCGGGCATCGGCCTGGTGCTCTGCCGCCAGATCGCCGAAAACCATGGCGGCACGCTCTCGCTCGAAAACCGCGAAGCGCCCCACTCCGGCTGCCGCGCCCGGCTCCGATTGCCGCGCTAAGTTGCCCTCACTCGCGACGCCGACGCGGGGCACAAAAAAGCGCGCACCGGGAAGGTGCGCGCCGAGAGTGAGAACGTGTTACTTGGTTTCCGGTTTCGTCTCCGTCACCGGAATCACGGTCTGGATGTGCAGATCGCGAAGCTGCTTCGGAGTGACCGGCGTCGGGCTCTGCGTCATGAGGCACTGCGCCTTCTGCGTCTTGGGGAACGCAATCACGTCGCGGATGCTCGTGGTGCCGCAAAGCAGCGCCACCATGCGGTCGAGGCCGAAGGCGATGCCACCGTGCGGAGGCGCGCCAAACTTGAATGCGCGGAGCATGTAGCCGAAGCGACTCTCGACGACATCCTGCGGAATCTTGAGCACGTCCTTGAAGACCTTCTCCTGCAGCGCGGGCTGGTGGATGCGGATCGAACCGCCGCCGAGCTCCATGCCGTTTAGCACGAGATCGTAGTGCTGGCCGCGCACCTTCTCGGGCGCGGTGTCGAGCAGCGGGATGTCCTCCGGCACCGGCGAGGTGAACGGATGGTGCGTGGCGAGGAAGCGCTTTTGCTCCTCGTCGAAAGTCATCAGCGGGAAATCGACCACCCAGAGGAATTTCCAGTCGTCGGGGCGGATCGTGAGTTTGCCGCGTTTCTGGAGCAGCGCCGCCGCTTCGAGGCGGATGCGGCCCAGGATCGCGCAGGCTTTTTCCCAACCGGCTGCGGCGAAGAACACCACGTCGCCGTCGGCCAGCGCGAGGCGCTGTTGCAGCGCGGCCTTTTCGGCTTCGCTGAGGAACTTGGTGATCGGCGATTTCCACTCGCCGTTCTCGATTTTGATAAACGCGAGGCCCTTTGCGCCGAGCATCTTGGCGATGTCTTCGAGGCCCTTGAGCTCGCCCTGCGTGAGGTCGGCGAGGCCCTTCGCGTTGAACGCCTTCACGACGCCGCCGTTGGCGATCGTGGATTGGAAAACCTTGAAGCCGGAGTTTTTGAAGTCTTCCGAGAAATCGGAGAGCTCCATGGCGAAACGCATGTCGGGCTTGTCCACGCCAAAGCGGTTCATCGCATCGACGAACGGCATGCGCAGGAACGGCGTGGTGAGCTCGACGCCGAGCACCGATTTCCAGACCTTCTTCAGCATCCCTTCGAAGATATTGTAGATGTCTTCGCGATCGATGAACGAGGCCTCGACGTCGATCTGGGTGAACTCCATCTGGCGGTCCGCGCGCAGGTCTTCGTCGCGGAAGCAGCGCGCGATTTGGAAGTACCGCTCGACGCCGGCGACCATGAGGATCTGTTTGAACTGCTGCGGCGACTGCGAGAGCGCGTAGAACTCGCCCGGGTGGATGCGCGACGGCACGAGGTACTCGCGCGCGCCTTCCGGGGTGCTCTTGAAGAGCGCCGGTGTCTCCACCTCGATGAAGCCCTGATCGTCAAAATAATCGCGCACAGCCTTCGTGGCGCGGTGACGCACCATGAGATTTTTGCGCATCTTCGGGCGGCGCAGATCGAGGTAGCGGTAGGTCAGGCGGAGGTCTTCGTTGACCTTGTCGCCGCCGGCGTCGTCGAGCGGGAACGGCGGCGTGTCGGAAATGTTAAACACTTCGAGGGCGGTCGAGTTGATCTCGATCTCGCCGGTCGGGATGTTGGCGTTGGTGGTGCCCTCCGGACGGGCGACGACCACACCTTGGACTCCGATGACGGACTCCGGCTTGAGGCCGGCGGCCTGCGCGCCGAGTGCGGCATTGTCCTGCGGGTCGAACTTCACCTGCGTGATGCCTTCGCGGTCGCGCAGATCGATGAAGATGATGCCGCCGTGGTCGCGGACCGAATCCACCCAACCCACGAGCGCGACGGTCGCGCCAAGGTTTTGCCGGGTGAGCTGAGCACAATGATGGGTGCGCTTCGTCATAGGGAAAATAGGAATCGCCATGAAGCCGGCCCCCCCAGAGCGGAGCAAACAGAAACTTGCGCCGGCGCCGGGAAATAAAAAGGCCGCCCGGAATGGGGCGGCCTGAGAAATCGGCGCGGGAAACGCGTTAGCCGACGATGAGGCTTTCGCCGGTCATCTCCGCAGGCTTGGGCAGGCCCAGCATCTGCAAGAGCGTCGGGGCAAAGTCCGCCAGACGACCGCCGCTGCGCAGCTTGGTCTTACCGCCGAGATACTCATCGCCGAAGAGGATAACATCGACGAGGTTCGAGGTGTGTGCGGTGTGCGGGCCGTTCGTGAGGTAGTCCCACATCTGCTCGCAGTTGCCGTGGTCGGCGGAGATGAGGGCCTTGCCGCCCATCTTGGCGACTGCTTCGAGGACCTCGGCCACGCCCTTGTCGGCGGCCTCGACGGCCTTGATGACGGCGGGCAACTGGCCGGTGTGACCGACCATGTCGGGGTTGGCGAAGTTGACGACGACGAAGCCGTACTTGCCGGAGAGGATCGCCTCCTTGGCGGTCTTGGCGACCTCGGGGGCCGACATCTCGGGCTGCAAGTCGTACGTCGGGACCTTCGGGCTCGCCAGGCAGGCGTGCACTTCGCCCGGGAACGGCTCGCTGCGATAGTTGTTAAAGAAGAACGTCACGTGCGGGTTCTTCTCGGTCTCGGCGCAGCGGAACTGCGGGATGCCGGCGTCGGAGACGACCTGGCCGAGGATGTTCTTCAACTTCTCCGGCTTCGGGGAGATGATGTTCACCGGCAGGCCGGCCTCGTACTCGGTCATCGTGGCGTAGTACAGGTCGAGCTTCTGCCCGCGGTCGAATCCCTCGAATTTATCGAGGACAAACGCCTTGGTGATCTCGCGCGGGCGGTCGCCGCGGTAGTTGTAGAAGAGCACTGCGTCGCCGTCCTTGAAGGTCGCCAGCGGCTTGCCGTCGGCGCCCACGATCCAGGTCGGGAGGACGAACTCGTCGCCCTTCTGAGAGTCGTTGGCCGGCTTGTCGTAGTACTGCTGGATGGCGGCTTCCGCGCTCGTGGCGGTGGCTTCGGCCTTCTTGCCGGTGAGCATGAAGTAAGCCTTGCTCACGCGCTCCCAGCGGTTGTCGCGGTCCATGCTCCAGAAACGACCGCACACGGAGGCGATCTTGCCCACGCCGATCTTCGCGCACTGCGCGTCGACCTGCTGGACGTAGCCGATGCCGCTGTTCGGCGGGGTGTCGCGGCCATCGGTGAAGGCGTGGATGAACACCTTCGTGATGCCGTCTTCCTTGGCCTGGCGGAGGATGCCGTAAAGGTGCTCCAGCATGCCGTGCACGCCGGCGTCGGAGACGATGCCCATCAGGTGCAGGCTGCCGCCACGCGTCTTCACGCGCTCGACGGCGGTACGCCAGACCGCGTTGGTCGCGAGGCGTTTTTCGGAGAAAAGCTTGTTCAGGCGCACGAGCTCCTGATCGACGATGCGGCCGGCGCCGATGTTCTCATGACCGACTTCGCTGTTGCCCATAACACCTTCCGGCAGGCCGACATCGAGGCCGGACGCCTTCACCTGCGTCACAGGATATTTGGAGTGGAGCATCCGATCGCAGGGCACGTTGGCCAGCATCGGAGCATTGAATTTGCTCTGGGTCGGATCGGGGTTAACGCCCCAACCGTCACGGATGATAAGAACGACCGGTTTACGTGTAGTACTCATGTTGAAAGTGAAACGCCCCAGCACAGGGGATTGGCGCACGTAAAACAAGCCTGCGCTGAAAGCGACCCAGCCCCCAAGTTTGACTTCGCCGCGAAACTATCGGGCAATGCGTACGATGTCCAAGCGCGCCGTCCTGCTCGTCAACCTCGGCTCCCCGGCCTCCCCGGCCGTCCCCGACGTGCGGCGCTACCTGCACGAGTTTCTCGGCGACCCGCAGGTGATCGACCGCCCATGGCAGCCGCTCCGCTGGCTGCTGGTCCACGGGATCATCGTCCCGCGCCGCGCCCCGAAATCGGCTCACGCGTATGCGCGCGTCTGGACGCCCGACGGCGCCCCGCTCATCGCCACGAGCCGGCGCACTGCGGAGAAACTCGGCGAACGTCTCGGCGATTCGGCGACCGTTGCCCTCGCCATGCGCTATGGTGCCCCCTCGCTCGCCGCAGTCGTGGCGGAGCTCGCCGCCCAAGGCATCGAGCAGGTCCTGCTTTTCCCGCAATACCCGCACCACGCCGACTCCAGCCGCGGCACGCTCGTCGCCAAGGCGCTCGCCGAGTTTGCCCGGTTGGCTCCGCACATCCAAGTCACCACGGTGCCGCCTTTCTACGCCGACGCCGACTACATCGAAGCGCTGCACGCCGTCGCCGCGCCCTATCTCACCGAGCCGCACGACCACGTCCTTTTCAGCTACCACGGCATCCCGATCCGCCACCTGCGCAAGGCCGACCCGACCCACGCGCACTGCACCGCCAGCGCCGATTGCTGCACCACGCCGTCGCCCGCCCACGCCACGTGTTACAAGGCCCAATGCCTCGCCACCACGCGCGCACTGGCCGCCCGCGCCGGACTCGCCGAGGATGGCTATTCGGTCGCGTTTCAATCCCGACTCGTCGGCGAACCCTGGCTGGCTCCCTACACCGACGCCGAGCTCAAGCGCCTCGCCGAGGCAGGGAAACGCCGCCTGCTCGTCCTCACGCCCGCCTTCGTGACCGACTGCCTGGAGACCCTCGAAGAGATCGCCGTCACGGGCCGGGAGAGCTTCCTGGCCGCAGGCGGCAAATGTTTTCAGCATATACCCTGCCTCAACGACCACCCGGCCTATATCGATTTCCTCGCCAAACGCACCGAATCGTGGCTCTCTGGCGATCCCACCCAACTCAAGCGTGCAGCGAGCCAAACAGACAGCCCCTGCCGCCGCGACTTCGACACCTGCGGCGGCTGAGACCCTGCCGGTCCTTCTTCTCGACCAGCAGGGCGTCGTTCTGTCCGCCAACGCCGCCGCACGCCGATTCTGGCAGGCCGGAGACTACGAGCTCATTGGCGAGCCGTTCGTCCGCCTGTTCCAGTTCGAAGTCGTCTCCGACGACCCTGAGTTTCTCGAAGCCCAATGGGAGGTGCTCACCGGTGCCGCACGCCGCAGCCCGCTCGCCCTCGAAGCACTCCCGCGCGAAGGCGCACCCGCCCAGGTCAGCCTGAAACTCGAAAAGCTCACCGGGCCGCTCAACGCGTACTTCGCCACGCTCACGCCCGCGGCGCTCCCCGACCCCGCGCCCGCCGGTCCCCCTTCGGCCCCCGCGGCCACCACCCCGCTCCAGCAGTGCGTCGGCCTGCTTGCATCCGACCAGGGCCTCGCCGTCTTCGATCTCAATTTCCAGACCAACACCGCCCACTACTCGCCGGCTTGGAAAAAGCTCCTCGGCTACGTCGATGCCGAGCTGCCCAACACCTACAAAACCTGGCAGCAGCTCATCCATCCCGAAGACACGCGCGCTGCGCCCGATCAGCTCGGCACCCACGCGCCCACCCCGGGCCAACACGCCTTCTCCGTCGAGTACCGGATGAAACACCGCCTCGGCCACTGGGTCTGGATGCACTGCACCGGCCTGCGCATCGTCTCCCCGGAGCGCAAACTCCAGCGAGTCGTCGGACTGCACCTCGATATCACCGAGCGCAAGGAGCAGGAGGAGGCCATGCTCGTCAGCGACGAGTGGCTCCAGGCCATGGGCAGCGAGCGCCCGCTCGCCGCGTTCTCGATCGATTTCACCCAGAAGACCTGCTGGCTCTCCCCCGCCTGGGCCCGGCTGACCGGACATCCCGACGGCGCCCTCGCCTCCTCCATCGGCACCCTCTGCCAGCTCCTCCCACCGGCCAACACGCCCGAAGGCCTCGCCGCCTGGTTTGCCACCCGCGGCATCATCGGCGAAAACTCCTTTGTTGAAACCACCCAGCTGCGCCACCGCGACGGCCACTGGCTCCCCGTCCTGATCGGCGCCCGCCGCTACTACTCCCGCAAACAGGACCTCCAGCGCATCGTCGGCTACTGCTGCCCGCTCCCCGCGCTCATCGACACCGACGCCGCCTCCGGCACTCCCGTACAAACCTGGGTCGATGCCCTCCTCTCCAACCTCGCCGAAGCCGTCATCGTCACCGACGTCCTCGGCAATATCCGCGACCTCAACGCCACCGCCATCCGCCTCCTCCAGACGCGCATGGCCCAGGCGCTCGGGCATCCCCTCAAGGAAGTCTTCCGCCTCATCGATCGCACCACCGGCAAACCCCTCGCCGAAGACCCCTGCACCCAGGCCATCCACGCCGATGCGCCCCTGCCTCTGTGCGACGCCCACGCACTCCGCCCACCCCAGCCCCACGGCAAGCCCGTCCCCATCGTTTGGACCGCCCGCACCTACTCGAAAAAAGGCGACCAGCCCGAGGGCACCATCATCATCTTCCGCGACCCCGACGAGCTCAGCCTCACCCCCGACGAGCTCATCAAGGTCAACCGCTTCGAGTCCCTCGGCCTGCTCGCCGGCAGCATCGCCCACGATTTCAACAACCTGCTCACCACCATCATGGGCGGCGTCTCGCTGGCCAACGACAACCGCGACTACTCGCGGCTGCGCGACAGTGAGAACGCCTGCCTCGCCGCCAAGGCCCTCAGCAAACAACTTCTCGCCTTTGCCAAGGGCGGCTCCGGCAACCGCCAGACCCTCGCCCCCGCCGAAATCCTCGACGACGCCATCCGCATCGCCGCCGCCGGCTCGGCCACCGTCTTCGACCGCCAGCTCGCCGAAAAAATCCCGCCCATCCGAGTCGATCGCGCCCAGATCCTCCAGGTTTTCCAAAACCTCATCGTCAACGCGATCCAGGCCATGCCCCCGCCGCCGCACCGTCCCCAGATCGAGTTGCGCGTGCAGACCATCACCCTCTCCGACCGCACCCCCGCCGACCTGCCCTGCGGCACCTACGTCCAGTTCGACGTCTCCGACAACGCCAACGGCATCCCCCCGGAAAACCTCCGGAAGATCTGGGACCCCTTCTTTACCACCAAGCGCCACGGCACCGGCCTCGGCCTCGCCACCGTCCGCAACATCGTCCAGAAACACGGCGGCTTCATCACCGTCGAGTCCCAGGTCGGCCACGGCACCCAGTTCACCGTCCTGCTCCCCGTTGCCGACGGCCCCGCCGATGTCCAGGCCCGCCGCCAGGCCACCCTGCGCTACGGCACCGGCCGCATCCTCGTCATGGATGACGACCCGAACATCTGCGCCCTCACCGGCAACATGCTCGAAAGCCTCTTCTACAAATACGACGTCGCCCGCAACGGCGAGGAGGCCATCAAACTTTACCGCAGTTATCTCAGCATCGGCCGCCCCTACGACGCTGTCCTCATGGACCTCACCATCATCGGCGGCATGGGCGGCGAAGAAGCGTTCCTCGCACTCAAGGAGATCGACCCCGAGGTCGTCGCCATCGTCTCGACCGGCTACGACAACGACGACGTCATCCAGCGCTACCTCAATCTCGGCTTCAGCGGCTACGTCACCAAGCCCTACCGCGTCACCGACCTCGCCAAATCCCTCAAAGACGTCCTCGGCGAGCGCCCCGTCGAGTAACCCGCCCCGCGTGGCTCAGCTCGCCAGCGTGACCGGCTTGCGGTCGTGCTCCAGCCGTCCCAGCAGGCGCAGCATCCCATCGAGAATCGTGAGCGGATGCGGCGGACATCCGGGGATGAACAAATCCACCGGCAACACCGCGCCCGCGCCATCGCGCACCTCCGGGTGCCCCGCAAAAGGCCCGCCCGAAATCGCACACGCTCCCACCGCGATCACGATCCGAGGATCGGAGACCGCGTCCCACGTTTTCCGTAGCGCCAGCTCCATGTTGCGCGAGACCGGCCCCGTCACCAGCAGCCCGTCCGCATGCCGCGGCGACGCCACAAACTGGATGCCAAAGCGGCTCAGATCCCAGCCAATCGTGCCGAGCACGTTCGTGTCGGCCTCGCACGCCGCACAACCACCGGCACTCACCTGCCGCAGCCGCAGCGACCGCCCAAAAAGTTTCCTCAACTTCTCGTCGAGCGCCGCCGCCAGCCGCGCCTCCTCGGCGCCCGGCGCCCCGAGCATCAGGTCCTCGCGCCGCCGCACCGCCAGCCGGTGATCATTGGTCCGCACGATCGCCTGCGACGGACACGCCGCCACGCACGCACCGCAAAACAGGCAACGGCCCAGATCGAGGGCAACCGCGCCACCCGCCGCACGCGCGATCGCCTCCGTCGGGCACACCGGCACGCACGCCGCGCAACCGTCCGCACACTTCGCCGCCTCCACGCGCAACCCGCCGCCATGGCGGTCCGGCAGCGCCGGAGCCGGTCCCTTGGGATAGGCGATCGTCTCGCAACCGCGTTTCAACCGATGGGCAATGGTGTCGAAGGCTAGCATGGCGCAGTGCGCGGCTCAGAGGTCGAAGCCGCAGTAGGAAAGGTTGAAGCTCTTGTTGCAGATCGGGAAATCGGAGACGGCCTGCCCGCGCAGCGCCATCGCCAGCCCCATCCAGTTGTGAAACGACGGATCGACGATCTTGTACCGCCGGAAGCGCCCCGCCCCGTCGGTCAGCGCCACGTGGCAGACCTCACCGCGCCAGCCTTCCACCAGCGAGACGCAAAGCGCGTCGCCCTGCGCCGCCCCCAAAGCCGTCGCCGGCTCATCGTCGGGCGGCAACCCGAGCTGCTCGTCGAGAAACTGTCCCGATCGCTGGATCTCCAGCCAGCGCACGCGCGCGCGGGCATACACATCACCGCTCGGCCACACCGCCACCGGCGCCTGCGCGAAACGGTACCAGCCCGCCGGATGATCGAAACGCACATCGCGGACGAGGCCGCACGCACGCGCCGCCAGTCCCACCAGCCCGAGCTCGCCGGCCTGCCGCGCCGACACCGTGCCCACGCCCTCGAAACGCGCGCGCACCGAGGCCGCCTCCCAGAACCAATCCGCCGCCTGCCCCACGTCGGCCAGCGCCCCATGCAGCCGCTTCCGCAACGTCGCGCCGCGCGCCGCATCCAGATCGAGCGGATGCCCGCCCGGCCTCACCCAGCCGCGGCCAAACCGGTTGCCGCACAAAAGCGCCGTCAGATTGAGAAAATCGCCGCGGATTTTTCCGCAGGCCGACGACGTGGGCAGAAACGCCACGTCGCCCGCCAGCGCCCCGATGTCTCCGGTATGGTTGGCAAGCCGCTCCAGTTCGAGCGCCAGCGCGCGCAGCCACTGCGTGCGCAACGGCACCTCCACGCCGGACAGCCCCTCACAGATCGAGGCGTACGCGGTCGAGTGCGCGATCGTCGAATCGCCTGCCACCACCTCCATCTGGCTCATCGTCCGGCGATGCGGGCCGCCGGCCAGAGCCGCCTCGATCCCACGGTGTTGGTAACCGAGCGCGATCTCAAGATGCAGCACCTCCTCGCCCGCGCATTGGAAACGAAAATGCCCCGGCTCGATGATGCCCGCGTGCACCGGGCCGACGGCCACCTCATGCACTTCGCGGCCCTCTACTCGGAAAAACTCGCCGTTGGCGGGCGCGTCACCGGCGCCTTTCCGCACCGGTTTCAGCCACGGGTGACCCTCGGGCACGAGCCCGTGTTGTTCGAAAACCTCGCGTTCGAACAAGTGTGCCTGCGGGCACAGCGCCGTCAGCGAAGGATAACTCCCGGTCACCGGCTCGCTCCGCCCGACGGCGAGCGTGTTGCCCGCATCAAACGCCAGCACGGCGACCAGGCGGGTCGCAGCGCCCTCCGGCACGCCGAACCACGCGCACAGCCGCCCGCCACGTTCCAGTTCACCGGCGGTCACCCGGACAAACTCCGCGGCCGGCCACTCGGGAATCTCCGCCCACGGCAGACTCGTACCGTTGGCCAGCAATGCAAAGGCGTCTGCTGTGAAAGTGCTCATGGTGTCGGGAAGAGTTGGGCCACGGCCTCTGTCCATGCCGTGCGCAGCACACTGGGCGTGGAGATGCCCAGCCAGAGCGAAATCCCCAGCAGGACCAGCGGCGGCAGGATGGTGCCCAGCGTCTCGGCATAACGCCGGCTTGTCTCAATGTTTCGGGCGTGCGGGCGTCCGTCCACGATCGCAAAGACGACCCGGGTGATTCCGAAAAAGACAAAGAGCAGACAGCCGAGAAACATCGCGGCGGCCCAGTAGTGCTTCGCCTCAAAGGCGGCACGGATCACGCTCAGCTCGCTGAAGAACGGCCCAAACGGCGGACACGCCGTCACCGCAAACATGCCGGCGACGAAGATGGCTGCCGAGTATGGTGTGAGTGCCGACATGCCACGCACCTCGTCCATCGTCCGCGCACCGGCTGCACGGCGGATCGTGCCGGCGCTCAGAAACAGCGCGCCCTTCGTCAGACTGTTTGCCCACACGTGAAAAAGAGCCGCCCACACGCCAGCCGCGCCAAGCCCCGCACCGACGGCGAGGATGCCCATGTGCTCGACGCTGGAGTAGGCCAGCATGCGTTTGAAATCGCGCGTCCCGAGCAGGAACAGCGCGGCGATCAACATGGAGAACAGACCAATGGCCAGGAGTGTGCGATCCGCGATCGCACCGTCGCCAGCGAGCGCCACCACGGCATGCACACGCAGGATCGCGGTAAACGCGACCGTCGTCACACCGCCCGCCAGCAGCGCGCCGACGATTCCCGGCGCCTCACCGTAGGTATCGGGTTTCCACGTGTGCATCGGGGCCAGACCCATCTTCGTGCCGTAACCGACGAGCACCAGCACCCACGCCGTGAGCACCCATGGCCGGGAAAGCCCCGCGCCCTGCTGCATCAACGTCGTAAACGTCAGGTCGCCGTTGCCGCCTCCATGCAGCGACGCATAGCCGAGACAAAACGATCCGAGCAGCGAGAGCGCGATGCCTGTGCCGCCCACCAACAGATATTTCCACGTCGCCTCAAACGCGTGCGGCGTCCCCGTGAAATGCAGCAGTGGGATCGCCGCGAGCGTCACGCCCTCCGTCGCAATCCAGAGCAGACCCAGGTGCCGCGCCTGATGCCCCGCGCTCATCAACCCGAGCATCGTCAGCAGCAGTGCCACAAACACCCGGTTGGGACGCTCCACTCGCGTGCGCAGGTATGGCACGCCATAGGCCGCACACACCAGAAACAGCAGCGAAACCGCGGGAAGCACGGCGCGCGCCAGCGGATCGAAGGCCAGCCACGCATCGTGCTGCAACGGCGGCGGACAGATCAGCATCCATATGCACAACGCCGCATGCAGCGCTCCGACAACCGGCAAAAGCCACGGGCGTGTGCGATCACTCGGCCAGAACGCCGCCACGACGGCACCGGCCAGCGGCAGTAAAATCAGCAGGTAGGGTTTCATTCGTGGAGCGTCGTGAGTTTGCGCGTGTCGAGCGTGTCAAACGCCCGCTGGATGCGGTCGACGATGATGCCGATCACGAAGACGCCCACCGTCAGATCGAGCAGGATGCCCGCCTCGACGAAGAGCGGCGTCACGTGGATCAGCAGCAGGCCGAACAGGTAAATGCCGTTTTCCAGGATCAGATAACCGCAGACCTGCGAAATCGCCTTGGTGCGCCCGATCAGCAGCACGAAGCCCGTGAGCACCGACGCAAGCGCCCCCGGCACCATGAGCGAGCCCGCGTGCTCGGGCAGCAACGGCAGCGCACGCGCCATCGCCACCACGGCGATGGTCCCTCCGGCGCCGAGCAACAACGACGGCACGTAGCCGATCGTCGGTTCCATGTCCCGCTCGATGTTGGCCGCGCGCATCGCCCGGCGCAGCAGATAGGGGATCACAAAACCCTTTCCGGCGATCGTACACACCGCCACCAGCGACACCATCCAGTCGAAATGATGCTCCAGCAGCAGCGGCATCGCGCCCAGCGCCATGCCCTGCACCGCCATCGCGGTGATCAGCGCCGGCAGCCGCGAGCTCGCCAGCGCGATCAGGTTCAAACCCATCGCCAGTCCGATCAGCAGATTCACCATTGAGTTCATGCGGCCCCCCCTTTCCAAGCGACCAACAGGGCAAAAAGACACAGCAGGATCGCCGTCGTCAGCAGCAGCGGCACACGCCGGAATGCCAGCCGTGCCAGCAGCGACTCGACGAGCCCCACGCCGACCGTCACCGTCAGCACGCCCAGAGCCAGCACCGCGCACGCCACCGGCCCCGAGAAGTGCCCGAGCGGCACCACCGACTCAGTCAGGAGCACGGCAAACAAAAGGAGTTTTACAGAGGCTCCGTGCAGGATCGCCGCCAGCGGAGGGCCGCTGTGGTCGAGGATCATCGCCTCGTGAATCATCGTCAGCTCAAGGTGCGTGTTGGGATCGTCGAACGGCACGCGGCAGTTTTCCACCAGCAACACGGTGAACAGCCCGGCGCCGAGCAGGACCGCCCCCACCCCGGAGGCAGGTGTGAGCATCTCGACGAGCGTGATGCTCTGCGCATGCACGCTCAGCGTCAGCATCGCCGTGATGATCGCCGCCTCGGCCAGCACCGCATAACTCACCTCGCGCGCCGTGCCCATGCCTTCGAACGCAGATCCCGTTTCCATCGCGGCCCAGGCCGTGCCGAAACGCGCCAGCGCGAGCAGATAGATCACGAGTAGCGCATCTCCACGGAAACTGAGCAGCGCGCCCGCAGGGCCCAGCGGCAGCAGCAACGCCGCCCCCACGATCGCCACCCACGCCACCGCCGGCCCGGCGATGAAGCCCGGCGACGCCAGCGAGCTCAGCACGACGCCACGCTGCCAGAGGCGCCCCAGATCGTAGTAAAGCTGAAGCACCGGCGGCCCGCGCCGCCCGGCCACCCACGCCTTCACCTTGTTGATGATTCCCGGCAGCAACGGAGCCAGCAGCAGCCAGCCCGCGAGTCGCGCGATTGTTTCCACGATTACGATCATGACTTGCCTCCCGATATGGCGATCAGCCCGAGCGCCAAGAGCCCCAAGAGCAGATAAAGGATGTAATACTGCAACCGGCCGTGCTGCATGCGCCGCACCGCCGTGGAAACCTGCAACACCACGCCACCGGCCGGCGTCAAGATGCGCTCCAGCACCGTCTCGGGCACGCGCGCCACACGCAGCCCCTCGGCCGGGAAAAACCCGCGAGGCCGTCGGGACAGAAGTTCGGGACGAAATAGCCAGCCGAACCACTCGCCAGCCAGATCCGCCAGCGAACCACCCGTGTATTGCATGCGCGCCGTCGGCTCTGCGTAACCGCAATCCCAGGTCGGGCCGCGTCGCAGCCCATTGCGGCACGAGCGCCGCCACAGCAGCAGCACGCCGAGCCCGAGCAGCAGCGCCAGCGCCGGCTGCACATGGCCCAGCGTCGCGAGAAACTCCGGCGTGGGCTGGGGCGACACGCCCGTCTGCCACACCGCCGCCGTCCGTGCCACCACCGGCCAGACCGCCGCCGGCAAAAGCCCGATCATCACACAAAGCACCGCCAGCGCCACCATCGGCCAGCGCATCCACGGACCGCTCTCATGCGCATGCTCGACAGCATGCGTGCGCGGCGCGCCGAGGAAAACCGTCGCCCCCAGCTTCACAAAACTCGCCAGCGCCAGCGCGCCGGCCACCGCCAGAAGAATCGTCGCGGGCAACGCGATCCACGCCTCCGTCCCGTGCCCGATCACCGCCTCGATCAGCCCGAGGTACACCAGCCACTCACTCACAAAACCATTGAGCGGCGGCAGCCCGGAGATCGCCACCGCGCCCAGCGCCACCAGCCCGGCCGTCCATGGCATCACGCGCCACAGCCCGCCGAGCCGGCTCATTTCGCGCGTGCCGGTGGCATGCAGCACCGATCCGGCGCCAAGGAACAAGAGCCCCTTGAACAGCCCGTGGTTCCAGACGTGCAGGAGCGCCCCGGCCAGCGCCAGCCGGCCCCAGGCCACCTCCCCATGCGCCGCCCCGAGGAGCGCCGCCCCCAATCCGATCAGGATGATGCCCACGTTTTCCACGGAGCAGTAGGCCAGCAGCCGCTTGAGATCGTTTTGCGCCAGCGCAAACGCCGCGCCCAGCAGGGCGCTCACCGCCCCCAGCCCGAGCACGACCCAGCCGGCGGCCTCCGGCGTCGGCAGCCAGCCCGAGAAACGCACCAGCCCGTAGATGCCGAGTTTCAAAGACACCCCCGACATGATGGCCGACACATGGCTGGGCGCGCTCGCATGCGCGGACGGCAGCCAGATGTGCAGGGGAAACATGCCCGACTTCAGCCCAAATCCCGCCAGCGCCAGCCAGAAAAGCGGGGCGAGCTCCGTGCGCCCGGGCAGCGGCCCGAGATCCCAGCCGCCAGTGGCCAGCATCAGCAGCGTGAAAAAGGCAAAAAGGCACAACGTGCCCGCGTGCGAAGCCGCCAGATAGAGCCAGCCGGCCGCACGCACCTCCGGCTGCTGCCGGTTGAGCGTGATCAGGAAATACGCGCTCACGGTAAACAGCTCCCACGCGATCAGAAAATGGAGCCCGTTGGAGGCCAGCAGCACGCACGCCATGCACAGCACCAGCGACGACCACCAGCGACGGCCGCCCGGCGCCGTCTTCGGATTCTCCCGGTCCGACCAGTACTCGTGCGAATAAGCCGTGCCGGCGCCGGCCACGACCGCGAGCAACGCCAGGAACAACGCGCTCACCGCATCCAGCCGCAGATGCAGCGATGCGCCACTGAGCAAAAATCCGCTCCGCCAGTCCCACGCAGGCGCGCCCGCCAGCACCGGTACCACCGCGGCCAGCAACGCCACCGCCGAAAACAGGGTCACGCCCAACCAGGCCCGTGGATAACGCGGTCCCGCCACGACACCCGCCCCCAGCCCGAGGACGGCGGCGCCCAGAAACCAACCCGTCATCATGGTTTGTTCGGATGGGGGGCTGCGGCGGGCGTCGCATCGGCGACCGCGGCGGCGGCTAGGATCTGCTCATCGGAGGCCCCCTGCGCGATCAGCTCGCGCAGCGGCCCCTTCATCAGCAGGCGACTCAGGCGGCCCAATAGATCGAGGTGGGCTCGCGGCGAAGGCGCGATGAAGAAAAACAAACGCCGCACCGGAATGCCATCCGGCGGCGGCTCGGAGAGCGGGTAGTCGTCGCTCAACAGCAGCAGCGCAACCGTGCCCGAGTCGCGCCCGAGCGCGAAGCGTGCACTCGGGTGCGGCAGCGCCACCCCGCCACCCACCGGCGCCACCGTCACCCCACCCGCCTGTTTCAGGCGCTGGGCGAGCAGCTGGCGGACCGCCGGTGTCGTGCCGGGCAGCGTGTTCACAATCTTGGCAAAGATTTCAGGCACCTGGGCCGACGACACGTCGCGCCAGATTCCTCCCGCACGCAAAAGCGACTCGATCCGCCAACCCGTCGCAAACGCCGCCGAGGGCGCCAGAAAACCCGCCTGCGCCCCGAGCCCGTGCTCCGCCGCCCACTCCGCCACCTGCGCCTGATCGAAAAGCAGCCGCCCGCGATCCGGCACATGAGGCATCCCTTCGAGGCGGATCCAGTCTTCCACGACTCGTTCCGACACTCCGAAGGACTCGGCGACTTGGATGAGGTTGAGGTACATGTTGAAGATGACGAACCCGGCTACCGGGCGTTCGTGGCGCTGCTGGGTCTAAAGGGGAAGAGGCCCATCATCGTCCGTCTCCTGTCAGCACGATTACAGTCAACGCCCCGAGCCCGACGACAAGGTAAAATATGTACGCCTGGAGGTGGCCGTGTTGCAGCCGGCGCGTCCAACGCGAGGCCCAAAGCGTCGCGCGGCTCGCGGGGACCACCGCATGCTCCAACACGGCATCCGGTGTGTGCTCCGACCAGGACGCCCTCGCGGGAAACGCCTCCTCCGGTCGCGACTCGTGCCGCACCGGGCGCAAAATCCACGCGAACCACTCGGTGACGATACCGGCAAACGAACCCGCCGTGTACTGCATGCGTGCCGTCGGCACCGCGTACCCGCAATCCCAGGTCGGGCCCCGGCGGACGGCGGCCTGCCGCACACGTCGCCACAGCACATAGACCGCGACGGATAAAAGCACCGCCAGCACGAGGTGCGCCCGGCCCAAGGTGCCCAACGCAGGCGGCATCGCCACAAGCGGCAGCCACTCCGGGCGCCACGCCAGCAGTGCATTTTGGAGCGCCGGCCAGCACGCCACGGGGGCAAGACCGATCACCCCACACCCCGACGCCAGCGCCAGCATCGCGCCGCGCATCGCAGGCCCGCTCTCGTGTGCCTTTTCCGACTCGGCCGAACGCGGCGCGCCGAGAAAAACAACGCCGCACACCTTCACAAAACACGCGAGGGCCAGCGCCCCCGTCAAACCGAGCAGAATCGCCGCCGGCACCGCCGCCAAGGCCACCGAGCCATGCAGCATCGCGGCGTTAAAGAGCCCGAGGTACACGAGCCACTCGCTCACGAAACCATTGAGCGGCGGCAGCCCGGAGATCGCGGCCGCTCCCAGCGCAAACAGCCCGGCCGTCCACGGCATCGCGCGCCACAGCCCGCCCAGCCGGCTCATTTCGCGCGTACCGGTCGCATGCAGCACCGAGCCGGCCCCGAGAAACAGCAGCGACTTGAACAGCCCGTGGTTCCACACGTGCAGCAGCGCCCCGGCCAGCGCCAGCAGCCCCCACTCCGGCTGGCCAAACGACACCGACACCTGCGCGAAACCGACGCCGATCAGGATGATCCCCACGTTTTCCACGCTGTGGTAGGCCAGCAGGCGTTTCAAATCGTGCTGCCCGAGCGCAAACGCCACGCCCAACACCGCACTCGCCACGCCCACCAGCGCGACCGTCCAGCCCAGCGCCGACGGCATCGGCAGCCAGCCACTGAATCGCAGCAGCCCGTAAATACCCATCTTGATGGTGACGCCCGAGAGCAGCGCCGACACATGGCTCGGCGCGTTGGCGTGCGCCGACGGCAGCCACACATGCAGGGGAAACGCGCCCGATTTCAGACCGAAGCCGATCAGCGCCAGCCAGAGCAGCGGCGCCAGGTCCGTGCGGTCGGGCAACGGCCCGAGCTCCCAACTCCCGGTACTCGCCGCCAGCAGCGCAAAAAATGCGAACAGGCACACGGTCCCCACATGCGACGCCGCCAGATACAGCCAGCCCGCCGCCCGCACCTCCCCCCGGGCCCGGGCGAGCGTCACCAAAAAATAGGCACTCACGGCAAACAGCTCCCAGCCGAGCAGAAAATGCAGCCCGTTCGACGCCAGCAGCGTCGTCCCCAGACTCAGCATCAGGACGCTCCACCAGCGCCGACCGGCCGTCGCCGAGCGGGGGTGCGCCGCATCGTTCCAGTATTCGCGCCCGTACACGGCCCCCGCCGCGCCCACCATACACAGGAGGGCCAGGAAAAACGCGCCGAGACCATCCAGCCGCACACACACTGGCGCGCCGAAAATCTCCCACCCGCTACGCCATATCCACGCGTCGCCCGCTACCAGCACCAGAATCGCCGCGGCGAGCGCGGCCGCCAGCCCCGCCAGCGTTGCCACCAGCCACACTCGCGAAAAACGCCGCCCGGACAGCGCCACGGCGCAAAGCTGCGCCAGTGCAGCGAGGACAAGCAGCAGTCCGATACTCATGGGGGTGCTCCCACCATGATAAAAAAACGAAGCCGCACGAGCTTCGTTTTCGTCAACGACTGCCGGCAGGACCGGAGCGGCACGCTCTCACAAGCGTCTCCGGCTCCGGTCCGCGCAGGCCGGTCCTCACTCGTCGACCTTGATATCCTTGTTGCGATGGCGCGGGCTGCCGGCACGCAGCCAGCCGTACACGAAGCGGTCGATGTCGCCATCGAGCACGCCCTGCGTGTCGCTCGTCTCCACGCCCGTGCGCAGGTCCTTCACCATCTGGTAAGGTTGCAACACGTAGCTGCGGATCTGGCTGCCCCAGCCGATCTCGCCCTTTTCACCGTAGAAACGGTCCATCTCGGCGCGCTGCTCGTCCTGCTTCTTTTCATAGAGGCGGGCCTTCAGGATGCTCATGGCCGACGCCTTGTTCTTGAGCTGCGAACGCTCGTTTTGGCAGACGACGACCAGGCCCGACGGGATGTGCGTGATGCGCACCGCCGAGTCGGTCGTGTTGACGCCCTGACCGCCCTTGCCCGACGAGCGGTACACGTCGATGCGCAGCTCGCCCTCCGGGATGTCGATTTTGATCTCGTCGTTGATCTCGGCGACGACGTCGACCGCGCAAAACGAGGTGTGCCGGCGCTGGTTGGCGTCGAACGGGCTGATGCGCACGAGGCGGTGCACGCCGCGCTCGGCCTTGCAGTACCCGTAGGCGTTTTCGCCCTTGATGAGGAGCGTGGCCTTGCTGATGCCGGCCTGGTCGCCCGCCTGCACGTCCTGCACCTCGATGGTGTAGCCGCGGCGCTCGGCCCAGCGGTTGTACATGCGGAAAAGGATGTCGGCCCAGTCGTTCGACTCCGTGCCGCCGGCGCCGGCCTGGATCGAAAGGATGGCGTTGTTCTTGTCGAACTGGCCCGTGAGGAAGGAGGCGATCTCGATCGTGTCGAGCTCGGGGACCATCGTATTGACCTGCTGTTCGAGCTCGGCCGCGTACTGATCGTGCTCGGCGCCCTCGGACGCCTCGATCAGCTCCACCATCACCTCGATGTCGGCGATGCGTTTGCGGAAATCGACGACCGGCGCGATGGCGCGCTTGAGGCCATTGAGCTTGGCGATGTGCTGCTGGGCCTTGTCGGAGTTGTCCCAGAAGGTGGGCTCACCCATCTGGGCCTCCATCGCCTCTATCTCGCGCTGCTTTTGTTCGACGTCAAAGAAACCTCCATAGATGTCCGGCGCGCTTGGTGATGTGCTCGATGTGGGAGGAAGTCTCAGGTGCGATCATGATTAAACGGTATTAGCCGAAAACGTCTCCCACCTGCGCAAGACCGAATTCAGCCAAACCACAAAACGCGCCGGCCGCGCAGGCTTGTGCATCCCCCCGCCTTCGGTATGTAGCTCCTCGCAACCCCATGCGTTTACCCCACCTGCTCCTCCTCGGCGCGCTCGCATGCGCCGCCGCCATCGCCCAGCCCGTCGATTTCACCCCGGCGCCCGCCCGTCCCGTCGTGCCCTTCGTGAAACTCGAGACCGGCTTCGCGCCGATGGCCGCCATCGACCGCTCCGACTGGCCCACCGCCCTCGTCGAGGGCAAATCCGTCCGCGCCGAAGATCGCAACACCTATGCCTTTCTCGCCGGCGACACCTTCGCCCCCGGCCACGTCGCAGTCACCCAGCTCGAAGTCACCAACTGGTCCACCCAGTACACCGACTGCGACAACGTCCCCTTCTCCTCGATCCCCACCCACTCCGTCGTCTCCGCGAAACTCACCTCCGACATCGATATCGAGGACGCCGCCATCCTGCTCCTCGTTTTCGACTCCGACCAGTCCACCGACAGCGTGCCGGCCTTTGGCGCGAGCCCGCGGCACGTCGGCAAGCTGCGCGCCGGCAAAGGCAAAAAGATCCAGCTCAAGTTCCCGCCCCTGGGCGGCTCCCGCCGCTGGGCCTGGAGCATCGTCGTATTTTCAGGCGGGCAACAAATCCGCAGCTCCGGCGACAACACGCACGCACTCCCCCGCTTTCTCGATATCACCGAGCGCTTCCGCCACGCCCAGAAACTCGCCGAGCGGCGCCGCGGCCCCGACGCCCCCGTCGGTCTCTTCCGCCGCATGCCCTTCGAGTTCTCCGACGAGTTGAAACAACGCTACGCCGGACAATCGCTGATGGCGGCCGTCGACATCGACCGCGACGGCGAAGTCTCCCGAGTGCGGCTGCTGGGCGAACTATCCGACCCCGCGCTGCGGCAGGCCGTCGTGTCGAGCCTGCGGCTCTGGCTCTTCCTGCCGCCCCTCAAAAACGGCTCGGAAATCGGCACCACCGTCCACGTGCCGATCAAGTTCTAGCCCGGCCGACAATCCCCGGCGGCGGCCCAACCCTCAGCGAGCCGCGCGCCGACGCTTCCGCTCCCCCGCCGGCAGGCTGAAGGCGACAGGAAGCAACGCGTCCGGCGTGTACCATTTCCGGGTGTTCCAAATGTAGATCCCCGCCGACGGCGCGAGCTCGGCGATCCATTGCCAGCACGCGCCGCAAGGCACCAGCTCCAGCCCCTCGCCCATGCGCGGCGCATCGAGAAATGCCAGCACGACCGCCCGGATGTCGCGATCCCCCGCCGCCACGGCCGCCGAAAGCGCCGCGCGCTCGGCGCAAAGCGTCAGCCCATAGCTGGCGTTCTCCACATTGGCTCCGCAGTACAGGCCGCGTTTCCCGACGACGACCGCCCCGACGCGAAACTTTGAATAAGGCGCGTAGGCGCTTCGCGCCACCTTCCGGGCCGCGAGGCAAGCCTCGCGAAGGGCGGGTTCAGTCAGGGGTGAGTTCAAGGGCATGCAATACGACTAATTGACGGTCGCCCTCAGACAACGTCGATGTTCCGCATTCGGACTTAGGGGGCGCGCATTCGCAGAGCCGGCCGCAAAACACATCTACCCCACCGCATATCAGGGGTGAACCAAGCTGCCTTCGGAGGGTTCCTGCGGGTGCCCACTGGTGGCTGATTCCAAGTAATACGAAACCGCCGTGCCGCTAGTGCCAGCCCAAGCCAGCTCGATGATGCCGCCGACCGTCTTTTCTTCGCCAGGCGCAAGCCTGATCCTCACGCAAGCCATCCCTAACTGACGCAGCCGGGTGCCCTCCTTGCTTTCTCGTGAATTGGTTGCCTCCAGGCGTACAACGGCCGTCAGAGCTTCATTAGTCCGATTCGCTATATGAAATGAATAGGGAGCAGTCTTTCCTGTAACAGACCAAGTGAAGCCGTCGATCAATGCGTTCTCCTTCCCACGCGAAACGAGCGCGAACAGACCAACTGCAAACACGATGATGACCGCCGCTAGAACCACTCTTTTCATAATTCAGTCAAAATACTGCTGACGCAGAATCACTTACGCCACCATTTTCAGTCTGTCCCTGCAACGGGTCCCTTAGCGGCGCGATCAGAGAGATTCAGAAAAGTCTGTAGGGCTGCAAAAATTGCGGAAGCCATGCTGACCAATCCACAGATAATACCGTAATCTTGCGCCGCCGTCTTTGACTGAAGCGAAGCGAAAACCGCGGTGCCGACTGCCGTCGACAAAACGATAGTCGGAATTCCTAGCCAATAGTTTCGTCCCTCAAGAATACTTCCGTATTCATAGTGAATGCGTTGGCTTTCTCGGCATCGGCGAAACCAGTCCGTGACTAGTAAGTCAATTTCCGGCGTATATGTGGCCATAGATATCCTTTGCTGGATCTCGAATTCTCAGCCTAACGCCTCAGGTCTGCCACGCCGGGAATCGGACGTCGCTTGGAAAACGGACTCTTCTACCGGCGTTGCGCAGTAGTGACTGGTTCGGCCGGGTCTTCATTTCTTCTCTTCGAGGAGCTTTCGCTCGACCTCTGAGTACTGGAGCGTCGCGAGCTTCTTCGGGGTAACGATAGAGCATGAGACTTCGCGCCGCGGACGGTCAGCGCTGATAGTATGAAAATGGGTGCCGGCTTCGGGATCACGCAGGAGGACCTCAAGTCGCTGATGAAGCTGCCGCGCTTCTGGCTCGGTCAAATAGAGCGCAATCGAGAACACCTCTTGGTCTTTGTCTGAGTCGAGTATGCGCATTGTCCTTGGGCTCTTTCGCCGAACGCTTAATGGTGAGCCGCGCGAGGATCCGGCTCGACGGGTGCCGAAGCAGCCGACGGGCCGGATCCTCGCGTTGGCTCTACCGACTTGTTGGCAATGGTTTGATTAATCACTTTCGAAAGATCTCGGACCTTAAATATAAGAATCAAATTCAGAATAAATGAAATCACTCCAAACAGAGCCAAGAATACAGCGCAGATCGTGGTTGTCGTACTAATCTTCTCACCTTCGCCTTCTACCTTGATTGGAAGCCTACTCGCAGGAAATTTATCATAAACGCGAATGACCCCGTTATCTTCGCGCCAATCAAAGCCTACAGGATGGAGCAGCTCATCGAAAAGAGACTGCCATGTGCGATCCTTCATTTTTATCCTAATCCGCCCCGGAATCTCCCCACTGTACTCAACATTCAGATTATAAAACTGGGAAACGCTTAATAAAACTGTAGCACGCGACTCATCGGGAAAATCGATACTGATGGTCTCAGTTTTAGGATCTGCCTTAGGCAAGGCAAAGCACATTTGTGAAATAACACACACAAATGCGGCAAATAGCTTAAGATATGGTTTCATCGGTTTTTTGCCAACAGTGTTATTAGGACTCACTGAGTGAGTCTTTGCCATTTGTAAAAAAACGTAGTTTTGGGCGTCGTAAGATCATGGTTTTCAAGAGTGGGGTTTGTTGGGTGAGTCTTTAGCAGGTTGAAAAAGCGCCGTGTAAAGACTCACTGGAGTCCATCATGGGTGCCACCAGCAATTCCACGATTGGGGAGGATCGTCTGTTGTCGTTTCCACAATGGGCCGAGGTGTTGGCCACCTCCTGCCGTCCGGAGTTGGCGCAGCCCTACGAACGGGAGATCCGGACTTTTCTGCATTTTTGCAAAGTGCGCCATGCTGGGGTGTGCGTGAGTGTTATCAGGCAATACCTTGGTGGACTTCCGGTGCAAGGGGCAAATCGTGCACGAGAGGCGCTTAAATGGTGGTATCAAGCGGCGTTGCGCAGTGGTGCAGACGGGCTTGGGCAAGATGCGGGGGCCGCTCCGGTCGTGCGGAGGTTGGCGGGGACGGCACCGCGGGCGATCGACGATTTGGGGCGGTCGGGCTGGGAGCGGGCGTTGGTGAAGGCAGTGCGCGAGAAGGGATTCTTGTACCGCACGGAAACGACTTATCGAGCGTGGGCGGCGAAGTTTGCGGCGTTCTTGAGGCCGCGGACGCCGGAGGTTGCCGAGGGCCGGGATATTGCTGACTTTTTGAGCAAACTGGCAGTGGAGCAACGGGCGAGTCCATCGACGCAAAAACAGGCGCTCAATGCGTTGGTGTTTTTTCTCCAGGAGGGGCTGAAGCACGAGGTCGGGAAAATCGATTTCTGCCGTGCGCGTGCACGGGTGAGGGTGCCGACGGTGCTCAGCCGCCAGGAGTGCGAGAGGATGTTGAGCCAATTGACAGGGACGACGCAGCTGATGGCGGAGCTGGCGTATGGGGCCGGGTTGCGATTGATGGAACTGCTAAGACTGCGGGTGCACCACTTGGATTTGGAGCGGGGGCAGCTCAAGGTGTACGGGGGCAAGGGTGACAAGGATCGCGTGACGGTGTTGCCAGTGCGGTTGGTGGAGCCGTTGCAGGCACACCTAAATCGTCTGAAGGTTTTGTTTGCGGAGGATCGGGCGGCAGGACTGGCCGGCGTGTGGCTGCCGGAGGGGTTGGCACGAAAGTACCCTCGGGCGGGCGAGCAATGGGAGTGGCAGTGGCTGTTCCCCTCCCGAGAAACTTCGATAGATCCTTTATCAGGAGTCGAGCGGCGGCACCATTTGAGCGATGCGCCGTTTCAAACGGCCATCCGGCGGGCTGCTGCGGCGGCGGGGATCGACAAGCGGGTGACGCCGCATGTGCTGCGGCACTCGTTTGCCACGCATCTGCTGGAATCCGGGACGGATATTCGGACGGTGCAGGAGCTGCTGGGGCACGAGAGTGTCGAGACGACGCAGATTTATTTGCATGTGATGCAGAAGCCGGGCGTGGGCGTGCGCAGTCCGCTGGACCGGATCGGGGAAGCGTGAAAATGGAAAAGTGAAGAGTGAAAGTAGGAGCCGGGTGCGGTCAGGACATGGGTAACTGTGGTCTCGGCGAATTCCTCGGGGGCGTTGCGCACGAACGGCGCCGGGCGCAAAAAAGCGCCTCACCGGGAAAGAGAGGCGCTTCGAAAACTGAAACGACTTTGGCGCGCTTGGCGCGACACCGCGGAAGGCGCGCGCCGGTGCGGGCTTACTTCGCCTGCGTGCGGGCTTCTTCCATCTCCAGCCACGCCCACTGTTTGTCCACCTCGGCCTGGAAGGCCGCGATGACGTCGGGGTGTTTCTTGAGATGCTTGAAACGGCCCTGCGAGAGCACCCATTCCGAGACGGGTTTCGCGGTGGCCGGGCGGTAGTTGATGGTGAACTTGCCCTGCTCGACTTCGAACAGCGGCCAGAACTTGCACTCCACACCCTGACGCGCGCTCTCGACGGCCATGTCGGCATCGATCTTCCAGCCGGGGATGCACGGGCTGAGCAGGTTGATGAAGGACGGGCCGTTGTGGTCGATCGCCTTCTTCATCTTGCGGAAGAGGTCGCCGATGTCGTGGATGCTCGCCTGCGCCACGTAGCCGAGGTTGTGCGCGAGCATGATCTTCGTGAGATCCTTGCGGTTGCCCTTGCGACCGTACGACTCGCTGCCGACGGGCGTGGTGGTCGTGGCGGCGCCGAGCGGCGTGGCCGACGAACGCTGCACGCCGGTGTTCATATAGGCACCGTTGTCGTAGCAGATGTAGGTGAGGTCGTGGCCGCGCTCCATCGCGCCGGAGAGCGATTGGAAGCCGATGTCGTAGGTGCCGCCGTCGCCGCCCATCACGACAAACTTCAGCTTCTTCTTCAGCTTGCCCTGACGCACGAGCGATTTGTAGCAGGCCTCGACGCCGCTCATCGTGGCGCTGGCGTTTTCAAACGCGGTGTGAATCCACGGAATCTGCCAGCTGGAGTACGGGAAGATGGAGCTGGCGACTTCGAGGCAGCCGGTGGCGTTGCCCGCCACGATCTCGTACTCGTCGGAGATGCGCGTGAGCATCTTGGTGAAGATGCCGGTGGGGCAACCCGCGCACATGCGGTGGCCGCCCGAAAACGTGCCGGGCCGCTCGCACATGAGCTTCGTCTCGGGAGAAAGTTCGGCCAACTGGCCGGTGGTCTGCTCGTTCATTGCTTGTCCCCCCTCACGTTGATCCAGATTCCCTGACGGTTGCCGACGGTGCCCTTGTCGAGGCAGATGCGGCTTTCGCTGATGATGTGTTCGATGTGCTGCAAGGTCAGCTCGCGTCCGCCCAGACCGAAGGTGTGGGCCAGGAGCAGCGGATGGTTGGTCGAGTAGCCCGAGACCGCCGTGCAGATTTCCGTGAAGACCGGGCCGTGCGCGCCGAAGCTCGCGCTGCGATCGAGCACGGTGACGATCTTGGCGCGGGAAAGCGCCTGCGCGATCTGCGCGTAGGGGAACGGGCGGAAGCTGCGAATCTTCAGCAGGCCGACCTTCTCGCCCTTCGTGCGCATCACGTCGATGACCTCCTTGATCTCGCCGCAGGCCGAGCTGAGAGCCACGAGCACGATCTCGGCATCGTCGAGGCGGTACTCTTCAAACAGGCCGTACTGGCGGCCGAAGGTTTTGGCGAACTCGTCCGACACCTCCTGGATCACGCGGAGGGCGTTGCGCATGCCCTGTTCCTGGCCGCGCTTGTGCTCGATGTAGTAGTCCTGCAAATCGAGCGCGCCCCAGGTGACGGGGTGCTTGGTGTCGAGCACGCTGTGGTACGGCTTGTGCGGACCGACGAAGGCGCGCACGGCCTGGTCGTCCTCCATCTGCATGGTCTGGATGGAGTGGCTGATGATGAAACCGTCCTGACAGACCATGAGCGGCAGGCGGACATCCGGGTGCTCGGCGATGCGGGCGGCCATGACGAGGTTGTCGTAGGCCTCCTGGTTGTTCTCGCTGTAGAGCTGGATCCAGCCGGAGTCGCGGGCGCCCATCGAATCGCTGTGATCGCAATGGATGTTGATCGGCCCGGTGAGCGCGCGGTTGACGAGGCTCATCAGCACGGGCTGGCGCATCGAGGCCGCCACGTAGAGCAGCTCCCACATGTACGCCATGCCGGCGGAGCTCGTGGCCGTCATCACGCGGCCGCCCGCGGCGCTGGCGCCGATGCAGGCGCTCATCGCGGAATGCTCGGACTCGACGGTGACAAACTCGGTGTCGACCTGGCCGTTGGCCACGAAGGTCGAGAAGTCCTCCACGACCTGCGTGGACGGAGTGATGGGGAACGCCGCGACCACGTCGGGGTTGATCTGGCGCATGGCTTGCGCGCAGGCACCCGCACCCGTGATGGGCACAATCTTGGGTTTTCCGGATGAAACGTGCGTCATATCAAACCTCGTCGCGGACAAATTCGAGTGCCACGGCCTTGCCTTCCTTGTTGACCGGGCATTCACGGACGCAAAGGCCGCAGCCCTTGCAGTGGAAATATTCGATCTCTTTGACGAGCTTGCGGGGCGCGCCGGCGGCGTCGGTGCCGTCTTCGAGCTTGATCGCATCCTCGGGGCAATACTCCCAGCACTTGAGGCAATGGATGCAGTGCTCGCGATGCGTGATGGGCCGCCACGTGCGCCACGAGCCGGTTTCATATTTGGCGGCGCTGCCCGCCTCCACGATGACTCCGCCGAGAGGCAGGTCCTGCCAGTTTTTAAGATCGCTCATGTGGGTACCTCAACCGATGTGGCAGAGGTCGTGCCCCTGCTGGATTGCCTGGATGTTTTTCTCGACCAGATCGGGGCCGAGCAGCTCGGCAAAGACGTGCTTCGCCTCGTGGCGCAACTGTTCGATCCCGATGATGTGCGGGGCGACCTTCGCAAAGGCGCCAAGCATGGTGGAGTTGGGTATCTCGCGCTTGAAAAGTTTGTGGGAAATGCTGTTGGCGGCGACGGTCACCACGCGGTTGTCCAGCCCGAGAATCTCGCGCACCTGGTCGGGCGTCTTCTCGATGTTCACCAGGAAAACCGTGTGCTCCATGGCGCCCTCGCGAATGGCGGGCAAAGCGAGCAGCGTGGCATCGATCACGATCACGATGTCCGGCGTGGTGACAGGCGTGTGGATGCGGATATAGCGGTCGCAAAAACGATTAAACGCCTTCACCGGGGCGCCGCGGCGCTCGGGGCCGTACTCAGGAAACGCGACGACATTGCGGCCGGTCCCCTGGACGCACTCGGCGAGGGACTTCGCCCCCGTCACCGCGCCCTGACCACCGCGGCCATGCCAGCGGATTTCAAAATAACCTGTGAGTTGATCTTTGGATTGATCCATTATGGGAGGAAGGGGTGCTCTGGGGAGAAATGGGCGAATTTGGTGACGGGCGGACCTCAGGCAACCCAGAATTCACGGGAACGTTTCTCTGATCGATAAAACGCCCCCGCGTGCACCCACTCCCCGCCGCTCAGAGGGGCGGCGCCAAAAAACAGCCGGCGCAGGGCATCGGAAGCTCCGCGCCGGCCTCCGCCTCACGGCGCCTCGTAAATCTCCACAAGAGCCACGCCATCGCTCGCTCCCGCACCACTCACTTGAGCCGTGTAGATTCCAGGCTCCAGATCGACGATCATCGCGGCATCTTTCGCCCCCGCCGTCAGCGCGCCCATGCCGACTGCCTTGAACGCCGCAGCCAGACTGGCCGAACCATCCCAGTTGTCGTTTTCGGCCACCAACTGCCACTGCCCGATGGCACTGTGCAACCTGTGGAGCTGCACGACCGGATCGGCCAGGTAACCACTCACCTGCCCCGTCAGCCCCGGTCCCACGCCGCGCACGATCACCCGCCGCGGCGCATCGCCAGTCAGCACAAACCCCGCGATGAGCACCTGCGCCCCCGTCCCCACCTGGTTGCGCACCGAGAGGGCCGCCAACCGTTTCGTCGTGTCGGCCAGCTCCGCATCATAGGCCTCGGCCAGCACCACCCCGCTCGACCCGCCGGCATCCGTCACGTGCGCCGTGTACGCCGTGCGCGTCAAACTCTGGACCATCGCAGCGTCTTTCGAACTCTCGCGGAGGGCGCCGGCGCCGACTCGAGCGAACGTGCTGCGCAAGCCCGCCGCACCGCCCCAGTTGTCGTTGGTCGCCAGCGTGGGCATCGCCGAGCCCTGCGACTCGTGCAACTCCACCTGCGGGTCGGCCATCACCAGCCCCGCCAGACTCGCATCCGCGTCCACCAGTCCCGGCCCCACACCGCGGATCAAGGTCGGCTTGCCGCCTCCGGCAAACGCAAACCCGAGGATCAAAGTCTGCTCGCCCGTCCCGGCCTGCGCACGTGCCGAGAGCGCCGCAAACTGGCTGGTCCCCGACAACGCCGGCACGCCTTTTCGGATCGTGTGCCCATCCGCCAGAAACAGCCGGCGGCCGCCATCGACCGTGATCACCGTTGGACCCGCAAACCGCACCGCGCCGCCGATCCCGTCGACCACGACTTTATCCCCGGCCTTGCCTCCGACCGTCGTCACCTCGCCCGTCGGCGAGATCCGCCGGAGCGCACCACTGGCCTCGCCCACAAAGAGATTGCCCGCACCATCGAGCGCCAGCCCCATCGGTGACGCAAACCGGGCCGCGCCGCCCTGGCCATCCACCGTGGCCGGGTCGTTGGCCTTGCCCGCCAGCGTCGTCACCTCACCCGAGGGTGTGATTTTGCGAATCACATGATTGGCACACTCCGTCGCATAAAGATTGCCGGCGCCATCCACTGCCAGTCCGTACACTTGACCGAAGCGAGCCGCCTTGCCCTGCCCGTCCACGATACCTTTGGCCCCCGCCTCGCCCGCGAGCGTCGTCACCTCGCCGGACGGCGTCACTTTCCGGACCGTCTGATCATCGAACACGTAGAGATTGCCCACGGCATCGGATGCCAGTGCGCAAGGGCGCCGAAACCGCGCACTGCGGCCCGCACCATCCACCACCGCCTCCTCGCCGACCACGCCCGCCAGCGTCGTCACTTCGCCCGCGCCCGTGATCTTTCGGATCACTGCATTGCCAAAATCGGCAACGTAAAGGCAGCCCGCCCCATCGACCACGAGGCCCGAGGGGAAATTAAACCGCGACGCAGCCACCGGGCCATCGGCGTAACCAAACACGCCGCCCTTGCCCGCGAGCGTCGTCACCTCGCCGTCTGGCGAGATGCGTCGAATCGTGTACCCCAAAGTATCGGCCACATAAACGACACCAAACGCATCCACTGCCACACCCAGCGGAGTCGTAAACTCCGCAGCCGTGCCGGCTCCATCCGTGAAGCCCGACTCGCCTGCGCGTCCGGCAAGCGTGGAAAAGGTATACGTCGGCCCGACTGCGGCCTGGGCCACGAGCCCGAGGCCCGTGGCGGTAAACAGCGCCACCGTGAAAACACGGGCGCGCGACAAGATCGCGTGAAAACGCGGGAACGTAGTCATGACGGAATAAACGGCTATGTGTGCTCCATCGTCGGCTTTGGCTGGCTGCGAAAGCAACTGGAGTGAGGGCGTGAAAATCCCCTCGGGGCGCCAACAGACAAGCTCAGCGTGACCGCCGCAGGTGAGATTCACGTAACAGTCCCGCGCAAAAAGGCCCGGCACAGAGGCCAGGCCGATCACTCCGCCATCGCTACGCAAGTCACCATGACTATTTCAGCCGCGAGCGGATAAAGTAATTCGAATCGCCAGCCCTGACCATCTCACGGGCGACCACATAGTCATGCTCGTGCAGAAATACCTGGAACTGATCTTTGAGGTAATTCTGGACCTCAATCATCAGCTTCGGGCGATCACGCACGATGATGCCACGGCAACCTTCGAGCACCTGCATTTCCATGCCGTCGACGTCGATTTTGATGAAATCGACCGTGTCCTTCACCTCATCATCCAACCGCACGACCGGCACGTCCTGATCAAAAATCCGGATGCGGCCGGGCGTCGCGCCCACCGCTACGAAATGCACCGCGATCTCTGGGTTGCCCGGCCCGCTGCAATTCAGCGCGATGTTCTCCTTCGTCTGCGCCACCGCCGGTGCGTTCGCATCGAACACATGGATGCGTTTTGGCGTAAGCGCCTTGGCGAAAAAGAGCGTGTGATTGCCCACCGCCGCGCCCACTTCCACCACCGAATCGCAGTGGCCGACAAACTCGCGGAGATACCGCAACTCGTCCTCCTCGCACAAATGGCCGCGCATGTGGCTGACCGCAGCCTCCAGCGCGTGCCCATTGTACGTCGCCAGCCGGAATGAAAACCGCATGCCCTCCCAATCGAACGCGACGATGTTGGTCCCCTGCATCAGGGCCTTGGACAACCGGTACCATTCGAAAAGTGCCGACGCCTCCTTCTTGCAATGCAGCACTCCTGCCGAAAACGCCAGAAAGGCCTCCGCCGGACGCTGGCTCATCAGCTCCTGCATGCCCAGCCGCAGATAGCCCGCCAAATTTTCGGAGTTGAGCGCGATGCAACGGTGGCTCGCCCACCGGCAAAGCTCAACGTCGCCCTTGAACCAAGCTGCATACGCGAGCGCGCCGCAGACCGTAAAGTCGCCCGCGAATTTCTCGTGTACCGGCCTGAGCACGGCCAGGGCGTCGCCCATGTGATCGTACTTCGCGTTGGCGACGAGGAAAACCGCCCCGGCCAAGCACACAGCCTCCTCCGGCGATTTGAGGGCGTCCAACGCCGCCTGCGTGGCCTCCTGATAACGGCCAGACTGTTCGAGCGTTTGCAGATCGTTGAGCGTGAGTTGGGGCATCGGATAATGGCGGTTGTGGGCTGACTGAATGAGAGGAGACTAGCGAACTTCGGCACAGGTGAAAGCTCGGAGACCGTCGCCTTTCTTCGATGACGCCACACCCCGCCGCGCGCCACCCAAATCTGCGCAGCGGAGGCCAGGCCGATCACTCCGCCTTTACGATCGCGTAGCTCACAGGTGGCAACGTCACCGTCCAACCCTCCGCACGACGCACGAAGGCCGCCGCTTCGCCGGCAAGCGCGCGCACCGCCGACATTGCTAGCGAGGCCGGCAGGCGGACCTGGCGGGCGGTGTCCGTCGGGTTGAGCGACACAATGATTCGCTCGGAGCCGAGCGCACGTTCGTACACGACCGGCCATTGGCCAGCCTCGGCGTAGAGCTCGCGAAACTCGCCGCTGGCACCGAGCGCGGGATGCGTTTTGCGCAGCGCGATCAGCTCCTGCGTGGCCCGCAGGCTCGAGTGCGGATCGGCCAGCCCGGCGGCGACCGCCGGACGCGTGGGCGACGGATCGACGGGCAGATAGAGCTGGTCGGCCGGCGCGGCGGAAAACCCGGCGTTGGGCGAAGCGTCCCATTGCATCGGCGTGCGACAGCCGGTGCGCCCGTAGCCGCCCTCTTTCGATGGCAGGCCGTCGAGCGCGCGCATGCCAAGCTCGTCGCCGTAGTAGAGGAAGGGCACGCAAGGCATCGTGAGCAGAAACGCCATCGCCACCGCGACGTCGCGCGCCTCGCGGCCGTTGCCCAGACGCGGCACGGTGTCGTGGTTGCCGCTGGGGATGGCGATGAAGCCCCTGCCCTTGGTCGCGGCGTAGAGCGGCGCAAATTCGTCGAGAAACGTGCGGATGTTGCCGCGCCCGCTGCGGTCGAAAATCGGCACGGCGTCGCCGTCGGGGCGGAAGAGCGCCTTGTAGCCGGGTTTCGCGAAGGGCAGCAGGAAATCCATGTGGAATCCCTGCGGCACCGCGATCTGCGGCTGCGACCACTCCGAGACCAGCGCGCAGTCGGGATACTCGCGATCCATCCACGCGCGAAACTCGCGCCAGAGCGCAGCGGTGGCCGAGCCGTCGGGATCGTTTTTCACGAGCGATCCGGCCATATCGACGCGAAACCCGCTCGCGCCGAGGTCGAACCAGTACGCCATGATTTTCTTCAGCTCCGCGCGCACCGCCTGCGGCCCCGGCGCATCGACTGGCTGCTGCCACGGCATCTTCGGATCGGGCTGGGCAAACCCGTAGTTGAGCGCCGGCTGGAAGTGGAAAAAGTTGGGCACGTAGTTGGCGTCGCGCGCCGCCCCGCCGACCACGACCTGGAGGTTGGGCGCAAACCACGTCCACACGCTGTCCGTCCAGATGTACCAATCGGAATACTGGTTTCGCTCGTGGCGCTGCGACTCGCGAAACCACGCGCACTGGTTGGACGTGTGCCCGGCCACGAGGTCGAGCATCACGCGGATGCCACGCCGCTTCGCCTCGGCGAAGAGCGCGCGCAGGTCGTCGTTGGTGCCGTAGCGCGGGGCGACTTTGTAGAAATCGGCCACGTCGTAGCCCGCGTCGCCGAAGGGCGATTCGAAACACGGGCTCAGCCACAGCCCGGTCACGCCCAGCTCCTGCAGGTAGGGCAACTTCTCGATGATGCCGCGCAGGTCGCCGATCCCGTCGCCGTTGGAATCGCGAAACGTCTGCGGGTAGATTTGATAGAAGACGGTGTTTTCGAGCCAGGCGGGCATGGCGCGAGGATGGAGCGACGCCACTGGCGATGGCAACTGTGCCGGCGCTCTCAGCGCAACCCGCGCACGAGGCGCACAAACTCGGTCCGCGCGTCGATGTGGGGATTGTGTCCCGAGCCGGCGATCCGCTCGATCCGTGCGCCGGAGAAATGCCCGGCAATCCGCGCTGCATCGTCCGCCCGCACATAGTCGGAGCGGCCACCGACGATCCACAGCGACGGCCCGTCGTAGCGGGCGTCCGCATCGAGCGAATCGCCGAGCAGTGCTGGCAACGCCTCCGTGAGCGCGGGCAGATTGATCATCCAGCGCCAGCGGCCGTCGTCGGAGCACTCGAGATTCGTCACCAGAAATTTCCGCATCGCTTCGTCGGCCACTCCGGCGTCCGAGAAGTGCTGCTCGGCCTCGGCGCGGGAGCGCAGCGTTTCCAGCCGCAGCGCGTGCATCGCGGCAAACTCCGTCTGATGCGCGTGGCTGCGGTAGTCGCGCGGCGCGATATCGACGACCACCAGCCGCTCCACCCGCTCGGGATGGTGACAGGCCAGCCACATCGCGACTTTGCCGCCCAGACTGTGGCCGAGGAGCGTCGTTTTGCCGATGCCCTGCGCGTCGAGCCAGCCGAGCACATCGCCCGCCAGCGCCGCGTAGTCCGTCGCGGCAGCGTGGGGCGACCGGCCGTGGTTGCGCAGATCGAGCGCACACGCGTGGTAGCCATCAGCCAGCTCGCGCCCGGCCATCTGCCAGTTGCGCGAGGAGCCGAGCAGCCCATGCAGGAGCGTGAGCGGCGGGCGTCCCGGCGTGCCGAAATCGCGGTGAAAAAGCGGAATCACGGCGGTAAGAGGGCACAGGCGGGGGATTTTTCAAACCCGCAAAATTTCGCCGTGCGCTCGCGGCCGGCGGCGTTAGTTTGCCGGCTTTATGTCCGAATCCGCCGAGAAACTCACCCCGATGATGCAGCAATATTTCGAGGTGAAGCGTGGCCTGCCGCGCGACACGCTGCTCCTTTTCCGCCTCGGCGATTTCTACGAGCTGTTTTTCGACGACGCCGTCGAGGCCTCGCGCCTGCTCGGGCTCACGCTCACCAAGCGCCAGAACTACCCGATGGCCGGCCTGCCCTACCACGCGTCCGACACCTACGTGAGCAAGATCCTCGCCGCCGGCAAAAAGGTCGCCATCTGCGAACAGCAGGAGGCGCCCAAGCCCGGCAAGCTCGTGAAACGCGAGCTCACGCGCATCCTCACGCCCGGCACCACGCTCGCCGCCAACCAGCTCGACGCGCAGCGCAACCACTACCTCGCCGCCCTCTCGCTCGACCGCGCCGGCCTGCACGCTGCCTGGCTCGACCTCACCACCGGCGAGTTCCGCGTCGCCACCGATCCGCGACCGGAAAACCTGCTCCCCGTGCTCACCGCGCTCGATCCGCGCGAGCTGCTCATCCCCGAGGGCGAGCTCGCCCGCTGGGCCGCCACGCCGCACGACCAGGTCGCCATCCACTCGCTGCACCAGTTCTGCACCAGCCGGCTCTGCACCGACCTGCCCGGTTTCCACTTCGAGACCGACGCCGGCGCCAAGACCGTGATGGACGCCCTCGGCGTGCTCAATCTCCAGGGCTTCGGACTGGAGCAGACGCACCCCGCGCTCGGCCCGGCCGGCGCCGTCGTCCACTACGCGACCGACAACCTCTGCGCGAAACCGGAAAACCTGCGCTCGCTCCAGGAGTACCGCAGCGCCCGCACGCTCCTGCTCGATCCCGCCACGCTGCGCAACCTGGAGATTTTCCAACCCATCCGCGGCGGCCGCGAGGGCTCGCTGCTCGCCGCCATCAACCGCACCAGCACCGCCGCCGGCGCCCGCCTGCTGGAGCGCTGGCTTGCCGCGCCCACGCTCGACCTGCCCGAGATCGCCCGCCGCCAGGCCATCGTCGGCGAACTCGTCGAACAGCCCACGCGCGCCGCCGCCCTGCGCGAATCGCTCGGCCAGGTACGCGACATCCCGCGCATCCTCGGCCGCCTGCAAAACCGCCTGCGCAACCCGCGTGAACTCGGCGGCGTGCGCGATACCCTCGTGCAGCTCCCCACGCTCCGCGCCGAGCTCGCCACCGCCGGCGGCCTGCTCGATTCCACGCTCGGCCAGCGCCTCGCCGATCTGCCCGCGCTGCGCGATCTGCTCACGCGCGCCCTCGCCGACGAGTTGCCCGCCGATGTCGCCGACGGCCACTTCATCCGCCCCGGCCACGACGCCGAGCTCGACCGTCTCCGCAGCCTCACGACCGACAACAAGACCTGGCTCTCCGACCTCGAACGCGGCGAGCAGGAGCGCACCGGCATCAAGAGCCTGAAAGTCCGCTTCAACTCCGTCTTCGGCTACTACATCGAGGTCACCAAAGCCAACCTCCACCTCGTCCCCGCCGACTACATCCGCAAGCAGACGACCGTCGGCGGCGAGCGCTACGTCACCGAGGAGCTCAAACAAAAGGAAAAGGAAATCTTCCACGCCGAGGAAAACGCCCTCGCCCGCGAGCGCGAACTCTTCGCCGAGCTCGTCGCCGCCATCCTCGACGAATCGCTCGCCCTCGCGCAGACGGCAGACGCCCTCGCCGAACTCGACGTGCTCGCCGGCTGGGCCGCCCTCGCCCGCGACTGGGATTACTGCCGCCCCGAGCTCGACGAAGGCGAGGTCTTCGAAATCGTCGAGGGCCGCCACCCCGTCGTCGAACAGATGCTCAAGAGTGAGCGCAACGGCCTCGCCGGCATGCAGGCCTTCGTGCCCAACGACACGCTGCTCGCCACCGACGACGCGCAAATCCTCCTGCTCACCGGCCCCAACATGGCCGGTAAATCGACCTACATCCGCCAGGTCGCGCTCATCGCCCTGCTCGCGCAGGTCGGCTGCTGGGTGCCCGCCAAACGCTGCCACCTCGGACTGGTTGACCGCATCTTCTCGCGCGTCGGCGCCAGCGACGATCTCGCCCGCGGCAACTCGACGTTCATGGTCGAGATGAACGAGACCGCCAACATCCTCAACCACGCCACCGACCGCTCGCTCATCATCCTCGACGAGATCGGCCGCGGCACCTCCACCTACGACGGACTCTCCATCGCGTGGGCCGTCGTCGAGCACTTGCACCGCGACCCCGCTCGCGGCCCGCGCACGCTCTTCGCCACGCACTACCAGGAGCTCACGCAACTCGACAAACACCTGCCGCGCCTGCGCAACTTCTCCGTCGCCGTGAAAGAGTGGAACGACGAGATCGTCTTTGTGCGCCGCGTGATCCCCGGCGCCGCCGACCGCAGCTACGGTATCCAGGTCGCACGCCTCGCCGGTCTGCCGCTGAGCGTGATCGACCGCGCCAAGGTCATCCTCGGCAAACTCGAGAGCGACGACACCTCCGTCGAGCTGCCGGCCCCGCAGGCCAAGCCGCGCAAAAAAATCTCCGTCAAAGACGCCCCCGACGACCACCAGCTCACGCTCCTGTGAGCCGCGCTTGGCCGGGCGAGTTGCGAGAGCCTCCGCTTCGTGCACCATGTGCGTCCAAGCCCTCCGCCACATGACGTCGCCCACTCTTGTCCGTTCCCTCGCCGGCCTGCTCGGCTGGCTCGCGCTCACCGCCATCGCGGCAGCCATCGGAGGCTACGCGTCGGCGCACGCGGGAAGTTTTTATCAACAACTCATCCGGCCCGACTGGGCTCCACCCGCGTGGTTGTTCGGCCCCGTCTGGAGCGCGCTCTATCTACTGATGGCGCTCGCCGCGTGGCTCGTCTGGCGTGAGCGCGCCGCGCGCCGGGCCACCGCCGCCCTCGCACTTTATCTGGTGCAACTAGCCGCCAACGCCCTCTGGCCGTGGCTGTTTTTCGCCTGGCGCGATGGCGCCGCCGCATTTGCCGAAGTGCTGCTGCTGTGGGCCCTGATCTTCGCCACGCTGATCGCATTCTGGCGCATCCGCCCACTCGCCGGCGCGCTCCTGATTCCCTACCTCGTCTGGGTCAGCTTTGCCTCCGTCCTCACCTGGGCCACCTGGCAACGCAACCCGCAGCTCCTCTCCTGACGCGGACAGCCGGTCCCGCACCCCGCGTCAGGCGGAGGGAAACGCGCCATCCCCCTACCCGGCGCGCCCGATCAGCACGCCGCGAGCCCGACGTCGCCAGTCCCGTGAGCGCGATCACTTCCGGTCGAGCGCCAAGCCGGCGCCGAAGCCAACGAGCGTCGCGCCCACCCCGCGTTGAAAGAGCGTGCGGAAGCGCGCACGGCGAAACGCCCATTGCACGCGTTGCCCGGCCGCCGCGTAGATCATCATGCAGACGAAAGTCGTGAGCAGCGTGGCCACCGCGAGCGCCGCGGCCCGCCCGAGCGTCAACTGCCCGTTGGCGAAAAACTGGGGGAACAGCGCCGAGAAGAAAAAGACGGCCTTGGGATTGCTGACGGTGACGACAAACGCCTCGCGAAACAGCCCGCTCCTGGGCGCCGGCGCGCCGTCGGTGTTGCCCAGTTCGCCCACCGCGCCGAAGAGCATGCGGCAGCCGAGATAGACGAGGTACGCCGCGCCCACCCAGCGCAGCAGCCCGAAGGCCCACGCCGCCTGCGTGAGGATGAAGCCGAGCCCGAGAAACGAGACGAGGCACTGGAGGGCCCCGCAGCAGGGACAGACTGAAAATGGCTTTGTAAGTCACTACCTTTCAAAGCCGCCTGCGCACCCCGCCCTCATCCACGGTTCTCTAGCGAACCGCGCGCTCTCCGTGTTTCAAAACTCCGCACGCCAGTGCCCCCGCACCGGCGAACGCCATTCGTGCCCATTCGTGTAATTCGTGAATTTCCCCGTCGGCGCTGTGGCTGCGGCACGCGGCACAGAAGGCTGGCTTGCGTGCGGGGCGCCGGGCTGCACGGTGGACAGTTTCATGGCGCTCTTCTCCTTCCTCGATCTCTCGCATGCCTTCGGCGGTCCGCCGGTGTTTGACCACGTCAACTTCCAGGTCGATGCCGGCGAACGCGTGTGCTTGATCGGCCGCAATGGCGCGGGCAAGTCCACGCTCATGCGCATCATCGCCGGCGAGGTGAAGCCCGACTCCGGGTCGGTCTTCCGCCAGCCAGGCGCACACTTTGCGCGGCTCACCCAGGAAATCCCCACCGAGCTGACGGGGCGCGTGCACGAAATCGTGGCCTCGGGCGTGCGCAGCGAGGCCGCTGGCGGCCCCCACGAGGAGGACTGGCAGCGCGAGATCCGACTCGAAAAACTGATCGAGCGCATGGAGCTGCCGGCGGAGGCCGAGTTTCAATCGCTCTCCGGCGGCTTGAAACGCCGCACGCTCATCGCCCGCGCGCTCGCCGGCCAGCCCGACCTGCTGCTACTCGACGAGCCCACCAATCACCTCGATCTGGCCAGCGTGCTCTGGCTGGAGGAGTTTTTGCTCAACGAAAAGGTCTCCTTGTTCTTCGTCACCCACGACCGCGCGTTTCTGCGCCGGCTGGCCACGCGCATCGTCGAGCTCGACCGCGGCATCATCACCAACTGGGACTGCGACTACGCGACGTTTCTGGTGCGCCGCGAGGAGCGCTACGCCGCCGAGGAGCGCCAGCGCGCGGCCTTCGACAAGAAGCTCGCGCAGGAGGAAGTCTGGATCCGCACGGGGCTGCACGCGCAGCGCAAACGCTCCGGCGCACGCGTCGAGGCGCTCCAGGCCATGCGCGCCGAACGCCGGGCCCGCCGCGACCGCACGGGCAACGTCAACATCCGCCTCACCGAGGCCAACCGCTCCGGCGTGAAGGTGATCGAGACCGAGAAACTCGCCTTCTCCTACCCCGACGGGAAACCGCTCGTACGCGAGCTCACCACCACGATCCTGCGCGGCGACAAGATCGGCCTGATCGGCCCCAACGGCGCCGGCAAGACCACCCTCATCAAGCTCCTGCTCGGGCAACTCGCCCCCACCGCCGGCACCGTCAAACACGGCACCAATCTCGAAATCGTCTATTTCGACCAGCTCCGCTCGCAGATCGACGACGCCCGCAGCGTGGCCGACAACATCGCCAACGGCGCCGAGACGGTGACCATCGACGGCAAGTCGAAGCACGTCATCTCGTACCTCCAGGACTTCCTCTTCTCGCCGGACCGCGCCCGCACCCCCGCCCGCGTGCTCTCCGGCGGCGAGCGCAACCGCCTGCTCCTGGCCCGGCTTTTCACCAAGCCCGCCAACGTCCTCGTGCTCGACGAACCGACCAACGACCTCGACGTCGAGACGCTCGACCTGCTCGAAGACCTGCTCGTCGAGTACCAGGGCACGCTCCTGCTCGTGAGCCACGACCGCGAGTTTCTCGACAACGTCGTCACCAGCACACTCGTCTTCGAAGGCGACGGACAACTTTCCGAATATGTCGGCGGCTACACCGACTGGGTGGCCCAGGGCGGACGCGTGAAACCCACCGAGCCCGTCGCCGCCGCCAAACCGGCGCCGGCCCCCGCCGCGCCCAAGCCCAAGCAAACCAAGTCGCGCAAGATCACGCAAAAGGAGCTGCGCGAGCTGGAGGCGCTGCCCAAACGCATCGAGGAGCTGGAGACCGCGCAGGCGGAGATCACGACCAAGCTCGCCGACCCGGCGTTTTACCAAAACGCGCCGGCGGAGGTGCCCGTGGCCAAGCAGCGCCTCGAAGCGATCGAGCAGGAAGTCGCCACGGCGTTCGCGCGCTGGGAAGAGCTCGAAGCACTGCGCATCGCCAGCGCCTGAGCGGCGGCGGCGCGAAAAATCGCCCGTGCGCCAGCGCCGCGTGGGCGCTTCGTGGATTGACGCGTGAACGCCTCGATTGCATACACCTAGCCCACTCAGCACGCCCGGCCCTCGCGCCGGGCGGCGCAGTTTTCCCCACTCACACTCCGCGCTTCCACCATGTCGCTGTTCTTCATCTCCGCCGCGCTCCTGATCGCCGGCTACTTCACGTATGGCGTGTTCGTCGACCGCCTCTTCAAGCCCGACGCCAACCGGCTGACGCCCGCCTACGCGCACACCGACGGCGTGGACTTCGTGCCGATGAAGTGGCCCAACATCTTCCTGATCCAGTTGCTCAACATCGCCGGCCTCGGGCCGATCTTCGGCGCACTGGCCGGAGCGCTGTGGGGCCCGGCGGCATTTATCTGGATCGTCTTCGGCTGCCTCTTCGGCGGCGCCGCGCACGACTATCTCAGCGGCATGATTTCGCTGCGCAACAAGGGCGCGAGCAGCGCGGAGATCACAGGCTTCTACCTCGGGCCAACCATGAAGACCCTCACGCGGCTCTTCACCCTCATGTTGATGGTGCTCGTCGGCGCGGTCTTCGTGACCGGCCCGGCCAAGCTGCTGGCCGACCTCACGCCCGCCTATCTGGATTTCAACTTCTGGATGATCGCCATCTTCATCTACTACGTCCTGGCGACGCTGCTGCCCATCGATCAGTTGATCGGCCGCATCTACCCGGTCTTCGGCTTGGTGCTGGTGATCATGGCCGTGGGCATCGTCTGGGGGCTGGTGGCGGGCGGCTACACGCTGCCGGCGCTGACGCTGGAAAACATCCACCCGAAGGGCCTGCCCGTCTGGCCACTCATGTTCATCTCCATCGCCTGCGGCGCGATCAGCGGCTTCCACGCCACGCAGTCGCCGATGATGGCCCGCTGCATTAAAAACGAGCGCCAGGGGCGCCGCATTTTCTACGGTTCGATGGTCGCCGAAGGCCTCATCGCCCTGATCTGGGCGGCGGCGGGCATGGCGTTTTACCACGGCACGCCCGGACTGGCCGACGCCATGAAGGCCAGCGGCCCCGGCGGTGTCGTCCACACCATCTCCATCAGCCTGCTCGGCAAAGTGGGCGGCGCGCTCGCCATCCTCGGCGTGATCGCCTGCCCCATCACCACCGGCGACACGGCATTCCGCGGCGCCCGCCTGATGGTCGCTGACATCTTCAAGGCCGACCAGAAACCGCTTCTCAAGCGCCTCTACCTGGCCGGGCCGCTCTTCATCGTCGGCGGCATCCTCACGCAGATGAACTTCGACATCATCTGGCGCTACTTCGCCTGGGCCAACCAGACGCTTGCCGTCATCACCCTCTGGGCCTGCGCGGTGTACCTCGTCCGTTGCAAAAAACTTCACTGGGTGGCGAGCCTCCCGGCGACGTTCATGACGGCCGTCTCGATCACCTACCTGCTGCAGGCTCCGGAAGGGTTTCGCATCCCGGTCTCGATCGCGTACCCGCTCGGAGCGGCCATGTCGGTTGCCGTGCTCGGCGTGTTCCTCGCAATCATCTTCCCCAAGAACCACGGACTGCCGGTGGACATCACCGACACGCGAAAAGCCTGAGCGCCACCGGGCGCTCAGAAGTTCGGCTCGGCGATCAGGTAGTTTCCGTTCTTCAAGTCGTAGATCAGACTGTCCTCGGAAAACACCTGCCAGCCGACCGCCTGGAGCTCGCGCCGCAACTGCCCCCAGTGCGCGCGGGTGACATCCACCGTCACCCGCCGGTAATCGTCGCCACGCCAGTCCTCGCACAGCGGGCCGACATAAACCGTGGCGCCGTGCCGCGAGCCGATCGCGTCGAGCTGATCGGCGAGTTCCTGAGCCTGGGCCGTGGGATATTGCGTAATCATTGTGTAAGGGGCCCGGAGCAGCCGGCCCGAAGTCGCCACCATCGCGGGGCGCCGTACAGGCCCATGCAGGCGGACAGACGGGGAATGGAAAGCCCCCCGCGCGATTTCGCCAAGCTATAAGGCGTCGCAAACGTCTGGCACCGGCGCAGCCACCCTGAAAATGCCTGTGGGGCACGGTGCAAAAAACCGTGAATCTTCGCCGCGAAAAAAGCGCGCTCCGACTGGGACAAACGCCACCCGCCGTGCACCGCACGAAACGCCCTTTCATTGCCGGGCCGGACGCGTAATGAATCGGGACGCCATGCCCACCCAGCCGTCCCTGCCTCGCCCCACTCCGCCGCCCGCCGCCTCGTACGCCAACACCCCGTACACGCCGGCAGGCGCCGCGCCCGGCAGCGCACGCCCGGCGCCATGCTACTCCACGACCATGGAGTCGATCTTCCACCAGATGCGCGCGGCCAGCCGGCAGGACCAAAACCCGGACTACAGCCAGCGCCGCCGCCGGCTCGACGCCCTGCACCGCCTGCTGATGGAAAACCGCAAGGCGCTCACGGATGCCGTCGCGCAGGATTTCGGCCAGCGCAGCGCAGAGGAGACGCAGCTGCTCGAACTGTTCACCTGCCAGCAAAGCGTGCGCCACGCGCGCCGGCACCTGCACAAATGGATGAGGCCGGAGCGCCGCGGCATATCGATCTGGTTTCGCCCCGCGCGCGCCGAGGTGCGCCCGCAACCGCTGGGCTGCGTGGGCATCGTCGCCCCGTGGAATTATCCGATCCTGCTCACCGTCGCGCCACTCGTCGCCGCGCTGGCCGCCGGCAACCGCGCGATGGTGAAAATGTCGGAGTTGGCGCCGGCGACCGCGCAGCTTTTTGCCGAGCTCGTCGGGCGCTATTTTGGTGCCGACGAGGTGAGCATCGTCGAGGGCGGCGCGGAAACGGCGCAGGCCTTCGTGCGGCTGCCCTTCGATCACCTGCTCTACACCGGCTCCACACGCGTCGCCCGCCTCGTACTCCGCGAGACCGCCGAGCTGCTCACGCCTGTCACACTGGAGCTCGGAGGAAAATCGCCCGTGATCGTGACGCCGGGCTTCCCGATGGCCAAGGCCGCCGAACGCGTGATGATCGGCAAATGTTTCAACGCGGGGCAAACCTGCGTGGCGCCCGACTACGTCCTCGTGCCCGAGGGCACCGAGGCGAGTTTTGCCGCCGCCTGCCACGCCGCCGTCGAGGCCAGCTACCCACGCATCAACATCAACCTCGACTACACCGCGATCATCGACGACGCGCACTTCCAGCGCCTGATCGACTGCGTGGCCGACGCCAAAAAGAAGGGCGCAACCGTCGTGACGCTGGCCGACAAGGCGGTGACCGATCCCAGCCGCCGCATCTTCCCGCCGGTCGCCCTACTCGGGTGCAACGCCAGCATGCGCGTGATGCAGGAGGAGATTTTCGGGCCCATCCTTCCGATCCTGCCGTACCGCGAGCTCGGCGACGCGCTCGCACAGATCAACAGCCGGGAGCGTCCGCTGGCGCTGTACCTCTTCGACACGGATCGCCAGCGCATCGACCACGTGCTCGACCAGACGGTGAGCGGCGGCGTGACGATCAACGACACGCTCTTTCACGCCGCGCAGGACAACCTGCCGTTTGGCGGCGTGGGCGCCAGCGGCACGGGCCAATACCACGGGCGCGAAGGCTTCCTCACGTTCAGCAAACTCAAGCCCGTCTTCCGGCAATCGCGATTCAACGGCGCCGGGCTGCTCCAGCCGCCGTACGGGATTCGGTTTAAGCAGATGCTGCGTTTCCTGATGCGGTGAGGCAGCCTCGTGCCGGCATCCGGCAAACGCTGTGACGCGGGCAAAAAAAGGGCGCCCGATAGAGGGCGCCCTTGGAAAACGATGCGAAGGAGGCCGCGGCTTATTTACGCAGCGTGGAGCAGAAGCGGGCCAGGCGTTCGACACCCTTCTTGATGATCTCGTCGCTGGTCGCGTAGCTGAGGCGCATATAGCCCTCGGCACCGAAAGCGGAGCCGGGCACCACCGCGACCTTTTCCTGTTCGAGCAGCTTGGAGCAGAACTCCGTGTCGCTCATGCCAAACTTCGAGATGTTGGGGAACAGGTAGAACGCGCCCTGGGCGAGCAGACAGGAGATGCCAGGGATCTTGTTGAGCTCGGCGTGGAGGAATTTGCGACGGCGGTCGAAGGCCACGAGCATCGCCTGGAGCGAGGCCTTGGTCTTCTCCTTTTCCTTCAGCGCGGCGAGGGCGCCGTACTGGGCGAAGGTGGTCGCGTTGGACGACATCTGGCTCTGGAGCTCGGCGGCAGCCTTGGCGATGGGAGCCGGAGCGACCAGCGTGCCCAGGCGCCAGCCGGTCATCGCGTAGGGCTTGGAGAAGCCGGAGACGATGATCGTGCGCGCCTCGACGTCCTTGCCGAAGGTGGCCGGGGCGACGTGTTGCACACCATCATAGACGAGATGTTCGTAGATCTCGTCGGACATGATGTAGAGGTTGTGCTTCATCGCGACGGCCACGATGGCCTCCATCTCGGCGCGGGTGTACACGGCGCCGGTCGGGTTGGAGGGCGAGGTCAGGATGAGAAGCTTGGTCTTGGGCGTGATGGCCGCCTCGAGTTGCGCGGGAGTCAGGCGGAAGCCCGTGGAGTCGTCGGCGAGGACGAACTTCGGGGTCGCGCCGGCGAGTTTCACCATCTCAGGGTAGCTCACCCAGTACGGAGCCGGGATGATGACCTCGTCGCCCGGAGAGCAGACGGAGAGCACCCCGAGGTAGCAGGAGAACTTGCCACCGGGGCTGACGACGACCTGCGACGGAGCGACCTTCAGACCGTAGTCGGCAGCGTACTTGTCGGCGATGGCCTGACGGAGCGGCTCGATGCCGGGCGTGGGCGCATATTTCGTTTTGCCCGCCTTCAGCGCGGCGATGCACGCCTCTTTGATGTGGTCGGGCGTGTCGAAGTCAGGTTCACCAGCAGCGAAACCGCAGACGTCTTCGCCAGCGGCAAGAAGGGCTTTGGCCTTCGCGTCGATCGCGAGCGTCGGCGATGGCGAAACATTGCGGGCCCAGGTGGATAACGGCGCAGGGAGGTTGTTCATAGGCAAAACGAGTCGAGGGAATGGACCAAGCGTCCAAAAAGCAAGCCGCCGCTCAGGCGAGCGGCGGCTTTTTGCAAAAATAAACTGGCCGTCGGCGACGGCTTATTTGCGGCGGGCTTTTTTGGCCGCGGGCTTGGCCTTGGCCTGCGGCTTCTTCGACTTGGCACCGGCCTTTTTCTCGGTGGCGACGGAAAGATCGTCGACGGCGACGCGCAGCAGTTCGCCGATGCTGGCCTTCTTGGCGCGCGACTGGCGCTTGAGCATCTGGCGCAGTTCGGAGTCGAGCCGGACGGAGATCTGGCGGTGCGTCTCGTGGTTGGGCTGATAGCGGTCGAAGTTGAAACGGGAAATCGCCAGACGGACGACCTCGCTGGTGGAAGCGAGGCCCAGTGCGGCGCGGCAGGTGGCGATTTTCTCGATCAGCGGCAGAGTCAGATCGAAGGTCAGTGGGGCTGCGGACGTAGTGGCCATGGTATCAAGCTCGCAAGGGTATTGGGTAGGTGCGTGTGCGTGAAACGCGCCCACAGCAGGCACCTCCGGCAACAAGAGCGCAACGAAATTTTCGCGTCGACACCGGCCCCGAGGGGCGACCGGCCTCGTTCAACAGGCCGAAAGCCCCGGCAACACCGCCCCAGCCCACTCCAACGCCACCCGGTAGCCGTCCTCCGGTCGGGCCACCTCGCGCCAGGCTTTGCGGCGTACGTCGTCGGCCGCCTGACGTGCCCCGCCGATGAGAACCGTGGGCACGCCGCAGGCATGGCCCGCCAGGACGTCCACATCTGCGTCGCCGAGATAAAGCGTCTGGTCCGGCTCGGCGCCGAGCCGCTCCAGGACGAGGCGGAGACCGGCAGGATCGGGCTTGTGCGAGGGGAGATCGTCGCCGCAGACGACGGCCGCAAAGAGCGGTTCGAGTCGGTGGAGTCGCAGAATCGACTGGGCCGACGCGCGATCGCGACCGGTCCAGATGGCCAGTTGCGCCCCGTGGGCGTGGAGGGTTTCGAGCACGGGGCGCACGCCCGCAAAGAGATTGGGGCGGTGCCCGTGGCGGGCGTTGTAGTCGCAGAGCCGCTCCATCGCGCCGGCCACTTCGCGGCGGTCGCGGACGAGTTGAGGAAACAGGCGCCAGGGTGGCCCGCCAAACTGGGCAAACATCTCCATCGTGATCGGGCGGTCCATGTACGGGGCGAGCGCGTGGGTAAACGCCGCGAGCACGTGCGGCAGACTATCCACCAGCGTTCCGTCCAGATCGAAAACGACCGCCTGCCTACCCGAACTACTCATGGAGCCAGCCGCACGATCCGGGCCTCAGCCGGCGGGCGGACCTCGTCGGCCAACACCGCGGGCTCAAAAAGCGCCCGCGAAAACTCCTGCCCGAGGGCGGCGGCGGTCACCGAAAAACGCGTCTTGTTGCGCGTGGTGGCATCGCGCACGTCGATCGTCTTCACCAGCCACTGGTCCTGGGCTTTTTTCAGTTCGAGCAGCGAGACGCTCTTGAGGGAGCGGTCGCCTTCGCCGAGCTGCTCGACCTCGACGAGGGCGTGAAACTGGGAGTCGAGGGAGACACGCACGCCGGTGAGCGCGGGATAAGCGATGCCCATCTCGGCAGGCGGGTAGAAAAGAAACCGGTCCGAGGGGCGACCGCGCATCTTGAAGGTGCCCTCATAGGCGAACTCGCCCCAGTATAGAAAGGGCATCTGAAGATCGAAGGGCGTGACATCGGTCTGCACCAGGGGCTCGAACAGCTCGGCCAGGCCGAGCTTTCGCGGGGCGGCGTCGCCGGTCTGCCAGCTCCACAACGCCGGGTGCTCGCCGCTCTGCACGAGCAGCCGCCGCTCGCCACCGGCCGGATCGTGGAGCACCACGCGCGTCAGCGTGCCCTGCGGCCCGCGCGTGCTCCAGAGTTGCCCCTGATAAACGCGCTCGTCGCCACGGCGGGGCATGACGCGGAGTTGAAACTCAAAATAATAGTCGCCGACCAGCCCCATGCTGCGGAACGCGGCGAGCAGGCGCCGGCCCTCCTCCTGATCGGGCACGCCGACCTGGACGTAGTCAGGCTGCGGACGGTAGCGCTTGTGCTGGGCCCAGCCAGCGAGCGGCGCGACGAACGCAAGCGTCAAAAAAAACGCCCGCCACAAGGTCGCGGCAGGCGTGCGTGGTTTACCCAGCCTCACGGGGGGAAGCCTCAAGGGGCGACAGGCGCCGGGGTCGCGGGGACGTCAGGGGCCGCCGGAGTGGCGGGCGCGGTCGAGACCGGCACGGTGGGCAGCACATCGGCCGACGCGGCGGCCTGCTTGCGGGTGTAGATGTGGCCGAGATAGAGGCCGAAGCTGATGACGAAGAATGCGATGGAGGCCTTGATCGTGAGGCGGCTGAGCACGTTGCCCGTCTCCGCGCCAAAGGTCGCCTCGGTCATGCCGCCGCCAAGGGCCGCGCCCATGCCGCCGTCTTTCGACTTTTGCGCCAGCACCACGAGAATCAAAAGCGCCGACAGCAGAACCAGGACGAACGTGAAAATACCGATCAAAATGCTCATGTGAAGGGGCGAAGACAGCAGGCCCGCCCGCCGGTTGTCAATGCCGAGGGTTAGGTCTCGGCCAAACGCCGACGCTCCACCCAGGCCCCGGCCAGAATCGCCAGCTCGAACAAGACGTAGAGCGGCCCGGCGAACATCGTTTGCGTAAACGGGTCGGGCGTCGGCGTGACCACCGCGGCGATCACAAAAATCGCGACGATCGCGTGCCGGCGGTATTTGCGCAGC
>Ga0209718_1000250_pt1 | contig 76692 bp, 74 predicted proteins | sample AD_JPNAS1_MetaG_FD_184420 | JGI IMG/M metagenome (GOLD analysis project Ga0209718, IMG submission 184420) | Active sludge microbial communities of municipal wastewater-treating anaerobic digesters from Japan - AD_JPNAS1_MetaG (SPAdes) (version 2) | ecosystem: Engineered > Bioreactor > Anaerobic...
GCCGGATGCTGCGGTCGCCCGGTGCGCCATGATAAGGTGCGTTAATTATATAGGTGAAAATCCTATTCAGTAGGTACGAAGCGGGTACGAACTGAAACCGAGTCCTTGGGCGTTGTACGGCGACGTGCAAAGTTAAGCGTAGGACAGGAGGATGCAGGCTGTAACGAAAGTGAACTGATTGAGCTCCGAAAAGGCACGCGGCTGCTGACACTGTCGGGCGTAAGTGGAAAGCACAAGTCTGTAGAATCGAAAGCGTGAGAAACTACGGGAGCCGCCGGAGTCTAAGAGGATAGCATGTATTCAAATGAATTAACGGCGCAACATGGGAGGTCTCATTTTCTCCGCTAAAAAAAAAGCGGTAGGCAAAACCGAGAGGAATCACAGGTATGCCGAAGGGAAATGAGAAGTCGGAGCCGGTCATAGTACCGAAGAAACGGAGTAATGTCCGCGGAGGGAAGGACTGGCAGATAATGAATTTCTGGAGGAGGGAAAGACAATCATGCACAGACATGAAGAAAGTGTCTTAACGAAACTTCAAAGGATAGGAGAAATGTCACGAGCTGATGAAAGCATAAGATTCAGGACGCTGGCGCATCTTCTAACGGTTGAACATCTTGAGAACAGCTTTAGGAAACTGAATCAAAGAGGCGCACCCGGAGTAGACGGGGTCACAATGAAGCAGTTTAAAGAAAATCTTTACGGGAATATTTTTCAACTCAATCAGGAATTGAGAGAAGGAAGATATAGAGCGGTGAGCGTAAAGAGGGTTTATATTCCGAAAGCGAACGGGAAGAAGAGACCGCTTGGAATTCCAACAGTAAAAGACAGAATAGTGCAAAGGGCAGTATGTGAGATACTCACCGAAATCTACGAACCTTATTTCGTGGATAATTCATACGGATTCAGACCAGGGCGGTCATGTCATGACGCGCTGAGAAAGCTGAAAACTGAAATGAATAAGAAGAGTACAAACTATGTGGTGGAAGCGGACATAATGAGCTACTTCGACAAAGTAAACCATGAATGGCTTAAGAAATTTCTGGAGCACAGGATATCTGATAAAGGGATATTGAGGCTTATAGGGAAATGGCTGAAATGCGGATTCATGGAAAACGGAGTTGTGGTAAGGAGTGAAGAAGGAACGCCGCAAGGCGGACCGATAAGTCCGATGCTTGCGAACATATATCTGCACTATGTACTTGATTTGTGGTTTGAAAGGAAATTCAAGAAAGGATGCGCAGGCAAAGCGGAGCTTATCCGGTATGCTGATGACTTTGTGGTATGCTTTGAAAAGAAAGCTGAAGCCGAAAGATTCATGAAAGAACTAGAAGAACGCTTTGCGGCGTTTAACTTGAAACTCGCCGTAGACAAAACGAAGCTGATAGAACTTGAACGATGGAACGGTGGCAATAGCGGCACACGAGGAAAAGGAAACGGAAAAGATAAAACGTTAGTGTTTCTGGGCTTCACTCATTATATGAAGAAGTGGAAACACATAACTTTTCTGGTCAGAAAGATAAGCGTCAAGAGCCGTAACAAATTTTTAAAAGGAGTGAAAGACTGGCTGAGAGAAAACCGAGAGCGTAAGATGTGGCATCAGATGATGATGTTGAGTAAGAAGCTGAAAGGATTCTATAACTACTTTGGAATAATAGATTCCGAGAAAACAATGTGGAAAATTCGATATCATGTCAAATGGATATGGTATAAGAGTTTGAAACGAAGAAGCCAGAGAAGTAACCTGATATGGAGAGAATTTGTTGTAAAGCCGTGGGTAGCTGCATTACCTGATTATGTGAATGTAAAATGACATTTAACCGGAAGCATTATCGGGAGCCGTATGCCTTAATAGGGCACGTACGGTTCTGAGAGGGGGGCAGTCAGTAATGACTGTCTCTACCTCAACAATTAAATAATGCTATCATTATATTCTTGCATTTTCTCCACGAACTTCCTGTTCGCTACGAATGCAGCATAATGTTTATGTTTCACCTCAAACTACGGGGTAACGCTTGCGTTCTCCCGCTGAAGACTCCGTCTTCCTCGCGGATAGTCGGAACGATCCCGACAAACGAGACGTTTCAATATGCGACACGATGTCGCAACGAAAGCGTCTCGTCAGTTTCCGCCTCAATGCGGAAACTCGCGTAATGAAATTATAAAATGAATGATTCCCGAAATCACGAAAGTGCGCTAAGCACTTAAGACGATGGTGAATGAGAGAAAAAGAATTTAAACATCTGCCGTAGGCAGATACCAAATAAGCTGAGCTTTCGCAATCCGCTGAAAGCGGTGCGAAAATCGAAGCGTAAAAAAGCGGGAGGGGGTTGCAAAGGGGCGAGGGTCGGCGACTGAGACCTTCGCCCCTTTGATCTTCTGCATGAGACCATGCGAAACTGGATTTCAAAGGTGAAGCCTTTGATGATATCACGGCACCGTGAACCAAAATATCTTGATTTCTCAACCTGACTTTATCTAATAGTCCGAGGTGTTCATATGCTTGGTATGTTGTTAATGATGCTATTTCTTATGATTTCGTTTGTAATAGCCGTCATTCTTTTCTTTGTGATTGTTGCGTTTTTAATTATATTTACAGGTTCATTTGCCGGTGTCGTTTCAGGCGCTTTGTCGAATAACGGGTTAAAGGGAGTAAAAGTCTTTCTTTTCGTATCGTGCACCATGACAGGTTTTATTTTCGGAGGATTGTCATATTTGATTGTATCTTCAATCGTGATAGGCAACACTCCTGAAAGCCTGCTGCAGCTGTTTTATTATATGCTTCCCGGTTCAATAGCCGGAGGCGCAACCGGCTGCGTTGCAGCTTTTCTTTTGAATCTGGGTCTGTTAAAGTTCATAGCTTTTGCTTCGCGCACTTCCGGTAAAATAAAAACTGCGTGGAAAAATAAAAAAATAAAGTTCCGCGTTTGACTTAAATCAATTACAATGATATAATTTTCCTTTACGCTCATGTCATTGAATGTTCCGCAGCTGTGGAGCGTTTTTAAAAAACAGGAGGATTATATGAGTATGTTTTGTTTTCAATGTCAGGAGACAGCGCGCAATTCGGGCTGTACTGTAAGGGGAGTCTGCGGAAAAATGGATGACACCGCCAGACTTCAGGATCTTTTAATATATCTTTCGCGCAGAATAGCATTCGCCGCTGAAAAATGTTCAGAAAAAGAAAAATTATCAGCAGGAAGGTTTATCACTAAGGCTCTTTTCGCGACTATTACAAACGCAAATTTTGATAATTCAAGAATCAGTGAACTCATCAAAGAAGGAATTTCACTCAAGACAAATCTTTCGGCAACATGCCCGGACAGCTTTGCTGATGTGATTGACTGGAATATGCCTGAAAGTGAATACGCAACAAGGGCTGAATCAATCGGTGTTCTTGCGGATTCAAACGAGGACGTCCGTTCTCTCAAGCAGTTGTTGATTCTCGGAATCAAGGGAATTTCAGCATATTCTCATCACGCCGAAGTACTCGGATACGAAAAAGATGAAATATATTCATTTGTTATTGAAGCTCTTGCTTCTACATTGAAGGAACTTCCGGCTGACAAGATGACTGAATACGTTCTTCGCGCCGGTGAATGCGCTGTTACTACAATGGCTCTTCTTCATGAAGCCAATAGCAAAACTTACGGCAACAAGGAACTCACTGAAGTCGATCTCGGCGTAAGAGCGAATCCCGGCATACTCGTTTCGGGTCATGATCTTCTTGATCTTGAAGAGCTTCTCAAGCAGACTGAAGGAAGCGGTGTGGATATTTATACTCACAGCGAAATGCTGCCTGCGCACTATTATCCTGCGTTTAAGAAATATTCTCATTTTGCAGGAAACTACGGTTCTTCATGGTGGCATCAGGATAAGGATTTCGATTCTTTTAACGGCGCGATACTGATGACTACTAATTGCATCATACCTGTCAAAGATGCGTACAAAGATAGAATTTTTACTACCGGAATGGCGGGTTATCCGGGAGTTAAGCATGTTACCGACAGAACTTCCGGCGGACAGAAAGACTTTTCTGAAGTAATCAACTGCGCGAAAAAATGCCCAGCTCCGGTTGAGCTTGAGAAAGGAAAGATAACAGGCGGTTTCGGTATAGAACAGCTGCTTGCCGTTTCCGATAAAGTTATAGAGAATGTAAAAAACGGTTCGATCAAACGCTTTGTCGTAATGGCAGGATGTGACGGACGTCATAAGGAAAGAGAATATTTTACCCAGACGGCTGAAGCTCTTCCGAAAGATGCGATTATTCTTACGGCTGGATGCGCTAAGTACAGATACATTAAGACAGTTAAGGATGACATAAACGGAATTCCGCGTGTTATCGATGCCGGTCAGTGTAATGACTCTTATTCGCTTGCTGTAATAGCGCTTAAATTGAAAGAAGCTTTCGGTCTTGATGATGTGAATAAACTTCCGCTTTCTTTTGATATCGCATGGTATGAACAAAAAGCTGTTGCGGTTCTTCTTGCTCTGCTTCACCTTGGTTTCAAGGGAATGCGTCTCGGACCGACTTTGCCGGCTTTTGTTTCCCCGGGTGTTCTTAAAGTGCTTGTCGAAAATTTCGGCATAAAGGGAACAACTGATGCCGAAAGCGATGTGAAGGCAATGATGAGAGGCGAATAATTATTGAGGAATGTATGATTGAAGGTTTTAAGGCTATTGACGTTAAGTCAGAAAAAACAATCAAAGCATATTATAAAAGCGGCAGTAAAATGCCGCTTGTTTTTATGCACGGCATTACGGATAACGCTTTCTGTTTTTCAAGAGTCGTTAAAAAATATTTAGACCACGAAATTATTCTTTATGACGCGCGCGGGCATGGTTTGTCCGACCGGGCGCCGGATTATTCTATAGAATCACATGTGAATGATGCGCTTGCCGTTCTTGAGGAGTTTAAACCGGAGAAGCCTCTTATGATAGGTCATTCGATGGGTGCTGTTAATCTCGCAAACCTGGCAGCTTCATCGAATTATTCTTTGGCCGGCATATTTCTTGAAGATCCGCCGTGGCTTGATTTATTTCCCGAGAAAGAAGGTCTTGAATATATCACATCGTGGAAGGAAACATCTTCAAGGCGGACGAAGATGAACATAGAAGATGTTGCCGCAGAAGGTCGGATTGAACATCCGGGTTGGATTGATGCAGAATATGCGGAATGGGCTGAAGCTAAAGTTCAGGTTGATCCTGAAGTGCTTTCATGGCTTTATGATGAAAAAGTCTATACTGGATGGAAAAATATTTTAGGCGGAATAAACGCGCCTATTTTGCTTTTGACTGGCGACAATTCGCGCGGTGCATATATAAATTCCGATGTAAGCAATGAAATCGCTGAATTGAATTCAAGAGCGCAAATTATCAACATCAGTGCGGGGCACAGCATCAGACGGGATGCTTTTGATGAATATGCAAAATCTCTTGATATGTTTATTCAAAAAATCAGTCAGAAGTGACCTGATTTTTACCAAGTTGTTTGGCTTTGAGTAGAAGTTTGTCCGCTCTCATTATAAGATTGTCAGCTGTTTTGTCGTGCTCTCCGGCTTCTGTTACGCCGGCACTTATTGTGGTTTTTATTGTTTTTCCGGCAAAAATAAATTCTATGTCAGCCACATCTCTTCTTAATCTTTCCATAACCATAACGGAATCTGCCTTGGATGTAGCCGGAAAAAGCATGCAGAATTCTTCTCCGCCGACTCTTCCCGCTGTATCAATTCCGCGAATACCTTTTTTTAAAATATCAGAAACTTTTCGCAGAACTTCGTCTCCGGCTGCGTGGCCGAATTTATCGTTCAGCGATTTGAAATTATCGATATCTATATATGCCGCGCTTAAAACGGTTCTGCTTCTTCTGAATCTTTCCATCTCTTCGTTTGCCTTTTCGAAAAATTTTCTTCTATTTGAAAGACCTGTCAGATGATCGGTTGATGCGAGCATTTCAAGCAGTTTCTGAGCTGCAGTCAGTTCTTCGGTGAGGCGGCTGCTGTTCAATAATATGAAAATGACTGAGCTCATGGAATCATAGACGATAAGGTTGAAAAAGAAAATGATGTTTACAGTGTTGTCTGCAAATACATTTTGAGGCTGTGCAGAATGTGTAATGTGAATTGCCCGCATTATGGTTGCAGCTACGGAGACTAAATTGAGTGCGAGAAATATTGCCGACAATGTCTTGTTGGATCTGAAGTGTTTCAGAATCATTTTCATCTGAAAAATTAAAATAATAACTACAAAGGCGCTGAAGATGATAAGTCTGATAAAGATATCCGGATACAAATATGTAAAGATGAAAATTGCCGCCGTTCCTGCGATGGCCAGTATGTATAGGATTTTCTGTTTGCTTTCACCGGTAAACTTTCCGAGTGCGTCAGTGCGGGCTGCAGAAGAAAAAAGAGTCAGACCGCTTGCGATAAATATTGAAATGAAATCGGGAATTGATCCTCTCAGCGCAAAAAAGGCATAGGCTGATGATATGACTGAAGCGCCTACTGTCCAGAGCGCGAATCCCGAATATGTTTTCTGATTCTTCCAGTATGCGAGCAATATTAAGCTCATCGAAACGTTAATTAGAATCAGACAGAGAAATATTGTTTTAATATCCATTAATTACCATATGGTATTCGGATTATTGCACGATATCCTGAAATGTCAAAAAATATTTTTAAACATGGTTCGGATTTAGAGGCTTATTGATTCATTGCATGTTTATTGTTTTGCGAATTCTACATATTCAAATACGGATCCGTCATTATGTCTTGCAATCAAGTTTAATCCTGTCGGGACTTTTTTGATACCGTTTAGAATTTCGCATCCCTGAGTTTTAAGATATTTTTCATACTCTTCGATGGAATCAACTCTGAATGCGGTTTTGGTTTCCTTAAACGGTATTAGGTTTTCACGGCTTCCGCAGATTATCAGAATATTTCCGACTGAAGCAAGTTTTAATCCGGTTTCAGGATAATCAAATTTTAGCGAACAGTTTTCTCCGTAGAGACCTTCGTAAAATTGAATCGTCTCGTCGAAATTATTCTCAATAAAAATTCTGGACATAGTTTTTAATATTTTCATTTGAATTAATCCTTGTTAGTCATTGCAGATATTTAATCCGAGATCATATGCCTTTTTTAAAAACTCTTTATTTTCAGAAACCATTGGTTTGTAGCCTTTATCAAGACCGCAAGCCGTAAGAATATCAATCGTGTCAAACCCGATGTAGCCGAACATTTCGGCGAATGAATCCATAGATTTGCGGAAAAGAAACGGATGAGGCTGATTTTGTGTGAATATGAAAGAAACTTTTTTCCGCTCGTTAAGAAGAGTGCGGACGTTTAAATCGATAAAGGGAAACATCCGGTCTGCAAATAGTTTCGTCTGCGCAGTTACTCCGCCGAAATAAACAGGTGTAGCTATGATGAGTGCTTCGCTTTCTTTAATTGATAAATAAATTTCATTCATATCATCAGTGACCGCGCAATCGGTTGTGTTGTTTTCTTTTCAGAAATAGCACGCCTGGCATCCCTTGATGCTCATTTCATTTAGATAAAAAGTATTTACTGAAAATCCTCTGTCTTTAGCGCCTCGAAGCGCTTCATTCAAAAGAATTTCAGTGTTGCTTTCTCTTCTGGGGCTTCCGAGTATCGCAGTAACTGAATTCATGTTAACTCCTTAAAGATATATGGTTTCTGCTGTTGAGCATTCTTTTATTCGAACCAAGAAACCTGCGCTTCTTTTCTAGGCGGAATTTTATAATACCTTTCAGCAGGATATCCCAACATGAGAGCTCCGCACATAGTATCCTCTTCGCTGATCTTTAATATATCTGAAATGGGCTTCCATTGGTTTGCAGCTACCATAAGAAAACCAACCCAGCAGCATCCGAGTTCGAGAGACGGCGCCGCTGTATCAATAAATGTCAGCGAGATTGCAGAATCGACCGCCGTTATCGGATATTGTTTTGGTGCATACGCTATGATGAGTGCGGGAGCTCCTCTGAATATGCGGTCATGAGTTTTAGCTTCTTCTTCAATGAGTTTTTGCAAATTATATGCTTTTGCCATAGGATGATCATTTGCAACAAGAGTTTTCATGTAATTGATTGTTTCATCGGCAAGTCGTCTCATTACATCAGGTGAACTTATGGCTATCCATTTTAGGCGCTGTGCATTTCCTGCGGTTGGTGCGTAACGCGCGATGTCAAGAAGCGATTCGATTTTCTCTTTTTCAACCGGCTTGTTTTTGTAATTTCTAATCGAGCGGCGTGATTTCAGAGTATAGCTTATTTCGTCAAACGAAGGATTTTTTTTGTTGTCAATAGCGATATAAGATACTGAATCAAGGCCTTCGATTGAGATTGCGTCGTGAGGGCATACTGAAACGCAGTGTCCGCATTTTATGCAGGTATGAGCATTGTTTTCGTCTGCCTGCGGGTAATGAGTTTTTTCATCGATAATGATTAGTTTCATCGGACATGCTTTTGCACATAAACCGTCTTTAGAACATTTTGATTTATTAATATATATCGGATTCATTTGTTTTCTCCTTTTGTCCCGCAAAGTCTTTTACCGAGTTTGAACGCTTTTTTGCAGTCTTCGGGAAATTGTTTTAGCCGGAATTCTTCCTTTTCTTCAACGCTTGTGTATTCATAAAGAACTTTAGCGTAATCTTCAAATTGATAAGTATTCATACTTAAAAGATATTCAGTGTCTCCCCAGACTAAATCAGTGCGGCCTTTAATCGAAGCTATATTCATTTCAGCTCCGCTTGCTTTTAAAACTTCATTAGAACTCAAATTCATGGTGAATATCAGACCGCATTTTTTTCTGAATCCGTTTACTGCGGAGAATGGTTTTGTGTAGGCGACTTCGGGATAAAGAAGACGTTCGAGAAATGATATGGTTTCTCCGCTTGCGGAACTGAAGTAAATAGGGGAAGCAATGATAACCGAGTCGGCTTCTTTTATTTTATCAAGAACAGGAGAGAGTTCATCTTTATATCCGCATTTGCCGTAGCTCGCTGAATCCAGTGTTTTGCATGCGGAACAGCTGATGCATCCCTTGAAGTTCAAATCATATAGATGTATCAGTTCGGTTTCTGCACCGGCGGATGATGCTCCGTCGAGAGCATGTTTGATTAAAGTTGCTGTATTCTTGTTTTTACGCGGGCTTCCGTTTATTGCTATTAGTTTCATCATTCCTCCATTGTTTTATAGTTCTAAGAATATCGAACAATAATTTTGTCAAGCATAAGTTTAAATGTTTTAAGAATTTCGAACAATGCTTGACTCATATACTGTTTTTGTCTATTTTATCCTAAAGGAGAATAATTTGAAAAAAATTCCTCATCCGAGAAAAGAAGACCTTGAGCTTTGCTCTGTTCTGAGCGCTCTTTCGGATCCGGTGCGTCTATCAATAGTAAAAGAACTGCTCGGACGGGGCGAATGTAACTGCTCTTTTTTCTGCGGATTTTCGCTAGCAAAATCAACAATGTCTCATCATTTTAAAGTACTCCGCGAATCGGGTCTTATTATGACAACAATAAAGGGAACTGAATATATCCATTCGGTAAGAAAAGATGAACTTGATTCAATGTTTCCGGGAGTGCTTGATTCGGTTTTAAAATCGTACGATAAGCGCAGAAAGTAATAATCTGAAGTTTGCCTTAAATTTCGGAGAGTCTTTTTTTTACTGCAAGAAGACCTTTTTTCATATCTTCAATATTCTCCGATCCGGTAAGTGAAATCCGTACACCATGATGATGTTTTCTGCTTTCTATTGAAAACCTGTCGGATGAAAAAAGGCTGATCCCTTCTTTTTTCATAATGTTTTCGAATGCAGTTCCTGATGTTTCTTCGGGAAGTTTCAGGTAAATGAAATATCCTGACGGAGCGGAAGCGATTTTATAACCGCTTAATATTTTCCGCGCGATGATGTTTCTTTTTACAGCCTCGGTACGCTTGACTTCAATTGTCTTTTCCGCTTCACCGTTTTTTATCCATGAAGTTATTATTTCTGCATTCAGAGGCGGAGCCATCCATAATGAGTTTAAAACAGCACTTGCGATGTTTTGCCTTATTGCAGGCGCGGCGCATACAAAAGATATTCTGAGCCCGGCACCGAATGCTTTCGATATTCCTGCAATATAGATTGTCCGTTCGGGAATTCTGCAGAAGACTGAATTTCCTTTTATCTCTGCAGTATGAATGTATGCGTCATCTTCAATGACCGTGAGAGAATGCTGCGAAGCGGTTTGGGCAATTTGATCACGCCGTCTTTCATTCATCGCGCAGAGTGTGGGGTTCTGCATTGAAGGCATTATATAAAGACCTTTGATTTTGTCGCGGCGGCATGTTGAAGCGAGTTCTTCCGGAATCATTCCGTATGAATCGGACCGTACCGGAACGAGTTTAATTCTCAGCATTCCTGCTAGTGTTTTCATTCCGGGATATGTCATTTCATCTGCGGCGATCCGGTCTCCTTCGCGGAAATTTGAAAGCAAGGAGCATGTGAGCGCGTGCTGTGATCCGGCGCATATTATTATATTTTCTTCACTCTGAATTATCCCGTAACGTTTGAGCCATTCTTTCGCGACTGAACGGTGACGCATCATGCCTTCGGGCTGATTATAGCCTGAAAAAAGCCGTGCTGTTTTTCTGCGTGAAATAATTTGCAATATTTCATTCATATCGGGATCAAGATGAACGAGCGGGCTCACAATTCCCATTTCAATCATTCCAGGCGATCTCGGCTCTGGTGATGCGATTGATATTCCCTGGGGAGATGTGGATGAGATATATGTTCCGCTTCCGGTGCTTCCCGAAATGAGTCCGCGCTTTTCGGCTTCTTTATACGCTCTGTAAACGGTACTGGTGTTAACTTTAATTTTTGCCGCGAGATCTCTGACTGAAGGAAGCATGTCGCCGGATGATAATTTTCCGGTGAAAATATCTTTTTCGATTTTATCAGCGATCTGCATAAATACAGGCTTTCCGCCGGATAGTATTATTGAGAAATCCGTCATGCATACACTTTTGCAATTGTATGCATACAGTGTCAAGATCAAATGGACGCGATCCGGAGGTTCAAAATGCTTTCATTTGTCTTGTTCGCGGTTATTATGACTTCTACTCCCGGACCGGGGAATATTTCGATGATGATTCTCGGTCAGAAGTCAGGTTATTTGAAATCGCTTCCTTTTCTTGCGGGAACAGCGGCCGGATTTGCTGCTGTAAATATTGCGGTGCTTTCAGGCGCGGGTATTATATTGAATTCGCATCTTGGCATGGTGATGAGAATTGCCGGAATGATTTATGTGGTCTATCTTGCTTTCAAACTCGTAATTACTGAAGCCGCTTCAGATTCAATTCAATCGAAATCGGCTTTTGCTCACGGACTTCTGCTTCATCCGTTAAGCGTTAAAAGCTGGACTATGTCGGCTTTCGCTGCTGTTAATTTTTATTTTCTTACTTCATCTTTCGGAGGAAAAATATATTTTATTGCGGTGTTTCTTGTATTTCAGGTTCTGTTTCATTCATTGTGGTGTGTTTCCGGTAAAAAAATTTCACGTTTGTTTTATACTAGAAAGAAATCGTTTATGTTCAGAATTTCTGCCGCTCTGGTGATGGCAGGAAGCATACTGTATCCCGTTATTAAGGATATTTATAATGAAATATAATGTTAAAAATGTTTATGACATTCTTGCTGATGCGGCAAAAGATATTTTCTCAGGTGTAAAGCTTGTGCGGTTATCAGGTGATGGATCAGCATGTTTGTTCATTGTAGAATTGGAGAATGAGGCTGTTCTCAAGGCGCATTATCATCTAAAAGGTGATGAAACATATTATGTGCTCGAAGGAAACTGCAGCATGATGCTTTGCGGAATTGATGATGTACAGTGGAATGCAGATAGAAACATTAGTCTTGCACGAGGAGATTTTATAACAGTGAAAGAAAAAACCGTTCATTCACTGCGCAGCGGAAAATCATTGAGCCGGATTATGATAACATGTCCGGAAGATCATGCCGGATTTGACAGATATTTTACGGAGGATTATGATGAAAAGATGTAAATTTATAAAGATGGATGTTTTCGCCGGAGATAAATCATACGGAAATCCTGCTGCGGTTTTTTATCCCGATGAAATAATAACTTCTGAAGAAATGCAGAAAATAGGATACGAGCTAAAAGGTTTCGTTTCTGAAGCAGTTTTTATTTTTAATGATGATTCAGGAAAATCCGATTATCATCTTCGTTATTTTTCATGTGAACGTGAAGTTCCATTCTGCGGACACGGAACCGTAGGAGCACTTTATGATATGCTGAAATCAACTGAAGATACAAGGCCGATTATCACGATAAGAACAATGAAAGGAATCCTTGAAATAGAAAATAGAATTAGTTCTGAAGATTCCGTGTACGTTACCGCGCCGGAACCATTATTCCATGATTATAGGTTTGATGCGGATGAAGTTTCAGCTGCACTGAATATTGATTCTTCAGCGATTTCCGGAAAATTTCAATTAAAGGCTGTAAATGTCGGTCAGAATATTCTTCTTGTTCCGTTGAAAACTCTTGATGATGTTGTAAAATGTTCGCCCGATTATGATTCAATCAGAAAGTATTGCTTATCGCATAATGTCGAAATTGTAAATATTTATACCGAGGATGTAAATTTTTCTCAAAACTTTATACGTTCACGCGTCTTTGCTCCCGGATTCGGTTATCTCGAAGATCCTGCCACCGGCTCAGCGAATTCGGCTCTGGCTTATTTTCTTAAAAAAGAAAACATATGGAATGGGAATCCGTTTTCAATAGAACAGGGCGTTCTGAAAGCCGATCCGAGTCTGGTTCGTATAATTTTTAAGAATAACAGGGTATTATTCGGCGGAAAAGCAAAAACGAGGATTGACGGATATTATTTTTTAGTGTAGAATAATAAAGGGCGCTGGGTTCTTTCACGCGCCTTTTAAAAAAGTTTGACAGTATATTGCGGTGATATGAAATTCTGTTTTGCGGATTTGTCCGCAAGGCGGCGTTGCCATAATATAACAGGCGGTTAACACTATGACTGAAAACGGAATACCTGTGGATCATGAGATCGTAGAAAACGATTTGGTTTCGATAGACTCGGTTCTTCCTAAACAGCTTTATATTATTCCAATAAGATACAGACCGATTTTTCCGGGAATAATCACTCCATTGATAATTTCGAAAGGAAAATTTGCGGAAGCTGTTGATAAAGCTCTGCTTGCTACACGCACGGTCGGACTCGTAATGCTTAAGGATGACAATGTAGATGACATTAAGCCCGGAAGCATCTATGAAATGGGAAGCGTTGCGCGCATATTGAAGAAAATCAATCTTCCTGACGGAGGAGTAAACGTTCTTATAAACAGTATCAAGCGGTTTAAAATTACAGGAATCATCAATACGAAGCCGTATCTGGTTGCGGAAGTCGAATACCTAGAAGACGAAATGCCGAGAGCGAAATCTAATGAGGTTAAGGCTCTGACTCGTTCGGTTCTTTCGCAGTTGAAAATGCTTTCTGAGAATAATCCTCTCTTTACGGAAGAAATGAAGCTCACGATGGTCAATGTCGATGAGCCTGGAAAGATTGCGGATTTTGTTACGTCAATTCTCAATCTTGAGCGCAATGAATATCAGCAGGTGCTTGAGACTATAAATGTTCTCAAGAGACTTGAGCTGGTGCTCGTTATGCTCCAGAAAGAGCTTGAAGTTGTTTCACTTCAGAAAAAGATTCAACAGCAGATAAATGAAAAAATAGATAAACAGCAGAGAGAATATTTCCTCCGTGAACAGCTCAAGGTTATCAAGCAGGAGCTTGGTATGGAAGAGGATGAGCGCACTAAGGAAATCAACGAACTGAAGGCCAAAGTTGCGGCTCTTACCTTAAATGAAGAAGTTCTGGATAAGCTGAAAGAGGAAATTGAAAAGCTTTCTTCGATGGATGCAAACAGTGCCGAGTACAATATTACACGGACTTATGTTGATACGCTTCTTGCTCTTCCATGGAATACAAAAACCGAAGATATGAATGATCTTGTACGTTCGGAAAAAATTCTTAACCGCGATCATTATGGTCTTGAAGACGTGAAAGAAAGAATTCTCGAGTTTCTTGCGGTAAGAAAACTTAAGCCTGATGCGCGCGGAACAATTCTGTGTCTTGTGGGCCCTCCGGGTGTCGGAAAAACTTCTCTCGGAAAATCTATAGCCGCATCTCTTAATAGAAAATTTTTCAGAATGTCTCTGGGCGGTATGCGCGATGAAGCTGAAATAAAGGGACACCGCCGCACCTATATCGGCGCGATGCCGGGCAAAATCATGCAGGGAATTAAAATATGCAAATCGCGCAATCCTGTTTTCATGCTCGATGAAATCGATAAGCTCGGTTCAAGCTATCAGGGAGATCCCGCATCGGCTCTTCTCGAGGTTCTTGATCCTGAGCAGAATAATGCGTTCCGTGATCATTATCTTGATGTTCCTTTTGATCTGTCTGATTTGTTTTTTATTACTACGGCGAACACTCTTGATACTATTCCGCGTGTTCTTCAGGATAGAATGGAGATAATACGTCTTTCAGGATATATCTCTGAGGAAAAAGAAGAAATAGCGAAGCGCTATCTTATCCCGAAACAGATTAAACTCCACGGACTCGAGAAAACCGATCTCAAAATTTCAAACGCGGGGCTCAAACTTATAATTCAGAAATGGGCACGTGAAGCAGGGGTTAGAAATTTTGAACGTAGAATTGAGACAATATGCAGAAAGCTTGCTTCAATTAAGGCTAAGGGCGGAGAAATTAAAAAAGGAGAGCTTTCTGAAGAAGATGTCAGGAAGTATCTTGGACCTGAAATATTTCATGATGATGATACTCTCAAGATTGACAAACCGGGGCTTGTTAACGGGCTTGCGTGGACATCATTGGGCGGAGCTACACTAATCATAGAATCCATTCTTGTTCCGGGCGGAAAGGGAAATGTTCTGGTGGCGACCGGTCAGATCGGTGAGGTTATGAGCGAGTCATCGAATATTGCTTTCAGTCATGTAAGAAGTCTTCTGTCAAAAGATGAAGAAGCGCTTAAGCTGCTTACTCAGAATTCCATACATCTCCATATACCTGCAGGAGCGACTCCTAAGGACGGACCGAGTGCTGGTATTACAATGGCAACTTCCATCTATTCGCTGCTTACATCAAGAAAGGTGAGGGGAGATGTTGCGATGACCGGTGAACTTACTCTGACCGGTAAAGTATTTCCTATAGGCGGATTGAAGGAAAAGCTTATTGCGGCGAAACGTGCCGGAATAAAGCATATAATTTTTCCAAAACTGAACGAGCGTGATTTGGAAGAAGTTCCTAAACACATAAAGAAAGGCCTGACTTTTCATCCTGTAAACGAAATTGGAGAGGTTCTCGAGATAGCGCTTCATCCTGCGGCGAAAAAATCCGCTTCTTCTAAAAAAGAAAAAACGTTGAAAAAATAATTATTTTGTGATAGCATAATCCGTCCGTTACAGACGGATTATGAGGTCTCAATGCCTATAAAAAACATCATGGAAGATATTGTTCTTTCGGTTGTCGATAGAGTTATTCGGGAAGAGAATACATTTGCAGATGCAATTGAGTTCAAACAGGACGTGGCAGCATATGTATTAAACCGTATACCGTCAAAGTATGTTACAAGTGAAAGAGGAGTTCTTCATTCGAAACTTGAGAGTAAGTTTTTCGTTCAGCAGAAGACTGATATACTTCTGCTTGTTCATGAAGCTCTTAGTATTATAACCAAAAGACGCATTGCGTCGTCGATTGATTTTGAAAGTATAAAAAAGAAAAAAAAGTTGTTTTCGCCTCATCTTATAGGTGAGGTGCTTGAAGAAACAACATTTTCTATTGTTCCTGATATAAATGTTTATCTTCTTCTAAACGGACATCCTGCTTCGATGATCGATGCTTCATGGGTAAATCCTTATTCTACAAGCAAGGCGACAATGGGATATTATCATTTCTGGCCTGAGGTAGATCTGGCGGAATTGCCTGAAGGCGAAGAAGTGACCTTTGAGATAGTTTTTTCGCATCCTAAATTTGAAAGCAAGTCGGTTATGTTTTCTGTTATGCCGTCAGAGAATTTTGATCCATCTAAATCTAAGGTGATTCCAATCGCGCTTCTGAAGCTGAAAGAAGGCGAAAACGCATCTTTTCTCTACGATTGAAAATGAAAATATTGCTTATCTCTCCTCCGTTTTCTGATTTCTATTTTACTCGTGCACGTATTGAACCGCTGGGCTTGCTGTATGTTCAAAAATCTCTTTCTCTTGCAGGGTACGATTCGGATATTTTTGATTTTGCAAACGTAAGGCATGAAAAGAAAATAAAACTGCCTCACGAATTTTCATACCTCCGCAAATATTATCACAAAGACTTGTCTTATTTTTCATTATTTTCTGATTATAAGAAATTGGGCTTATCATATGACGAGATGTGCTTTAAGATAAAAGAGTATTCTCCTGATGTCGTTTTTGTCTCAGCTAATTTTTCGGCTTATGCTTCGGAAGCACGGGAAGTTATTTCCGCGGTGAAAAAATCTTCTGCTGCTTTGGTCATTGCGGGCGGATGGAGCGTGACAGCGGAGAAAGAAAAGATATATGATTTTCTCGGTGCGGATTATCTGATTCAGGGTGATTTTCCTTCTGACAGCTCAGAATTGATGAAATGTATATCTGGCAAAAGAGATCCTGTAGGAATCCCTGGATTGATTTATAAGAAGAATGATTCAATTTTTATCAACAAGACTGTCGATTATGTAATTCCTGAATATTATCCCGAACGGACAGGTGAATATTTTTTCAGAGGGGAGCGGATTGCTAAAATTATTTTGAGCAGGGGATGCAGAAACAGGTGTGCATTTTGTTCTGTTCACCGGAGCGGAAAATTTTCTTTTAGAAGCATCAAGTCTGTAGATGAGGAGATAAAATATCTTTTTGATCTTGGAATTGAAATTGTTGACATAGAAGACGATTCTCTTTTTTTCGATGCTGGATATGCTTCCGAACTTTTGGCTATTATCAGAAAATATGCAGATAAGGGAATGCGATTTGCTGCAATGAACGGAATGAGTGCTAATGATCTGATTCCATTTGCTGAAAAGTGTATTGAAAGCGGTTTCATCGAGTTCAATCTTTCACTTGTTTCTTCAGATAAAGATGCGATCCGTGAATCTAATAGACCCTTCGGGCTTGATTCTATTAAGGAAGTTCTGGGAATCATAAACGGACGGGTTGAAACGATTGTATATTTGATTGCAGGGCTTAAAGGAGGAAGCGCGGAGTCGTTACTCCGTGATATACGTGAACTTGCAAAACTCCCAGTAACAATAGGTATTTCGCCGCTATATTCCGTGCCCGGGGTAAAATTTTTTGACGAAGTTGCGCCTGCAGACAGAGAGTTTCTTCGGGGTAGTACTTTGTATAAATTTTTTAATGATTCGAGAGAGGATGTTGCATCTGCAATGAAATGCACGAGAATGATTAACCGGATTCGCGTAATGGAATATACAGATGAAGATTCTGAAAATATATATTATTTCAGAAAATCTGCGGAAAGAAAAAAATGGTATCGTAAAACAAAATCCGGATGGATAGACAGTTTTAAATTTGATGCTGATATTTCGGATATTGACGTTTTAAAAAAGGATGGAACTTTTACAAAGTTGTAGTTGATTAGAAGAAATTTGTGAATTTAGTATTATGTTAAACTGAGAGGATTTTTGAATATTGTTGCCAAGTATGCCGTTCTTCAAGCTGTATCTATTGCTCCATTTATAGCAGGTTATTTCTTCAGATGCAGGATTAAGTCTTACGCAGAATTTAGACGAAAGATTATTCTGTTTAACCTTGTAATTCTTGAACCTGTAATAGTATTTTATTCCATATGGGGGATTGATGTTGATAAAACAGCACTGTGGATTTTTTCAGCAGCTTTTTTTATTGCTCTATGCGGTTATGTTTTCGGAAAGATCTTTGTAAAAATACTCAGACTGAAAGGAGATGATTCTTTTTCCTTTGTTCTGACTTCCGTCATGTCTAATACCGGGTTTACGATGGGAGGTTTTATATGTTTTTTAACTGCTGGAGAAAAAGCACTGGCGTATTCGTATTTCTGTTCTCTAGGTCTAGCTTGCCTTATATATTTTCTTATATTCCCGCTTTGTTACGTCCGGGAACGCGGTGAAAAAATAACTTTGTCAGTGTTTCTTCGCGGAATATTCAGAATAAATAATTTTCCAATCATTGGATTTCTTTTGGCAATATTATTCAGACAATTGTTCAGACGTCCGCAATTCGATTTTCCATTGTTTGATATATTGGTTTGTGTTTTAGTAGCTGGCTATTTTCTATCTCTTGGAATGGTTTTTCAGTTTAAAAAGAGCAGATCCGAAAAGCGCATACATATATCGGAATTTCTAATCAAATTTATACTTGTTCCAATTGTGATAATCGGTGCTGTTATAATTTTGGGGATTGATGGTTATGCCGGTTATGTTATAGCGATTGAATCTTTTATGCCTTGCGCGGTATTTTCTGTTGTTACTCTTGTTCTTTACAATATCAGTCCGGAGTTGTCAGGCCGCATTTTCGCTTTTAATACAGCCGCTTTTTTTGTTTTTATACTTCCATTAATTCTATTATTTTCAAAAAAAGCGGCATTTCTGTTCGGATTATGACTGCAGGGCTTTTTCCCTGATTAATTTCCCCTGAGTGTGAAGTGCTTCGATTCTGTTCATGATTTCGTCAACCTGATACTGGCGCATTTCATCTTTATCTTTTACTTCGGTATGTTTTTCTGAGATTTCCTTCACAAATTCGGATGTCTTAGTTACTTCTCCGATGCTGAATATTATAACATCTTCTTCATAGGCTTCTTTTGTCATATCTTCGTGTTCCTGCGGTATCATGTTGTTGCCGTTTATTGAGCAGCAGCAGAAATAATCAAAGATGCTGAGATATGCCATGGTTTCTTTCATTCCCTTCATGGAATCGGCATCCCAGTCGCGTCTTCTAGTGCCTGCAGGATAAAGAACGAAAATATTACCTTTATTTTTTAATTCCATGATGTGCTTTGTGGCTCTGAGATTGATCTTTTTAGCAAGATCAAATTCTTCGCCGGAAATTTTTGAAAGTCCCCTGATAGGAAATATTACAACACGAGTAAACATTTCTGCAAAAAGTTTTACAACAGGATTTTGGTTTAATTTAACTCCCGCTATAAAAATCAATTTTTCAAAAACTGATTCCATTCGTTTATCAGGGTGATCCTTAAAGCGGATAAACATGCTCGGCACATCCATGTTTGATACATGTTCGGAAAATATTATGCATGATTTTCCTTCGTCTGCAAGTTTTTCTAATTTTAAAATATTTTCATATCCCGCTACATCACTTCCAGGAAGATGTCCCGCTCTCATGAGTTCTGCGAGAAGTTCTCTATTATTTTTGATAGCAGGCTGATATACATTGTCCGGAGAAATGGTATTGTTCTCATTCATTTGAGAATTCATCATCATTTTCGGAATAGACTGAAGAAAATAATCTGTTTTGTTTTTAACAGAAGACATAAAACCTCACCATCTGAATCTGCAAAAAATTTCACTTAAACTTGCAGTGCTGAATAAAATAAATATTTCTTAAATTAGGTCAAATTAAAAAAAGCAAACCGGCATTCAAAGCCGGTTTTGCTGTTTTCATTCGAGAGATTTAAGCCAGTTCATTTCGGCTTTCAGGTGATTCTCAATGTAAGTATACATATGCATTAGAGAAGATTCTTTGTTTTTGCTTTCTTTATCAATTTTAGTTTTCATCGAATTGAGTTTATCTTTGATAAGCTCTTTTCTGTCTTCAAGAAAAAGACTTCTCTGTTCATCGCTAAGTGAAGATATGAACATAAGAACGATATCTATGTCAAAATGCATCAGATTGCGGTCGAAGTACTGCTTAACCAGTTTCTTGTAATGCTTTTTGCCTTCAGGAAGAATTGAGTATACGTATCTTTCCGGATTTCCGCCGTCTTTTTCAGTTCCTATACGTTTAATCCAGCCGTTTTCAACAGCTTTCTTAATTGCATAGTAGATGGATCCGAACTTGATATCTACGTAGTCTTCAAGTCTTTCTACGATTTTTTTCTTAATGTCATAACCGTAAAGATTGCCCTCTGTGAGAAGACCTAGGATTGTGATTTCTATTTTCATGTTGCCTCCTAAATAATAGAAATGATTTTGTATGATTGCATTTGAATTATACAGTTTGCATTCAATATAATACAAAACGGTAAAATTTCAATATAAAATTTACATAATAAATATTAAGATTTGCTTCCTCCGTGACCCGAGAAAACCGCAAGAGCTTTTTTAATCAATTCTTCAGTAGAAGCGGATGAATTATCTTCAAGCAGCTTGGAAACCGTAGAGCTGACATTTTTTTCATCATAACCGAGAGAAATAAGAGCTTCGATTGCATCATTTTTTTCCGTTTTAATTTCAGCCGATATATGGTCTTTAAAAAGATTTTTCTTACGTGATAATTCAAAAATAATTTTTTCAGCCTTAGCTTTGCCGATCCCGGGTATTCTTGTCAGAATTTCAGTGTTGGAGTTGTTTATTGCATCAGCAAATCTATCAATATCCAATCCAGATAAAATTGAAATTGCCATCGACGGTCCGATTCCGTTGACTTTTAAAAGTATTTCAAATATCTTCTTTTCGCTTTCACTAAAAAATCCGAAAAGTTTAAGCTGATCTTCTCTGTGGTAAGTGTGAACATGAATAAAAACTTCCTCTGAAACAGAAAGTTTTTGTGATGTTGAAAAGGGAATGGTCAATACATAACCAACTCCTTTGACATCAATAAGAACCTCGGAAGGCTTCAACAGAACCACTATGCCCTTGAGAAAACCAATCATAGACCAACACTCTTTTACTGCCTTTATTTTTCAAGCATTTATTGATATAAAATAAATAAGTAAAATGAAACAGCACGAAAGTGTTAACCGGCTATAAGCATTATTGGTTCCTTTGTGCGGCTATTATTTGAAAATGTGACGAATTTTTCAAAAATGTTGTGGAATTATTTCATTGCTTTATTTCAGTTGAACCGTTGTAGATAACGTTTGCGCCTTAATTGTTTAAAATAAAAAATAACTGGAGATGGCAATGGAAATAAATGAATATATGAAAGGTATCAGACGGGAGCTTTCTGTCTCGGTTTCTGATATGGAGAAGATATCAAATGACTTTATCGCTGAAATGAGAGCGGGTCTGGAAGGCCGAACCAGTTCTCTGAAAATGCTTCCTTCATATATCAGCAAACCTACAGGAAAAGAAAAAGGTTCTGTTGTAGCAATTGATTTCGGCGGGACTAACGTAAGAATACTGCAGGCAGATCTTGACGGTTCCGGAAAAATAACAGTTAATGCAAAAAACAAGTTTCCGCTTGTAGATCCGGATGGAAAATATAATTATACTGCGAAAGAAGCAACCGGCGAACAGCTTTTTGATTACATAGCTGAGCATGTTGGTGAAATATCAATAAAAGGTGTGGAAAATTCTTTAGGACATACTTTTTCGTTTCCGTGCAAACAAAATGGAATTAATAGCGCAGAGCTTATTTATTGGACGAAAGAAATAAAAACAAGCGGCGTTGAGGGGCATGATGTTTCAAAAATTTTGGAAGATTCTTTGAAAAGAAAAAAAATTGAGAATGTTACTCCTAAAGCTGTAATAAACGATACTGTCGGAACATTGCTTGCTGCGGCTTATTCTAATACCGATGTTGATATGGCTGCAATCTGCGGAACTGGTCACAATGCATGTTATTTGGAACCCAATCATCCGTTAACCGGAAAGCCGATGATAGTAAATATTGAATCAGGTAATTTTAATAAAGTTCCTCAATCCAGATTTGATGCTAAAATTGATGCAGCAAGTGAAAGGCCCGGCTTGCAGAAGCTCGAGAAAATGATTTCTGGATATTATCTTGGTGAAATTATCAGAGTAATTCTAGAACAGATGATGAAAGACGGGGTTCTTCCTGAGAGTTCGGAAATTGTTAAAAAAGATGTTATATACGGTGCAGATATTGACAACATAATTGCAGACTCAGCTGATTTTGGTGCAACTGAAAAAGTAATGAAAGATAAACTCGGGCTGGCTTCATTGAACCGTGATCAGCTTTTTGCAGTTAAAGAAATTGTTGATATGGTTTCTGTCCGGTCTGCCAGACTTGTAGCGGCAATATTTGTCGGTATCATTTATCATATAGATAAAAATGTTGAACGAAAGCATGTAATTGCAATTGACGGTTCGTTATATGAAAAAATTCCTAATTACGATGTAAATATTCAGATGGCGATGGATGAACTTTTTCGGGAGAAATCAGGTAAAGTTTCAACTATCCTTGCTAAAGATGGTTCGGGTATAGGTGCGGCGATTGCAGCTGCTACTGCTTAGTTTATTGAATTAATAAAGTGAATTGACGCAGGCTGAATAGATTTTTTCAGCCTGTTTTGATTTTTATGGTTCCATAATATGATAGTTTTATGAAATTCGCATTAAAAAATGTTTTTAGGTTAAAATCAATTCGATAGTTATCTGTTTGAGATTTCGGATTATCATTGCGCAGAATTTTTTCTATGATAATCGCAAGTAAATATTCAATACCCCATTCGAGAATAGAAGATACTGAAACTTTGTAAAGTCTTCTGTAATCCATGCAAGACTCATATAATGAATCCGGAATGCTCGCATGGAAAATTTTCCATTCTTGGTCAGTGTGTTTTTTCTTTTGATATCGAACAGCTTTGAATAGATTTGCATCTTTTTTCTGCAAAATCTGATTTTTTAAACACTCTTGAAGAACGTAGTTGATTATCTTCTTTCTTCGGATGTTATTGAGAGATGAGAATTTAATTATTTTATTATAAGATTCCAGTGAGATATTCAATGTAGTTTCAATCATGCCGGCCTCCTTAAATAACAACGAAACCGGCATGATTATTTTCAAAACATCAGGATTAATTCTGTTAAATGCATAGTTTTTTTGCTACGTGGGATGCTTCAACAGCATCTTTGCTGTAGAAAGCTCCGATCGATTTGGCATATTCCTCGGTTACGACTGCTCCTCCAACCATTAATTTGTAGGGAAGTTTTTTCGCAAAAATGAGTTCCGACATTGCTTTCATTTCAGGCATAGTTGTAGTAAGAAGAGAACTAAGGCATATAATGTCCGCTTTGACTTCGGCGGCTTTTTCTAATATAAGCTCATTGTCGATATCCTTGCCCATGTCATATACGTTAAACCCATGATTCTCAAGCATCATAGCTACGATATTTTTGCCGATATCGTGGATATCGCCTTTGACTGTGCAGATTACGACGGATTTCGAAGCTTTCGAAGATTCCTGCTTCATAATAGGCTTCAATACAGTAAAACCCTGTTTCATTGCATTAGCAGAAGATATCATCTGCGGAAGAAAATATTCACCTTTCTCATAAAGATCTCCTACAACATTGAGCCCGGCGATCAATGCATCATCCATAATCGTATCAGGTTTAAATTCATTTAGAGCTGATTCGATTTCTTTACAGATTGAATCAGAATCACCTTCGATAACAAGCATCTTAATCCGTTCAAGAATACCGAGTTCAGATTTTGATGATATGGATGAAATTGTACCGGTTGCGGATGATTTGAAATGTTCAATATATTTTACGGCATTTACATCTTTTCCATAAATGAAATCTTTAGCAAGATTTTCTTCGAGTGAATTGCTGTCGATAATCTCGAAAGCTTTAGTGTTTACAATTCCGAATTTCAGTCCGCGCTTAAAACCTTCCTTTATGAATGCATTGTTGATGTGTTTTCTTTCGGGCAGGCCGAAAGAAATGTTGCTTATGCCGAGACTTGTTTTAATTCCCTGTTTTGTGAAATGTTCGATTACTTTCAATGTTTCTACTGCAGATCCCGGCTCTGCACTTTCTGCAAGCATTAGAGGGTCGATGATTATGCGTTCTTTATCTATTCCGTCATTAATAAGCATTTGAATGAGTTTGTCGCCGATTTCTATTCTTTTGGCGGCATTTCTATGAACTCCTGTTTCATCAATGCATAGACCTACTATAAATGAACGAAAGCGTTTTACGATTGGTATTATTTCATTATATTTATCCTTTCTGGCATTGATTGAATTTATCAGCGCAATTCCAGGATAATTTTTAAGTGCTGATGTTAGAACTTCTCCGTTTTCCGAATCAATCATCAACGGAGTTTTAACCAGCGTTGTAAGAATATTTACAGAATTTTTCATCGCGGCAATTTCATCAATGCCGGGTGTTCCTACGTTGATATCAAGAATATCAGCGCCTTCATCCTGCTGGGCTTTCGCTTCTGAACGCAAAAACTGAGTCGAATTTGATTTGAGATCGGCTGCAAATGCTTTTCTTGCGGTCGGATTCAGTCTTTCTCCGACTTTTACGAAATCTGCAGACTGAATGTCGAGAGACGAGTATCTGCTGGTAGCATAGTGAAAACTATGTTTATACTCAAAAGGCCTTTGTTCAATGGAGCTTGTACAGTCTTTTACTGCTTTGATGTGATCTGGATTTGTTCCGCAGCATCCTCCGATAATTTTGACTCCGAGTTCGGCGAGTTTGGAAGCTAATTCTCCGAATTTATCGGGAGTCATTGGATATGTTGTTTTACCTTCTACTACAATCGGCAGTCCTGCGTTAGCCCATACTGCGACGGGAACTCCGAGTTTATTGATCGTTGAAAAATTATCTGAGAGAATTGAATATATTATATCCGGTCCTAGTCCGCAATTCGCTCCGACCGCGTCAGCTCCGTATTGAGCAAGTGTTGCGAAAGCGGTTATAATGTCAGTGCCGCCGTGAGTTTTTCCGTCTTCTTTAAAAGTTACGCTTGTAATTACCGGAAGAGAGCAGTTTTCTTTAGCGGCCATAAGTGCTATTCGTGCTTCGTTGATGTCATTCATCGTTTCGATTGCGATTAAATCAGCTCCGCCTTCAGCAAGACCGATGATCTGTTCAGCAAACGATTCATAGACTTCATCAAAAGTAAGTTTTCCGACGGGTTCAATCAGTCCGCCTGCGGGTCCCACAGAGCCTGCAACAAGAGCTTTGTCTTTTGCAGTATTTCTAGCGCATTCGGCAGCTTTTCTATTGAGTTCGCGGCATCTGTCCGAAAGTGAATATTCAGCAAGTTTAAGTTTGCTTCCGCCGAAAGAGTTTGTTTCGATTATATCTGCACCGGCAGAAACATAAAGATTGTGTATCTCTGTTACAATGTCGCCGTTTTCGGCATTTAAAAGCTCGAAACAGCCTTTGTATGAAGGGATTCTCTGCATCAGCAACGATCCCATTCCTCCGTCAAGTACGGCCGCCCGGTTGTGTTTTAAGAGATCGTTGAATTTCATATTTTACCTCGTTTTTTAGAAAGGGAAATGAAAAAAGAAAGGCATATTTTTGCAATAAAATATTCTTTACATTCGGACTATTTTTTTTATGGTAAAGTGTTTTTTTACATTTTGTATGTAGATTTTTAATTGGAAATGACACTACTTTTTGCGGAGTTAATAAGACTTTTGGCTGGATATAAAGATTGTTTGATAAGGAGATTTTCTTGAATCATATCAATAAATTTTGTTTCACTATTTTGCTTTATCTTTGTGCTTGCGGCGGGGAAGTTCTGGATGATGCTCAGAATTTTGTTCCCAACGAATCGCCGGTAATTACCAGTATTAGTTTTGAACCTTCTGATTCCAATTTGATAAATTATGAGGATAATCTCATCCCGGATATTCCTTTTATCGTAAAAGCCAGTGCTTATGATCCGGAAAATGAAGGACTTACTTATACCTTTACCTCCGACCAGGGGAGCTTTGCCGGGCAAAAAGAATCGAATGGAGAAGTTGAGGTTGTATTTGTTACCGGAAAGATGAAATCCGGCGAACTTGTTACTGTGAAGCTGACTGTATCCGATCCCACAAGAAGAAATAATGAAGCTGTCGAAGTGATTTATATAGGTAAGGCGAAACCTAAGGCTAACATTAAAGCGGAAAAAGACGGAAGTCTGATATCAGACGGTGATACTATCACTCTGGCTAGCAACGGTTCATGCCCGCTGACTTTGACTTCGGACTGCACGGGATCATTTCTATTTGTTGAAAAAGACTCTGAATCAAATCCTCAAAATATTTCGATTGGCGATAAAGATAAGGTCTTCGGACTTGAAACTCCGACGGGAACAAACAAGTCACTCGTTGCGACTCTTTACGGCCCTGATGCAACTGTACCGGATCCTAATCATATGCTGAGAGTGAGTTCGGTCGGAACTCACAAGGTCTGGATAATTTTTGAAGATATGCTGAGACAGAAGATAGTCATTCTCTGCAATGTGATTGTTACTCCGTAGTCTGATTTAAACCTGATGTTTCATTGAGACTATTTCGCCGATATACATGCGGTGATGTGGTATTATAAAATATTTATGATAAAAGTTTAAGGAACCCTGTTAAATCAGGGTTCCTTTTTTGCGTTTATATGTCGAAGACAGCGCCTTTGTCCGCGCTTGATACAAGCATCGCGTAGCGCTTCATGTATCCTTCTGTAATTTTCGGTTTAAATTCGCCGAGTTCAGACAGGCGCTTTTTGATCTCTTCATCTGAAAGCTTCACGTTCAGACTGCATGCGTCGATATCAATTTCGATGATGTCGCCGTTTTGAATCGCTGCAATCGGACCTTTTGCCGCAGCTTCAGGCGAAACATGTCCGATGCTCGCGCCTCTTGTAGCTCCGGAAAATCTTCCGTCAGTGATCAATGCTACGTCCTTATCGAGTCCCATTCCGGCGATTACCGAAGTCGGTGTGAGCATCTCTCTCATGCCGGGGCCTCCGCGCGGACCTTCATATCTTATTACGACTACATCGCCTTTTACTATTTTTCCGCCGAAGATCGCTTCGACCGCTTCCTCTTCGCTTGCGAAAACTTTTGCAGGTCCCGAGTGTTTGAGCATTTCAGGAGCAACTGCTCCTTTCTTTACAATCGCTCCGTCGGGGGCTATGTTTCCTGTCAGAACCGCGAGTCCGCCGTCGGCGTGAACAGGAGCCGAAACAGGTCGGATAACGTCTTTGTTAAGAATTTCGCTTTTTGCGCAGTTTTCGGAAATGCTCTTTCCTGTTACTGTGAGAGCGTCATTGTTCATCATTCCGTTTTTAACGAGTTCATTTGTTACAGCAGGGATTCCTCCGGCATCGTGAAGATCGATTATATGATGCGGGCCTCCCGGAGAAAGCGTACAGAGATGAGGAACCTTTGCCGCCACAGGATTGATATCTTTGAGCGTCAGGTTTATTCCTGCATAATGCGCAATTGCCGGAATATGAAGTGCCGTATTTGATGAGCCTCCGATTGCCATATCCACCGCGAGCGCGTTATAAATGGCATCCTTTGTAATGATGTCTTTCGGCTTGATGTCTTTTTCAACTAGAGTCATTATCTGTTTGCCCGCGAGCTTCGCGAGTCGTATGCGGTCGGAGCTTACCGACGGAATTGTTCCGTTGAAAGGAAGCGCGATTCCGAGAACCTCGCTCAGGCAGTTCATCGAATTTGCCGTAAAAAGACCCGAGCACGAACCGGCGCCCGGACATGCCTTGCATTCCATTTCATAAAGCTCATCGTCAGTCATCTGACCGATCGCGACTTTTCCGACGCCTTCAAACATCTGTGTAAGCGAAATATCTTTTCCTTTGTGACGGCCGGGAAGCATCGGTCCGCCGCTGATTACTATTGAAGGGATGTTCATTCTGAGAGCGGCGATTATCATCGCAGGAACGATTTTATCGCAGTTCGGAATGAATACAAGCCCGTCGAAAGGGTGAGCTGTCGCCATAATTTCTATTGAGTCTGCAATGAGTTCTCTCGAGCCGAGTGAATATTTCATTCCTTTATGGTTCATCGCGATTCCGTCGCAGACGCCTATTACTGAAAATTCAAGCGGAGTTCCGCCGTTTGAAAGGACTCCTTTTTTTACGGCTTCGGATATATTGTTGAGGTGGATGTGCCCCGGAATAATCTCATTGGCTGAATTTACGATTCCGATAATCGGACGTGCCAGTTCTTCATCTGAAAGTCCCGCAGCTTTGAAGAGCGAACGGTGAGGCGCTTTCTCGCGGCCCTTTTTCATCAAGTCACTTCTCATTTTATTCTCCTTCCGGACGCAAACGTCCTGACAAAACATCAGAAATGGAAACGGGTATTTTATCAATAAAAATTTGTCCTCGAGCCGGACGGGCTCCAAAGACTTTGTCTTTGGAATCTGGGAAGCCCGAGAGGCGGGCGTACTTTTCAAGGCTTCGCCAGTTTCCGCAGGAAGCGGAAACATAGCCCGCGAGATGGTCGAAGACCATAGCGGGACACCGCAAGCGTTACTTAAGACTTATGTGCGAACATTTTTATTTTTATTCTGGTCGAAACAGACAAGGATGTCTGTTGAGAAATATCAATTTAGCATTGAAATCATTCTTTCTGTCCGGTGCGCCATGATAAGGTGCGTTAATTATATAGGTGAAAATCCTATTCAGTAGGTACGAAGCGGGTACGAACTGAAACCGAGTCCTTGGGCGTTGTACGGCGACGTGCAAAGTTAAGCGTAGGACAGGAGGATGCAGGCTGTAACGAAAGTGAACTGATTGAGCTCCGAAAAGGCACGCGGCTGCTGACACTGTCGGGCGTAAGTGGAAAGCACAAGTCTGTAGAATCGAAAGCGTGAGAAACTACGGGAGCCGCCGGAGTCTAAGAGGATAGCATGTATTCAAATGAATTAACGGCGCAACATGGGAGGTCTCATTTTCTCCGCTAAAAAAAAAGCGGTAGGCAAAACCGAGAGGAATCACAGGTATGCCGAAGGGAAATGAGAAGTCGGAGCCGGTCATAGTACCGAAGAAACGGAGTAATGTCCGCGGAGGGAAGGACTGGCAGATAATGAATTTCTGGAGGAGGGAAAGACAATCATGCACAGACATGAAGAAAGTGTCTTAACGAAACTTCAAAGGATAGGAGAAATGTCACGAGCTGATGAAAGCATAAGATTCAGGACGCTGGCGCATCTTCTAACGGTTGAACATCTTGAGAACAGCTTTAGGAAACTGAATCAAAGAGGCGCACCCGGAGTAGACGGGGTCACAATGAAGCAGTTTAAAGAAAATCTTTACGGGAATATTTTTCAACTCAATCAGGAATTGAGAGAAGGAAGATATAGAGCGGTGAGCGTAAAGAGGGTTTATATTCCGAAAGCGAACGGGAAGAAGAGACCGCTTGGAATTCCAACAGTAAAAGACAGAATAGTGCAAAGGGCAGTATGTGAGATACTCACCGAAATCTACGAACCTTATTTCGTGGATAATTCATACGGATTCAGACCAGGGCGGTCATGTCATGACGCGCTGAGAAAGCTGAAAACTGAAATGAATAAGAAGAGTACAAACTATGTGGTGGAAGCGGACATAATGAGCTACTTCGACAAAGTAAACCATGAATGGCTTAAGAAATTTCTGGAGCACAGGATATCTGATAAAGGGATATTGAGGCTTATAGGGAAATGGCTGAAATGCGGATTCATGGAAAACGGAGTTGTGGTAAGGAGTGAAGAAGGAACGCCGCAAGGCGGACCGATAAGTCCGATGCTTGCGAACATATATCTGCACTATGTACTTGATTTGTGGTTTGAAAGGAAATTCAAGAAAGGATGCGCAGGCAAAGCGGAGCTTATCCGGTATGCTGATGACTTTGTGGTATGCTTTGAAAAGAAAGCTGAAGCCGAAAGATTCATGAAAGAACTAGAAGAACGCTTTGCGGCGTTTAACTTGAAACTCGCCGTAGACAAAACGAAGCTGATAGAACTTGAACGATGGAACGGTGGCAATAGCGGCACACGAGGAAAAGGAAACGGAAAAGATAAAACGTTAGTGTTTCTGGGCTTCACTCATTATATGAAGAAGTGGAAACACATAACTTTTCTGGTCAGAAAGATAAGCGTCAAGAGCCGTAACAAATTTTTAAAAGGAGTGAAAGACTGGCTGAGAGAAAACCGAGAGCGTAAGATGTGGCATCAGATGATGATGTTGAGTAAGAAGCTGAAAGGATTCTATAACTACTTTGGAATAATAGATTCCGAGAAAACAATGTGGAAAATTCGATATCATGTCAAATGGATATGGTATAAGAGTTTGAAACGAAGAAGCCAGAGAAGTAACCTGATATGGAGAGAATTTGTTGTAAAGCCGTGGGTAGCTGCATTACCTGATTATGTGAATGTAAAATGACATTTAACCGGAAGCATTATCGGGAGCCGTATGCCTTAATAGGGCACGTACGGTTCTGAGAGGGGGGCAGTCAGTAATGACTGTCTCTACCTCAACAGTGGTGTCGCGCTGTGCGCGACGTTTGAAGGTTTTTACAATCATTCGTTTTTTATTGTGAGCACGCGGGCAGGTTCTTCACGGTCATGAGATTGTAATTGAATATTAATTGTTTAGCGGAGAATGGAAACATAGCTTGATTGTGCTGTGAAAAGACGGGAGCAGGAACACGGTGGAAGGAAGAGGATGACAAAGAGGTGATGCCCTCTATTCGGTAGATTCGTTATGTGCAGTTCTTATGTTATTTAACATTTTATTTGTAAGTTGAAATTGATTAATTGATTCATGATATGTATTGTCTCGTAGTTATGAGAGATGATTGATTTTACGTTAGGTAGACCAAGTGCCATATAAGAGATATATCCTTCACCAATTTGCAATGAATGATGAGAGCCATCAGGATTAAAATAATCAACAGGATTTGCCTGATTTAATGATTTGTTAAATAACAATATAATAGGTATATTCAGTGTTTGTGCAATTTGCAATTCGATACCCAGCCCGATAGAGGGAAAACTAGCTTCTGCGATTATTAAACAAGAATCTTCGACCATTTTTCGATCCCAAATATAACATGCATTTGGTCTAGTTTCAATTGGCAGACTTGCTAATTGAGGATCGCTGTGTTTTAATGCGTATTTGACATTGCAGGCATATTTTTCTTCGATGTCTGTTGCCAAATCATGTATAAATGATGAGTATTTGTCAAATAACTCTCTAGGGACATGGGTCAGGGCACTTGCAATATATAATTGATTATTTAGGCACATTTTTAAGATGCCTGCCTAATATTAGGAATTAAAAATTGATGGCCCGTAATCTCACTAGCGATTTCATCGAGAAACTGTTTTGATGTCATATTTATAAATTCACTGATAAGCCAATTTTTTTGTCCTTCCAAAAAAGCAGAGAGTTCAATAGGTTTATATCTGCATAATTCACTTAGCCGATGCATGACTGCAAGCATAATGGTTAATGGATATCTGTCGATTCTTTTCGGATGGCATCTGTTGCATTTTAAATACCATAAAGCTGTTGCTCCATTAATATATTGCAAATCTTTTCGGAGTATAGTATTTAAATCTGAAATCTGATTAACATCGGATAAAGAAATATTATTTGGATTTGAAATAGAAATAGAGGGAATAGATCTAATGGTTCCATCTGTATTTATCATTTCAAATGATTCTGGTAAAATACTACTTAGTTTATTATCAACGAATTCTGATGTCACTTTTGCAACACAGTAAACATTGTTAGAACTGTCGTATTGATATTCACAATTTGTCAATGGTATGAAAAGATCCTTAACTGTTTTATAGGTTAAGCAAAATGTTCTATGAATACATGGTATATTATATAGAAGTTCTTCTAAGCTATAAATATCATCAATTGATGTTTCATTAAGATATAACGAGAGTGATGAAAGAATTCCTTTTTTTAATATTTTCACTCCTTCGTTACATAATGTTATTTTTTTTGAAACACCGCGCAAATTGTGTGATTTAATGCCGTGTATTTCTTCAAAACTAATATTTTTTGATACGAGCATCGCTTTGACCATATTCATAAAAGAATAATAGTGTAATAACGGAGATGATTGAATTGATAAACTGGAAGATGTATTTGAAAATTCATGGGCTTGATTCCAGAAGAATAAAGCACGATGCTTTTTTTCTTTTTTTAGCCATAGCGATACAAATTCCCAAGGGCTATTAGTTAAAACATTTCTGCTTTGCATTAAAGGATTTTTATAGGCTTTATGAGGTTTAACCGATTTATTGTTTATTATCACCGGATTCATGAAATATCCTCAATATAAAAATTTCACACAACTCTTCGGAAAGTATTTTAGTCAGTCAATTGCATGACAAGTCAACATAAAATCAATTATGGTTTAAAATACTTTTTGGGCTGAATGAAATCGAACCTGGAATTTACTTGTCGATACTATCATTGGTTAATTTACTCATTTTATAGCTCGGAATCATAAAGCAGACGTATGATCTGGATACTCAAACAGAGATTAATTCGAGCGACCAGATCAAGGTTGGTTACTGTTCAATGTAAGAAATTGCGGTGCTCTTATGATAGTTATGTCCCGAAGATCGAACATCATTCTGAATGAAGCAGGCGCAAAAGAGTGATTCAAATATTGACTAAGCGAACTAAGAATCGGGGAGTAATTTATATTGCACAAACACATTTTGCAATATTGTATAAATAAATAAACAACTTAATTAGATTATTATCCGAATCAGTGATTAAGTAATTGACAAGTCATTATAACACATTATCTTTAGTTTACGACTGCGAGTAAACGGAGGTCTTTATGAATCATTCAATACCAGAGAACAATTACCTTAAAAATATTGTGAATCACGTCCAATCAAATAATCATATGACAAAAATGGCAAATGAGGGGAAGCTTAGGTGTGAGGCAAGGTCTATCGATAATAAGCATGATTCTTTGGAAAATAATAACAGGTATAATTCTACCAAGTAATATTTGAGAATGTACAAGGCTTCCGATTACAAACGACAAATTGAATTTGAAAAAATAGAAAATTATCGATCTGATTTCCGAAGAGACTTTTCAAGGTTACTCCATTCCTCCTCATTTAGACGCCTTCATGGTAAAACTCAACTATTCCCTGGTTTTGAGTCAGATTTTTTCCGAAATCGGTTGACTCACTCCCTTGAAGTGGCTCAAATTAGTAAAAGTATTGCTTTAAAAATAAATCAATCTGAAGAAATTATAAATAAAGAACTGCAGATTGATACTGATCTTGTAGAGTTTGCTGCATTGGCTCATGATTTGGGACATCCTCCATTTGGTCATAATGGAGAATATGCTTTGGATGATTTATTGAAAGATGTGGGTGGCTATGAAGGAAATGCGCAGACTTTCAGAGTATTAACTAAAATTGAGAAAAAGGTTAAAATATCAAATAGCATAAGTCCCATAGATGTTGAAACGCATGAAGACTTAAGAAGGGGATTGAATCTGACTTTTAGAAGTTTGGCCTCAATTTTGAAGTATGACAATAAAATATCTTCAGGAGACAATAAAAGAGAAAAACCAGAAAAAGGATTTTATTATTTTGATGATCAATTAGTTAAAGAAATTAAAGAAGCAGTATCGCCTAATTATTGTGAAATGAAGTTCAAAACTATCGAATGTTCAATAATGGATATTGCGGACGATATCGCATATTCAACATATGACTTAGAGGATGCCTTAAAAGCAGGTTTTGTAAATCCATTAGATTTTACAAGTGTTAATTCTTATATAGTGGATGAGATTAAGAAGCGCTTACCAGCAGACATAGAAATTAGTAATGAAGAAATAAAAGATCAGTTGTATTACATTTTCGAAGATTTTTTTATAGATACATTCAATACGGGAATGAATGATCAAATAATTCAGAAAGACCTTTATGCTCAAAGCTTAATAACAAATTCATTGTACTATATCGCATCAAAGGAGATGTGTCAAGATGGCTACTTGCGGACACAATTCACATCAAAATTAATTAAAAATTTTATGAATGGAATAATATTCGATTTTAATAGTAAAAATCCTGAACAATCTAAAGTATATTTTGAAGATAATACATATAAGATGGTAGAAGTTCTGAAACAGTATAATTATGTTAATATTATTAATTCTCCTATGTTGAGAGTATCTGAACATAGAGGACGCGATATAGTGTCAAAAATATTTGATGCAATAAGTAAAAACCCGAAATTATTACCCAGAGATTATCAGGAAATTTATAATTATTCTGATGAAACAATGAAAAAAAGAACAATTGGCGATTTTGTTGCAGGTATGACTGATAGGTATGCAATTGAATTCTATTGTAGATTGTTTTCTGAAAGTCCAGAATCAATTTTTAAGCCTATTTAAGTTTTAATTAAACACATAATAAAAATTGGTTTACAATCGTTTCGAATAACTACAGATGTGAGCTGATTAGTTTTAGTAAATCGATTCTTTCTCCAAAATCCTCTCAGTAGTTTCCATGCCTGACTCAGCAATTATCGCTGTCGAACTACATAAATCATATCCGCTAAATGATCACTAAAATCTTTATGGAAAATCTTTTTGATAATGTCAAATCCAAAATAAACCGCTTGCTCCAGAGAAAATTACATGTGCCCTCTCCCGGAATTATGATTTATTTTAATCAAGTTGCAGGCTTCAGGGAGAGGACTTTCTGCCGTGATTTAATTGCTTCAGAAAAAGACGAATGAACTGAAAAAGAATTTAAAACGTCTGTCGCAGACAGACTCAACTCGCGCGTCCGCAGCATCCGGCAAAGCCGGTGTGAGGAATACGCGCGACAAGCACCGCGCAGCGGCGCCCTTTTCTTTCGTCCATTTCTTTTGGGCGACGCAAAAGAAATGGACAAACGGATTTAAAAGGTGCGGAGCACCTTTTGTGTTTTGCATGACACCATGCGAAAACCAGGTAAAGGGCGTGGAACGCCCTTTGAATATTTTTGCATGATCCATGCGAAATCAGATTCATAAGGCAGCAGGAACGATCCCTGCGAAGCGATACCTTCAATATGCAACAGGAGGTTGCAACAAAAGGCATCGCAAGAAGCCTTGTGTGGTATCCCGACCCTCGGGAAATAGCACCTTTGGGGGTTTGCCCGCACCGTGCGAATTTATTATTGAAATCAATATATTATTTCTTACTCTCAGCTAATGTCCTATTCGCTTCGAATGCGATTTTAAATTGATTTCACGCACCAATCTATGAAGTAACGTTTGCGTTTTCCCGCTGAAGACTTCGTCGTCCTCGCGGGCAATGTTTCCGCCTCCGTGCGGAAACTCAAAAAATATCTTGACCCTCAACCTCACCGTGAAAATCTCATATAATGACAGAATTAATGAAAGAAATCAGCATCGACGACATTTTCGCGGAAGACGGTGTGCTGTCTGCTGAGGTCGATGGTTTTGAGCCGCGCGAACAGCAGCTTAAACTCGCGCGTTTCATGGATGATTTTTTCGCCGAAGGCGGCAGCGCTCTTGCCGAGGCAGGAACCGGTACGGGTAAGACTCTCGCTTATCTCATTCCTCTTGCGAAATACTGCATTGAAAACGGAGAGCGCGCGGCGGTTTCTACCGAGACGAAATCGCTTCAGCTTCAATTGATCGATAAAGAAATTCCTCTAATAAAAAAAATATTCCGCGATAAGTTCGGAGCCGAGCTGAAAGTTTCGCTTTGTCTTGGTTCGTCAAATTATCTTTGCAAACGCAGATACGCCGAGATGATAAATTCGGGTCTTGTTCCTCTTACAGCTTCTGAAAAAGATCTTCAGACGATTGAGTCATTTGCTAAAAAAAACCGCGTCACTACGATGTTCGATGCGGATGTGTCAAAAGATCTCTGGAACAGTGTCTGCCGCAAAAGTGAATTCTGCTTTGCGGCTAAGTGCTCAAGATTTTCTTCGTGTGCGTTTACCCTTGCACGCGAAGAATGGAAAGAAGCGCATATTCTCATAATGAATCATTATCTTTATTTTTCAAATATCGCACTCGGCAAAAACTACCTTCCCAAGTTTGAAGTATCGGTGCTTGACGAGGCGCATTCAGCCGAACAGATCGCGAGCGAACAGCTCGGTTTCGGTTTCTCGGTCAATACGCTTTCGTCGGCTGTTTATTTTATGCACTCGAAAGAACGTAAGCAAGTTCTTGGTGTAATCGGCGACTCGGCTAAAAGGAAAAATCTTGAAGAAAGTTTCAACGAACTTGATGTTGAAAACAGAAAGTTTTTCATGAGTCTTGCCCAGAAGGATATGTTTGCCGGAAGACGCACTTTCAGCCTGAAAGAAAATCTCGATTGCGGCGATGATCTGATCGAAGCGATGACCCGCGTGCTCAAGGCATTTGAGGAATGTAAGGAATCGGCAAACACCGAAGCCCAGGAATACATGATTCTTACGTCGGCGAAGAACGCGGTATTTGAAGCGAAGCAGTCTTTGATGATGCTCTGCGTGCGTTTTGAAAACGACTGGGGTTACTGGGCGGAACTCGACGACCGGAAGGAAATCAGCCTGTACGGCATTCCTCTTGATATTTCATCATATATGAGAAGCGAAATTTACGAGGCATCGCATGCCGCAGCTTTCGTTTCGGCAACGCTAAGCGTCAACGGCGATTTTTCATTTATCAAGCATTCGCTCGGTGCGGAGGATTCTTCCGAAATTGCTCTGGGTTCGCCGTTTGATTATTCGAGCAATATGGGAATTTTCATCCCCGAGTCATTCCCCCAAAGCGGAAGCCGCGAGATCGCGGAAAACACAGCGAAGATCATTCACGAAATCGCGGAGCTCACAGATGGAAATACGATGGCTCTTTTTACTTCATACGACTCTTTGAATATGGTTTGCGAAGAGCTTGAAGAAATCACCGACCGCAAAGTTTATTCGCAGGCAGACCTTGACGCTTTCCGAACGGCGAAATATTATATTGAAAATCCGGGTTCGATTTTACTCGGCACGCATTCTTTCTGGCAGGGCATAGATCTAAAAGGCGATCTTCTCAAATCGCTTGTTATAACCAAGCTTCCTTTTCTGCCGCCCGAAAGACCCGACGTAGAAGCGAAATCGAAATATATCGAAAAGTGCGGCGGAAATTCTTTTTCCGGTTATCAGCTTCCTGCGGCTGTTATTAAGTTCAAGCAGGGCATCGGAAGACTCATTCGTAGCAGCGGCGACTGCGGCATTCTCGCGCTTCTTGACACGAGAATCGTGACAAAGAGCTACGGCCGTGTTTTTCTTTCATCGCTTCCGCATAAAAAAATAAAGACGAAGCTTTCTCTTTTCGAAAATTTTGCCGAGAGATCTTTCCGCAAAACCGATAATATAGATGAAGCCTAAAATGTTATTGACTGATGTGAAAAACAAGTTCTATTAAAAGCATTATTATTTCGGGGGATTTCAGATGAGAAAAAACTGTTTAATATTTCTTGTGCCGCTTTTATTTTTTGCGGTATCATGCGGTTTTGAGCTTCCTCTGAATGACATGGTTTCCGCCAAGGTTTCTATTTCTAAAGCGAAATCGGTTGATGCTGAAAAATTCGCTTCAGACGAATATAGCGCTGCGTCTGATTTTCTGATGAAATCTCATGAAGCTATCAGAGACGAGAAGGCTGAAGATGCCAAAGCAAATGCGCTAAAAGCTAAAGCTTCTGCCGATCAGGCTTACGAAAAAGCTCTTCCGCTTTGGTCTGAAAGCTATCTTTCTGAAGCCAAAAAAAGCGTTGATGAAATGAAATCCGCCGGATCGGAAAAATTCGCTACTCAGGAAAATGATGCTGCGGTAATGCTTCTTGCCGATGCTGAAAAAGATTATAATGACAAAAAATACTACGAATCGAAAGATAAAAGCGTTCAGGTGAAGGCTCTTGCGGACAAGGCGAAATATGCCGCTTCTGCCGCGATAAATTCTAAAAGAGGTTCTTTAAAGGATCGGCTCAATGCTCTCAAAGCTTCTCTGTTTGATCTTGAGTCTGACGGAGCATCGAGACTTTTTCCTGAAAAGACCGAATCCGCTAATGCAAAAGTAAAATCGGCAGATTTCAATATAAATGAAACTAAATTCGATGATGCTGACAAAGACCTTTCTGAAGCGGAAGCTGTTGTAAGCGAACTCAAGCTTTCTCTCGGCGGCAAAAAAAAGACTGCATCGGATAAAATCGCATCTGTTGAAAACGAACTCGCGGAACTGAAGAAATCAGCGGACAAGGATGTTTCTAAACCTGAATCCCTTCTAGCGGATGCGAAAAAGTTCAATGACGAAAAGGATTATGATTCGGTTATCGTTAAATGCGACGAAGCTCTTGCGGAAATTGACAGATTGAAAACTGAAACTGCAAAAGTTGAAGTTGAAGAAAAAGCGGTAGAAGAAGCCGTAGCAGAAAAAGTCAAGGACGACGACGGATTTCCGAAGGAATATGTAGTTAAGTATGACAGAAAAAAACGCGATTGCCTGTGGCGAATTGCAGGGAATTATTATGATAATCAGTACGACATGTGGCCTTTGATTTACATGGCGAACAGGGACAAGATAAAAGATCCTGATCTTATTTTTCCCGGCCAGAAACTGATAATTCCGTCGCCGAGTCTTTATTATAAAAAGAAGTCTGATGAAGTTTCATCAGATGCCGAAAATAAAAATACTTCCGGTGTTGAAAACAAAGACTCCGGAACGGTTGAAAACATGGATTCTGCCGGAACTGAATCTGTAACAGATGAGTCGGGTGAAATTGATAAAACTGACGAACAGAAAAAGAATCCGGATTCATCAAAAAATGGATCCGTAGAATCGGAGAAAAATGCTTCTACTTCAAATGAAGCTGATCTCAATGGTTCTGACGGTAAAAAAAAAGCCGATAAATCCGAAGTAAGCACGAAATCGTCACAGACTGATAAAGTAAAAGCTGATTCGGCAAAAGAAAAGACTGCTGTAAAAGAAAATGCTACTGTAAAAAATAAAACTGAAAATAAAGATTCAAAAAGCGCCGTATCGAAAAGTAAAAAGTCCGGGCAGACAGAAAACGTTTCAAGTCAGAATAAAAAAGCTTCCTCTGACTTGAAAAAAGATGACAAAGCTTCTAAAACTGAACAGGTAAATACTGCATCCGGTGATTCAGCAAAAGACAAAAAGAAAACCGTTTCGGCTTCCAGTGATAAAAAAATATCTGAAAAGAATAATGCCGCTTCTGCTGACGCGAAAAGTGCAGATAAAAGTGCTGAAACGAAATCTATAAGCGATGATTCTGATGAAGCGCTTTTTAACACGATAAATAAATATGAGAAAGATCCGGTTGAGAAAAATAAAACTGCAGAAAAAACTGAAAAGTCTTCCGACGAAGACAAACAACTTAAAAAGCCCGACAGCACTTTTGATATCATTACAGAGCATTCCGGAAAATGAGATTTCTTTTATTATGCCTCTTATTATTTTCGTTTATCTCCGCGCGGGAAATTAATCCCGACAGCATTTATTTCAGACAGAACTCCAAGTCCTTTCTGACTCTGACAAATGCCAAGCTCGATCTCTATAGATTTGCAGGCGCTTTTGAAGCAGACAGCGGCGTTGCGTTCTTCGGTTGGCTTTCGCCTTCAAAATTATTTTATGTAAAGGAATCCGATAATCCTCTATATTTTGTTTGTGTTGAGTATGATGTTTCAAAGCGTTCTAAAAGAGAGCTTTTCCGCTATAATGGAATCGTTCAGTCGGCAAAGGCTTCGCAGGACGGAAGATTTATTGCCGTTAAGCGGATGATCCGCGAAGGCTACCGCAAGTTTTCAACTGAAATTATTATAAGAGATATTAAGACTAATGTTTCTGATATTCTTTATCCGAAGAATCCTTTCAGTGAGTTTTCATTCGACAATTCATCAAATCTCATCTATGAAAAAAATGGAATAACCGAATATAATCCTTTTATGCGCAAAGAACGGATTATCCTTAAGGAAGAAAAATATTCCTCAGTGCAACACGGAAGTGTTTCAGCATATCTTTCTCCTTCAGCATCCTTTCTCTTTCTTCTTGCCGGCGGTGGAGGAAGTTACAAGGCGTCCATCTATAAGAACGGATCACTTTATGCTGAAGTTGACGGAGTTACTTCTGTATCCGAAGCGGGGTGGCTAAATGAGAATGAAGTTTTTTTCAGAAGGGGCGGAATAGGAAATTATTCTCTGTGTGCATTTTCGCATTCATCAAAGACTTACAGAAATATTTCTCCGTCATCGTATAATACCGCGTCAGTCTTTTCAAGGGAGCGTGTTTCTTTTTCCGTTAACGGTTCGGCAGGATATTTTGATTCGTTAAGTTCGGCTGTGCGCATGCTTCCTTTTGACGGCGAGGAGCTTTCTTTTTCGCATGATAAAAACAGATTCGGAGTTCTTTTTTCCAAACGTCTTTTTATCGCGGAAATCTCCGATGTTTCAACTTCAGAATACCGCCTCAAAAAAATGATGATGGAAATTTCGGGCATTTATAAAAAAACGCTTGAGGCGGAAAGCGACTGGGAAAATTCTTACGCTTCTGATTATATAAAGAAAAAAATAGAAATTTACAATACATACAACCGGGAAAACAAATGAAAAGCTTAATCGATTTATTCCATAAATATTCATCGGAACCTGCGGTAGTTTTTGCAGTCGGCGCATTATCAGCACTGCTTCTTCTTTTGATAATAACAAAAGTGAAAAAGTATTTTGCCTTTATTCTTACTGTTGTAATTGTCATTGCGCTGGCTTATTATCTCAGCGGGCGGAAGTTTTCCGATATCAAAAATATCGGAAAGGAAGATGTTAAAAAAATCAGTGAAGAAGCAAAAACCAAGGTCAAAGAAGATTTTTCCAAAGGTCTTCCCGGGCTTGCCAAGTGATTAAGACAAAAAACATTCTCATCGACGGGTTTAATCTCATCTACAAGTTTCCTCACCTTGAAGAAATGATGTATGAAAAAAACCTGATCGGTGCGATGCATGGTCTTGTTGATTTGATTGCTGAATATTCCGTGAAAGCGAAGAAGAAGTCCGTTATTATTTTTGACGGAAAAAGAAAAGAAGGCGACAATACGGAAAAGGAAAAAGTAAAAGGCGTCCAGCTGATTTATTCTCATGATCTTTCTGCCGATTATCTGATAATGCAGTCAATCAAATATGATAAGCAGCCAAAAATGACTACTGTCGTTACATCAGACAAAGCGATAATCGGTTATCTTAGAAAGTTCGGAACGCCGGTTGTTAAAAGCGAGGATTTTGCTCCCCTTGTGACAAAGGTTCTGGATGAAACTGAAAAAACAGAAGAGAAGCCTTCCGATGTAAAATTAAGCGATGATGAACTTTCTTTCTGGGAAAAGCTTTTTTCCGGAAAGAAATGATTATTAAATTGTTTCATATCAGGTGATGACAAAACAGTCATAATATGTTATATTGGTTATGGGTGGAAAATGAATAAGATATTTGTTTATATTATCTTGCTTTTTTCAGCTTTTAGTCTTCAATCCCGTTCTTATTATTTCGTCGGTTTTGAAAGGGAGAAGAGCGCATTTATTACTAATAATTTTATTCATCAATTCGGGTTTATAACTTTCCCGATTCTGGGTGATAATATTGAATTTGAAAGAACGCCATCCTATAAAAGGTTTTTCATAGAGCCTCAGATCGGACTTTTCGGTTTTTCAAGGTTGAATCCTGTTTTTGACGCTTCATACATAAAGATTCTTTATAAAGACGATAAGATGAAGACAATGGTGCTTGGCGGATCGCTTGAATTTTTTAAAAAACCGCTGGGTATTCCCTTGGTTCCGTATTACAGATATGTGAACTCTTTTAGGGAATATAAGTCTCATGAAGCGGGATTGATGATGACAATTCCTTTTAGTGTTATCGGCAAATAGTGCTAAAGTTTATTTAAGTGTGTACCGATAATATTTTGCGCAAGTTTCGGATTAATCCGGAGGAGGAAATATGGAAGGTGTTAACTCGGTTGTTTCCGGCATAGCGGATATGGGAAGTCTTTTGAAAGACATTACTTCAAAATCAATGGGTCTTGAAGAAAAGATGATGCAGCAGAATGTCATTGAAAAGGTTTCTAACGCGAGTATCGGTCAGAATATTGATATAACAGCCTAATTGATGAACACTCTCGGAACTCTTTTGGATATGTTGCAGGTTATTTCGTACGGGATAGTGTTTATTGCTGAAGCGATAGTCTGAGCGTTTATAGTTTCTTTTCCGAAAAGAATTATTTCTTCTCCGGCATCGTAAATATCATCGAAGGTGTTGATTAAAATCTGATCCATGCAGACTCTTCCCGCAACAGGGTAGAGTCTGTTTCTTATTATTACATGTGCGTTGTTTGAAAGAAGCCTGTTGTAGCCGTCTCCGTAACCGATAGCGGCAGTTGCTATGTTTGAGTCCTTATCCGGAGCATAAGTCAATCCGTATGAAAGCCCTGTTCCTTTTTTTACTCTTTTTGAAAAAATAATTCTGCTTTTCAAGGTCATCACCGGAATGAATTTATCTCCGGTTTCTACAGGCGGATATCCGTAGCAGACTATTCCGGCTCTAACCATGTCAAGATGTGTTTCTTTAAATCTTAATATAGCTCCGCTGTTTGCCATATGTTTTATTAGTGATGTGCCGGATATGTTTTCAGCGAGCGCCGCTGATGATTTGAATTTCTGCAGTTGTGTTTCGTTGAAGATGCTGTCGTCAGTGTCGGACACCGGCATATGAGTGAATATCCCTTCAAGCTTTATGTTCTTTGATGAGATTAACAGTTTTGTAAGTTCTTCTATTTCGTCAAAAGAACATCCGATTCTGCCCATTCCTGTGTCTGTTTTAATATGAACGCGTATTGTTCTGCTGATTTTTTCTGAAAGTATAACGAGCATTCGTGCAAAAGAAATATCGGCGACAGATAAAATAAGTGAATTGTCAACAGCTTCCATGATGCAGTCAGTATCATGAAGTATCAAGCCCAGAAGAAGAATGTCGGACTTGATGCCGGATTTTCTCAGTTCGCGGCCTTCCTCTATTGACGCTACACCGAAAGCATCAGTCAGTTTTTCGCTTTCGCAGAATCCGGATATTCCGACCGCGCCGTGTCCGTACGCGTCGGCTTTTACTGCCATGAGAATTTTTGAATTTCCGCAATGCTGTCTCAATATGCTCAGATTGTGTTTTATGGCTTTTAAATCGATTTCAGCGAATGTTCCGCGGCAGTTCATTTTGTTTCCTGTGGAGATAATTGATTTCTTAAGTAAAAGTCTAAATGAAATCTGAGGTAAGAATGATTTCTGTTTGATTTTATGCAAGAAAAAAAGAAATTAAATTACAGTGACCATTTTTAACGCTATTTAATGAATGAGCAATGCTGAATAAGCTTCGGGAATATTTCTTGACTCATGCGTTGGCTGGAAATGAATTGTAAGTATTCATAATGAAAATGATGTCTTTAATATATGAGGTGATATGAAAAATCTTAAATTGGCTGCACTCGGCGCCGACAAAAAAAGAACAGTTGTGCAGGTAGGCAATGTCAAAATAGGCGAGGATTTTGTTGTAATGGCCGGCCCATGCGGAGTAGAAAGCGAAGAGCAGATGATTAATACGGCTATCGGCGTCAAAGAAGCCGGCGCGCATATAATCAGGGGCGGAGCGTTCAAGCCGAGAACTTCTCCATACGCGTTTCAGGGTCTTGGTCTAAAGGGGCTTAAAATTCTTGCAAAGGCAAGCGAGATAACGGGTCTTCCGGTTATTACCGAAGTCGTCGATCCGCGTGACGTTTCATGGGTATGCGAGTATGTCGATATTCTTCAGATCGGTGCGAGAAACATGCAGAACTTTACGCTTCTGCGCGAAGTAGGAAAATCAAATAAACCGGTTCTTTTGAAACGCGGAATGTATTCAACTCTTGCCGAGTGGCTTAATTGCGCGGAGTATATTCTTGCTGAAGGAAATCCTGATGTCATTCTTTGCGAGCGCGGCATCAGAACTTTTGAAACATATACAAGAAACACTCTTGATCTCAGTATAATTCCTGCAGTAAAAGAATGCACTCATCTTCCGATTATCGTTGATCCGAGCCACGGAACAGGAAAAAAATCACTGATCGAACAGATGTCAATCGCCTCTGTTGCTGCCGGCGCTGACGGACTCGAAATAGAAGTTCATTGTGATCCTTCAAGTGCGAAGAGCGATTCCGATCAGCAGTTGACTATTGACGAGTTTAAGCCTTTGATGGCAAAGCTCAATAAGACTGCAGAATTCATTAAATCGGTGATGTAGTTTGAATGCCGTAAAAGTTTCGTCAAAAAGGGTGAACCGTTCTGTCATTCACGTGGGAGGCGGTTTCGCATCTCTTTCTGAGATGATTGATTTAAAAAATACAATAATCATAACCGAGACGGAAGTTTTCAGGCTCTACGGAGATAAGTTTCCGTCCGCTCCGCTTATTGTTGCAGAAAGGGGAGAAGCCGGCAAGACTATTGATTCGATCATGAATATTTGCGAAAAGCTTCTGTCTATGAATGCAGACCGCAAAAAATTTATTCTCGCAATCGGCGGAGGTGCTCTTACCGACGCGGTCGGTTTTGTTTCTTCAATATTTTTGCGCGGTGTTCGTTTCGGATTTGTTCCGACGACTCTTCTTTCTCAGGTTGATGCGAGCGTCGGCGGAAAGAACGGAATCAACTTCGGCGGTTACAAAAACATGATCGGCACAATCAATCAGCCTGAATTTGTTCTTTGCGATCCCTCATTCTTTAAAACACTTTCTGATGAAGAATATCTTTCAGGACTTGCCGAAGTCATCAAACATGCCGTTATAAAAGATAAAAAGTATTTTGAAAAAATAAAAAATAATAAAGATATGATTCTTAGCCGGGATGAAAAATTCATGTCTGAAATAGTTCTCCGTTCTGTTGAAATAAAAGCAGGTGTTGTGAGCCGTGATGAAACGGAGCAGGGTGAAAGAAAACTTCTCAATTTCGGGCATACTCTGGGTCATGCAGTTGAGATTCTTGAAAAGCTTCCTCATGGTATTGCGGTCGGCGCGGGTATGAATCTTGCCGCTGAAATATCAAGACGTTTGGGCTTTCTTTCTGAAAAAGACTGTGTTCAGGTACGCTCTCTTTTGGATTCATTCGGTTATCCGGCTTCTTCAGCTTCTTCCGCGGATGAGATTAAGCGTCTTGTTATGAAAGACAAGAAGCGTGAAGGAGAAGGTGTAAATTTCGTTCTTCTGAAAGGAATCGGAAAAAGTTTTTACAAAATGATAGATGTAAAAAAACTCGAGGTAATTATAGATGATATGTGTCGCCCTGTCTGACAAGAAGTCACTTGAAGATATCAATAAATTTAAATTAGCCGAGCTTCGTCTTGATATGCTTAAACTTGATGATGCCGAGATCTCGGATGTATTTTCAAAAAATAGAAATCTGATAGCGACATGCCGTGAAACATACTACAGCAGGGAAGAACGCCTGTTCATCCTGAAAAATGCTGTTTCATCAGGTGCGGCTTATGTTGATGTTGAAATTGAAGCTGATGCTGAATTTAAAAAAGAAATTATATCCCTTGCAAAAAGCAAAAACTGCAAGGTGATTATTTCTTATCATAATTTTGACAATACACCGTCAAAAGAAGATCTTGAAAATATTATCATAGAATCGCTTAAAGACGGTGCAGATATAGTTAAGATTACCACTTTCGCAAATACTCCCGAGGATGCTGCGCGGGTTTTATCTCTTTATTGCGTTAACCGTCCCCGTCCGCTTGTCGCTTTCTGCATGGGAGATGCGGGAAGAATCACGCGCGTTGCATGCGTCAGATTAGGCTCGCCTTTTACCTATGCATCATATTCGTTTGCAACACAGACTGCGAACGGTCAGATATATTACGAAGACATGAGGTATATCTTTGACCGCATTTAAATTATACGCTGTATGCGGAAATCCTGTACTTCACAGCAAATCGCCTGATATCTATAATATGCTTTTTAAAAAAAACGGAATCGATTCGTGTTATATCCGCGTGCGGCCGGAGAGCGCTTCTGAAGCTCTTTCAATTTATGACTCACTCGGTTTTTCCGGAATGAATGTTACGGCACCTTTCAAAGAAGATTTTTCTAATCTTCTTTCCGCTAAAGATGAAAATGTAATTCTTACAGATGCGGTAAATACTATTTCCGGAAGTGAAAAATCCGCCCATAATACGGATATTTACGGAGTCGAAGCGGCTCTTAGAATCAAATCCGCTGTACCGGGAATGAAAGCTGTTGTTCTCGGCGCCGGCGGTGCTGCGAAAGCTGCTGTATGCGCATTGAAGAATATAGGTGCAGATATTGTTATAATCAACCGTACAGAGGAAAAGGCAGAACTTATTGCTGAGAAATACTCGGTTAAACATGCTCCTTTTTCTGAATTAAAAAAAGAAATTGAATCATGCTCAATTTTAGTTTCGACTCTTCCGGCATCGGCTTCAGCTTTTGCGGGAGACTTCATACATGCTGGCATGATAGTTCTGGATGCAATATATAAGGATTCATCGCTTGAAGCAGCAGCCTTAAGCCGCGGCGCGAAGTTCGCCAAAGGGATTGACTGGCTTATAAATCAGGGCATTAAGTCTTTTGAAATTTATACGGGAATGCAGGCTTCGTTTGAAGAAATTTCTTCTTCCTTCAATCCTGAAAACGTACTCGGGAAAAAAGAAAGAATTGCATTAATAGGATTTATGGGTTCGGGTAAATCAACAGTCGGTAAAATTCTTGCGGAAAAAACCGGAAGGAATTTTTATGATATTGATGGGCTTATTGAAAAAAAAGCCGGAATGAGTATAAATGAAATATTTTCAACTTCCGGTGCCGATTACTTCAGAAGTCTGGAAAGCGAAGTGCTGGCTGAAGTTCTGAATTTTAAAAATTCAGTAATTTCGTGCGGTGGAGGAATTATTCTGCGGAAAGAAAATGTTTCATTGCTTAAAGAATCGGCCGTAACGGTCTGGCTTTATGCTTCGATTGTTTCATCCGTCAAAAGGCTGGATTCTTCGCGCCCTCTTCTCAATGTCGATGATCCGGCATCACGTGCGATGGAACTATTTTTAGAAAGAAAAAAACTTTATGCCACGGCGTGCGATCTATTGGTTTCAAACGAAAATAAAACTGCTGAAAAATGCGCGGAAATAATATATGAAGAAATACGTTAAGATATCATCTGTAAAAGGCTCAATGCGCATATCCGCTTCCAAAAGCGCTGCTCAAAGGGCTGTAGCCTGTGCGCTTCTTGCGAAAGGCGAATCGCTTATAAAGAATATTGATCTATGCGACGACATTGAAGCTTCCGTAAGGGCTGCAACAGCTTTAGGAGCAAAATTCAACTGGAACGGTTCGTCACTGGAAGTGACGGGCGGGCTGAAGAAAACTGATGCTTCGATAGACTGCGGTGAAGCGGGTCTTTCAATGAGAATGTTCGCGCCTATCGCGTCTTTGCTCTCTGACGAAATAACATTGTGCGCAAAAGGTTCTCTGACGCGGCGTCCTCTTGATATGATAGCCGCGCCGCTTAAGCAGCTGGGTGCCGATATCGAGCTGATCGGAGAAAATGTAAAGAACGGTGCTCCGGTAAAAATCCGCGGTCCGTTGAAAGGCGGCACTGTTCATGTTGACGGTTCTGTCAGTTCTCAATTTTTGACAGGTTTACTAATTGCGCTTACCCAGACGGAATCTGATTCGGAAGTGATTGTCGAAAATCTCAAAAGCAAACCTTATGTTGCGATGACTCTTGATATGGTTAAACAGTTCGGCGGAAAAATCATCAATCACGATTTCAAGCGTTTTGAAGTTAAACATTCTCCGTTTACTTCCGGTGCAATTGATGTTGAAGGCGACTGGAGTTCGGCTTCTTTTATAATTTGCACTGCAGCTCTTGCCGGGGATGTTGTTATAAAAAATCTTTTAAAAAATTCGCTTCAGGCGGATATCGCCGTTCTTAAGGCGATCGAAAGAGCCGGAGTGAATTTCTCATTTGTAGGTGATTCGCTCCTCGTCAACAAATCAAAAGTTGAGTCTTTTGATTTTGACGCTTCGGACTGCCCGGATCTTTTTCCTCCGCTTGCCGCTCTTGCTGCGCGTGCTGAGGGTATCAGCAGAATCCGCGGAGTATCCAGGCTGACTCATAAGGAAAGTAACCGTGCGGCGGCAATTGCTGAAGAGTTTGCACGCGCTGGAATTGAAATAGAAATTGATTATCCTGATGATATAATGATAATTAACGGCGGAGAAGTCAGATCTTGCGAGATGGATTCGAGAAACGATCATCGCATGGCGATGTGTCCCGCGGTGCTTTTTGCCGGAAGCGGCAAAAAAGTCGTTATAAATAACGCTGATGCCGTTGCGAAAAGTTATCCTCTTTTTTTCAATGATTTGAAAATGATAGGTGCGGAGGTCGGTGATGAATAGTTTCGGAAGAATCTTCCGCGTTTCAATTTTCGGAGAATCTCACGGAAAATCCGTAGGAGTTGTAATCGACGGAGTTCGCCCGGGCATTTCTATTTCGAAAGAAGATTTTGAAGCCGATCTTTCAAGAAGAAGAGGCGGATCGGTGCGCGGAAGCACAACCAGAAGCGAAAGCGATATTCCTGAGTTTTTCAGCGGAGTATGCGACGGAAAAACCACAGGAGCGCCTCTTGCCGTAATTTTTTCAAACAATAATACAATGTCAAAAGATTATTCTGAATTCAAATCTCATCCGCGGCCGGGACATTCAGACTTTGCCGCGATGAAAAAATATAACGGTTTCAATGATATCCGCGGCGGCGGACATTTTTCGGCGCGTCTGACGGCCGGTCTTGTCGCCGCAGGCGTTATTGCAAAGAAGATGCTTGATGGTGTTACATTCAATGCAGAGCTGATTTCCGCAGGCGGAAGAAAAGATATCGCCGAAGCGGTCGAAGAAGCTCTGAAGGCTTCCGACAGCATCGGAGGTCTGATTGAATGCAGAATAAACGGAGTAAAGTGCGGAACCGGAGAACCTTTTTTCGGTTCAGTTGAATCCGAAATCGCGCGGATTCTCTTTTCCATTCCGGCAGTTAAGGGTGTGGAGTTCGGTGCAGGGATGAAATCAGCCGAAATGAAAGGAAGTGAATTTAATGATAAATTCATTGATTCAGCCGGCAAAACATCATCCAATAACAGCGGCGGAATTAATGGCGGAATAGCTAACGGAAATGAAATAGTTTTCAGGGCGGCATTCCGTCCGACTCCAAGTATTTTTTCGGCTCAGAATACATTCAATTTTGCTTCAGGAAAAATGGAAGAACTTGTGATAAAGGGCAGGCATGATTCATGCGTGGCTCTCCGTGCGCCGGTCATCGTTGAAGCGGCAGCGGCAATTGCTCTTTGTGATTTATATTTATCTGCTCAGAGATAATTACGGAGGAATATATGGATTTGAAAAAAATCAGAGAAGAAATAGATTTAAAGGATTCACTTATAGTAAAACTTCTAAACGACCGTATGGAACTTGCGATTCTTTCGACGAAGCTCAAAACAAAAATTGAAGACGGCGACAGAGAAAACCAGGTTATTGAAAACATAAAATCAAACGCGCGCGGTCTGATCGATCCGGAATTCTGCGCGAACCTTTATAAACAGATAATGACCGAGAGCAAAAGACTCCAGAGTAAAAATTATTCGGTGATTGGTTTTGCCGGTGAGCACGGAGCTTATGCTGAGCTTGCCGCGCGCGAATGGAATGATGTTCTCGTTCCGGTATCGTGCCCGGATGCTTCATCAGTTTTTGAAGGCGTTATTGACGGAGTCTTTGAATTCGGCATCGTTCCTGTTGAGAATACTTTCGGCGGAGTGGTTGATGAAACCAACAGCCTTCTTATTAAATCTGATGTTAATGTAGTCGGCGCAGTTGATCTTCCGGTTCATCATTGTCTTCTGACTCTTCCCGGCACGGATTACCGAGATATCCGTGCGGTTTATTCTAATCAACTGCCTTTAACCCAGTGCAGAAATTTTATCGCAAGAAATCATCTTGAACCTATATCTTACGGAAACGCTGTTTCTGCTGCGAAACTTTTTTCAGAGAAACGTCCTAAGGCTGCAGCGCTGATTGCAAGCAAGGCTTCCGCTGAATTGTATAATCTTGAAATTATTAAAGAGAATATTGAAGACTATAATGTCTGCCGTACACGTTTTCTTATTATTTCAAAAGAAAGAAATACCGAAGGCGGAAACAAATGCTCTGTTCAGTTTTCAACAGAACATAAGGCCGGGACTCTTTTCAAGATTCTAGAGTCTTTCGCTAAAGAGGATATCAATCTGACAAGAATTGAGTCTGTTCCTGAAGATTCAGGCAGTTTTGTTTTCTTTCTTGATTTCGTCGGCTCTCTTGATGACGCAAAAATAAAAAGCATTATAGGTAAAATGAATGATCTTACCGGCGAATTAAGAATTCTCGGTTGTTATAATGAAAAGGTGGTAAAATGAAAGTAGCGGTGCTTGGATTTGGAAGAATGGGCGGATGGTTTGCGGATAATCTGAAAGCTGACTGTGAGGTCGCGGTTTTAGATACCGATTCTGCAAAAACTAAAAATGCGAAGGGTGTTAAAGTCCTTTTAAAATATGAAGAGCTTGCCGCATTCGCGCCTGATGTTTTGATAAACGCGGTAAATCATAATTCGACATTCGAAGCGTTCGATGAAGCGATCAAATATGTTTCTAATAAGTGCATAATCGGAGATGTAGCCGCGGTAAAGGACGGCTTGAGTGAATATTATTCATTGAAAAACAGAAAGTTTTTTTCGCTTCATCCAATGTTCCGCCCTGCAGACAATCATGATTATTCAAGCGAGTTCGCGGTTATAATCAATGAATCTGATTCATCGATGAAGGATTATTTTACCAAGTATTTCGATTCATTTAAAATTAAAATTTATCAATACAGCTTTGAGGAGCATGATGAAATGACAGCATCGGCTCTTGCTGTTCCGTTTATTTCATCGATGGTATTTGCTTCCTGCACTAAACTCGAAAACGTGCCGGGAAACACATACAAGAAACACATGGATATAACGAGAAGCCTGATGAGTGAAGACGATTATGTATTAGCTGAAATTCTTTTTAATCCGAAGGCTCTTGCTGAAATTGAAAAAATAAATTCAAAGCTGTCTTATCTTACGCATATTATCAAGGCAGAAGACTTTGACGAGGTTCATAAATTTTTTGAAAATCTCCGTTCAAATATAAAGTGAGGTTAGGATGAATCAGAGTCAGGTTAAGGAACTTCTGCTTAGACTTGAAGGCGACGTTGAAGACTTTATGGTGACGTTTACCGGAAAGAAAAGCAATAAGGTGGACGGATTGTATTATGCCGAACGCCGAGAAATCCTCATTCATAATACTAATGTTCAGAGCGAAAACGAAATAATATATACAGCAATTCACGAATTTGCTCATCACATTCAGTTTACGAAATCCGCTCAGCCTGTTACGGCGCGTTCGCACAGCACGTCATTTTGGAATATATTTCATAAGCTTCTTTTTAAAGCAGAAGATATGAATATATACAAGAATCCGTTTAAGACTCATCCTGATTTTGTGAAACTGACTGAGCGTATCAAAAATGATTATCTCCGTGAAAGCGGAGAGAAAATGAAAGAATTCGGCGCGTGTCTGATTGAAGCGATGCGTCTTTGTGAAATGCATAAAACCAGCTTTGAAGATTATGTTGACCGCGAACTTGGTCTTCACCGTTTTGCGGCAAAGACCATGATGAAAAGTTATGCGTATAATGTGAATCCTGCTATCGGCGCCGAAAACATGCGTTCTGTCGCGCGTATTGCCGACAGTGATCTCCGTAAAGACGTAGAAAACGCATATTTGTCGAGAATGAGTCCCGATATGGTTAAGGCGGAGTTTTCTCCGAGACTTGCGGAAACAAAGGATATGACGCGTCTTCAGTTTCTGAAAAATGAAAAAGAGCGTTTGATTGAATCGCTCGAACGGCTAAATCAGAAACTCATCGGGCTTAACAGCCAGATCAGATCTCTTGAAACTGAAATTAAATCCAAAGAAGAACGTATCGCAAGAGCTGAAAAAGAAGAAGAGGAAGAGACCAATGAATAATGACATAACAGGAAATGTGAAAGACGACCGTTTCGCAAAATACGTCGGAATTGAACTTATTGAAGTCCGCGAGGGATTTGCTGTTGCGGAACTCATTGTCCGTGATGATCATTTGAATGGAGTCAACTCTGTTCAGGGCGGAGCGATTTTTACTCTTGCGGATTATGCTTTCGCGGCGGCATCTAATTCATACGGTTTCGTTACAGTCGGCATTAACGTCAACATCAGTTACTTTAAGGCTCCTTCAGGAAAGAAAATCCGGGCGGTTGCCAAAGAAGTCAGCTCCCAGAACCGGATATGCGGATATGATGTTGATCTATTAGATGAAGACGGTTCAATTTTTGCGAGATTTAACGGACTCGGATACATCAAAAGAAAATAATCATCCGTAGAAAGAACTCCATTTAGCGTAGCATTCCGAGAAGCTTCCCTCATCAAGAGCTTTCTGTATATCGAGAATAAACTTCCGCATAAAGTAAAGATTATGATATGTGTTGTAAACTGCTGATGTTATTTCCTGCATTTTAAAAATATGACGAAGATACGCACGGGTATAATTTCTGCAAACAAAGCAGTCGCATCCCGGATCAAGCGGCGAGAAGTCTTTTTCAAACTGTGCATTCTTTAAATTCAGTCTGCCCTGAGTTGTGTACATCGTTCCGTTGCGGGCAATGCGCGTCGGCATTACGCAGTCAAACATGTCAACACCGTGAGCAATTGAATCTAATATTTCCATCGGCGAACCGACTCCCATCATATAGCGGGGTCTGTCATCCGGAAGAATTTCAGTAACAATTGCCGAAATATCGCGGTACATTTCCTTCGGTTCTCCGACTGAAAGTCCGCCTATCGCGTAACCCGGAAAATCAAGATCAAGAAGTTCTTTCGCGCATTCTTTTCTGAGGTCATGGTGAGTTCCGCCCTGAACAATTGCGAAGCAAGCCTGCTTTTCTTTGTCAAAATGCTTTTCATAATGCTCTCGGGATTCTTTTGCCCATCTGATTGTCCGGTCCATTCCTGCACGAACGCGGGATTTTTCGGCAGGGTATTCGACGCATTGGTCAAGAATCATCATGATATCCGAACCGATAACTTTCTGCACATCAAGAACCATGGATGGTGTAAAGAGGTGCTTCGATCCGTCGATATGCGAAGAAAATTCAACACCGTGTTCCTTGACCTTGCAGAGATTTGAAAGTGAGAAAACCTGAAACCCTCCGGAATCCGTCAGAAGAGGTCGGTGATGATTCATGAAATTATTGAGGCCACCTGCAAGGTTAAGCACATCCAGGCCCGGACGAAGATACAGGTGATAAGTGTTTGCAAGAAATATTTCAAAATCCATGTCCTCGACATACTGCATAGGAAGCGAGCGCATTGCTCCTTTTGTCGCGACAGGCATAAATACAGGAGTCCGTACGACGCCCCTATGAAGATGAAGCTCGCCGCGGCGCGCCTTGGTTTTAGAATCTCTTTTGATAATTTTGAATTTCATAAGCTCACACGGGGTTTAAAGATATTGCCAAAGAAGCTTTGAGCCGTCAAATACAGGTCCTTCGACGCAGGCTCTTTTTTTGCCGTCAACGGTATCAACACTGCATCCCGAACATATGCCGATTCCGCAGCCGAAATAATTTTCAAGTGATACTTCAAGCGGAATATTTTCTTTGATTAGAATTTCTGCGCATGATTTCATCATAATTGTGGGACCGCAGATATAGGCTCTTGAAAACTTTGTTTTTGCTATGACTGATTTCAATTTGTCTGCCGCGAATCCTTTATCTCCGAATGAGCCGTCATCTGTAACATAGCAGATTTCGTTTGACTCGGTGCAGAATCTGTCGCCGCAGTAAATGAATTCCTGAGAGCGTGCTGCGTAGATGAATGTAATGCTGTTATTTTTTGTTTTTAGAACTTTGCTTAAATAATGAAGAGGAGCGTTTCCGACTCCGCCGCCGATAAGAAGTACGTTTTCGTTTTCAGTGACGGTAAATCCGCGTCCATAAGGGCCTGACACATCAACGTCTGAAAAATCAGTCATGTTTTTAAGCATCGATGTTACTCTGCCGTTTTCCTTGAAAACAACCTCTATGTCATTTCCGTTTTTGTTAAAAATGGAAAAAGGGCGGCGAATCAGAGGATCGGTAAAGCGTCCGAGTTTAAAGGATACAAACTGACCCGGCAGGCAATCTTCAGCGCATTCGATATGAAGAAGATAATGCCCCTTGCAGAGTTTTTCGGGGGTTGAAATAATTTTCACTCTATTATCCTTGGTACTACGAAATGTCCGTTTTCAAAAGCCGGAGCCATTTTTTCTATTTCTTCAAGTGATACAGCCGGCTTAAGCGCCGTATCTTCGCGGAAGACATTTTTGATGTCGGCAATGTGATCGGTTGCTTCTACTGAAGAAGTGTCGAGTTCACTGATTTTATCTACATAAGAAATTATGTCCGTCAGCTGTTTTGCGAATAGCTCTTTCTCTTCATCGGAAAGTTTAAGGCTCGCGAGCTTTGCTGTTTTTTCGACAATTTTTGCGTCAATTACTGCCATAAAACCTCATTTTGTCCTATATTCTGTTTGGGTGTATTCGAAATCAACGATTTTTTCGCCTTTTGCAAGCGGCATTTTCACGGAGACTGTAATTTTTCCGGATTTGATATAGGAAGGAAGCTTTAGATAAAAAACCGCATAATCATCCGGAAGAATGAAATTGAAATTATATTTTATGAAAACGGGCTTGTCTTCATCATTTTGTTTGTATTCATCCGGAGTCCGGAAATTCTGAATCAATTCAAATGGTATTGCTTCGTTTGTTGTTCCTCTTGTATGTTTAATTGAAAAAGAAGGAAAGTCGAGGAGATTTTCGGAAGCATTTCTGACAATTGCCATAAATGCAGGATTCTCAGTGGTGTCTCCGAATGTCTTCTTTAAGTTATTATTTTCGTCAATATAATATACGGACGCGTCAAAATAAAGCGTTTTTATTGTCGATCCTGTGCTTGATGAAACCACATAGTTGTTTTTTATCGGAATTATTTTTTGGTGTATCGAAGATGAACATGAAATGAAGGCTATCGGTATTAGCAGAAATAATTTCTTCATAAAATAATCGGACACGGCGGAATTTCCGTGTCAAGATAATATCTTATGAAAGCGAAAAGAGAAACGCGCGACCGTGTTTTGTGAGGCGTACTGATACTTCGCTGTCCGTAGAAATATACTCTAGAAGACCGAAACGCGTGAGCAGTGATATAACTGAAAAATCAACGAATGACGAGAATAGAAGAAAATTCTGATATTTTAGGCCTGTGAGCATGCAGTAATCGCGCGAGAGCCTGTCTACGGAAAAAACTTCATCATATGAAAGGATCAGTTCAAGAAGCGCTGTTTTGTTTTTCTGCATCGAATCCGCGAATTCGGGTACAGATGGAAATAGGGCATTCCACGGATTATAATTCCAGAATGCGCTGAAGAGATTGCCGAATGTCATTTTTTTTCTATCGGCTAAAATTTTATCATCTTTTGAATAAATAGCTCCGCATTCTCTAAGTATCATTGATGTCTGTTTTAAAAATATCAAAAGACTTCCGCTGTCCGCATTTTCCATCGTATAGAACAGTCTGCTTGCGCAGTTTGTATAAAAACGCGGCGGAAGAAAGCAGTCTTCGCCGACCATCATATTTTTTCTTAATATCTCTTCGATGATGATATCTGATGCGGCTATTATATCGCAGTCATTGTTTGAAGGAACGGAAAAGACGTTTGTTCGTGCGAATTCGCGGACATATGTCTTTTTAAAAAGAAGGGGGTTTTCTCGGGAAGTATTACCGGATAGCGCCTTAGTTTTTTGAATCATTATCCGCTCCATTAATCGGCAAAAGCACCCGCTCGGGATGCTTTTTTAAGATGTTTGATTATGTCATATATATTAAAATTAATTTGCCGTCAATTAGAAAATTGCTTAGATTAATGAAAAATAGTCTAATTAATCGTTTTTTTTCTTTTTTTCCTAAAAATGAAGAAAACTAAAGCCGATACTGCGAAAATGATTATAATAACGGCGCCTGTGATGAAAGATGCTTTTTTGATTAGAGGAATGATTGAGCTCCCGAGAAAGTATCCTCCGTATGTGAGAATTCCATTCCAGACAAATGATGAAATCAGGCAAAAAAGAAATACTTTAATTTTACTGAGGTTTAATATTCCTGCTGTGACCGAAATTACCGATCGTACGCCCGGCAAAAATCTGTTTATGAGTACAATGTAACAGCCTGATGATGCAAAGCGTTTTTCGGCTGCAAAAATGTATTCCTTCCTGAAAAAAGGGATTTTGCCGTCTATGAAATAGTTTCTTCCGTGTTTATGCGCGAAGTAAAAAAGAAAATAGAATCCGGCTGAACCGCCCAAAGCAGTTGAAATGTGCACGCTTATCGGTGAGAGATAGCCTCGTGAAGACAGTATTGCTCCGAAAAGAACTACACTGTCTCCCGGAACCGGAGGAATAAGGTTTTCCAGAATTGATGCTCCTGTAAGAAAGGAGTAGGCGAGAAATTGATTTTCCTTGACAGCATCGAGAATAGATAAGAAAAATTGTTCCATTGTTTCCCTTTTATATGATTATATGTACTGGTGCTTTATATTTCGTTGCAATAAAAAAACGGAGAAGGAAATGAAGAAAATTCTGCTGATTGCCGCAGCTTTGATTATCGGTTGTGCGGCTCCTCAAAAAAAAGAAGAAAAGAAAAACTGGCGCGATGATGCATTTCTGACTGAAAGTGCAAAAAGCAAGGATGAGGTATTCCGCGTTTTGATGACTGCGGATGATTATATCGTTGCTCAGAAATCATTTAATGATTCCATATCACGTACGCAGGACGATTCGGGTGATAAGTATTTTGTTTCTGAAATGATGAAGTTCAATAAAATTGATGAAGTCTGTGAAGGGATCATTTCTGTATGGCTTTTTCCGGATTCGGGAAGGCTTATGCAGGTGCGATTTGTAAGATCAACTTTTATACGCGAACTTGACACAATGATTATGGATGATATTCAGAGATGGAATTTTGCGTTTCAGAACAAGCGGATAACTCCGATCAAGTTTAATGTGCGCTACAAAATTGTTCTCGAAAAAAGACTTTCTGATGAAGAAATCATCAATGATATGCGTCAGAATTTGAAAGAGAGAACCGGTCAATAAAAGACGGGCAATGCCCGTCTACATATTTCTGCTGATGCTTGCGTATGCTGAATGATTGTGAATCGATTCCATATTTTCGCTTTCTACGGAAAATCCCAGAATGTGCTCCATCGCTGACAGTTTTTCGGCTGCGCTTCTTACCATATCTTCTACAAACATAGGATTATCATACGATTTTTCGGTGATAAACTTTTCGTCTTCTCTTTTGAGAATAGAGTAGATGTCGCTTGATGCCGATGATTCCGCGATTAGAATAATATCTTCAATCCATATTATTTCGGAAGCTTTGATTTTTATCGTAATTATGGATCTCTGATTATGCGCGCCGTATGAACTGATTTCTTTCGAACACGGGCATAATGAAAGTACCGGAACTCTGACTTCGACCATATAATAATCTGCAGAAGAATCTCCGAAAATTTTGCACATGTATTCCATTTTTCCGGTAGAACCTGATACTGGAGCAGCTTTTCTGATGAAAAACGGAAACTCAATTTCGAAATAAGCTTTTTCGGCGTCGAGTTTCTCCTTCATGTCGGATAGAATTTTTTTAATCCCTGCTGTAGAAATTCCGTTCATGTGAAGATTGAGGATTTCAATGAAACGGCTCATGTGAGTTCCTCTGAAATTGTGAGGAAGCTCAACGAACATGTTGATATTGCCGACTGTATGCTGTTTTCCTTTTTCGCGTTCAAGAACGATTACTGGATACTTGATGCCTTTTACCCCGACTTGATCGATCGGCATGTTTCTGTTGTCGGGCTGTGACTGAATATCTGCTAGACTCATTTTGCGTTAAATTTTCCTTTTTCATCAAATGACAGTTTAAGAGGATCCTTTTTGATTTTTTCCGGAAGATTGATGAAGGTCGAACCGATAAATGCAAAATCACCTTTCTGTTTTTCAAAGAAACCAAGCATTGATTTTCCTAGGCTTTTTGAGCTGAATTTATTGGAAACCTTGATTATAGAAGTATTGCCCTGCATTTTTATATCTTTGGTTGTTCCTTTCACCAGTTTTTCATTGTTAACCAAGAAGTCATAATTTATGCTGTTGAAAACAAGTTTATGGGCAGTTTCATTTTTAAGAAGAATGTCGAAATCGACTGTTATCGGAAGATCAAGACTTGCCGGATCAATAACCTGATCGGTTTTTTTTCCGCTTAATATATCCGCGAACATTCCGGCAACCTTTTCTGCTGAAGCCTGTTTTTTCTTTTTTGCAAGTTCTGCGGCAATTTCAGCAGTTGAAGGTTTTTGAACCTTGAAATTCGCAATGCTGATTGTCGGTTTAATTGCCGGAATTTGAGTGTTTACAGAATAGTCGAATCTGATGTTTTCCGGAAGTCCTGAAATATCAGGAAGGGGAATGAGGATAGCCATGTCGATTTTGCAGTTGAGATAATCTTTTTTGGAATACGCCTTTACTGTTTTGATTATATCTTCGTATTTGACATTCACGCGGAACTGATTAAGTTTTTTCCCCTTAGCGCTTATCTTGAGTCCCTTGGATGTAGTGGTTTTGAAGAACTGATTGTTTTCGACAAAAAATGTAAATTCGACTCCGTCGAGCTTCAATCCCACCGGGTATGGGTTTTTAATTTCAACATCGAAAAGAAAATTTACATCGCGCAGGGATATGGATTCAATATCGAATCCTTTAAAATCTGCTGTTGGTTTAGGCAGTGATTTAGGAATGGTAAAAGCCGAAAGTGCCGCTGAAAAAATTATAAGAGATAGAATTGCAATTTTTTTCATTTTTCCCCCGTCGAATGACTACCATTAAAATACCGGTATAGTTTTTCAAACACAAAAAAACCGTATTTCAAGGTGAAATACGGTAAAATAATTCATGAACATTATCAGTAATCTGTTCCGAAACGAAATCCGAAACAGATTAATAATTCTCAGCATGCTTTATCTTTATCGCGGATGGCGACACGTCTTATTTTGCCGCTTATTGTTTTCGGAAGCGATTCAACAAATTCTATTATTCTCGGATATTTATAAGGCGCTGTGGTTTTTTTGACATGATTCTGAAGTTCATGTTTGAGTTCATCACTTGCCGTGAAATCCTTGCCTAGAACGATTGTGGCTTTGACAACCTGGCCGCGTTCTTCGTCAGGTATTCCCGTTACTGCACATTCGAGAACGCTTGGATGCTCAATCAGCGCGCTTTCGACTTCAAACGGTCCGATTCTGTAACCGGAGCTTTTTATGAGGTCGTCATTTCTTCCTACAAACCAGAAATAGCCGTCTTCGTCCTTATATGCCGTATCACCTGTATAATACAGGCCGTCATGCCATGCATTAGCGGTAAGCTGTTCGTCGCAATAATATCCTTTAAATAATCCTATCGGCTTAGATGGATTTGTTTTGAAAACGATTTCACCTTCTTCTCCGGCTTTGCATTCCTTTCCTTCCCTGTCGAGAAGAATTGCATTGTAAGTCGGTGAAGGTTTACCCATTGAGCCCGGTTTCGGTTCAACCCATGGCCAAGTCGCTATTGCTATTACCATCTCGGTTTGCCCATAGCCTTCTTTGAGCTTGATTCCGGTTGCGGCGAGAAATTTTTCATAGATTTCCGGATTGAGAGGTTCACCTGCAACAACGCAGTATTTGAAGCTTGAAAAATCATACTTGTGAAGATCTTCTTTGACAAGGAACCGCCATACTGTCGGAGGAGCGCAGAATGTTGTCACTCCGTGCTTTGTTGCTTTTGAAAGAAGATTTGCGGCTATAAAACGGTCATAATTATAAATGAAAACGGCACTTCCGGAAAGCCACTGTCCGTAAATCTGACCCCAAACGGATTTTGCCCATCCGGTATCTGCAACGGTGTAATGAATTCCGTCTTCAACGACATTCTGCCAGTATTTTGCAGTGAGTATGTGTGCAAGAGGGTAGGTGTAATCATGAGTTACCATCTTCGGAAGCCCGACGGTTCCTGATGTGAAATAGAGCAGCATTGTGTCGGCATTGGTTGGAGCATCGGCGCCCTGCGGACGGACGAAAGAAGAATCGTGCTTTTTCATTTCATCTTCGTAGCTTAGCCATCCTTCTTTGCTTCCATGAACCGTCATTTTCATGATTTTATTTCCGGTTTTGCAGTCCGCTTCATCGGTATACTCTGTCAAATGATCGGCAGAAACCGATATTATCATTTTTATTCCGGCAGAATTTATTCTGTATTCTATATCGTGTGCACTGAGCATGTGCGTGGCCGGAATCGCAATTGCACCTATTCTATGGAGGGCAAGAAGAAGAAACCAGAATTCGTAACGCTGTTTGAGTATTAGCGTAACTCTATCTCCTTTTTTGATTCCGAGCGACGAGAGCATTTTTGCCGCCTGAAGACTCATTTCCTTCATTTCTTTGAACGAAATGATCTTATCATCTTCTTTTTCGTCGCACCATACAAGCGCTTTTCTGTCAGGCTCGTTTGCGGCATAATAATCAACAACATCGTAAGCGAAATTGAAATTATCAGGAAATTTTATTTTGTATCCGGATACAAAATCTTCATAAGAGGAAAAATCTTTTCTTTCCAGGTATTTATCGATAAGAGACATTGAAAACTCCAGTAGTATTGAATTGGTTGGAATTAACCTTACTAAAAAAGACCGGATGAGAATCAGTAAAGTTGCAACTTTTTCAGCCATTTTCATGTTTTTGTACAGTTGCAAATTTTTTCAATGAAGGATTAATCTTGACATTAGGCAAACGTTTGCTTAAATGCCTGCGCCGAGGTCAAAATGTTTAAAAATCCTAACATCAAGCAATATAAAATAATATTCAGAATCGGAATTCCGATAGTCATCGCCGGAATCATCCAGCAGACTGAAATTCTGATTAATTCAGCTTTTCTCGGACGAATTAATACTGAATATTTTGCAGCAGTCGGCAACAGCATTTTTCCGTTTATTCTGACTCTTTCATTTTTCTGGTCTGTTAATACCGGAACGACTGTTCTTGCCGCGCAGAAATTAGGAGCCGGGAAAAAAGTTCAGGCGGCAAGATTGTCTGCAAGCGCATTCAAGTTTAATACTCTTTTTTCTCTGGCTTTTTTTCTGTTCTGGATAATATTTCCCGAACAGGTTTTTCAACTAATGGGTGTTCGTGAACCGATTTTGTCCTATTCTGTTGAATATATCCGGATTCTTTCATTTGTATTTCTTTTTGTCGGTGCAGAAACCACTGCCACCGCTATACTTCAGGCTCACGGGAAAACCTTCCCTCTTTTTATTTCAGGAGCAGTCAGATCAACGATTAATCTTTTTCTGTCATGGGTTCTGATTTTCGGTCATTTCGGATTTGCTCCGATGGAGATAAGAGGGGCCGGAATAGCGCTCGTCACAGCTGAGTTTATCGGCGCCGCGATAACTATTTCATTTCTTCTCGTAAATAGCAGAAAGTTCGGAATTAATCTTTCGAAAATTATAAAATCCAAGTTCGAGAATTACAAGAACATAGCCCGAATCGGCATACCTTCAGGACTTGAAGAAATAACATGGCATTTCGGGAATCTGATTATTGTGCGCTATATGAATTCATTAGGTCCGGGCGAAACCGGAATTTACACTCTGGTAATGCGTATTGAAGTTGTGTGTTTTCTTTTTTATTCAGGTTTTGCAAAAGCGGCGCAGACACTTGCAGGGCATGCCACCGGTGCAGGAAGAAAAAATGAGGCGGCGCGGGCGACATACCGTTGTCTCAAAATTTCTATTCTGATTAATGTTTTTTTCATGATTCTTTTCGGGGGATTCGCAAAGGATATAGTCTCCATTTTTACAAAAGATTCCGCCATGATAAGCAGCAGTTATCCATATTTGATAATGGTAGCTTTTTTCCTGATTCCTAAAGCTTTTAATGTTGTTATAGGTCACGGAATACGAGGAATCGGAGATACCCGATGGATGCTTTATACCCAGATTTTCGGTACTGTTTTCGTGGTTGTAATGTCCTATATTATGATATTTCCCTTGGGACTTTCTCTAACAGGCGTTTATATTACCTGGATAACGGATGAATTTGTCCGTGCAGTAATAAATACTCTGCGATTTGCCAAAGGAAGAGATTTTTTTCTTTCCTTTCTGAACAAGCTTGATAGGATTCGTTTGCGTAGAACTTAGAGCATTAAAAGAGGAAGATCATGGCAACCATCAAAGATGTGGCTAAAAAGGCGGGAGTATCCTACACGACTGTGTCGCATGTTATTAATGAAACTCGTTTTGTGAGTGAAGATGTTGTAAAGCGCGTGAATAAGGCGATCAGGGAACTGAAATACCGTCCGAACCAGGTCGCGAGGTGCCTCCGTAAGCAGGAAAGCAAGACGATAGGTGTTCTTTCTTCGATAAACGTAAATCCCTACTTTTCGGAAACTCTTACCGGAATTGAAAAGAAGGCTTATCTTGAAGGTTATAATATAATAGTATGTTATTCTGAGTGCAATCCGGAAAAGGAAAAAGAAAATATTGAAATGCTTCTGGATAAGGGTGTTGATGCCGTCATAATACACAGCCTTCTTGATGAGACAAGAGTCCCGAATCTGGTCAATCTTGAGATACCTGTTTTGTTTCTTCAGCATTATATTGAAGACAGCGGCATGGATGCAATCTGTACGGATGATTTCATGGGGGGATATCTTGCTGCAAAGCATTTCATTGAACTCGGTCATACTAAAATTGCATGTGTTTCAGCTGAAGGTAATGATAATTTTTCATACCGTCAGCGTATTAAGGGGTGGGAAAAAGCTCTTAATGAAAATGGCATTGAATTGAATAAGGATTATATTATTGAAACAGATTTTCATACTCATGCCGGCTATGATTCATTCGTAAAGTTTTCGAAGATGAAAGTTCCTCCCACTGCTATATTTTTCTATTCTGATAATCTGGCAATCGGCGGTATCCGTGCTGCTGCGGATATTAATATCGCAATACCCGATCAGATATCTGTTATCGGATTCGATGATCTTTTCATGTGTCAATATACAGTTCCCAGACTTACGACAGTATATCAGCCTAAATTCAGCCTCGGAGAAATGGCGTTTGCAAGAATATTCGAACGTATAAAAGACAGAGAGCTGAAACCGCAAAAGCAGCTTGTTGAACCGAAGCTTGTCATAAGGGAGTCTACTAAAAGGCGGGCTTAAAGAACAGGCGGAAGACCGTTAATGAAAACTTCTGCATCAACAGATCCTGTGTTATTGATCAGGCACTTGTAGTATGATTTGTAATTCAGTGAATCCTTTTCCTTCAGCAAAAAGATTTTTTCGTTAATAGTAATTTCTATAGAACCGTTTAAAATATAAAGGAAACGTTCACCGTTAAGCTCATCAGGCAGTTTTTTTATTTCAAGCGAACTGCCCGGCGAAAAAATTACGGAGTATGATTCAAGTACATTATTTTCGAGTTTTGATGCAAGAAGATTGATGGTTACTCCCATATTGATTGTTTTGAGTGATTCGATTTCAGCGGATTTGACAACTAGAAGATCCTTGTGCTCAATCTGCTTAAAAAATTCAGACATTGGAACTCTGTAAAAATTGAGAATATCCGATAGAGATGAAATTGAAGGTGAAATTTTAGAGTTTTCTATTTGAGAAAGCGAGCTTGGAGTAAGGTTTACCGCTTCTGCTACGGTCGAAAGCGAAAAACCTTTTTCAGTTCTTATTTTTTTTAGTAGACGGCCAATATTCATAATCTCACCAGTTTATCCAATCTATGTCATAATTTTGTCTATGTGAAATATTCGTCAAATAAATATTAACGGCATAATGCTTATCTCTTGACAGGCTGAAACTTCTTCTTTAGAATTATGGGCAGTGCCGATTTGCCGGAGGATGATGATGAGACTGGTAATTATATTTTACAGTATTTGCATTCTTGCATCTTTTTTCGCGATATTGGTGAAATACCGTAAGGAATTTCTTTATAAATATGTGAAACTTGCCCCTATAATGATTTTGTTTCTCTTATTACTTATATTATCGGTTCTTTCCGGCGGAACCCATTTCTCATATCTTGTTGCAGCCGGACTATTGTTCAGTATGTTTGGAGATTTTTTTCTTCTTGATGACAGCAGATACCTGATTCCAGGAATGATTTCTTTTTCACTTGCACATATCATTTATATCGCTGCTTTTTTCCACACGGATTTGTCAATTACTGTTCCGGGAATAGTGATTGTTGTTCTTTCTCTGATTTATGTTTTTACGGTAAAAACTTTTCTAAGAACAGGTTTTCAGAAAAAAATGTTTTTGCCCGTGATCGTCTACTGTGTGCTTCTTTCTGCAATGAATTTAGCCGCTCAAAGTTACGAAGCGGAAAGAGGCGGTCTTTCTGTTCTTTCCGTAGGTGCAGCTCTTTTTTATATTTCTGATGCATTTCTTTCGTGGGAAGTTATTGTTGCGAAATATAAAGCATCGGCCTTTGTCGTATTGGTTACATATTATTCGGCACAAATGCTGATTGCCTACAAAGCCGTGCAAAGTATACTTTCTTCTTCAATTTTATAATTTTCCGGTTGTGTTTATTACTTTGGTTCCTTTTGGTATTTTGATGTCAAAAATGTTGTCGCTTATTGACTTTTCTATGGTGACATTTTTGTATATAAACTCAAAATAATCACCGCTTACGGTTTCTTCTGCGTGTATTTTTTTGTAATATGAATAGTTGTCAGTTTCAGAAAAAGTGTCATAGCGGATAACGAAGTTCATCGCGAGTTTTTTGTTTTCAATAATAAGATCAGATACTTTCTTTTTGTCGGAAAAACTGATTTTTTGAAAAAAATCGGCATCATCATATTCGAGGCCCGCAGTGGTTTCCTTAAATTTTGCAGGTTGAGCTATTAAAGGAATTCTGCCTGAGACTATAGCGAAAATGGAAGAAGGATTATAAGTTGCCGAAAAAAGGTCAGGTGATTTCGCATCAGAAAGAAACAGAATCTTGTCATAAGTTGAATATGCATTAATTATATCATTTTCAATCAATATATGAAAAACAACTGTTCCGAAATAAGGGTCGCGGATAACGGCTCTCCATTTTTCTGTGTCTGCAGAATAATATATTTTTCCTGATGCGGAGTTTGATTTTCCGCTGAGTTTTATTTTGAGGGAGACATCAGCCGAAAATGAAGGAGCTTTTCTTTCATTGAATTCGATGATTGCTGAAGTGAGCTCCGATTTAGAAAAAACGGTATTAATTGAAGTTTTTTCCGGAACACTCTTGCATGAAAATGATAGAGCTAAAATGAATATAAGTGTTGATTTAATTTTTGACTGCATTCTTCACCTTCGCTTCAATTTTGGGATCAGCTTTAAAAGAAAGGGCTTTTATCCAGTATTCGATTGCTTTTTGTTTTTTGCCGAGTTTCAAGCTGGTATCACCGAGATGATCGTATACTACCGGGTCTTCGGTTTTTGCGGCAGTCAGGTTCTGCATTCCGCGGTAAAGATACTTGAAAGCTTCATTGTAATTCTTTTTTCTGTAATGAAGCCAGCCGAGAGAATCCAGGAATGCTCCATTGTTAGGTTCCTTTGACAGAGCTGACTGGATCATCGATTCAGCTTTATCGAGATTAATGTTTGAATCAACATAAATATAGCCTAGAAAATTCAGATATCCCGGATTTTCTTTATCATACTTGAGAGCTTCTTGCATTTCCCGGGCGGCATCGGCAGTTTTCGAAAGTTTTTCATATGTTATTGCCGCATGAAAGCGTATGTATGGATCTTCGGGTGAAAGCTCAATTGCTTTTGAAATATCTGTAAGAGATCCTTGATAATTTTTGACGTCAAAATTTGATAAAGCCGATATGTAATAAACTCTTGGATTTTTCGGTTCTAGTTTTTTGGCATTGTTTATGATGTTTTCAAATTTGCTGCGGTTTTTTATAACAGAATAGAGATAACCTGTATATAGATAATTTTCGATGTTGAACTCTGCTGAATTTGATTTTTCAATCATCAGGATAGCGTTTGCGGTTAATTTTGCTTTTTCGAATGATGAAGCGGCATATCTGTAATGAGCTGCTGAATTGTTGAATTCTGCAGCTTTTCTGTTTATTTTAGCGGAAGGCAAATGCAGGTCTGTCTGATTGATTAATTCACCCGCACGTGAATAGAAAGCCGCCGCAGATTCTTTGTCTCCGGCAGTTTCACTGACTTTCGCGCCTGCCAGCACTGCAGGAAGATGAGCATCTTCAGTGGTCAACAATTCATTTATTAAAGGCATTGCCGCTTTGTCGTTGCCTGCTATCGCATAGAGGAGTGCCCGGGCAAGCTTATTGCTTGAAGTTTTATCTCCCAGCGAATATTTCAAGTATGCAGAAGCGCGGGCATCACCGTTGAGGTAATGTATCGTTCCGATGAATGCAGATATTTTATATGCAAGAGGATCTTTTTTCTGTTCGGGAGTCATGGAGTTAAAAACTGATTCATAGGCTCTTGCGGAACTTTTAAGCTGATTAAGTCCGGCAAGGAATCCTGCTATTTTAAGCATCCGTTCGGAATTCTGGGCATTATATTCCATTGCGCTTTTTATGTTTTCAATTGCTTCATTATAATTGCCGAGTTCATAATTGATTTCAGAAAGTACGATATGAATTCTTTCCATGTATTGCGCAGGTATACTTTGTTCATATGAAAGATTAAGAAGAAGGTCAAAGCAATATTTGGCCATGATTATATTGTTGAGCTGATTATAGTGAATTGATCCCAGTATGTAAAGGAACTCGGGATTCTTGGGGTTCATCAGGGTGAGGGTGTAGAGCGTGTCAGCAGAATCCTCTGTTTTTTGAAGTGAATTCTGTGAATTATAAAGAACGATGTATGCTTCTGCGAAATCGTCTTTAAGCTCAATTGACTTTTTTGCGTACTCTTCGGCTTTAGCGAAATCCTTTAGCTGAAGATATATTTCGGCTATTTGATGGTATATTCTGTATTGTTCCGGATGATTATCAATTTTAAGAAGAAGTTCGACCGCTTCAGAAAATTTGTTTTCAGATCTCAGCATTTGCGCTTTGCTGTAATTGACGTCAGCGCTTTCTGCGAAGAGGCATATCGAGCTTGCGCTGATTACAGCGGCGAGAAACTTTTTCATTTTTTTTATCCGTAATATCATATTACCTGGTTTTGTCCACAGTACTTCAATTATCGGATTAGTATTAAAAATCAGCAAGAAGAAAAAGGGAAATAATGGAAGTCTGCCGATAGCCTTATTTTTGAGTTATGCGGGCTACCCGGTCAATTCCTGCATAATCTGGGCAGAAAACTGTTTCAAAACCGTTCAAATGAGCGAAATCCCTGACTGCATTTTTCTGAGATGCACCGATTTCGATTAGAAGGATTCCATTATCAGTGAGATATTTTTTTGCATCGGAAATAATTTTTTTTATTATTTCCATTCCGGAATCGTCCGCAAATAAGGCCTGCTTCGGTTCAAATGAAAGTTCTGCTTCGAGAGTTTTTTTCTCTGACTCTGCGATATACGGCGGATTTGCGGTAATCAGTGAAAACTTTCTTCCCGCGAATGCCGAAAAGACATCGCTTTCTTTAAATTCGATTTTTCCCGAGACGATGTTTTCGGCGTTAATTTTGGCGCATTCTAGCGCTTCAGAAGAAATGTCTGATGCGGAAACCGAAAGATCCGGTCTGTTGTATTTTACCGATATTGCTACGGCGCCTGATCCTGTGCAAATATCAAGAAAATCCGATTTTTGCGGAGCAAAGTAGATTGCCTGATCAACAAGAAGTTCAGTTTCAGGACGTGGAATTAAAACAGATTTGTTTACCGAGAATTCAAGGCCGTAAAACTCTTTTAGTCCGGTGATGTAAGCCAGCGGTTCCCTTTCTGCACGGCGCTTTGCCATAGAATGAATTAACTTGATTACATCGCCGGAAATTTCTGTTTCAGGGTGCGATATTATTCTGTGTCTTGCGATACCGGCGGTTTCGCATATTATTATTTCAGCATCAAGGGAGAAGGTCGGTATCCCCGAAGATTTCAGTTCGGCGGAAACTTCACTAAATATTTCACCGAGAGTCATAGATTATCCTGATCTTTCAGCAGTTCCTCGATTTCAAACTCTTTCAGAGACTTGATTATCTGGTGCATTTCGCCGTTTAAGAATGTTTCGAGATTGTAGAGTGTAACTCCGATTCTGTGATCGGTAACGCGGGATTGCGGAAAATTATATGTTCTGATTCTTTCGCTTCTGTCGCCTGAACCGACTTGTGATTTTCTGAGTTTAGATTCTGTTTCTCTTCTTTTCTGATCCTGAACTTCAAATAGACGTGTTCTCAAAACCCTGAGAGCCTTTGCCTTGTTTTTAATCTGGGAACGCTCGTCCTGACTGGTAACAACGAGCCCGGACGGGATATGCGTTATTCTGACGGCAGAGTCAGTCGTGTTAACGTGCTGACCGCCGCTTCCGCTTGAACGATAAACATCGATCCGAAGATCCTCAGTACGTATATTGACGTCGCTTTCTTCGGCTTCAGGCATAACTGCAACTGTTACCGCGCTTGTGTGGATTCTTCCGCCGGCTTCGGTTGATGGAATACGCTGAACGCGATGCGTTCCCGATTCGAATTTAAGGTCGTCATACGCCGCGTCTCCGGAAATAGAGAAAATTATTTCCTTGAAACCGCCGATTTCGGTTTCGCTTTTTTCCATTATCTCTAGTTTCCATTTATTGATATCCGCGTAACGGGAATACATTCTGAATAAATCAGAAACAAAAAGAGCCGCTTCATCGCCGCCGGTTCCCGCGCGTATTTCCATGATGACGTCTTTGCCGGAACCCGGATCTTTCGGCAGAAGAAGTACCATCATCTCCTTTTCGAGAAGCGGAAGATTTTCTTCAATTGAATGTTTCTCTTCTGTAAGCATTGAACGCATTTCCGGATCTTTTTCTGTCTGAAGAAGAACTTCAGTTTCAGATAGATTCTTTTTGAGGTTTACATATTCTTTGTATTTCTTGACTGCAGGTTCCAGCTGGGAAAATTCGCGGCTTAGTTCGCGGAATTTTTCCTGGTTTGATACAACCGACGGGTTGCTCATTTCCACTTGAAGCTCATTAAAACGTGTATTTAATCTTTCGAGTCTGGCTTCCATATTTCTCCGGTAGAACGATTGCTCCCGAGAGGATTTGAACCTCTGGCACATAGTTTAGGAAACTACTGCTCTATCCACCTGAGCTACGGGAGCGTTATCTTGTGAACATTTGTTTTCGGCGGGAATTTACAAGTCGCTGGAAGTCGCGAATATTTTTAACAAAAACGCTGTCCGCCTGAATTTCAATCTTTCCGAGATTGGCTAATTGTGTCAATGCTTTTTGAGTGTCTTCCATAGGGAGTCCTGCCCAGTTGCATATCTCATTCGGATTTGTTTTCAAAATAATAGGACTGTCGAGATCGAATTTCTGTTCGGCTTCGGCAAGCATGTTGAGAACGTCCATTACTCTCAGCTGAGGTTCATTTAGAAGAAGAATCATCAATCTTCTTTTGGCATCATAAATCCTTTTTGAAAAAATTACGAGGAGTCTGTATGCGAGCTGGGGATTTCCCTGAAGTATAGCATCAAAATTATCGCGGTGAAATTTTAAAAGTGAAACTGTTTCAGGGCCCATTGCCACAGCAGATGCTGAACGCGGTTCTGCTTCGAGAATCGCCATTTCGCCGAAGACGTCGCCTTCTTCAAGCACGTCAAGGGTCTTCTCGCGGTTATTGATTATTTTAACAATGCTGACACGTCCTTTTTTGACGAAGTAGAACTCGTTTCCCGGTTCGTACTCGCAGAAGATTATTTCGCCGGGAGCGTAATCAACTGAAAATTTATCGAGTTTTTCCATAGCATTTTTTTCTAAGAGAAGCATACGTACTCCTTACTGAAGCTGTGTGAGACGGCGTTTCGCGTCAAAAGTAATATCATCCGCAGGAGGCATCGATGCCGCTTTCTGCAGATATGCTGCTGCCTTCTGCTTCTGTCCTGCCTGCATAAAAATCAGACCCGAATTATAAAGCGCCGCTTTCGCCGATTTGGACTGCGGAAATTTTTTAACAAAGTTAGAAAAGGCTGTAAGGGAATCCTGAAGTCTGCCCAGCTTCATGAGAACTTTTCCGTATTCTATATGAGCTTCTTCGAATGTTTTTGCGGAAGCTCCGTGTTCAAGCGACGCATCTTCAATTATTTCTTTAAGAATCGGTTCAGCGGAACGCGGGTCGCCTGATGCAAATAGCGATCTGGCGTTTTCAATCTTGTCTTCCGGAGAAAGCCCGCCGCCTGCTGATGATGTTCCTCCGAGAAAATCATCCATTTCGCTTGATAGTTCAGTCGCGTGTGAGACGGAAAATCCCGAATCAAAATCGGTCATGTCCGGAGGTGAATCATTTGAATCTGTTCCAAAATCCGAAAAACCTCCGAATCCGGAATCATTCGCTGCGGATGATGAATCCTGAAAATCATCCGATGGAGGCGGAAGTTCATTCGAAAAATTGCCTGACTGGATGTCTTTTATACGCTGCATTGAGTTCTGTGCATTGAGGCCGTCAGGATAATATCCCATGTATTTTTTGAAGGCATAAAGTGCCTGTGAATATTTCTGAGTGCGGAAATAGTATTCACCTATTTTGAAGAGCTCGGCTTCGGGATTTACAACATTCGTTTCTCCGAGAACTTCTCTCTGCGCTTTTCCGATACGTCTGAGCTGATTGCTGAATACCGAAAGCATTTTTTTTACGACGGCGATGTTGCCGAGAACTATACTTTCGAAATCGCCGAGAGTAAGAACCAGTACGACTACATCCGTTAGTGTCTGTGCTGTTTCTTCTCTTGGATATCTTCCGAGAGCTGATTTTACTCCGAAAAATTCACCCGGTTTGATGTGTTCTTTTACCTCTTCACCTGTTTCTGGTTTGAGATATGTGAGAAGGACTTTTCCGGCTTTGAGAATGTAAATGTATTCGCTTTTGTCGCCTTCAAAATAAACGACACTTCCGGACTTGTAGCTTCTTGTAGTAACTTTACCGACTCCGCTCGACATTTCACACCAACTTTTTTTATAGTTCTACAGGCATAAACGGAAATTTTTTCTTAAATCCGACAGCCTTGTTGATTCTGTTCAATACGCCTAAAAGATCGCCAATTATGAAGCGGTCAATTCCGGCAATTCGTACAGTCTGATATTTTATACCGAAGTTTTTAAAAGAATCAAGAAAAACAGCATGACCGTAGACCGGAATTCCATTAATTATTGCAAGTTTGACATCCTGTAGGTTTGCATTTACAACTGATTCGTAAGGATCGTCATTTTTCTTATCGAAGAGAACTATGTCTGCAAGCATTCCGTGTGTGAGCTTTCCGTTTTCCGCAAGCCTGAAAGCCTTTGCAGGATTTTCGGTCGTCATTTTGAAAATCTGCTTTGCAGGAAGATCTTCCTTATAATGTTCATTGTAATATTTTCTGCCGAATTTCATTTCATGGAGTATGTTTTCTCCGCCCGACATCGGAGAATCTGTTCCGATGCACACGTTGACGCCGGTTTTGAGCATTGTCTTTATGTCTGCAGTTTTATTATACATGAATATATTTGAATCGGCACACCAGACGACACTGGCTTTTTTCTGTTTTACGAGAGCTATTTCTTCGGGCGTGAAAGCTATTGAGTGAACGAGAACGGAATATTCTCCGAGACCGCCTTTTTGATTGAGAATTTTGAGTTCGTTTCTGGATTCTTCATCGAAACCTTCTCCAACATGTGCGACAAAAGGAATTCCTTCTTTTTCCGAGCGCGCATACTCGGCTTCGATTCCTTCGCCCCAGTTGAGTGCAAACTGCGTTATGGAATGAACGAGTGTATAATCAGATATAACTTTCAGCGGCATTATGCCGAGAAAAGGTTCCTGAACAAAATGAGGAATATGGTCGTGAACGCTTGTTACGCCTGAAATGAGGTTTCTGTAACCTGCGAGCAGATACAGGTCGCGGTTTGCTATCTGTTGGCGTTCGCGGTACACTGGAGCCGATTTGAGATCATTGTCCCATGGAAGCCAGTTTATATAAGGACCGTTACCGACCTTCGGAAAATAATTTCCTATTAAGTGATCGTGAGAATTGATGAGACCCGGAGTTGCCACTGAATTGGAAATGTCCACATCCGGTTTTGATGCTGCGGATTTTGAAATTGCGCTGATGTATGCGCCGTCAATCTCAATCGTGGCATTCTGTACGGCAGAATCTGAACTTACCGCGCACGAACACCTTAATGTCCATTTTTTCATTTAAAAGCCTCTGGCATAACTAAAATCCGCGTCCTGAAATAAGCTAAACGCAAGTAAATACCGAGTCAAGAACATTTACACCATTAGTGATAACCTTTTTTTAAACCCTTGTTTGACTTTGATCGCCATAGGGTGTATAAATAATTGTTCCGGCAAAACGTTGTGAATACGCGGGAATGATTGCGGATTATAATATATTATCAGGCGGCAGAACTTCAAATGTTTTCAAAATAATGCCGCCTGCGGAGTTTGATGAGCAATGATTGAAAAAAAGAATTTTCCCAAAATTCTTGTCGTTGAGGATGAGGCTATCGTCGCGTACGATCTCGTTCTGATGCTCGAAAAATACGGTTATCCCGTATGCGGAAAGGTATTGTCCGGAGAAGAAGCCTTAAAGCACATGGAAGAGGATAAGCCTGACATGGTTTTTCTCGATATTATTCTCGCCGGAGGAATTGACGGTATTGAAACAGGCGAAATAATCCGCTCGCAGTACGGGATTCCTTTTGTTTACATTACTGCTTCGACAGACCATGCGACTCTTGAAAGGGCGAAAATGACAGCGCCTTACGGCTATATTTCAAAGCCTTTTTCCGAAAACGATATTTATATTGCAGTAGAGACCTCTATTTATAAATGGCAGGCCGAGCAGGCTGTTATCGAAAAGGAACGCTGGCTTCGTGCGGTTGTTCAGGGAATTGGAGAGGCGATAATTTCAACGGGATTTGACGGAAAAATCAATTTCATGAATCCGGTTGCTGAAGATCTTCTGCAGTGTTCTTCTGGTGATTCAATAGGCAAAATGCTCGATGAAATATTTAAATACGAATCGAGTGAAACTGAACAATTCGAGGCTGAAGAAGCGGTTGTACAGGGTGATAAGTTTAAAGTGAGAATAAACGGGGCTTCTCTTATAAGATCCGATTCATCCCGTCTTCCGATTGATATGACCATATCATCGATAGTAAACGATAAAAATGATTTCGAAGGATCCATAATACTTTTTTCAGATATAAGAAAACGCCTCGAGTACGAAGACCGGATTAAAAGCGCTTCACACGAGTGGAGGACTACGTTTAACGCGATAAAAGATGCGGTTTTTATGATTGATAGAGACGGTAAAGTAGTCCGCATAAATGATGGTGTCGCAAAACTGTTTAAAATGGATTCAGAGAAGATAGTCGGTAAAACTTTATGGGAGCTTTTTGAAGAGAATGAGTATGCCGATTTGATGAAGGAAGATTTTTTTAAAGTTAAATCAATGAATGAAAAAATGAATTTTGAGTATTATATCAAAGACCGCTGGTATAATGTATCAGCGCATCAGATTATCAATCGGGGTTCCTTTGACGGGATTGTTGTTATTTCTTCCGACATTACCGATGATAAGACGATTGAGAAGGAACTTTCTGATTACAGAAATCATCTGGAAGATCTTGTCGAAAAACGTACTTCTGAATTGAATGATGCGGTTGATAAGGCAAACCGGGCGAATAAAGCCAAGAGTGAATTTCTGGCTAATATGAGCCATGAACTTCGGACTCCTTTGAATTCAATTATCGGCTTCGCAAAGCTGATGAATCTCGGAGGAACTTCCCCAGAAGAAAGCCGGCGTTATCTTGATAACATTCTTAATTCCGGCAATCACCTGCTTAGACTGATAAATGACGTAATAGATATATCTAAAATTGAAGAAGGCCGCTTTTCTTTATCTATCGAACGGGTTGATATGGTCAGTCTTTTGCGCAGCAGTGTGGAAATGATAGTTTATCAGGCAAATCAGAAAAATATCAGCGTTGAACTTACGGTCGGAGGACCATTTGAAGTAGACGCCGACATAAAACGCATAAAACAGGTTCTTTTAAATCTGCTTTCCAACGCCATCAAGTTTACTCACGAGAACGGACGGATTGAAGTAGGAATATATGCCGAAGATAATTGCTGTGTTGTTTACGTAAAAGACGACGGCATCGGAATAGAGAATGACAAGCTTGATTATATTTTTCAGAAATTCGCTCAGCTTGATTCGAGCATGAGCAGGCAGAATGAGGGTGCCGGACTCGGTCTATCGATAACTAAGAACATTATCGATTCTCATCGCGGATATATATGGGTTGAGAGTGAAATAGGCAAGGGCAGTATATTTAAATTCAAGATACCGATTTTTCAAAATATGGAGGGATAAATGAACAAGGAATCATTTGTAATCGGAACCGTGATTGATCCGGTTCTTATCGTCGAAGATAAAAAAGAAAACCAGGATCTTCTTTTCGAACTTTGTAAGAAAATGAATGTAGTCAGCGAGATTGCGTCCAACGGAAAGATAGCCATTGATATGTGCGCGAATAGAAAGTTTTCATTATACATAGTTGATTTGATGATGCCGGTGATGGACGGCAGAACTTTTATTTCCGAGATTAAGAAAATTGATCCGTCCGCGATTATTCTTGTTCAAACAGCGCTTGATTCGAGTGAAACAATAATTGATATAATGCGCATGGGTGTTTTTGATTATATAATAAAGCCCATTGAGCCCGAACTGTTTATGAGCGTTTTGCTCAAGGCTCTTGAATACGGAAGTCTGAAACAGCTCGAAATGTCCCAGACGATTAGTGCCGGAGATAAAATCAGAGGACAGATTGAATGGCTTAATTATAAAGAGAGCCGCAGAATGATGACTCAGGACAGTACTGAGTCTAAGTCGATTTACAGTCTGAAAACTTCCCTTTCTCAGGGGGCCGGTTTCGGCACTTTGATTACTCTCCTTGATATCATGAAGAATTCCTCGGCTGTCGAGGGCGAGTTTTACAAGATAGACAAATCTCTTGCTGACATGGTTTTTGATAATAATGAATTCTGCCGCACTCAGCTTGACGGGCTTAATTTCGCGACGGATATGCTTGAAAAAGATTTTACTCTTGAAACCAAAAGCACTGTCGATTTTGTTAATGCATTTCCCGGAATGGTTCAAAATGTTCTGAATTATTATCCGGAGAAGAAACTAAAGGTTACTCTGCCGGTCGCAAAAGAAAATCTTCCTATAAGATATAATTCGGATGTTATGACGATTGTTATGGAAGAGCTGATGGTCAATGCATTTAAATATTCTGCACGCGGAAGTACAATCAATGTTTTTTGTCATGTGAATCACGGATATTTCTGGGTAAACATCAAAAATGATGTTACGTTGAAACCTTACGGCGGTGTTCCCAAAGAATATGAGAAGCTGGTGCTTGAACCTTTTTACAGGATTCATCCGCCTGATGAATCGATATCAAAAATTGAAAAAATTGGATTCGGTCTCGGTCTTGCCGTTGTCGATTATGTTGCAAAGAAGCACGGCGGAATTTTTATCATACATGACGTACGCGACATGACTACTGAAAAGGAGAGAATGTGCGTTCTTTCTGAGTTTTTACTTCCTATTTGGCAGTAGATTTTCCGAAGATAAGTGAAAGAATGCTGTTGGCGATGTGGTGAAATATGATATAAAAAAGGATCGGCGTCACCGTTTCGGGCGGCGCCGAAGCCAGCGCCACATATGCTGATAGTGCGGTATTTTTGTGACCGAAAAGAAGTGAAAGCGACTTGGCAGTTGCTTTGTTCTTTGATGCGAAAAAACCTGTCGAAAACGAAATCCCGCATAGAATAAATGCCGCAATTGCCGGAAATATCAGATCGGTTTTGTCAGCTTCGAGTATTGAATTTTTCGAACTCATGACTGCGGCGAATATTATTACGGGGAAAAGAACCGTTCCAGATAGTCCTGATATTTTTGAGGGAATTCTGCCGGATTTAAACGCCCTGAATAATAGAGCCGCCGCGAGAGGGATAAATATTACGGATGCGGATTTTGCGGCGGCATCTGCGAATGAAAAATCAATTTTTTCGGGAAGATACAAAAACGCCGCAGCTGAAAAAATCAGAGGCGCAAGCAGATTGGATATTACAGCAAGCATGACAGAAAGATTTTTGTCTGCTCCGATAAAATCTGCCATGACTGGAGAACTAACTGCTGCCGGAGCTGCCG
>Ga0209718_1000260_pt1 | contig 75419 bp, 63 predicted proteins | sample AD_JPNAS1_MetaG_FD_184420 | JGI IMG/M metagenome (GOLD analysis project Ga0209718, IMG submission 184420) | Active sludge microbial communities of municipal wastewater-treating anaerobic digesters from Japan - AD_JPNAS1_MetaG (SPAdes) (version 2) | ecosystem: Engineered > Bioreactor > Anaerobic...
GGTAAATCGGGCGGTGAGTTTTTTACGCCGCAAAACGTGTCCAAACTTATTGCGCAATTGGCGATGCACAAGCAAACATCTGTAAACAAGATTTACGACCCTGCCTGTGGTTCGGGTTCTTTGTTGTTGCAAGCCAAAAAGCATTTCGACAATCACATTATCGAAGAAGGTTTTTACGGCCAGGAAGTAAACCACACCACCTACAACCTGGCACGTATGAATATGTTTTTGCACAACATCAATTACGACAAGTTCAATATTGCACTGGGCAATACCCTTCTTGATCCGCATTTTGGTGATGAAAAACCGTTTGATGCCATTGTTTCCAATCCTCCTTATTCTATCAAATGGATTGGTGATGATGACCCAACGTTGATTAATGACGACCGATTTGCGCCTGCCGGAGTATTAGCTCCCAAATCAAAAGCAGATTTTGCTTTTGTGCTTCACGCTTTAAGTTATCTATCCAGTAAAGGAAGGGCAGCTATTGTTTGTTTTCCTGGTATCTTTTACCGTGGCGGTGCAGAACAAAAAATCAGAAAATATTTAGTAGATAACAACTTTGTAGAAACCGTTATCTCCCTGGCTCCCAACTTATTCTATGGCACTTCTATTGCAGTAAATATTTTGGTGTTATCCAAACACAAAACCGACACTAAAACACAATTTATCGATGCTACGGGTGAAGATTTCTTTAAGAAAGCCACCAACAACAATGTGCTGGAAGACCAACACATTGAACGCATTATGCAAATCTTCGATAAGAAAGAAGATGTAGCACACGTGGCGGTTTCTATCGACAACAACAAAATTGCCGAAAACGATTACAACCTTTCCGTTAGCTCTTATGTTGAAGCCAAAGACACTAGGGAAAAAGTAGATATTGAGGAATTGAATAATGAAATAGCCAAAACAGTAGCCAAAATAAATGCACTGCGTGCCGATATTGATAACATTATTAAAGAGATTGAAGCATGAGTTATTTAGATAAATTACTACATGGCGTAGAAGTGGAATGGAAAACGCTGGGGGAGGTTTGCATATTAAGCCGAGGTCGTGTAATGTCCAAAGAATATTTAGCTGAGAATGCGGGCGAATATCCTGTATATAGCTCTCAAACAGCTAACAATGGAGAGATTGGAAAGATAAAAACTTTTGACCACGATGGAGAAGCGGTTACGTGGACAACCGATGGTGCTAATGCTGGTACAGTTTTTCACAGAACTGGCAAGTTTTCAATAACAAATGTTTGTGGATTAATAAAGGTAAAGAACATAGAAGAATTAAACTATAAATTTTTGTTTTATTGGCTTTCTATTGAAGCTAAAAAGCATGTCTATTCTGGTATGGGTAATCCTAAATTGATGAGTAATCAAATGGCTAAAATCCCAATCCCCATCCCGCCCCTCTCTGTTCAAAAAGAAATTGTTCGCATCTTGGATAGTTTCACAGAGCTTACAGCAGAGCTTACAGCAGAGCTTACAGCAGAGCTTACAGCTCGTAAAAAACAGTATAATTATTATCGGGAGAAGTTGTTAAGTTTTGAAGAGGGAGATGTAGAGTGGAAGACGTTGGGGGAGGTAGTAGATGTATTTACTGGTGGTGAAGCTCCATTAAATTGTATTAAAGGCGATAAACCCGAAGGCATTTTTAAATATCCTGTTTATGGAAACGGTGCAGAAATATATGGTTATGCTGATAGTTATAGAATTGATAAAGATGCTGTTACAATTTCTTCTATAGGTGCAAATACTGGTACAATTTATTTCAGAAACGCATTTTTCACACCAATAATCAGGCTTAAAGTTATAATACCTAAATATAACAATCTTTTACCAAGATATTTATATCATTATCTGAATTCAATAACAATTAGCAGTAAAAGTTCAAGTGTTCCTAATATGAATGCATCTGATGTTAAGAGAATTAAAATTCCAGTTCCTCCAATTGAAGAACAAGAACGCATTGTTTCCATCCTCGATAAATTTGATATCCTCACCACTTCAATTAGCGAAGGTCTGCCAAAAGAAATTGAGTTAAGGAAAAAGCAGTATGAGTATTATCGGGATGTGTTGTTGACGTTTCCAAAAAATTAATTGCCGTTATGTCCTATAACCCCAATATACATCATCGTAAATCCATCCGATTAAAAGGATATGATTACACACAGGCAGGATGGTATTTCATAACCATCTGTGTACAAAACCGTGAATGTTTATTGGGTACAATCCGTCGGGGCGAACCTACGTGTTCGCCCAATACCACATCGCCGCCCAATACCACACCCCCACCCGAAATGATATTGAATGATGCCGGAAAAATGGTTCAAAAATGGTATTATGAATTGGAAAATAAATTTGCGGATATCCGTTGTCATGAAATGATTATCATGCCCAACCATTTCCATTGCATCATCGAAAACGTCGGACACACCGTAGGGGCAGACCTACGTGTCTGCCCCGATACCAATATCGCCGATACCAATATTTTAGGCGAACACGAAACAAATATTTTGGGCGAACACGAAACAAATATTTTGGGCGAACACGGAAACAATATTTTGGGCGAACACGAAATAAATAATAGGGGCGAACACGAAACAAATATTTTGGGCGAACACGAAATAAATAATAGGGGCGAACACGATACCAATATTTTAGGCGAACACGAAACAAATATTTTGGGCGAACAGGAAATAAATAATAGGGGCGAACACGAAACAAATATTTTGGGCGAACACGAAACAAATATTTTGGGCGAACACATAGGTTCGCCCCTACATCGGGTGGTACAATGGTTTAAAACAATGACCACCAACGAATATATTCGTGGGGTCAAAACGTTGGGTTGGAAACCGTTTGATGGAAAATTGTGGCAACGTAATTATTGGGAACACATCATCCGAAATGAAAATTCGTATCATCGCATTGCACAATATATTTTAAAAAATCCCCAGAATTGGGATAATGACACCTTAAAATAAATACACAGATGACATATAAATCAATCGCAGAAACCAACAATTTCATTGTGTTGGATAAATTCACCAAGTATTCGGAGGTGAATGAAGCTCCTGCAGCTTATCAAACAGAGGCTGCGCTGGAAAAAGAATTTATTCAAGACCTCATCCACCAAGGGTATGAATATCTGACAAACCTGAATACGCAAGAAGCAATGCTGGCAAATGTTAGATTGCAATTGCAATCGCTTAACAATATGGAATTTTCAGACGGTGAATGGACTCGTTTCGTGGAAGAATATTTGAACAAACCAAGCGATAACCTGGTGGAGAAAACAAGAAAAATCCACAACGACTATATCTACGATTTCGTATTTGATGATGGTCATATTCAAAATATTTACTTGGTAGATAAGAAGAATATTACAAGAAATAAAGTACAGGTCATTTCACAATTTGAACAAAAAGGCGCTCATGCCAATCGCTATGATGTTACCATTTTAGTAAATGGTTTGCCAATGGTTCAGGTGGAATTAAAAAAGCGAAGCGTGGCTATTCGGGAAGCCTTTAATCAAGTTCACCGATACAGCAAAGAGAGTTTTAATAGCCAAAATTCATTATTCAAATACATTCAGCTTTTTGTTATTTCGAACGGTACGGATACCCGTTACTTTGCCAATACCACCAAACGTGACAAAAACAGCTTTGACTTTACCATGAATTGGGCAAAGGCTGACAATACACTCATAAAAGACCTAAAAGATTTTACGGCTACATTTTTTGAAAAAAGAGTATTGCTTAACGTGTTGCTCACCTATTCGGTTTTTGATACAAGCGATACACTTTTAATTATGCGACCGTATCAAATTGCAGCTACGGAAAGAATGTTGTGGAAAATTGAAAGTTCATATAAGGCTAAAAACTGGTCTAAGCCAGAAAGTGGTGGTTATATATGGCACACAACAGGTTCCGGCAAAACGCTTACTAGTTTTAAAGCGGCACGTTTAGCCACGCAATTGGATTTTATTGATAAAGTATTCTTTGTAGTTGACCGTAAAGACTTGGACTATCAAACTATGAAGGAATATCAGCGATTTTCTCCCGATAGTGTGAACGGATCAGAAAGTACAGCAGGTTTAAAGCGAAATATAGAAAAAGACGATAATAGGATTATAGTAACAACTATACAAAAGTTAAATAACCTCATGAAGAGTGAGAGTGATTTAGCGATTTATCAAAAGCAAGTTGTTTTCATTTTTGATGAGTGTCATCGTTCGCAGTTTGGTGAGGCTCAAAAGAATTTAAAGAAGAAATTCAAAAAGTATTATCAATTTGGTTTTACAGGAACACCTATTTTCCCGCAAAATGCTTTAGGTGCAGAAACTACCGCAAGTGTTTTTGGTCGTGAATTGCACGCTTATGTAATAACAGATGCTATTAGAGATGAAAAAGTACTAAAATTCAAAGTTGACTATAATGACGTTCGTCCTAAGTTTAAAAACATCGAAAGCGAACAAGACGAAAAAAAACTGAATGCGGCAGAAAACAAAAAAGCATTGCTTCATCCGGAACGCATCAAAGAAATATCTCAGTACATTTTACAGAATTTCAGAATAAAAACGCATAGGACTCAGGGAAGCAACAAAGGGTTTAATGCAATGTTTGCCGTAAGCAGTGTGGATGCAGCCAAATGCTATTATGATGAATTAAACGACTTGCAAAAAGAGAGCGACAAACCTTTAAAAATTGCGACAATCTTCTCTTTTGCAGCAAACGAAGAGCAGAGTGCAATAGGTGAAATAGCTGATGAGACTTTTGAGCCTTCGGCAATGGATGTTACTGCCAAGGAGTTTTTAACTAAAGCAATCAATGACTATAACGCCATGTTCAAAACAAGTTATAGCGTTGATAGCAATGAATTTCAGAATTATTATCGCGACCTTGCCAAACGTGTAAAAAACAAAGAGGTTGACTTACTCATTGTGGTTGGAATGTTCTTAACTGGCTTTGATGCTCCTACACTAAATACATTGTTTGTTGACAAGAATTTACGTTATCACGGTTTGATTCAAGCCTTTTCGAGAACAAACCGAATTTATGATGCCACAAAGACCTTTGGTAACATTGTAACATTCCGTGATTTAGAAAAAGCAACCATTGACGCAATTACGCTTTTCGGTGACAGCAATACCAAAAATGTAGTTCTTGAAAAGAGCTATAAAGAATATTTAGAAGGCTTTACGGACATTGTTACAGGTGAAGCACGCAGAGGTTATGTTGAAGTTGTAAAAGAGTTAAATGAGAAATTCCCTAACCCTGACGAAATCGTAAAAGAGAAAGACAAAAAGGAATTTGCAAAACTATTCGGAGAATATTTGAGAGTAGAAAACATACTCCAGAACTACGATGAGTTTAACCACCTTAAAGCACTTCAAGCAATTGACATCAATAATCCAGAAGCAGTTGAAGAATTTAAAAAAGCTCATTTTGTAACAGATGAGGACATTGCAGCAATGCAGAAAATTGAATTGCTCAAAGATAGGACAGTTCAGGATTACCGTTCAACCTACAATGATATTCGTGACTGGTTAAGACGAGAGAAAAGCGGTAAAGAACCAGAAGAATCTACTATTGACTGGGACGATGTTGTTTTTGAAGTTGACTTGTTAAAATCGCAAGAAATAAACCTTGATTATATTCTTGAATTGATTTTTGAGCATAACAAGAAAACAAAAGACAAAGACACATTAATTACTGAAATACGCAGAGTTATTCGTGCAAGTGTAGGTAATAGAGCAAAAGAGAGTTTGGTTGTTGATTTCATCAATGAAACAGACCTTGACAAGCTTCAGGATAAAGCCGATGTGATAGATTCATTTTTTGTGTTTGCTCAAAACAAACAAAAAGCAGAAGCTTTGGAATTAATCACAGAAGAAAATCTAAATGAAGAAGCAGCAAAACGTTACATAACAAATTCCTTGAAGCGAGAATATGCAAGCGAAAACGGAACAGAACTAAATGCACTTTTACCCAAAATGAGTCCTTTAAATCCTCAATACTTGACAAAAAAACAAAGTGTATTTCAAAAGTTAGTATCGTTTGTAGAGAAGTTTAAAGGAGTTGGAGGACAATTATAAAAAACAATGAAAAGCCAGCCCAACAGCCACACACATTGCCAAGCCGCACCAGCCAACGCACAAACCAAAGCTTGGCAAAGAGTGTGTCTGTCCCACCCTGACAAAATTGAATTAAAATAACCTTCCCTCCCTTCTGAAAATAAAAAATACGCAACCGCACAAACCGACACGACAAGGACGGTGAAGCGTACTATTGACAATGGTTTGCAAGGACGGACGACAGAACACCAGCCGGTAACAGCGGTTTGGCGTAATGGGGCGGACGTTCTTCGTATGAAACTTTGTGTTAAATTTGAACTCTGTGCTTCGTATGAACTTTAGTTCTGAAAAACCCCACTACGCCAAGCGCCAAAACGTTAGCAAACATTAAAAAAAACAAAAACATGAAACAACTATTTATTACAATCGCTTTAATTTTTTCACTATTCCAAGTGAATGCTCAAACAAGTACATGGGATGGAACATCCTCGACATGGACTAATGGAAATGGAACAGTTGATAATCCATTTTTAATTGAAACTGCTGCCCATTTATCATATTTATCGCAACAAGTTGTTATAGGACAGACATATAATGGTCAGTACTTTCGATTAATGACCAACATTAATTTAAACAACTTGGACTGGATACCTATTGGAGGTAGAAATATGCAAGGAGAATCAAGTGCAAATGCTTTTGCAGGAGTTTTTGATGGCAACAACAAAACAATTTCAAATCTTAAAATAAACACTCCTAATAAAAACAATACGGGATTGTTTGGATATGTAGAAAGTTACTCATTTAATCCAGAAATAAGAAATTTGTCTGTTGTAAGTGGAACCGTAAATGGAAATAGTTCAACAGGTGGAGTAATTGGCTATTTGAAAGGTCGAGTCAGAAATCCTGCCTCTAAAAAAATACTTGTTACTCATTGGTCTTCAATTAATTATGCAAAGATAATCTTTACTTAACTAATCTTGAACCTGTAATAATATTATTCGGTAGCTCTAAATCTGTACTAATTTATTGTCTTTTCCCCGTTTGAGTGTACAAAAAGAACGTTTCCGATATTCTCATAGCCTTCAAAGAAAGAGAAATCGCCTTCTACTTTAAACGTGTTTTCATTAAAGCCTATCATTGTTAGTCCGGCATCTATTGACCTTTGATTAATAATTTCCTTGACGGAAACGTGTTCATCACGCTCAATAATTTCGATATTGGTTTCTGTAATGGGCATACGTCCGCTATTAATCAACTCATACATATTTTGCTTAATTTCATCTATTTCGTGAGCGTAGCAGATGTTGAAAATTTTTATATTGGCTTTTTTCCAACTGGGGTGTCCCATAATAATAAATCCGAGCAAAATCATCAAATTGGTGCTTTCGGTGTCGAAACGACTTACCCAAATATGAATACCGTTTTTGTACAGAATGGGCTTGCGACTTGTGCCCAAAATGCAGACATCAAACCCTCCTGCGTTTACCATACGGAAATTGGTCATTATATCGTTCAAATCGTTTTCCGGTTCGCTTTTCATATATTCAAAAATCACCATATTGTTTTCCATTCCTGCAATTCCCGGAGTTTGAATAGACTGCGCTATTGCCGATGTGGTTGAAGGCGAAATAAGCGTGTCGATATAAACCTGATTGGAGGTGTCGAGGTTGCTCAACAAACGGTCTAGTTCAATTTTTGCCTGTTCAGTGGTCTTTTTTGAATAGTAGCCGTCAATCAAATGCAGATAGGTGCCAAATCCGTATTTATAAGAAATCCAGTTGAGTAGTTTTAATGCAGAATCGCGTTTGAACGTATTTCTGGAAATACAAATGGCACTGGGACGCCATTCATCTTCCGAAGCGGCTTGGTCGGACGAACTCCTTTTTCTTTTGTTTTGAAGATAGATTTGCAAGCCCCTGTTCATTTGAAAAAGCGTATTGGCGAATATTGCCGAAAAGCCTTTGCGGTCGCTGTGGTAGCGCTCAATGTAGATATAAAGCCCAATTATGGCTATGTAGGCTATAAGCGTGTAAAGAACGCTGATTTGAAACATTGCCCATACCGAAATAACAAATCCCGCCAAAGAAATATACCATTTCGATTTGAATGTAGGTCTATAGGCAGGAGATGAGCCGAAGTGGTGAAGAAAAGAGATTAAACAGAGACTTCCGTAGGTAACCAAAAAGAACATTGAAATGATTTGTGCCACCGAATCGACACTACCGAATGCTACAAAAACCAGCGCTATTACGCAAGTAACCAGTGAAGCGTTAATAGGTTCATTGTCTTCTTTTCGGGTTTGACGCAACCATTTGTTTGTGCTCTTTATCGGAAGCGAATTGTCTAAAGCCAAAGCTTGCAATGTGCGAGGTCCTACCATAATAGAACTCAATGCCGATGTAAAGGTGCAGGCAGCCAAGCCGAGCGGAATTAGAAATTTTCCGCCAATAGCAATGTTTGCCATAATGAGTTGATTTTCAACTAAATCTTTTGGCAACGCAGAGTTGGCAAACTTCAGGCAGATAAGCAGATATAAAATTAATCCTGTAAAAGTGGCTGCAACGGTGCCGATAGGTATCGATTTGCCCGGGTTTTTTAAATCGCCCGAAAGTCCCACTCCTGCAGTAATTCCCGTAAACGCAGGAAATATAATGGCTAACACCAAAAACATATTTCCGCTGTTTTTTAATGAAACATTGGCACTAAAATAGTCGATACCGGCTCCGTTAACAGGCTTTCCGAAGAAAAACATAAGTAGAGCAATTAAAACAAGAGTTCCTGCAATGTACAGCACTTTTAAACCCATATTTGCCCCTTTTTTCAGAACCAATACAGAAAGCAAAATCATTGCCGGAATACTGATTACTTGTTTGGGAAGCACAAAGTCGAAATTGACATAAAGATAATTAAACAGAAAATCGAACGCTTCCGTAAATGCCACAATATAGAAAGCAACGCTAATGGTTTGCGAAAGATAGAGCAACATGCCCAAAGTGGCTCCAATATTGAGTCCGAATGAGCGCGAAATAATAAAATATTCCCCTCCGCCTTCTACGCGTTTGTTGGTTGCTAATTCGGATATGGCTAAAGCGGTAGGAATGGTTACCAAATGCCCGATTGCAATCAGGATAAATGTTCCCCACAAACCGACAGACCCCACAGCGTACCCAAAACGCAAAAGAACAATAGCACCGACTATTGTTAAAAGAGCTGTAAAATAGACGGCAGAAGTTCCAAATTTTTTAACATCACTCATAATAAGATTGTTTTAGTTATTGTTAAAGTGGCTCTCTTATAACAGATTATTTTAGTTGTTTAGCTTTAAATTTCAAACTACAATTATAGTGTTTTTTTCTTATACAACCACCATAAAACCATTTAATTTTAACAATGTTTTATTTGTTTTATTAATTATTATTTTTTTTGACTGTTCTATAAGCTTACAAACTTTCATTTAATTTCAAACAATTTTTATCCAAACCTTTGTATTTTTCAGTTAATACGACAAAATCATTTACTTTTATCATAGCATCTTTATTGAAATATTTGTGAATTAAAAAAATCAGAAACGGACAAACCAAGTGCTTTTGCAATCTTTTCTATATTAACTGCTGAAACGTTTCGTTTTCCTTGCTCAATACTTGCAATATAAGTTCTGTCAAGCTCGCATTCAAATGAAAATTTTTCTTGGCTTAACCCTTTTGAAATCCGTAACTCCCGAAGTCTTATTCCTATTTTCTTTTTAATATCCATACTAAAACTGAAAATACAAAAATATATATATGTCGATTTTCATACAACGGACTATAAGTAACAATTGTGTTGCGAAAAAATCAAAAATCAGATATAAATAGAAGCCTCAATGTTGTGTAAAGATATTTGCACAACCATTGAATCACAAGATAAGCTATACTAATTAAATGATTGATAAAATCAGAGAAAAAGGCATTTTTGATGCCAATTTTTGGGATAATTGTAACAGGATTTTATTACTCGTTTGGCAGGTTTTCGAGTACGTTTAAGTAGAGTTGGGCGCGATGTTGTGCCATTTCCAGATTAAGGTCGGTGTAGTTGCCGCACTCTTCTGCCGATTGCCCGGGGATTTTACCTTCAAAGTCAATGATAAAGCGACAGCACTCTTTTGTGCGCTGAATAATGTCGGTTTTGTTCGGCTTGCCGGCTACAATCAAATAAAATCCTGTGCGGCAGCCCATAGGACCGAAATAGAGGGTTTCTTTCAGTGTATTGCGGAAAAAAGTGGCACCAAGATGCTCAATGGAATGAAGTTCGGTGGTGTTCATCACCGGCTCAAAATTCGGACGTGTTACTCGCAAATCGTAAGTGGTAAAGGTAAATCCGTCTTGTGTGTCAATGCGTGAAATGTGTACGCCCGGCAGCAGAGTGAGATGATTGACGGTGAAACTGGTTATTTTTTCCATAATTCTTCTAATTTATTTACGGTGGCTAAGGCATCTGCGCCATAAAGGTCGGCACCTATTTCTTTGGCAATCTGTTCCGTAACTACGGCGCCACCTACAAAAATAGGGCAAATATTCGGCAATTTTCTAAGTTCGGCAATGGTTTTTGCCATCGCATCTACGGTGGTGGTCATTAGTGCGCTGAGACCGATAGCGTCGGGCTGGTGTGTACCAAACGCTTCTACCACTTTTTCTATGGCTACGTTTTTGCCCAAGTCAATAACTTGAAAACCATGACTTTCCAGCACTATTTTTACAATATTTTTGCCAATGTCGTGAATGTCGCCCTGAACGGTTGCCAAAATAATTTTCTCTTTTTTCGTGTCAATTTGCTTGAAGTGCTTTGCCAAAATGGCAAAAACAGCTTTGGCAGTTTCGGCAGAATTAATGAGTTGCGGTAAAAAGAGCGTTCCTTTTTCAAATTTTTCTCCCACTTCTGTCAGAGCGGGAATAAGTATTTCGTTGATAATGGTTTCCGGTGTTTTGTCTTCTAACTCTTTGTTGGTGAGCGTTTCGGTGGTACCTTTCAAACCTTGCACTATTGTTTGGTAGAGACTTTGTTCCGATTGCTTTTGCACGGGAAATTCCACCGGTGTAGCGTTAGAGGCGGCAATGTATGTGGCGCAATTATCATCGTATCCGGCTAATGCGTTGAAAGCCTTGAGCATACGGACAGAGTCGGTGTCGTTGGGGTTCATTATGGCAATGTCCAATCCGCTTTGCAGCGCCATGATTAGGAACGTGCGATTGAGGTAGGCGCGTTGCGGCAGTCCGAACGATATGTTGGAAAGCCCGATAATGGTAAGCACGCCCAACTTTTTGAGTTGCGCTAACGTTTCGAGCGTTATTCGTCCGTGTTGTTGGTTCGACGAAATAGTCATTACTAAAGCATCGAAAACCAACAAATGCTTACCGATGCCGTATTCGGCAGCTTTGGCAATAATTTTTTTAGCAATTTCCAATCGTCCTTCGGGCGTTTCGGGAATGCCGTTTTTGTCCAACGTCAGGGCAACGCTCACAGCACCGTATTTGGCAATAACAGGAAATAATGCTTGCATAGATTCTTCGTTACCATTGACGGAATTTATCATCGGCACGCCGTTGTAAATGCGTATGGCGGCTTCTATGGCGGCGGGGTTTGCGCTGTCGAGTTGAAGTGGCTGTTCGCATACTTCTTGAATTTTTTTCACCGCTTCCACAATAAGCGTTTTTTCATCGCAGTTGGGTATTCCGACATTTACGTCCAAAAAATCGGCTTGGGCGGCGGCTTGTTGTAGAGCTTCTTGTTGTAGAAAATCGAAATTGTTTTCCAGCAAAGCTTTTTGTAGCAGTTTTTTACCTGTTGGGTTGAGCCGTTCGCCACACAAAATACCTTTTTCGAGTTTCAGCAAACGTGTCGCTGAGCAGATATAAGTGTCGCTTATCGGTTTGTAACTCTTTGTCTTTGTTTGTTTTAGATGTGCAATGCAGCGTATTGTTTGCGGTGTAGTGCCACAGCATCCGCCGACAATGGTTGCTCCTGCCGCCACAATTTTTTCAGTCCAAAAAGCAAAATCGGAATCGTTGAGCGAGTAGGAAATTTGTCCGCAGCACATTTCGGGCAAACCTTTGTTGGGTTGTACCAAAATGGGCAGATGGGTAAATGCGCGCATTTTTTCCACAATCTCTATCATGCGGTCGGGACCTGTGGAACAGTTCACTCCCAAAGCATCAACCTGAAGCGATGTTAGCGTAAGGGCGACAATTTCGGGCGTAGAACCGGTTAGCGTGCGTCCGCTTTCTTCAAAAGTCATGGTGGCAAACAGCGGTAGCGTGCAGTTTTCTTTAACGGCTAAAACGGCTGCTTTCATTTCCAGCAAATCGGCGTAGGTTTCTATCAGGTAGCCGTCCACTTTGTCGCGTGTGTACTGCACAATTTCTTTTATATTGTTGTAGGCAGCTTCAAAGGTCAAATCGCCGAGTGGTTCCATCAATTTGCCCGATGGACCGATGTCGAAAATTACTTTTGTGGAACTGTTTTCGGCTACTTTTCGTGCGTTAGCAATGGCGGCATCAATGACTTCTTCTAATGAAAATTTGCTGTCTTTCAGTTTAATGCGGTTGGCACCAAACGTATTGGTTGTAAGGTATTCGGCACCGGCTTTAAGGTACTGACGATGAATATCTTGCACAAGTTCCGGCGACAGCACGTTAAGGTCTTCAAACAGAATTCCCTCAGTTTCTTTTCTGCCGGTCAGCATGGTGCCCATGGCACCGTCGAACAATTGAATATGTGTTATTGGTTGTAGCATGTTGTACCTTTTTTAATGTAGTCGCATTTCGATTGGATAAAGCAATTTTTGCATGAAAATCGGTAGTTGTTAAGCACAATGCCGCATAGCGATTTTTCCGGAATCATTATGCCCGATTCGGTGGTGTAGATACCAATCAATTTTTGTGCGTCTAAGTAGTTTAATATCTGTTTGTTATCAATTATGTCCGACCCTGAATAGCCCGGGCAAAACAATACGCCCTTTGGTTGCAAGGTGTTTAATTTTTCGTCTGCAAGATGCTCTAAAACAACATTTGCGGCGGCATTGATGACCACCGCTTGCGATAAATCTGTTTTTGTGGTCGCTTGTATGGCTCTGTCGCAGCCCAATCCGAGCGTGGCAGCAAATAGCGCAGCTTCGTTTAAAAACGGTCGGAGAGAGGCATAAGCTTCTTTTTCTAAAAATGTTGGCGTATCTGCTAAATCGGCAATTTTGCAATAACGGTATTTAAAATCCGCTTTCGTTAAAACGGTATCCAACGCTTTGCGAACAGTGAGTAACATCTGTTCGTCGGCTTGCCCATCAGAACAACCGATATAACGTAAAGTGTTATTTATTAGCGAAATATCCGGTTGTAACATACGATATATTTGCCATCAATTTTTTTATGAAATGACTTTTGTTCATCGAGTAAAGATGCAAACCATCAATGTCGTTCGTCAGCAAATCCAAAATTTGGTAGCTGGTGAAGATAATTCCGATTTCTTCTAAAGCCTGTTTGTCGTTACGGTATTTGTCAAAATAGTTGCGTAATTGTATGGGAATCAGTACGCCGGATACTTGTATAATTCGGTCTATCTGTTTGTAGCTGGTGACGGGCATAATACCGGGCAAAATGGGTACTGTGATGCCGGCTTTACGTGCTTTGATAAGGAAACGGTAAAAGACATCGTTGTCGAAAAACAGTTGTGTGGTGAAAAATTCCATGCCGGTATCCTGTTTCTTTTTCAAATTGTCAATATCAACTTCGAATGAAACGGCTTCGGGGTGTTTTTCGGGATAACAAGCGCCTGCACATGAAAAATAGTCGCCGAATTGCTCGTATATAAATGCGGCTAAATCGGAAGCATGTTCAAAATCCGATTGCAAATTATTCGTGTTTTCGGGATTGTCGCCACGAAGTGTCAGCACGTTTTTAATATCCGATTTTTTCAACTCGTTGCACAAATTGATGATGTCGGCTTTTGTCGATGCAATGCCGGTAATGTGTGCCAAAGGTTCGCTTTTTGTGTTTTCTTTGATGAATTTGGCGATGGCAGCCGAATTATCGGTAGTTGTTCCCAACGCTCCATACGTAACGCTCATAAAATCAGGATTTAATGTTGCTAAATCTTGTATGGTTTCCTTCAGGTTACCTATATCCGTTTCGCGTTTGGGCGGAAACACTTCAAAAGAGAGTGTTTTCTTTTGTTTGAGTATGTTAGCAATTTTCATTGTATCTAATTTTTAATCAGTTGCAAAGTTACTATTTTAGCATCACTAAATCAAAAAAAAAGCGAACTTTCAACAAGTCCGCCTTTTTATCGTCTTAAAATTGGTCTTAAATTGTACCGCTAATGAGAATCAATACCAACAGACTTAAGATGGCGTAAAATTCAGGAAAAGCTGCCATAATCATTGTTCCGGCAGTAACGTTGTGTCCCGAACCTGTGGCGGCAATACCGTTAGCGCAAATTTCTCCTTGACGGATGGCTGAAAGCAAACACACCAATCCCATGGTGAGACCGGCAGCAAAGATAGCGGCTCCCTGAAGGGCAGTCATGCTTTCCACGAGGAAACCTTGAATCAAGAAATAGCCGACAAATCCGTAGATACCTTGCGTTGAGGGTAGCGCAGAAAGCAAAATGTACGTACCCAATGCTTCGGGACGTTTTTTTAGCGATCCGACTACCGCATTACCGCAAATGGCTAAACCGTAAACACTACCGGTGCCCGATAGTCCAACCATCAAAGCAACGCCTACATAAGCTAAAATCAAATTGTAATCCATAATGATAAAAAAATTAGTTGTTAAAATTGATAATTATAGTTTTGTTGTTTTTGTTTTAAAAGGTTTGTAGGGATGTCCACCGCCTTCAAATCCTGCATTTTTGTAAAATTCCACAAAGGTAAGACGCAGCGGATGTACTATAGAACTGATGATACACAGTAAAATATTGAGTGAGTGTCCAAAGAGCAAAATGAATAGCATCGGCAGCCAGCGTACGAACGGTGACATATCGGCTGTGAGCGATATTGCCAACATATTGAACACGCCACCTAAAATACCGCCGGCTAAACCTAATGCGAACAAACGAATGTACGATAACACGTCGCCCAAAAGTCCGCTGACCGTGCCATAAGTACCCCAAAGTCCTGAACCTAAATTAACAAATGGATTTTTGCCGGGTGAATTGTAAAACAAAATAACAAATGCACAAACTGCGGCTATACCGTAAAGCACATATAGTACCGTTTGAGGCAGCGCAACGCCCAATACCGGCAATAATAGTGCTAAGCCGTCAAGTATAATGATAAGCCATGCACAATCCGCTGCTGCGTATTTGAATCCGAATTGAATGGTTGTTTTCACTACTTTGAGACCCATGGCAAAAAGTATTTGGAACAATCCGACAGCAACAGCTACAACCATCATTGGGTCGTAGCCGCCCAGTTTCGCTGCATAGTTGTTTGAAGTGATGAAATAGTTCTTTACATTTGCCAGCCAAGGCCAAGTTACCGATTCAAGCGAAATTCCGAAGAACATACCCGTGAGCAAGCCTACTACTACGGTAGCTCCTCCGAGAAATTGCGCCAAAGTAGCTACACTTTTAAATTTTGGAAATTTATATTTAACAATGGTAGCTGCAATCAAAATTAGTAAACCGTAGCCGCCGTCGCCCAAGCAAAGCCCGAAAAAGAGCATGAAAAAGGGAGCGAGGTAGGGTGTCAGGTCAATTTCGTTATAATTGGGCAGCGAATAGAGTTCTGTAATCGGCTCGAACAGCTTTGTGAAAAAATCGTTTTTCAGCTTGATAGGTACGTCTTCGTCAATTTTTGGTTCAAAAACTTTGTAGTAAACTCCTTCTGCTTCGAGCATGGCGTTGAGTTTGCCTTCGTTTGTTTGTGGGCAAAATCCTTCGAGCAGCATCACTTTTTCTTCCGCTTCGGGGATAGTGCTGAGTTCTACTTTTTGGAAATCAATAGTCTCTTCTACTTGTAGAGCAAAGTTTTCCAATTTTTTGAAATTGCCATGAACCCATGCTTCCATTTTTGCTTGGTGTGCCGTCAATAATAGGTTTTGCGCTTCAATGTCAAGTTGCAATTGTTCGCTATTGCGAGCATTGAGCGTAACAGCTTCCGCATCTAATGTGATAGCGGTATGATTGACGGTTACGAAATAGAGATTAGAACCGATTTCGTTGATAACAAAAGCGTTAAAATCACTTTCCCATTCCGTTTGAAAATTCCGTTTCGGGCAACAGAAAAATTGTAACACATAGCCGTCTTTTGCCAATTTTGCCAATTTTTCAGAATCGTATTTGCCCCAAACTTGCATACGTTCAGCTTCTTTTTGCGTAGCGGCAATGACCTGTTGCAGGCGATTTTTTTCGGCTTGCAACGCGTCCCATGTTTTTAGCAGTTCCGCACCTTCGTAAGTGGAAACTTCTTGCGGAGTGGTGTTGGGCAGTAAAAATGGTGTCGCTTCGGTCAGAGTCTTTTTTATTTTTGCTGACAACTGCATTTTGTCGCGCAGTTGGTCATTATCAGCTATGCCTTCGGCTTTTTCAGCCACGTGCAATACGCCGACCTCCCGTAATTTTTCGAGAAAATCGGTGTAGTGTTTGTGGTACACCAGAAAGACATATTTTTTCATTTTAACTATCATGGTCTATTCAATTACAAATTTATCAGAAATCAATTGCCGGCTTCTTTTAGTGCTTCTGCTTCGCGTTTGGCTTTTATTATTTTTTGCAATGATTTTGAGAGATTTTCTTCATCTTCCATAAAGCGTTTTATTTTGAGAATAGCATCTTCGTAGCCCGGAATTTGCACTTTTTCAAACAAATTTACTTTTTGGGTAGTTTTTTTACGCGCAAATTCCAATAATTGTACTTTTTGAGCCGAAAATTCGTGTTCAATACTTACTTGCGCCAACTCTTTGAGTTGCGTTAAACCGTCGGCGTACCATTTGGGTGCGTTGAACAGGCTGAATGGTCGTGTGGTGAAAATTACTTCTTCTAATACCGGAATGCGCACGCCTGCTATTTTTTTTACATTCATTTTAACATCTTCCACACGGAGTAGAGTAGTGTCAAATTCGCCCCATAAAGCCAACATTTGGTCGTAGGCGGCGATACGTTGTTCCACTTCTTGCTCCAAGCGGATAATTTCGTCTTTTGCTTTTTTCACTTCCATTCGCAGCGCGCTTTCCTTGTTTTTTATTATCGGCAAAGCATACACGCGCATTTTCAGGCTCTTTTCAAGCTCCTGAAGCGATGTTTTGTTGTATTGAAATTTTATTGCCATACTGCTGTATTGGTGTCTTCTTCGTTGCTTATGGATGTATCGTTGTCCGAATAGTATTGAATTTTGCGTTCCATATAATAGGTGGGAACTCCGTTAACATAAGCGGTACGGGTTACCCAATTTGCCAATGAGTCGTAGGTGTAAGTAAATACGTATCGATTTTCCAACTCGTTTTTGGCATTGTATTGTTTCATCTCCTTTTGGTCACCGTTTTTGTCCATTTCGTATTCGTAGCGCGTCAAAAAATTACCTTTTGCATCAAATTGAGTTTGCTCTTTGATATGGTCGTTCATATCGTACTTAAAGTAGAATTTACACACAAAATTACCTTTGTTGTCAAAACGATTCATTTCAATGCGGTTGCCGCGTCTGTTGTATTTGTAATTGCTACTGATAATCAAATCTCCTTCAGGTGTGTAGCGGTGCATACCAATGCGTACACCGTTTTCATCGTAGGAGTAGATGTATTTGCTTTCAACCTCATTTTCGGAATAACACCAATATTCCAATGTTTTGTTACCTCGGGTGTTGAATGTGCAAAATTGGTTTTCCCAGAAACGCCATCTCAGTTGTTCGCCTTTTGTAACGTCTCCCGATTCGGTGATTAATGCGGCATAAACATTGCTTTTGATGGATTTTACAGGTCCGTTCAATGCTAACACTTTTAAATCGTTACTTTGTTGGCATCCACACAGTGCCAATGTTAGTAAAAACGCAAAAAATACTTTTGTTTTCATGGCGAATTGTTTTTAATAGGTTAATATTAGATTTTCGGTTTGTGCAAAATTTACTCGTAAGATGTTTGTTTCCAATATTTTTCTACCAACGATTGTCTGATGTTCACCTCTTCGGGTTTAAAATGTTTGGCAAACAGTTCCCAAGCAATATCGAGCATTTGCGTGGTGTTGATATTGACATCAATAGCCAAAATTTTGTCCGAATAGTCTTTTGCAAAAGCCAAAGAGCGTTCATCGTAATCGGTCAAATCGAAACCGTTTTCCAATTTTGTTTTGGCGTTGGCAGCGTCGGCGTAAAGGCGCACGGCAGCGTTCATCACTTGCGGATGGTCTTCGCGTGTTTTTTTGCCCGCAACCAGTTGTTTCAAACGCGACAGCGAACGGAACGGGTCAACGATAACTTTACCTATATCAGAATCATAGCGCAAGTAGAGCTGACCTTCGGTGATGTAGCCGGTATTGTCGGGAATAGCGTGTGTAATGTCGCCACCCGAAAGGGTTGTAACCGCAATAATGGTGATGGAACCGCCTTCGGGGAACTGCACAGCTTTTTCGTAAATTTTCGCCAAATCGGAATAGAGCGAACCGGGCATTGAGTCTTTTGACGGGATTTGGTCCATACGGTTCGACACGATAGCCAAAGCATCGGCATAAAGAGTCATATCTGTCAGCAGCACAAGCACTTTCTGATTTTTCTCTACCGCGAAATATTCGGCTGCCGTCAATGCCATATCGGGAATAAGCAAGCGTTCTACCGGCGGATTTTCGGTTGTATTTACAAACGATACGATACGGTCGAGCACACCGGCATTGTTAAATACATTTTTAAAATAGAGGTAATCGTCGTTGGTCAGTCCCATACCGCCGAGAATAATTTTGTCGGCTTCGGCACGCAAAGCCACGTTGGCCATTACCTGATTGTAAGGTTGGTCAGGGTCGGCAAAAAATGGAATTTTCTGTCCCGAAACCAAGGTGTTGTTCAGGTCGATACCTGCAATACCGGTAGCAATCAGTTCGCTTGGCTGTTTACGACGCACCGGATTTACCGAAGGTCCGCCAATTTCCACTTCCGTACCTTCTACTTCGGGTCCGCCATCAATCGGATCGCCGTATGCATTGAAGAACCGTCCTGCCAACTGTTCGCTTACCTTTAATGACGGCGCTTTGCCCAAAAATACTACTTCGGCATTGGTAGGAATACCTTCTGTTCCTTCAAAAACCTGCAACGTAATGTCGTTGCCCATAATTTTTACCACCTGAGCCAACTTTCCGTTTACGGTTGCCAACTCGTCGTTGCCCACACCATCCGCTTTGAGCGAGCAAGTCGCTTTGGTGATAGCGGTAATTTTAGTGTAGATTTTCTGAAATGCTTTTGTTGCCATATATTTTAGTTCTTGTTTTTTTATTTCTTGCGTGATATTTGCGTGTCTAACAGCATTTTAAGCAGCAGACATAATTTTCTTTATTTGATTCAGCCCGTTTTCAATGATTGTTGCATCAAATCAATTCGTTTTAAATGTGTTTCTGAAACAAATAAATCACGTTCTTCCAAATTCAATTTTTCAGAAGTGGCTTTCATTGCGTGTTCAGACTGATCTATTCCTATCCAACTACGTCCATATTTTTGAGCCGCTTTTAAAGTAGTTCCCGAGCCACAAAAACAATCCAAAACAATACTGTCCGAATTGGAAGACGTTTTGATTATCAAATCAAGCATATCGGCGTTTTTCTCGGTTGGATAATCAGGATATTGTGGGTCTTTAAATTCCCAAATATCTTGCACCCGCTTACCTTCACGCTCATCTGCATAAATAATTTTTCGCGGATTCCCATTTGCCGACCATTCTATCAAGCCCTCTTTATCCCATTGCTCTAATGTTCCTACATCCGTACGCCAATGTCGCCCAACCGGAGGCAATATTCCTTTAAAAGGCTGATTTGATTTGCCATTTTCCGTTTCTCCAGGTGCGTGAATAGGTACGGTTGTATATCGCCTGCCTTGCCTGTCTTTTTTAGGAAAAAGTTTTTCTAAATCTTTTTCACTGTATATTTCACGTGGTTCATTCCATATTGGAGTTGCAGTTTTTGTATAAAATAAAATCATATCCTTAATGTTGCCATAACCTATTCGATTAAAATTTTTAGGATTGCATTTTATTCTTGTAATATCGTTTCTGAAATTATCTATACCAAAAACTTCATCCATCATCACCTTTACATAATGTCCTATTTTATAATCAATATGCAAATAAATAGACCCTTTATCGGATAATAAATCTTTAATAAGCAGCAAACGTTCCTTTAAAAAACCAATAAAATCAATGCCTTTTAACGTATCTGTATATGCTATCTGTCCATTTTTGGAATTGCTGATAGTAGAAGCCCGTCCATCCGTAATAGTAAAGTTACCTCCTGTTGCAAACGGCGGATCTATATAAACCAAATCTATCTTGTTACGAAAACCGTTATTTAACAAGTAATTCAGTCCCTTTATATTATCTCCATATATCAACAAATTTTCCATTCTATCTATATTTGATACAAGAAATCACGTAAAACCAACGCACTCATAATATTGCTGTCTTTGTGAGTCGTCAGCAAATCAGAATGCATCTTATTTTTACCTTGAATATACAAAACTCCATCCAAAATGGCAATTTTGATAGCTTTAACTCCTTTGGTTTCAATAGTACTGATTGCATCATTAAATTGTGCATTTTGGTGTCCGCCAAAATCAGTCAGGAATTTTGCTTCTCCGATAACATACTTACCATTAAATCGCCCGACAAAATCCAATCCTTTTTTGTGGTGATAATTTAATTTTTCTTTGGCAAAATCCATCATTACTTTATCGCCGGCATCAAGAATTGCATCATTATCAGAGGCTATAAAATCTTCTAAACATATTGGCATAAGTCCCAAAGCCTTCGTCTTCATCCAATCTTTAAACATCGGACCTATTTGACGATTTGTTTCTTTCGGTTCACTGCATTTTTCATACAATTTATCCAACCCAAGTTCATAAAGTCGTCCACAAATACGATTTATTGTTTTCGGATTGCGTTCTATAGCCGTTTTATCTCTTTTTAAATAAGCAATATAACTATCTTTTATTGGAAATAAATCTAACTTCAATAGACTTTCAATTAACAAAACATTGTTTTTTTGATTGAAAGCTTTTTCAACTTTAGCCCATTTGTTTTCGTTTATATCTCTAATTCCATCAGGAATTGTTGGATATACACGAAATAAATCATCCAAATAAGACCGTTGGTTGGCGTATTGTATGCTATATTCAATCCATTTATTCATAATTATATTTTTTGTTTTTGCATTTGTCAAATCTTCAAAAAATTCCTAACTAACAAAATCACTCTTTTATCTGCTTTTCTGCCAAAACCGCATTCAATTCTTTCAGATATTTTTCGAACTGTTCGCTATGAAATTCGCTGTAATTCATCTGTTTGCAGATATTGATTACTTTCTTGAAATAATTATCCACATCGTTGAAGTTATCGAAATCGTAATCGTGGTGGCAAATATCCATTACGAGGTTGAGCATAAATTCCTGACGTTCGAGCGGACAAACCGAGTCGATTTTGTCGAAAGCGTCTTGTTGCAAAATCACAAAGTCAATCACTTCCGATTTCCAGAATGTTTCGTGATAATTTACGGGTACACCGTCATCACCAAGGATATTTATCTGCTCCTGCACTTCTTTACCGCGCTGCAACAGCGTTTTCATTTCATTGACTTTGCCTAACCAGTCGCCCTGAATTTTGGTTTTGATATATTCCTCAAATTCAGGATATTCGATATATTTAGAATAGCTTTCAATCGGGTTCACGGCCGGATAACGTTTGCGGTCGGCACGGTTTTGTTCCAATGCATAGAAGCAACGAGCGGCTTTTTTGGTACCTTCCGTAACCGGCTCTTTCAGGTTACCGCCGGCAGGCGAAACCGTTCCGATGAACGTAATAGAGCCTGTCGAACCGTTGTTTAAGTAAACATAGCCGGCGCGGCTGTAGAACGTTCCGATAATAGCCGATAAGTCCATCGGGAAAGCATCTTGTCCGGGCAATTCTTCCATACGGTTACTCATTTCACGCAAAGCTTGTGCCCAACGCGAAGTTGAGTCTGCCATCAGCAGTACACGCAGTCCCATTGAGCGATAATATTCGGCAATGGTCATGGCGGTGTAAACGGATGCTTCACGCGAAGCTACCGGCATATTCGATGTGTTAGCAATGATAATGGTACGTTCCATTAGTTTGCGTCCGGTGTGCGGGTCTTCAAGTTTGGGGAATTCCATAAATATTTCCACTACTTCGTTGGCGCGTTCACCACAGGCAGCCATAATAACGATGTCGGCTTCAGCTTGTTTGGAAATGGCGTGTTGAAGCACTGTTTTGCCCGTTCCAAAAGCTCCGGGGATAAATCCCGTTCCGCCTTCAACAATAGGATTAAGTGTATCAATGATGCGAACGCCCGTTTCGAGCAGTTTGAATGGACGCGGTTTTTCAGTGTAAGCTGTGATAGCTTTTTTTACCGGCCATTTCTGTATCATATTAATGTTGTGGTCGTTGCCTTCTTCGTCGGTAATGACGGCAATGGTGTCCTTAATTTTATATTCGCCGGCAGCAACAATCGATTTTATGGTGTATTCGCCTTGCATAACAAACGGTACCATAATTTTGTGTGATTGGTGGTTTTCGTCCACTTCGCCGAGCCACGAAGCTGCTTGTACTTTGTCGCCAACTTTTGCCAGCGGCTTGAACGCCCACAGTTTTTCTTCGTCGAGCGGGAAATTGTATTCGCCGCGTTTCAAAAACACGCCGGTTAGTTTGTCAAGGTCGTTTTGTAAGCCGTCGTAATTGCGACTCAACAATCCGGGACCAAGCGTTACTTCGAGCATGTGTCCGGTAAATTCTACAAGGTTACCTACTTTTAGTCCGCGTGTGCTTTCAAAAACTTGCACAAACACGTTGTCGCCCGTTACTTTAATGACTTCTGCCATTAATAGCGTTCCGTCTAAAGAAATGTAGCAAATCTCGTTTTGGGCTACAGGGCCATCTACTGCCACTATTACGAGGTTGGCTATGATGCCTTTAACTGTTCCTTTTGTTGTCATATAGTGTTATTATTGTATTTATAATTTGATAATTTCTTTGATTAATTTTTTTCGTGCATAGAATGCTCTGCTTGTAGAACCGTGTCCTGCCCCTTTAGTTCTTGCTTGAATCCATTTTCCATCCTTACCTGTTAAAGCTGCAAAACCTTGTGTATTCAATTTGTTTTGAATAAATTCATAATCAGCTTTTATTTCTTGTATTAATTGATCATTTTCGAGAAGATCAAATGATTGTACTTTCAATAGTTTTGATTCACTACTGAATTTGCCATTCCAAGAAACTGCGCAAAAAATCAATGACTTTAATTTTTCCCAACAATGGCTTTTAAAAAATGGGGTAATTGCCAAATCTTCAGGATTAATCATTGTGATTGCAAATGTTTCTTTTGGAGTCCAAACTCCTTTAACCTGATAAAAAGCTGTTGATTTTAATTCAAATCCAAGCCCGTTAGGAGCTTGATGATTATCATTTGATAGTCCTGCTAAACGTTCTAAAACATGTCCTTTCCATCTTTTATTTTGTTTCCCATCTTTAAATACGGTAATATTATAATGATGAGCCCAATCAATGAGGTTTTCATTAAGGTGATTGGAAAGATTTTTTATAGCGATTATTCGTGTTACCATATTTAAATAACTTGTGACTTTTTTAATTCATTGTATCTTTTAATTGTCAAATCAATGTATTCCTGATTTAAATCACATCCTATATATTTACGTCCTCCAATAATTGCGGCTGCTATGCTTGTTGTTCCACTGCCATTGAATGGATCTAAAATAATGTCTCCTTTTTTGGTTGAAGATTCAACAACTCTTTTTAGCAAAGCCAAAGGTTTTTGAGTTGGATGTTTACCAAATTCTTTTTCTTTGGGTGCTGGCGTTGGAATACTCCATACGGATCGCATTTGTAAATTAGTTTTTTTAATGGTGTCTTCATTAAAAATTCCATTTTTCATAGCTTCATAATTAAAATAATGCTTTGCTGTTTTGTCTTTTCTTGCCCATAGCAAAGTTTCGTGAGAAGCGGTAAAAAAGCGACAACTTAAATTAGGAGCAGCGTTTGGTTTAAACCAAGTAATATCATTTAAAAGATGAAAATTCATTTTTTGTAAAAGAAATCCACATTGATAAATAGAATGATATGTGCCGCTAATCCAAATTGTTCCTTCGGGTTTTAAAATGCGTTTACATTCACCAATCCAATTTTTATGAAACTCAAGATCTTGGTCAAAACCATTTGATTTATCCCATTTCCCCTTATTAACGCTTACCATTTTTCCACTGTGGCATGTTATGCCATTGTTGGAAAGCATGTAAGGTGGATCTGCAAAAATCATATCAACATAATTGTCCGGAAATTTGCGCATAACATCAATACAATCACTGACGTACAAGGCACAATCTTTGCTTTTAAAATAAGGTTGAAACGATTGTTTTTTCTCATTTTTAGCAATATATTGAATAGCGGCTTCAATTACGCAATCGTTATTTTGTTCTTGTATTGTGTATGTTTTTTGCATTTAAATATAACTTTCTTAATTTATCTGATTTAAAATTTTACGTCCTTTTTCAAATCGTTTAGCAGATTACGGAAAATTTCATTGCCTTGTTCCATAGTGAGGTTGTCCCAACGGTGCATCAGTTCGCAGCACAGATAGTAAGCTAATACGCGTTCTACGCCAAAGTAGCTGAAAAACGTATGTTCTTCGAGCCACGCCCATTTAAGTGCATCAATTTTTTTCTCTCTTACGAGCAAATTGGTTTCGTCGGCTATGGCAAGCACGCTGTTGAGTTCGTCAAATAGACCTGCCAAACCAAAATCACGAGTATTGCTGTTGCGAATAGCGTTAGCTACTTCATTGTTGCCGACAATGGCTGTTTTTAAATCGAAACCATGTTTACGGCAAGCAATTGCGGTAAGAATATTGTTTACGTTAAGGCAAAATTCAAACCATGTGGCTACAAATGTATTGTTGCATTTGCTACCGAAATTGTAGTAGAGTGTTGTTAAAAAATCTTCTTTGGAAGTAATACCGGCAACTTCTTTTTCGTCGTTAATGGCACGGTAGAAGTCAATTAAATATGGTTGTAAACGTTTATCTTTTGGATGTTCCGTTTCGTCCATTAAGGTAAAAAGTTCTTGCCAATCGGTATTAGTGAGCGTGCCGAGCGGATTAAGTTCTGCTTCTTTATTTTCGAGGAAAGCCAGCAAATTGTCGTTGTCGTACCGCATACGCAAAAGCCGTAGCAACTCTGCATCACACGGTGTAAGAGCGGCATCCAATTCTTCTAAAAGAGCCGTTATTGTTGGAGCTGTTTTTATGTTATCGGGCTGCAGGTCGGGCAAGCCGGCTATTAAATAGTAATATTTCATAATTCGATTAAAATTATGAATTAAGAATTATGAAAAATGGCGTTGGCAATGACGCAATTCTCAATCCTAAATTCGTAATTTTTAGAATAACAATTCAATCAGTTTCGGACGCAAAAAAGCTTTGAAATAGGCGATAAATTCGGCTTCACCAAAGGTGATTTTGTAATCGCCTTCTGCCGGTACAATGGCAAAATCCGTTTTAATGCCATTTGTTTCGGAAATTTTTACGCCTTTGTCGAGCAATCCTTTTGCGTTGGCTTTGAAATAGTTGGTTAAAGCTTCGCTATCTTTTGCTTCGATGGTTACTTCACCGTTTTTCACCCATTCTGCGCAGATGTCGGCTATTATTTTTTGCATAAAAGCTTTGTCGGCTGTGGCGGCTTTTACGCTGTCCGATACAATTTTTCCGCAAAGCAGGTCGGTAATTTCCGATTTTAGTGCATTAACGGCTTGGTCGGCGAAGAGTTTTAGTTCCGATTTGGTGTTTTTGTCCAATTCGGCAGCTTTTTTTTTGGCTTCCGCAATTGTTTTTTCGGCTTCGGCTTTGGCTTTTGCAACAATGGCTTTCGCTTCAACGTTGGCTTTTTCAACAATTTTTGCAGCTTCTTCTTTGCCTTTTTCTACGCCTTCGGTGTAAATTTTGTCGGTGAGTTCTTGGAGTTTAGAATCCATAATTTTATTGTTTGTTTTATTGTTTGTTTGAAACTATTAGAATTAGCAAAATTACAATTTAATTTTTGTAAAGCCAAATGAAAAACGTATTTTTGCAAAAAAATTATCAACAAAAGAAAATTTGGATGTCTCAGCGTTACTTTTTATATATTATGTATGATGGTACCAACTATTGTGGTTGGCAAATACAGCCCAACGGAGTTTCCGTGCAAGAAGTGTTGGAACGGGCGTTGAGTATTCGACTGGGAACACAAATTTCGATAACCGGTGCAGGGCGGACAGATGCCGGTGTGCATGCCAAATGTATGGTGGCACATTTTGATGCACCGGAAATAATTGCTGACAGCGATAAATTTGTTGCTAATTTGAACAGTTTTTTGCCTGCTGATATTGGGGTAGAGAGATTGCTAATGGTTTCTGCCGATGCACATGCGCGGTTCGATGCTGTGGCAAGGCGTTACGAATACCATGTTGTATTGCATAAATCCCCGTTTTACCGCAATTTGGCTTGTCGCATGATGCCTTCATTAGATTTTGAAAAAATGAACGAGGCAGCCGAAAAGTTGCTTGACTACACCGATTTCACAAGTTTCAGCAAACTGCATACCGATGTGAAAACGAACGATTGCACGGTCACTTATGCGCGTTGGGAGGCAGTGGGCGATAAATGGATTTTTACCATAGAAGCCAATCGCTTTTTGCGTAATATGGTGCGTGCCATTGTCGGAACACTTTTCGAAGTGGGGCGTGGCAAACTTTCCGTGGCGGATTTTTGTGCCGTAATTGAAGCCAAAGACCGATGTGCAGCGGGCGCATCCGTTCCCGCATGTGGTCTCTATTTGGTAGATGTGCGCTACAATAACATCTGAACCGTTTTTATTTTCATCTATTTTTTTACAAAAGAGAAAGGATGCGCTTAATCTTCTCGCTGGTGGGCAGTTCCGCATCTATCCAATGAATGGTGAAACCACGGCGTTCCATACCGCGAAACCATGTCATTTGGCGTTTGGCAAATTGGTGTATAGCTGTTTCTAATTGTGTAAATAGCTGCTCACGAGTTAGTTTGCCAATTATGTGTTGCGTCACAAATTTGTATTCTAATCCGTAGTAAATAAGGTCTTCGGGCGTAATATCTTTTTTTAAAAGATTTTCCACTTCTTCAATCAAACCTTCGTTCAAACGTTTTTTGAGCCGCTGTGTTATTTTAGTACGGCGCAATTCGCGGTCAATATCGATGCCAACAATGAGCGGGCAAAGGTACGGATAATCATTCTCTTGTTGCGGATGTTTTTCGTAATAATCGGCAATTTCGATGGCACGAATAGCGCGTTTGGGCGTGTCAACATCAGTAGTATTATGCAATGTTTTGTAAGTGGAAAGTATATTGGTAAGTTCTTTTAATGATTTGTTTGCGAGTGATTTACGTAGCGACTCGTTGGGTGCAACTTCTATTAGTCGGTAGCCTTTTAGTGCAGCTTCTATGTAAAGTCCCGTGCCGCCACAAAGAATGGGCATAGCTTTGCGTTCAGTAATGTCGTTGAAAGCGTTCAAAAAATCACGTTGGTATTCAAACAGATTGTATTTGTAACCGGCATTGACAATATCAATAAGGTGGTACGGAATAGTATGTCCTTCAATGGTGTATTCATCTAAATCCTTACCTGTTCCTATATCCATGCCACGATATACTTGGCGCGAATCGGCACTGATAATTTCGCCACCCACAGCATTTGCTAAAGCCACTGCCAATGTGGTTTTTCCGCACGCCGTAGCGCCTAATATGGTGATGATATTGGTCATTTTAATCTTGTTTGTAGTGGTTGCTACAAAAGTAATCAAAATTTTATTGGCAAAAAATAGGGTTACTTTCACTAAAAATTGATAATTTTGCACGTTAAAACTTCAATAACGAAAAAACAGAGATATTATGGGAAGAGCATTTGAGTTTCGCAAAGCGCGAAAATTTAAACGTTGGGGCAATATGGCTCGTGTGTTCACAAAGTTGGGAAAGGAAATTACCATTGCAGCCAAAGCCGGCGGTCCTGACCCCGAAAACAATCCGCGCTTAAGGGTATTGATGGCTGCGGCAAGAAAAGAAAATATGCCAAAAGATAATGTCGAACGCGCAATAAAAAAAGCGACATCGAAAGATTTTACCGACTACAAGGAAATGAACTATGAAGGATATGCTCCTTATGGTATTGCCGTTTTTGTAGAAACCGCCACCGATAACACTACGCGTACTGTGGCAAATGTGCGCAGCTATTTCAACAAAGCGGGCGGTACGCTTGGCACTACCGGTTCGTTAGAGTTTTTGTTCGACCACAAATGCGTGTTTAAAATTGCTCCGAAAGAGGGCATTTCATTGGACGACCTTGAATTGGAATTGATAGATTGCGGTGTTGATGAACTCTTTGAAGAGGAAGATGCCATTGTGCTTTATGGCGATTTTCAATCCTATGCGGCTATTCAAAACTATTTGGAAGAGAACGGTTTTGAAATTTTCAGTGCGGAATTTGACCGTATTCCTAACGATGTTCGTCCGGTAACGGAAGAGCAGAGAACTGTTATTGAAAAATTGATTGAAAAGTTGGAAGAGGACGAAGATGTACAAAACGTTTATCACAACATGGCAGATGCGGAAGAGACTGAATAACAATTTTTTTTAAATATTTTTAGCGGGAAAACTCAATGTGTTTCCCGCTTTTTTTGCTGAGTTTCCATTTTTTTCTTTGTCAAAATTGGTGAATTAAAGAGTTTAATATATATTTGCGAATAATTAGCAGTTGACTAAAAGCGCAAAAGCGTATGCGTAATTCAATAAATTTTTATCATGCAAGAAAAAGAAATTAAAATCAGAGTAATAGCTTGCCAATTAGATGAATTGACCATAGAAGAACGCCATTTGATAGAAAAAGCTAAAGAAGCGACCAATTTGTCGTATGCGCCCTATTCGATGTTCAATGTTGGTGCGGCTGTTTTGTTGGATAATGGCGAAGTGATACAAGGTTCAAATCAAGAAAATGCTGCCTATCCATCGGGTTTATGTGCAGAGCGTGTGGCAATGTTCTACACCAATTCGCGTTTTCCTAATGTGGCTCCGAAAATTTTGGCTGTTGCAGGACGTTCAAAAGACGGTTTTTTGAAACAACCCATTTCTCCCTGTGGCAGTTGCCGTCAGGTTTTGTTGGAAACGGAATTGCGCTACAAACAAGACATAGAGATATTGCTCTACGGAACGGATGTAATATATAAATTATTCAGTTCCAAAGATTTACTTCCTTTGGCTTTTAACAAATCGACTCTCAAATAAAAAAGATGAAAAAGGAAAAATACCATATTGAATATCTGTTTGGGAAAATTTCCACGAATAGCTTATGGCAAAAACTCAGTACGCCTTTTGGTTTGAGCGAATGGTTTGCCGATGATGTAACGAAAGATGATGATTTGCTGACGTTCTATTGGAATGGAACAACGCATAGAGCGTATATTGTGTTTCGTAGAGAAACGTCTGTTCGTTTCCGTTGGGAAGATGCTCCGACTACCACTTTTTTTGAATTTGATGTTAAATTCAACGATTTGACGGGTGCGACTTCTTTAAAAGTTACCGATTTTGCAGAGCCGGACGAAAAAGAGGATGCCATTATGCTGTGGAATACACAAATTGACGAATTGCGGCGCATTATCGGTGCTTGACTATTAAAACATTGTATCAATAAAAAGTCGGCACTTAGTGTTAATACAACAAAGTGGGTAACCATATTCGTTGGTCTCACTTTTTTTTAATATCTTTGTAGAATAAACAAATGATTTCATGTTAGGAATAAAACGTATTGATTCTTACCTTTTTAAGAATTTTATTTCGTTATTTTTCATCACTTTTTTCATTTGCCTTTTCATTGTAGTGATGCAGTTCTTTTGGCTGCATATCGACGATTTAGTTGGAAAGGGACTTGGTTTGGGTGTTCTGCTTGAATTATTCCTTTACGCCAGCCTGTCGATGATTCCTTTGTCGTTGCCGTTGGCTATTTTGTTGGCATCGCTTATGACGTTCGGTAATCTTGGCGAACGGTTTGAACTTTTGGCGATGAAATCTGCAGGTATTTCGTTATTTCGCATTATGCGTTCGCTTTTTGTTTTCATTTTTTTCATCTGCATCGGAGCGTTCTTTTTCTCAAACAACGTTATTCCTGTTGTGCAAATGAAAATGTGGACGTTGATGATTTCCGTACAGCAAAAATCGCCGGAATTGGATATTCCCATAGGCGAATTTTATTCGGGCGTAAACGGTTTGCATTTCTATGTTCGCGGCAAAGACCATAAAACAAAAGTGTTGAAAGATGTGATGATTTACGACTTTTCAAATGGTTTCAATAATGCTTCAGTAACGACTGCCGATTCTGCTCGCATACAACTGACTGCCGATAAAAAGAATTTAATGCTGACATTGTATAATGGTGAATCGTTTGAAAACCTTAAAAAACAAGAACTCGGTTTGAGGAGCAAAAGTATTCCGTATCGCAGAGAAACGTTCGTTAAAAAGGAAGTTCTTGTTGATTTTGATGCCAATTTTAACCGCATGGATGAATCGATGATGCAAGACCAGCATATCAGTAAAGATATTGTGCGTTTGACCAACGATATTGATTCTTCGTTGTTAGTGCGTGACAGTCTTCAACAGAATTTTACCCGCGAAATGGTAACAACGCGTTATTATCACAATGTTTACGAAGAAGAGTTTGAGTTGGACGAATTAACGCCGGTTTCTCCTGATTCGCTTTTATTGGCTATGTCGCAGTCCGATTTGAAATTGACGGTAAACAATGCTTTGATGACGGTGAAATCGACAAAAAATGAAGTGCAGTACAACCATATTATTATTTCAGATGTAGACCGTTACGTTATACAACACTCGGTGGAATGGCACCGCAAATTTACCTTATCATTCGCTTGTTTGATTTTCTTCTTTATCGGTGCGCCGTTAGGAGCAATCATTCGTAAAGGCGGTTTGGGAATGCCGGTTGTTGTTTCGGTGGCTTTGTTCATTATTTATTATATTATTGATACTACCGGTCAAAAAATGGCGCGCGAAGGCATTTGGGATACGTGGCAAGGCATGTGGTTGAGTTCTGCGGTACTGTTGCCGGTAGGTATTTTTCTGACTTATAAAGCTGCTACCGATTCGGCGCTGTTCAAATCGGAAGCGTATGCCATATTCTTCAATCAAGTGAAGGAATGGATAAAGAACTTGAAATTTTTTAGAAAAAACGCAAAGGAATAAATTAGCTATGGAGACTAAAGTGAATACAATAGAAGAAGCCCTTGAGGATTTTCGTCAAGGGAAGTTTTTGATTGTTGTCGATGATGAAGACCGCGAAAATGAAGGTGATTTCATTGTTGCCGCAGAAACCATAACGCCCGAAAAGGTTAATTTTATGTTGACGCACGGACGTGGCGTACTTTGTGTGCCGTTGCTTGAGGAACGTTGCAAAGAATTGGAATTGGATCTTCAAGTAAGCAGTAATACGTCTGTATTGGGAACACCGTTTACGGTAACTGTCGATAAACTCGAAGGCTGCACTACAGGCGTTTCTGCTGCCGATAGAGCTGCTACCATTTTGGCGTTGGCTGACCCTAAATCTACGTCCGCTACGTTTGGTCGTCCGGGACATATTAATCCGTTGTCAGCTAAGACGAAAGGCGTTCTTCGGCGTGCCGGACATACTGAGGCTGCCGTCGATTTGGCGCGTCTTTCGGGTTTGTATCCGGCAGCGGCTTTGATTGAGATAATGAATGAGGATGGCTCAATGGCGCGTATGCCGCAATTGCAAGAAATTGCACAAAAATTCGATATAAAAATTATTACCATTCGCGATTTGATAGCTTATCGTTTACGTTTGGAATCGATAGTTGAAAAAGGCGATGAGGCTGATTTGCCCACACAATACGGTCATTTTAAGGTAATTCCGTTCCGTCAAAAATCGAATGGTTTGGAACATGTTGCGTTAATAAAAGGCGAATGGAAACCAAATGAACCAATTTTGGTACGGATGCACTCTTCGTGTGCTACGGGTGATATTTTTGGCTCGTTGCGTTGCGAGTGCGGCGATCAATTGCATTTTGCCATGAGAACTATCGAAAAAGAGGGTAAGGGTGTCATTGTGTATTTAAACCAAGAGGGCAGAGGCATTGGATTGATGAAAAAAATTGCTGCTTACAAATTGCAAGAAAAAGGTTTAGATACTGTTGATGCTAATTTGCACCTTGGTTGTAAAGCCGACGAGCGCGATTATGGCGTTGGAGCCAGCATATTACGCGAATTGGGAGTGTCGAAAATGTGCTTAATGACGAATAATCCGATAAAACGCATCGGTTTAGAGGCTTACGGACTTAACATTGAAAAAATTGTACCGATAGAAGTAACTCCCAATGATTACAACCGCTCTTATTTGGAAACAAAAAAAGAACGTATGGGGCATATCTTAAAATCGGTAAAATAATTTTTTCCTAAAATTGATGACAGGTCAAGAAATTATACTTCAGCATAGCCGTATTTGCAACAGTCTTTGCGATAAACGCATATTCGATGCGTTTCTGTTGATGCGTCCTTTGCTGAAAGAATTGCAGGAGTGGTGGGCTATCAGCAAAAAAGATGAATTGGAAACGGTTTACCGACAACTTCTCTTTTATTATGTCGAATCGATGGAAGACCCGCAACGCAGCCGTTTTTACCGCGAACTTCAAGTAAATGTTTTCACGTTAGCCGATAAAATTAAGGAACTGCTACTCCTGAAATCGTCCACGTTGTATGAATATACTCAAAAACGCTATTTAGCCGACCGTTCGATTGATTTCGGACAAATTTCTTTTGAGTTGGAAAGCCATTTCAGCAATTTATTGTTAGGCGATTTGCTGCAGGAAAGTTTAAATGTTCAGGGAAAACAAAAAGAGTTTGCAGCACAGCACGAATCGACTATGCAAAAATTATTCAGCCATTTTTGGTTGATGGAAGAATGGACATCATCCGAAACGGACTTTCTTACTAAGTGCTTGTCTAACAAAGAGTTCGATTCGGTGTTGAAATCGCATCTTATTTCGGCTGTTACGCTCAATCTGTTGCGTACGTTTGATGCGGCGAAACTTTCGTTTTTGTTGTCGCAGGCTTCGCACGAAGAGGTTGATGTGCGTCAACGTGCATTGGTGGGGGTTGTTTTGGCATTTTGTCGTTACCGTCGTAGGTTGCCGTTCTACGACGAATTGATGGCACAATTAAAATTGTTGGCAGACGATAAACGTTTTTCTAACGAATTGGAAATAGCCATTATTCAGATTGTCAGAACTTTGGAAACGGAAACAGTTACCAAACGAATTCAAGAGGAATTTCTTCCGGAAATGCGTCGTTTATCGCCGCTTGTGCAGAAAAAAATGGAAGAATCAATTGAAAAAATGAGTGATTTTGACGAAAAAAATCCCGAATGGCAAAAAATATTGGAAGAAAGCGGAATTGCTGATAAAATTCAGCAATTTACTGAAATGCAGATAGATGGCACAGATGTTTATGTCAGCACGTTTGCCGCATTGAAAAGTTTTCCGTTTTTCAACGATATTTCCAATTGGTTTCTACCGTTCGATGTCAATCATACGGAAGTGTCCGATTTGTTCGACAAAAAAGATCTGCTGACCATTTTTATAAAAAATCCTTATTTATGCAATTCCGATAAATACTCTTTTTGTTTGAGTGTTTTGCAAATGTCTGCTACTCAGCGCGATATGATGATGCAGGCTTTTAATGCGGATATGGATCAAATAGACGAGATGATGAGTAACGAAGCCAAATTAGATGTTGATACGTTGGCTAAACGTTTTTCCAACCAATACGTCCAAGATTTATACCGCTTTTACACGTTACATCCGCACCATACCGATTTTCAAAATCCGTTGCAGGATATTGTGAAAGTTACAGAAACGCCGCTATTCGATATTATTTTGACCGATGTGGCGGTGAAACGTCGTTTAGCCGAATTTTATTTTTCTAAAGATATTTATCGTGAGGCGTTGCGTCTTTTTGCCGATTTGAAGGCTGACGATGCAGAATCTTCTAACGCCATGTTGCAAAAAATGGGCTATTGCTGCCAGTGTATGGGCGATTTAAAGCAAGCACTGAATTATTATCAAGAGGCAGAGTTGTTAGAGCCGGATAACAAGTGGACGTTGCGCAAAATTGCTTATTGCAGTCGCCGTTTAGGTCAATATGAAGTGGCTTTGGACTATTACCAACGGCTCGATAAGTTGCAACCCGATTCCACGTCAGTGTTGATGAATATGGCTACTTGTTATTTCCAACAAGAAAAGTATCAAGATGCGCTGTCGGTCTATTTCAAAATGCTTTATTTGTCGCCCGACAACCCCAAAATTTGGCGACTTATCACATGGTGTTACTTTATTATCGGTAATTTTGCATCGGCGCGCAAATATTGCGAAAAGGCGATAGCAGACCATCCGATAAATAGCGATTATTTGAATTTGGGACACATCTGTCTCGCCGAAAATAAACTGAAGGAAGCAGTTGAAGCCTATTCTACGGGGTTGCGAATGACGGACGATAAAACCGTTTTTTGGAATCTTTTTGCTGATGATGTAAAATATTTGCAGGCAAATGGGGTAGAACGTGATGCGGTAGCGATGGTCGCTGATGCCGTAAAATACAAGGAAATCACATAAAAAAAGAAATTATAAAGAATATTTTTTATAAAACAGGTAACTATCATTTTTTTTTATTACATTTGCAATCGAAAAAACAATTAAAATTGAACAGATATGAAAATCGTAATCAGGACTTTATTAGTAATTTCAATTGCGGTGTTGAGTTACATGTGTGTAATGAGCATTGTTACTCCTATTCGTTTCGATGAGGAACGTGCAGCACGCGAAAAGGTGGTTATCAAAAAGTTGATGGACATCAGAAAAGCTCAAATCGAATTTAAAAACCAAAATGGTCGTTATACCGCAGGTATGGACACATTGGTGAATTTTATCAAAACGGCGCAAGTTCCGTTGGTGTTGAAAGAAGGTATGCTTACCGACGAGCAACTGAAAAATGGTTTAACGGAAGAAAAAGCAGCTAAAATTGTACGCTCGGGCAACAAAAAAGCAATAGCTGAAAACGGTTTGGAAGGTTTCCGCCGCGATACAAGCTATATTAGTGTTTTTGAAAGTTTGTTCGCAGCGGACTATACGTTGGATAATATTGCTGAAATCGGTGTCATTCCTTATTCCGATGGTAAACAGTTTGAAATGGCTACTTTGATGTATAAAAATGAAGCATCAGGCATTATTCTTCCTTTGTTTGAGGCTAAAGCTCCATACGAAAGCTATCTTAGCGATTTAAACCGTCAAGAACTTGTGAATTTAAAAGATAAACGTATTAAATTGGAAAAATACCCGGGTTTGCAAGTTGGTTCTATCGAAGAGCCGAACAACAATGCAGGTAACTGGGAATAATTAGCGCATTTAAATAGTGTTATAAGTTTGTCCATTCGGTGTTTGCCGAATGGATATTCTTTTTAAAATCGTTGGTAATGAGGATAATAAGCGGAAAATTCAAAGGTAGGCATTTTACGCCGCCCACCAATATCACGGCACGTCCGACTACAGATTTCGCTAAAGAAAGTTTGTTCAATCTTTTGGGAAACATACTGGATATTGAGGGGGCGTCTGTGCTTGACTTATTTTCCGGAACAGGCAGTATCAGCCTCGAATGTGTTTCGCGCAGATGTGCAACGGTTGTAGCGGTAGAGATGAGCGAACGCCAAATTGCATTCGTAAAAAAGATGATAGCCGAACTGAAAATAGATAATTTGAAAGTGATGCGTTCTGATGTGTTCCGATTTCTGAAATCCAATTCGGCAACGTTCGATTTTATTTTTGCAGACCCGCCTTATCAACTATCGACTATTGCAGATATTCCAGACCTTGTGTTTGCAACGGAACGTTTGAACGATGGCGGCGTATTTGTGCTTGAGCATAGTTCGAAAAACTCCTTCGACCAACATCCGAATTTTGTTTTTCACAGGAAATACGGAAACGTACATTTCAGTTTTTTCCAAAAAAGAGCCGTCTTATTTTGAGACAGCTCCTTTCTGAAAAACAGTATTTTACAAACTTTTACCGCGCCACTACTTTTTCGATAGCATTGCCTATTTTTACAATATAAATTCCTGCGGGAACGACAACTTGCCCCTCTGTTCCTTGAAGTGGAAGTGTGCGTACTAATATTCCCGACACACTATATATGTGTGCTGTACGCCCCCAAGCACTACCGGGGATTTCTATCGAAATGGTTCCCTTCTCGCCCCAAACATTAATACCTTCGGCAGCAAGAGTAGAAAGACCGGTGGTTGGAGAAATCTTTACTTCTGTTTTAACTACCGAGCCGTCTAACATTACAGCGTACCCTTTAGTGCCGTTAGTAGCAACTGTGGCACCTTCAGGTTGAGTGATTTTGCAATCGGTAAGTGTAATACTTTGAAAATCACATATACTGCCACTTGTGCCGGTGGCTGTTACATTTGATTTTTCTATAATTAAGTGTTCGTTACTTGAACCACCATTCGCTGTAATGCCCCATCTGCCAATGGCTTCTATTGTGGTGTTTTTTATGGTAAGGGTACTCATATAAACATAAATTCCACAATTGTTGATTGATGTACCTTTTAGCGAACCGCTGCCTTGAACAATAAGATTACGATGTAAAAGAATAAAATGTTCGCTGTGGCTAGTAATAACATTATTTTCAATAAGATTGATGGTGTAATCAAAAGCTTCGGCAGAACTCGTTATTTCCATAAAATTGCCGGAAGTTACATTAGCAGTTACGCCGGTTAATGTAAAGGTTTTTTTACTATGGTCGTAGGTTATAGAACCCCCTTCGGCAAGTCCAAGCTTTGGGAAGTTAGTGTTGTTTATTGCCCCCGCATTGGCAGAGGTAAGCTCTGTGCCTGCTATCTTTATGCCGTAGTTGGTTTCGGCAGTTATTGCTCCGCAGGTAAGTAGCACAATAAGAAGTGCACTAATTTTACTAAAAAAAGTAGTTGTTTTTTTCATAATTAATTGATTTTAAATTAATAATATTACTATTTTACAGATTCTATTCAATAAAAAACAGTCCCGCACCTATTTGGCACAGGGTAAAACAAAGTCAAAATTTATAAAATTGTAAAAAAATGTTAAATACAGGGGGGGGGTAAAATAAGAACCGCACTCGTACGAAATAGTTCGGCAAGTCTAAAAATTGATTTTGCTTTCATCGGGCAGTTACATTTACGCTACAAAGTAACGAAAATAAAATGAAAACAACAAATAAATTTAATGCTTTTTTTTGCCCCTCATTATGATTGTTTAGTGTGTAATGTGTAGTGTTTAGCCTCTTGCAGGTGGTTGGGGGTGAATTTGTCAATCCGTAAATTTGTAAATTTGCGCTAAAAGGTATTTCAGTTTTTTATTACCTTGCCATTAAACGTTTCATGGTATCGCCAATGATTTTAATACCTTTTTCTATCTGTTCGTCGGGCGTATTGCAATAGGATATGCGAATATGCCCATTCGGCTGTTCGTCAGGGTCAAATGTGGCACCAACGACAAATACTGCGCCGGCATCAATAACAAGTTTGAGCAGTTCCGTTTCGTCAACGCCTTGTGGCATTTTTACCCAAATATAGAAACCACCGTGAGGGCGAACAAATGTAGCTTCTTGAGGTAGATAGCGTTGCAAAGCTTCCAACATAAAATCACGGCGTTTTTTATAAATCGGGCGAATATGGGCGATGTAGCGTTGCATTCTTCCTGAAACCATGAATTGGTGCGCCAAAACTTGCGAAATACAGGGCGTGCAGGCATCCATCGATTGCTTGCATATTTCTACATTACGGAAAATTTCGTTAGGTACTAACATATAACCTAATCGTAGTCCCGGACCAAAAATTTTTGAGAAAGAACCACAGTAAATGATTTGTTGCTCGTTTTGTGCACGGCATTTGAGAGGAACGATGTCCTTTTTGTAGTCGTCATCAAAAAGCAGTTCGCCATAGGCGTCATCTTCCACAATGGGAATGTTGGTATTTGCCATTGCAGCCAGCAGTTCTTCACGCCGTTGTGAGCTGTAAATCAGTCCGGCAGGATTGTGGAAGTTGGGCATGATGTACAGAAATTTCGGGTTGGTTGTGTCCAACTCTTTTTTCAACTCATCAATGACAATGCCGTCGGCATCTATGGCTACACCTTTAATTTTAGCTTGATAGGATCGAAAAGCCGAGATGGCACCAATAAAGGACGGATTTTCGACAAGGACGGTGTCGTCGGGGTCGATAAAAATTTTGCTGGTAATGTTAAGTGCTTGTAATGAGCCTGTTGTGATAATTACTTGATTAGTTTCAACAGGAAAACCTTTACCTTTTAACCATGCTTTAATAGCTTCTATAAGAGGCGGATAGCCGGCTGTAGGTCCGTATTGCATCGCATCTACCCATTGCTGTGGCGAAAGGTTGTTGATAATTTCCTTCACGTCTTCAACGGGAAACAACTCATTGCCGGGCATGCCGCCTGCAAATGAAATAATGTCCGGTCGGTTGGCTAAACTCATCAAGTCCCTTATAGCGGACGAACGGAAGCATGAAACGCTTTTGGAGTATTGCATAATTAATCTGTTTATTCCGTTTTTTTTGCCCAAGTGTCTTTTAACGAAACGGTACGATTGAATATCAAATGGTCTTTTGTACTATCTTCATCGACAGTAAAATAGCCGATTTTGAGAAATTGAAAATTCGACAATGGTTTGGCATCTTTGAGTGATGCCTCCACTTTGCACCCTTGCAGTATTTTTAGCGATTCGGGATTTATCAGTTCATGAAAATCTTTTTCCGATGCCAAAGGGTCTTCCACGCTGAATAATCGGTCATACAAGCGCACTTCTGCATCTATGCACGAATGAATGTTTACCCAATTAATGGTGCTTTTTACTTTTTTGTTGCCGCCTTCGGTGCCGCTTTTCGTTGTTGGGTCATAAGTGCAGTAAACTTCCGTAACGTTGCCGTCGGCATCTTTTTTGAAGCCGGTACATTGTATAATGTATGCGCTTTTGAGGCGTACTTCGCGCCCGTTGGGTGTGAGTCGGAAGAAGTTTTTCGGTGCATCTTCCATAAAGTCGGAACGCTCAATGTAGAGTTCACGTCCAAAAGGCATTTCGCGTGTTCCGCTTTTTTCGTTTTCGGGGTTATTTTCGGTAATTAATATTTCGGTAGCATTTTCGGGATAATTGGTGATAATCAATTTTATAGGGTCGAAAATGGCGCAAACACGGTCGGCTTTTGGTTTCAAATCTTCGCGTATGGCGTGTTCCAGCAACGAAACGTCAATCATTCCTTCAACTTTTGTGTAGCCAATGCTATCAATAAAGTTGCGAATGGAGGTTGCCGTGTATCCGCGACGGCGCAAACCGCACACTGTCGGCATGCGAGGGTCGTCCCAACCATTTACTAAGCCTTCTTCCACCAATTGCAACAATTTTCGCTTACTCATCACGGTGTAGGTGATATTTAAACGGTTAAATTCGCGCTGTTTCGGGCGATAAGCGCCTTCTTCAACAAATTGGTCAATAAACCAATCGTAAAGTGGTCGATGCACCTCAAATTCGAGAGTACAGAGCGAATGGGTAACGCCTTCAAAATAGTCGCTTTGTCCGTGCGCAAAATCGTACATAGGATAAACTTTCCATTTTGTTCCCGTGCGATGGTGCGGATGCGTGGTAATGATGCGGTAAATAATAGGGTCGCGAAAGTGCATATTGCTGTGTGCCATGTCTATTTTTGCGCGCAAAACCATCGAACCGTCAGCAAAATCGCCTTTATTCATACGTTCAAACAGGTCTAAACTTTCGCTTATCGGTCGGTTGCGAAAAGGACTTTCCGTTCCCGGAGTAGTGGGAGTGCCTTTTTGTTGAGCAATTGTTTCTGCCGATTGTTCATCGACGTAAGCTTTGCCTTCTTTTATAAAAAAGATGGCTAAATCGTAGAGCTGTTGGAAATAATCGGAAGCGTAGTAGAGATTTTCCCAGTGAAATCCCAACCATTGAATGTCGCTTTTAATGGAATCGACGTACTCAACGTCCTCTTTCACAGGGTTTGTGTCGTCAAATCGCAAGTTGCAAATTCCGTTATATTTTTCCGCTATACCGAAATCGATACAAATGGCTTTAACGTGCCCAATGTGTAGGTGACCATTCGGTTCAGGCGGAAAACGAGTTTGAATGCGTCCTCCGTTGAGTCCCTCTTTCAAATCGTTTTCAACCATTTGTTCGATAAAATTCAAACTTTTTTTCGGCGTTTCGTTTTCGTTCGTAATAGTCATAATGCTTTCGCTTTAATTTTTTGCAAAGATAGTGTTTTTTTTGAAGATTTTTTTGCAAAAAATGCGCTCATTTCTACTTAGTTGTTATTTATTTTTGTTTCCCATAAAAATATTTTCTATTGGAAATTTGTTTTATTGGAAAATAAGTTGTACCTTTGCAGTGTAAAATTAATTTTATAACAATTTATTAGAGATGAAAAAATTATTTGTTCCATTTGTGGCGCTTCTTTTTATGAATTCGTGTAATGGCCAACCTGCGAAAAAAAAAGAGGTTACCACTGTAAAAACTACAAAAACAATGACAACAATTCATTTGACAAAAGCCGAGTTTTTGGCTAAAGTAATTAATTATGAGGCAAACCCTAATGAATGGAAATATTTGGGTGACAAGCCTTGCGTTATCGATTTTTATGCTTCATGGTGTGGCCCATGCAAAATGATTGCTCCTATTTTGGACGAATTGGCGAAAGAGTACGCCGATAGCATCTACATCTATAAAATAGATACGGAAAAAGAGCAGGAATTGGCAGCCGCATTTGGCATTCGTTCTATTCCTACATTGCTTTTTGTGCCGATGAAGGGTCAACCGCAAATGGCTCAGGGAGCAATGCCTAAAGCAGCATTGAAAGAAGCAATAGAAACTGTAGTGTTGGCAAAATAAACATTTTTGTTTATGGAAACAACACTATGTAAAATAAGAGAAATCTATCGTTCTATTGTCGAATATGAAGCAGTATTCCGCCGTGTACACGGACTTAAACTAAACGAAGGAATGCTGCTTTGTACTTTGTCTGATGGTGTTCGTAAAACATCGGGTGAATTGTCTGATTTATTGGGTGTTACACCTTCCAATATGTCAAAAATTATCTCTTCAGCCGAAAAGAAAGGTTTTGTTGAACGCCATATTGATAAAGGCGATAAACGCCAAATGTTTTTTTTACTAACCGAACGCGGCAAAGGCAAATTGCGGAGTATTAAAGAGAATCCGATAGCCGTTCCGCATTTATTACAATCAATATTATGAAAATTCGCAATTATATTGTTCTTATAATTTCGGCAAGTCTTGCATTGACTGCTTGTAAAAAAGAGCCGGACTATTCCGTTCCTGTTGATGGTGACGGCAATAAGTACGCTACGGTTGTAATTGGCTCGCAAGTTTGGATGGTTGGCGAATTGCGTACTACCACCTTAAATGACGGTACGCCGTTGAAGCAACTGAAAGGTGCAGATTGGAACGCCCCAACGTCTCCTGCCTATTGCTATTACAATGATGATGAGTCAAATGGGGCTGTTTACGGTGCGCTTTACAACTTTGCGGCTGTAAATACAGGACTGTTGGCTCCAAAAGGCTGGCACGTAGCTACGCATGAAGATTGGAACAAATTGGCGGCTTATTTGGGCGGATTGTCGCAAGCCGGAGGAAAACTGAAAGCTACTCACACATGGCTTTCTCCCAACGAGGGTGCAACCAACGAAAGTGGTCTTGCTCTGCTTCCCACGGGCTATCGCGATGCTGATGGCACTTGTGAAGGAATAGGAAAGGTTGGCTACTGGTGGACGGCAACAATTGCTCCCGGTGGCGACCAAGCATGGATGCGCACTTTAAGTAACACATCGGCAAAACTTGATGGTAATAGTTCTGCTTTTACGCTCGGGTTTGCCGTGTTGTGTGTAAAAGATGATTTGTAATAGGTTGATAAATAATGGCTAAGAATTTTTATTTGATTTTTTTTGAAAAAAGAGGCTTCAAAATTTGCTACAGATAAAAAAAAGTAATACCTTTGCAACCGTTTTTAAGAAAGATGCATCTAATAGCCCGATGAAGTGGCTATCCCGTTTTTGGAGTAAATTTGGGGTTAAACCTAATTAGATGTAGTTTTTTTTTTCATAGTTAGTTAGTGATTTGATGATTCAGTAGCTCAGCAGGTAGAGCACATCCCTTTTAAGGATGGGGTCCTGGGTTCGAATCCCAGCTGAATCACAGGAGGAGAGAAAACTTGTGAAAGTTTTCTCTTTTCTTTTTGTTTTTTCGGAAAATCTGTGACGGTGTGCAACTTTTTGGAACGTTTCTGCGTCATATTATCAGACACAAATTTGCTGTCGGATAATTAAGATGAGTATGAAAAAAATAACATTTATCAGTCTGTTTGTCATAAGTTTAATAATCGGAGGCATTTGCACGTCATGTTCCGACGATTCAGATGTAACACCGGATTTGTATTCCGTTATTGCTACTTTATGTAGGGCTGAAAACGGTACATGGTTTTTCAAAGATGATGACGGTACTACATTGTTACTTTCTCCGTCCATCAATTTTCGTGAAGTCTATTTGGGCAAACGTTTTTACCTCGAATTTTCACTTGTTTCCCGCAAAAAAAATACCGATTACGATTTAATTGTGCAACTTTATCATATTGAGCAAGTTGTTGTTCAGTCGGTTTTGCCCATTTCGGGACAAGCACAGAGCGATAGTGTAGGGCACGATCCGATAGATGTTTACGGAATGTGGGCTTCGGGTACTTACATTAATTTGATGTACGGCATTTATTGGGAGGGACACAGAGCACATCTTATCAATTTGGTGCAAAATCTTTCGGCTGTGAAAGATTCTATGTTTGGAGGGCATCCGGTAGTTTGCTTGGAATTGCGACACAACGGATTTTCTGAAGCTGAATTACATAACTATTTTGGCATTATGTCGTTTGATTACAGCAATTTGATGCCACCGTTCCAAGGCTCCGACAGCGTTCGTTTTTCCGTCAAATATAAAGACTATATGGGCGAAGAAAAAGTAACGAATATAACGACTCCCGTTGTCTCTTTGCCACAAGAAAACGCTCCGACACAACTTTTTCGTGCATCGAAGCGTTTCCATTAATCTATTTCAAATTCCCTGAAATTTATTTTGTGGGAATGTTTTCCAATGTCGCCACTAAGAAGTCCCAAAATTTCTGTACGCTGGGGATGTTTACTTTTTCGTCCGGTGAATGCGGATGGCAAATAGTAGGTCCGAACGAAATCATATCTAAATTGGGATAGGTAGCACCTATTACGCCACATTCCAAACCGGCGTGTATGACTTGCACTTTTGCCGCTACGCCGAATTTTTCGAGATACAATTCGCTCATTTCCTTTAATATAGCTGATTTTAAGTTAGGATTCCAACCTGAATAACTTCCCGAAAACTCTACTTTGGCGCCTGCCAATGTGAAAACGCTTTCTACCATTGAAGCCAACTCTTCTTTTTTACTATCGACAGAACTACGCAATAGACATTTAACTTCTATAGTGTCGGCTGTGGAAGTTACAATGGAAAGATTGTTCGATGTTTCAACAATTTCCGGTATTTCGGGAATGAAGCGGAATACACCGTTTGGACAAGCTGTAATGGCGTTTACCAAATCGTCTTGCACTTCTTCGGGAATAATTGTTTCCGGCATTTCAACTTCTTCCACTGTCAAAATTATCGTGTTTTCGATAGCTTTGTACTCTTCATTGAAAAGTGCTTCGTATTCTGAAATGAGTTTTTCGATATTTGAGCGTTCATTAGTAGGAATGGAAATAATGGCACTAGCCTCTCGTGGGATAGCATTGCGCATATTGCCACCTTCTACTTGTGCCAAACGTGCTTCATAGGAGATAATAGCTTCTTTCAAAAATCTGAATAACAGCTTATTGGCGTTTGCGCGACCTAAATCAATGTCTAAGCCGGAATGTCCGCCTTTGAGATTTTTTAAGGTTACTTTTAGGGCAATATCATCGGCGAATGATGGCTCACCTATAAATTTCCAAGAAATGTTCGCATCAATACCGCCTGCACAACCGACATAGAGTTCGCCTTCGCTTTCGGAGTCGAGATTGAGCAGAATATCGCCTTTCAAGAATCCGGGTTTCAATCCGAATGCACCTACCATATTGGTCTCTTCGTCTGCTGTAAGTAACACTTCTAACGTACCGTGTTGTATCTCTTTCGATTCTAAAACAGCCATAGCTGCCGCAACACCTATACCATTGTCGGCTCCCAAAGTAGTGCGGTCGGCTTTTACCCAGTCGCCGTCAATGATTGTTTGTATCGCATCAGTTTCAAAATTATGGTTCACAGAACTGTCTTTTTGTGGTACCATATCCAAGTGCGCCTGCAAAATGGTAGTTTTGCGGTTTTCCATTCCTTTTGTAGCCGGTTTTCGTATCAAAATGTTTCCCACTTCATCTTGCACGGCTTCCAAATTAAGTTGCTGTGCAAAGTCCATTATCATTTTAGAAATGGCTTCTAAATGGTGTGAAGGATGTGGTGTTTGGCAAATTTTGTGAAAATTTTTCCACAAGGCTTTTGGAGATAGTTCTTGAATGTCGTTTTTTGTTGCCATAATTTTGTCGGTTTTAGATTATTTAGTTTTTCCTCTCAGCAAATTAATGTCCCCGCTTAATTTGTAAACGATGGGTTTGCCCTTTTCGTCCAAGTCTGTTCCTTCCGCTTCGATAATGTAGTAGTAGGCTCCGGGTGCGGACATATTGCCATTTACGGTGCCGTCCCAACCTTTGGCGGGGTCGTCCGACTTAAAGAGCAGCCGTCCCCAGCGGTTGTATATCCAGCAATGGTATTTTCGCAACGATTTGTAAGCAACTTTAAACTCATCGTTTACGCCATCACCGTTAGGGGTAAAGAAATTGGGTACCTCTAACGATGAATCTAACACTTTCACATTCAGTGAATCCGTATAATTGCAACCATTGCTACTTACTTTCAATTTTACGCGATATAAACCCGAATTGGAAAATGTGTAGCGCAAATTTCTGTCCGTGTAGCGAATGTAGTCGGCAGGTGTTTCTGTTTTATAAATAAACCACTCGTAGAAATTAGCGACCGGTTCGTTAGCATTGCTTGTGAAGTCGATAATAAGCGGTCCTGAACCTGAAAGCCCGTCGGTACCTTTGCGTTTGATTTCGTTTTTCACGTCGCGCTCGGCTATTTCGCCTTTCGGATAGGCTTTTACAGCGATAGCTTTGTATAGCGGCGCGGCTAATGAATCGACTTTAATGTTCATTTCTTTAGCAAACTGGTCACCTGAAAGTATAAATTCGGTGTCGCACAAAGGCGCAGTAATGGGAATTTCGGTAAACGGTGCCGATTTTTTTATTTCTACATTTTTGTTGTTCCATTCACTGGAATTCCATTCTTTGTCGGTGTAGGTAATCGTGTACCGGCGCTCTAATCTTTGGGCAGTGCCGTTTTTATCTTTATAGCGCAGTTCCGGCACGTCCCAATCAATAAACAGTTTTACAAAATCGCATTTGTCGTCCGCTTCTATCACGCTCAACGAATTCATTGTTGGGCTGTAGTTTGCATAATCAATCACCCAAATCCAATAAGAAGACACGCCGTTAATTTCGACAATGTAGCCGGTATTATCTTCGGGCGATATGGTTTTTGTACCGCTAGCGTATTCCGTTCCGTCAAATTTAAGCCATTTTATTTCCGAGTCAGGTTCTGTGCCTGTGTAAGAAATTTCTGCGCTGCCTATTCCGTTGAATAAGAACAGTTTATTCAAGTCGCTAACCTCTTCCGATAGGTACGGATTAGGAGAATTGACAATGAATTGAGCATTGGCTACGGCGCAAATTGCGCATAAAAACAGAATTACGATAGTTTTTTTCATAATTTCAATAAGCGGAACGGACGAATGTATTTATTAAACGAATAATTTTTCGATAATGTCGCCGTACATATTTTCCACAACGTTGCGTTTAACCTTTAACGTTGGAGTGAGCACATTATTTTGTGTCCATTCGTCGGCAATCAGTTCAAAGCGTTTAATTTGTTCCCAATCGCCGAAGTTCGGATTAATTTTCTTGACCTCTCTTTGGTAGCGTGCTACAACTAAAGGATTTTTCACCATTTCTTGCGGTGTTGTAAACGGAATTTTGTGTTTTTTACACCAGCTTTTCAAGAAAACAAAGTCGGGCGAAATGAGGGCAGCCACAAATTTTTTGTTTTCGCCAAATACTACAATGTTTTCGATGAAGCCCGATTCTGAAAATTTGGACTCAATTGCTTGCGGATTAATATATTTCCCGAACGATGATTTGAATATGTTTTTCAGTCGTCCCGTGATGATTAATGCGCCATCGGGCGACATTTTGCCTGTATCACCAGTATGCAACCAACCATCTTTATCGATGACTTGTGCAGTAAGTTCAGGGTCTTTGTAATAACCAAGCATAACGTTGTGCCCGCGACATAATATTTCGTCGTTTTCTCCAATTTTTACCTCTACGCCTTCGAGCGGCTGTCCTACAGTGCCAAATTCGCGACCACCTTTGTGGCGGTTCATCACAGCGATAACGGGGGAAGTTTCACTCATGCCATAACCTTCGAATACAGGCATTCCAATTGCAGAAAAAAATGCTGCCATATGCGATTGCAGTGCTGAACCTCCTGACACAACAATGTCAAAGTTACCTCCAATGGCTGCGCGCCATTTCGAATAGATGAGTTTATCGGCTATACGGTGGCGGAATTCGTACCATTTGGTGCGTTTTTCTACTTTGTATTTTTTTGCTAACTCAAAAGCCCAATAATATAACATACGTTGAATTAAGGGCAACTTCCTGCCGGCTTGTTCCAGTTTATCGTAAATTTTCTCCAACAAGCGCGGTACACAGGTCATAAATGTGGGGTTAATTTCTTTGATATTGTCGGCGATAGTGCCAAGGCTTTCAGCGTAATAGACTGAGATGCCCAGATATTGGTAGAGGTACACCATTACGCGTTCGTAGGCGTGGCACAATGGAAGGAAACTCAAAGCTGTTTTGTTCCATTTGGCAGGCGTTTCTTTTACTTTCATAAAATTTTGTACCACATTGTTGTGGCTCAACATCACGCCTTTAGGGTTACCGGTAGTGCCGGAAGTGTAGATAATAGTCGCCAAATTCATTTTGTCAATTTTTTCTCGGCGTTCTTTCAGTTTTTCCGGTTCGGGATTGGCTTTTCCCAATTCTACCAATTGGTCAAAATAGGGTAATACGCCTTGATCGACAAAAGTATAAATGTGTTTTAACGATTTGATTTCGGGCAAGATAGGCTCAATTTTTGTGCGCAGTTCCTTACCTTCAATGAACAAAACCTTAATTTCGGCATGGTTGAAAATGTATTTGTAATCGGCTTGGCTGATAGTAGGATAAATAGGTACACTGATAGCACCCATTTGTATTGCAGCCATGTCCAGCATATTCCATTCCGGACGGTTGGGGCTAACAATAGCAACTTTGTCGCCCGGCTTAATGCCGATTTTCATAAAACCATAACTCAAATAGTTTGTGGTTTCCGCATACTCTTGTATACTGTACTTTCTCCATTCGCCGTTGCGTTTTCCGGCAAGGGCTACTTTTTGGTCGGGATGATGCTCTAAATAATAGGGCAGCAAATCAGATAAACGAGTTACTTCCATTTGTTCGATAATTAAAATTGTTTTGGTTTATTTATTTTGGTTGGTGCAAAGATACCATTTTTTGCTGAACATCTTACAAGAACATAAAGGAAATATTTGAACAATGTATAAAAACGCTAATTTAAATCATTAAATTGAAAATAAAAACTCCGAAAAAACTATAATTATGTAATCTTTTAACTTTATAATTTGTTTTAAATCAGATAGTTGCTTTGTTAATGTAGTTGACCAGCCATTGACCAACTTCCGTGGTGGTGTATGATTTGTCGGAAGCTATATCGGTGGTTACTATTCCATTGGCGATCGAAGCATCTACGGCTTGGCGTATGAGTTGACTCTCAGCGTTTAGGTTGAATGCGTATTCAAACATCAGTGCAGCGGATAGTACCATAGCTATCGGATTGGCGATGTTTTTGCCGGCAGCTTGCGGATACGAACCGTGTATCGGTTCAAAGACGGAAGTATGCAGTCCAATGGAAGCTGATGGCAACATTCCAAGTGAACCCGTTATCACAGATGCTTCGTCGGTGAGTATGTCGCCAAACATATTTTCGGTAACCAATACGTCGAAAGTTTTCGGATTTTGAATTAATTGCATAGCCGCATTGTCCACAAATAGGTATTCGGTAGTAATATCGTGGTGTTTTGGAGCTATTTCTTGTGCAATTTTCCGCCAAAGTTGCGAAGTTGCCAAAATATTGGCTTTATCTACTACGGTAACTTTACGGCGACGTTTTTGCGCAAAAGTATAGGCAAGTTGGATAATGCGTTCAATTTCTTCGCGTGAGTAGGCGCAGGTGTCAATAGCGGTGTTGCCGTCTTCACTAATGCCTCGTGGTTGTCCGAAATAGAGACCTCCCGTGAGTTCGCGAATAACGATAAAATCAGTATCGCACACCAGCTCTTCGCGCAATGGGGATTTGGAAAGAATAGTTTCAAAAGCCTTCACCGGACGAATGTTAGCGTAGAGTCCAAGTTTTTTTCGCATAGCCAACAAACCTTGTTCAGGGCGCACGGTGGCAGTTGGATTGTTGTCGTATTTTGGGTGTCCTATTGCTCCAAATAGTACGGCATTGTTGTTCATGCACACATCGTGAGTGGCGTTGGGGTAGGGATTACCCACTTTATCAATGGCATCTGCTCCGCAGATGGCGTAAGTCAGTTGAATTTTATGTCCAAATTTGTTTGCAATAGCGTTAGTAACAGCAATGGCTTGTTCCATTATTTCGGGACCTATTCCGTCTCCGGGCAGTACAGCAATATTTAAATTCATAATTGTTGTTTTTTTGTTGATTTATATTTTTTCTATTTGATTCAGCATTTTTACGGTCGCTTTTATAGCGGCTTCCGTTTGGTCGGCGTCCAAGCCGTGTGTCTTAAACACTTTACCGTTAAATTTCCACGTGATGGTAGCATGTACCAAAGCGTCAGTTTGTCCTCCCGGTGGAATACTAATAACGTAGTCGATGAGTTCGGGAGTGGCTTTATTCAGACTGGTGTAAATTTTCCACAACGCTTTTGTGAAAGCATTATATTGACCGTCGCCGACTGCTGTTTGTTCGTACGTTTCGCCGTCAATTTCTATTTTTACCGAAGCCGACGGACGCAATCCGTAAGTGAGTGCCAGCGAGTAATTAATCATTTTGATAGATTCTTCTTGTTCGCCGTTTTTTAGCACGTCTGAAACGATGTAGGGTAAATCTTCAGGTGTAACCAATTGCTTTTTATCACCCAATTCGATGATGCGTTCGGTAACCTTTTTCATTTCCGTTTCATCTAATTTAATGCCTAACGCTTCGAGATTTTTTTGAATGTTGGCTTTGCCTGACATTTTGCCGAGCGCATATTCTCGTACGCGCCCAAAACGTTCGGGCACCAATGCGTTAGAATATAAATTGTTTTTTGCATCGCCATCGGCGTGTACTCCGGCGCATTGGGTAAACACATTATCGCCAATAATGGGTTTGTTATTTGGAATGCGTATTCCGGAATACATTTCTACTAATTTGCTTATTTTAAATATTTTATCCTCTTTTATATGCGTTTTTTTCTGCATTTGGTCGTGCAGTACGGCAACAATGCTGGTAAGTGGCGTATTGCCGGCACGCTCACCTAAACCGTTAATGGTAGTGTGTACGCCTTTGGCTCCGGCTTTTATAGCCTCAAAAGTATTGGCAACAGCCAAATCATAATCGTTGTGAGCGTGGAAGTCGAAATGTATTTCGGGATAGTGCTTTATCATTTGTGAGCAAAAAGAGGAAGTTTCGTCGGGTGTGAGTATGCCCAAAGTGTCGGGCAACATAAAACGTTTTATATCGCAATCCCGCAAAGCATCTATTAATTGAAACACATAGTCGCGCGAGTGCATCATGCCATTACTCCAATCTTCCAGATAGAGATTAACGTCCATATTGAGGCTTGTGGCTTTTTCTATGGTGTTTTTGATATCGGCAATATGTTGTTCGGGGGTTTTGCCAAGCTGTTCGGATACGTGCCTGAATGAGCTTTTGCAAAGCAAATTCATAACGCGACATCCGGCAGATTTTATCCAATTGATAGATTGCTCACCATCAACAAAGCCCAATACTTCTATTTTGTCCAAACAACCATGCGCAGTCGCCCATTCGGCAATGGCACGTACAGTTTCCAATTCACCCGTAGAAACGCGCGCCGAAGCAATTTCAACTCTATCGACTCCCAATTCTTCAATCAGAAATCGGGCGATACTCATTTTTTCGTGTGTGGCAAATGATACGCCGCTGGTCTGTTCGCCGTCACGTAGGGTAGTGTCTAAAATTTCGATATAATCGGTATGTTTGTTGAGCATAATTTTTTTAGTATCTATTATGTTTTTTTTCAAATTGTTCTATCTCTTTTTTTCGTGCCAAAAGATAGTCGATATCGTCTAAACCATTGAGGAAACATTCTTTTTTGTAAGCGTTAATGCTAAATGTTTCGGTAGCTCCTGAGGCATTGTTGATAATGGTTTGATTGACAAGGTCGATGCTTAATGTCGCATTGTTATCGGACGCTATAGCTGCAAAAATATCACTTAAAAACGGCTCGGAAACGACAATGGGAAGCAAACCGTTGTTCATGGCGTTGTTTTTGAAAATGTCGGCAAAAAAACTGCTGACAATCACTCTAAAACCATATTCGGCAATTGCCCATGCTGCATGTTCGCGACTGCTGCCCGAACCAAAATTGCGTCCGGCTACCAAAATTTCGCCTTTGTAGTTGGGATTATTTAGCACAAAATCGGGAATTGGTTGATTGTTTTTATCATAACGCCAATCGCGGAATAAATTATCGCCGCAGCCCGCTTTTTCGGTTGTTTTTAAAAAACGTGCCGGTATTATTTGGTCGGTGTCCACATTTTCGAGTGGCAACGGCACGCAAGTAGAAGTAAGTAAGGTAATTGCTTTCATGATTTTTGTCTGTTTGTTCGAGGGTCAGTAATAAAGCCGTTGACAGCCGCCGCTGCGGCTACCAATGCTCCTGCTAAAATGGTACGTGCGCCTGGTCCTTGCCGCCCTTCAAAGTTGCGGTTACTAGTGCTCACGACATATTTACCTGCCGGAACTTTGTCTTCGTTCATAGCAAGACAAGCCGAACATCCGGGTTGTCGCAATTCAAATCCGGCTTCAATTAAAATTTTGTCTAATCCTTCTTCGCGCAGTTGTTTTTCTACAGCCCAAGAGCCGGGTACAAGCCATGCAATGACATTTTCAGCCTTTTTCTTGCCTTTTACATAGTTGGCAAATAGACGGAAATCTTCAATGCGACCATTGGTACAACTGCCAAGGAAAACATAGTCGATTTTTTTGCCCAACAATTTTTCGCCGATTTTAAAATCCATATAAGCCAGTGCTTTTTGTCCGATTTCTCCAACGTCCGGTATGGTAGAGTTGACAGGCATTGCCATTCCGGGATTAGTGCCGTAAGTTATCATCGGTTCTATGTCTGCTGCATCAAAATGCAATTCTTTGTCGAATACGGCATCGTCGTCCGATTTCAAAGTTTTCCAATAGTTGACGGCGGCATCCCATTGTGCTCCTTTTGGCGCAAATTCTTTGTCTTTCAAGTAGTTAAAAGTCGTTTCGTCGGGAGCTATGATGCCGCCCCGTGCGCCCATTTCGATGGAAAGATTGCAAAGTGTCAGTCGCCCTTCCATGCTCAAATTGCGTACTGCTTCGCCTGCATATTCTACAAAATAGCCCGTTGCGCCGCCCGTAGTTAGTTTTGAAATGAGGTACAAAGCCATATCTTTGGCAGTAACACCTTCATTGAGCGTACCATCAATGGTTATGCGCATGGTTTTTGGTTTTGCTTGGAAAATACATTGCGTAGCAAGTACCATTTCCACTTCGGAAGTTCCGATACCGAAAGCTATGGCACCAACAGCGCCGTGCGTACTTGTGTGTGAATCGCCGCATACGATAGTCATTCCGGGTAGTGATAGACCGTTTTCGGGACCAACTACATGAATAATGCCGTTCTTTTTATGTCCGATAGGGTAGCACGTCAGACCAAAATCTTCGGCGTTTTTATACAACGTTTCCACTTGTCGCCGCGCTATTTCGTCACGTATTGGCTTGTCTTGGTTCAGTGTGGGAATGTTGTGGTCGGGCATACAGATAATTTTTTCCGGACGGAACACGCTGAGACGACGAGCGCGTAATCCGTCAAAAGCTTGAGGACTGGTTACCTCGTGGCAATACATACGGTCGATGTACAGTTGTGTTGGACCATCGGGAACAATGGCGACCGTATGTGCATCCCATATTTTATCGAAAATTGTATTCATGATTTAAATTTATTAATGGCGTCGATGTAAGCCTCCAATGAAGCTACCACTATGTCAGTGTTCGCACCAAATCCGTAATAGATTTTATCTTCATAAAGTAATTGCATGTGTACTTTACCAATATCGTCGCTGCCTCTGTTTATCGATTGAATGACAAATTCTTGCAATACCATCTTTTTCTTTAAAATTTGTTTCAAAGCTTTAATGGCAGCATCTACAGGTCCATTGCCCGATGCTTTGGCTTCGTACTCTTTGCCTGACATGGTTATTCCTATTTCTGCTTCAGGAACAACCTCTTTGCCCGAAGTTACCTTCAAATAGTTCAACTTTATCTTCGGGTTTTTAGCGTGTTGTACGCCTGCCAGCATCAATATATCGTCGTCGCTTATTTCGCGTTTTTTGTCGGCTAATTTCAGGAAATTTTCATATATTGAGTCCAATCTTTCGCCTTCAACATTTATACCTAAAATAGACAAACGATGTTTCAGTGCGGCGCGTCCGCTACGAGCAGTCAAAAGTATAGAATTTTCTTCAATTCCCACATCTTTTGGGTCAATTATTTCGTAACTATCCTTATTTTTCAGAACGCCGTCTTGGTGAATGCCCGATGAGTGGGCAAAAGCGTTTCGTCCCACAATGGCTTTATTATGTTGTATAGGCATATTCATAAGGTTGGAAACGGTGCGACTGAGCGCATAAATTTTGGGCGTTTTGATGCGTGTGCTGTAGCCGAGGTAAGGATGGCTTTTACATATCATCACAATCTCTTCCATAGCCGTATTACCAGCTCTTTCGCCGATACCGTTAATGGTGGTTTCCACTTGAAGTGCACCGTTTTGTATGGCGGCCATGGTGTTTGCGGTGGCTAATCCCAAATCGTTGTGGCAATGAACAGCTAAAATGGCTTTATCGATGTTTTGCACGTTATTTTTCAGATAGGCAATTTTTTCGCCAAATTGTTCGGGGAGGCAATAGCCTGTTGTGTCGGGAATGTTTACAACGGTAGCGCCTGCTTTTATCACCGCTTCCACCACTCGCGCCAAATAGGCATTATCGGTACGTCCGGCGTCTTCGCAATAAAATTCCACATCTTCTACTAAACTTTTGGCATATTTTGTAGCGGCAATGGCACGTTCTAAAATTTCTTCTCGGTTGGAATTAAATTTATAACGAATGTGAAAATCGGAAGTGCCGATTCCTGTGTGGATACGTTTGCGTTTAGCGTATTTCAGCGATTCGGCAGCAACGTCGATGTCGTTTTTTACGCCCCGTGTCAAAGCGCAGATGATTGGCTCGGAAACGGCTTTGGAAACTTCCATTACAGAATTAAAATCGCCCGGACTGGAAACGGGAAACCCTGCTTCGATAACATCGACTCCAATCTCTTCCAACGCTTTAGCAATCTGTATTTTTTCCGTGGTGTTCAATTGGCAACCCGGCACTTGTTCACCATCTCTCAATGTGGTGTCAAAAATAATAATGTTTTGCATAAAATAATGATTTAATTATAAATAATTGTTCAAATTTTCTCTGTTCGTTTTTTTAGTGTTTAAAAAAAGCCGCCTCAATTTCGAGACGGCTTTTGTATTTTTTATGTACACTTATGGTAATATCGTCCCGATTCTACTTGTGGCGCAAGAGAATAATCAATAGGCTAATAATTAGGGACTGAAATTTCATTACTATAAATTTTTCGGTGCAAAGATAAATGATTTTTTTCAAATAGACAATATTTTTTGAAAATTATTACAAAAAATCTTGTTTTTATAACAAAATAATAGTTTTTTGTCGATTTTATACGATTAAATAGTGAGAAATTAGAATAATCGAAAAAACTTGTACCTTTGTCAGATAATAAAAATTGTTGTTTATGGCGAAAGAAATTGAACGCAAATTTTTGGTTGTAAATTTTTCTTACCGTGAAAAATCAACATCGAAACGCATTTGCCAAGGCTACATTTGTGCCGAAGCCGATAGGGTGGTGCGAGTGCGTATTTATGGCGAAAAAGCTTTTTTGACAGTAAAAAATGTAGCTATCGGTTTTGCACGCGACGAATTTGAATACGAAATTCCGATGAGCGATGCTGAAGCGTTGCTGGAACGCTGTTGTTTGCAACCAACAATAGAAAAAGTGCGTTATAAACTATTTTACAAAGGTTTTTGGTGGGAAATTGACGAGTTTTACGGTGAAAATGAAGGGTTGATAATAGCTGAAATAGAATTGCCCGATGTAACTACTGCGTTTGAAAAGCCCGATTTTGTCGGCGAAGAAGTTACGGACGACCATCGCTATTACAATGCAAATTTGATAAAAAACCCTTATAATCAATGGAAAAGATAAAATATTTTGTGTCAGTTTGTCGGACGCTATGAAACATTAAATAGAGTAGCCGAAATTCAAAAAATTGCTTTAATTGGACAACGAAACGTTCATAAAAAATGCTGCTTTGGAAGTGGGATTCGATGCGTGTGGTATTGCTGCGACCGATTTTTTACCGAAAGATGCTGCCTATTTGCAACAGTGGTTAGCTGACGGTTGTCATGGCGAGATGCATTACATGGCAAATCATTTTGGCAAACGTACCGACCCGCGTCTGTTGGTGGAAAATGCGAAATCAATCGTGGTTGTTTTAATGAACTATTTTCCGCAATGTTTGCAGCCAAGCGGTGCGCCATTGGTGGCTAAATATGCCTATGGTGCTGATTATCATTTTGTTGTAAAAAACAAATTGAACGAACTACTTGTGCAAATTCAACAGCGGATACCTTGTGAAGGAATTGCTTTTTGCGACTCTGCGCCGATATTGGAACGATGTTGGGCACAGCGGGCAGGATTGGGCTGGATTGGTAAAAGCAACTTGTTTATTCATCCGACTTTGGGTTCGTATTGTTTTATTGGCGAATTGTTACTTGATATTGCGTTGAAGCCGGACGAACCCATGGCGGAGCGTTGCGGGCAATGTCGCAAATGTCTTGATGCTTGCCCCACAAATGCTTTATCGCATCCGTACCGTTTAGATGCGCGCCGTTGCATCAGTTACCTTACAATAGAATATAGGGGAAAGCTGGAAGATATTTATAACGAAATGCTTGAAAATCATTTGTTTGGGTGTGATGTTTGTTTAGATGCTTGTCCGTGGAACGCTAAGGCTAAAGCTAATTTTCATGCCGAACTGCAACCTCAAGAGGCTTTTTTTCAATTGGATTGGAGTCGATTTACAAGAGGACAATTTAATAATTTATTCAAAAATTCTCCCCTTCGCCGTGCCGGTTATCGCAAATTGAAAGACCGTTTAAATGCCATTTACGGCACATCAACTATTACGCAATGAATCCGATACTTCTTTTATCTATCCTTGTCGGCTATTTTGCCTTGCTGTTTGCCGTTTCTGTTTTTACGACAAAAAAAGGCAGTGATAACGCTTCTTTTTTTATTGGTCGCCGCCAGTCGCCATGGTATTTGGTGGCATTCGGTATGATAGGAGCTTCCGTTTCGGGAGTTTCGGTAGTTTCGGTTCCCGGTATGGTGCCGCACTTACAATTCACTTATTTACAGACAGTTCTTGGATTTTTCTTTGGCTATGTAGTTATTGCCTATGTTTTATTACCGCTGTTTTACAAACTCAATTTAATAAGTATTTACACCTATTTGCGTGAACGGTTTGGTCGGCGTTCGCAAAAAACAGGAGCGTTCATTTTTACGATAGCAAAGCTAATCGGGGCTGCTGCAAAATTGTATGTTGCTATTTTGGTGTTGCAAGAGTTTATTTTTAACCATTGGAATGTACCGTTTTTTGCAACGGTTTGCTTGGTGGTGGGCGGTATTTGGCTCTACACGCGTCGTGGCGGCATTAAAACTATTGTGTGGACAGATTGTCTGCAAACGCTTTTTATGTTGGTGGCGTTGGTGCTGATGGTTGTTACAACGATTGATTTGTTAGGTTGGACGGTGCCGCAAATTTTTCATTCGCTTTCTGAAAATCCTTTAGCGCGCGTGTTCGTATTTGACGATTGGCACTCACAACAGAATTTTTTCAAACAATTTTTTAGCGGCATTTTCATTGTGATAGTTATGACGGGATTAGACCAAGAGATGATGCAGAAAAATTTGAGTTGCCGCACGCTCAAAGAGTCGCGCAAAAATATGTTGTGGTACGGTGCGGCTTTCTTACCGATGAATTTTTTGTTTCTATTGTTGGGTTTCTTAATAGTTACTTATGCCACGGCGCACAACATTGTTTTGCCTGTCGAAGCGGACAACATTTTGCTGTTTTTTGCGGTTTCCTATTTGGGTTCAGTCGCTGTTATTTGCTTGATGTTGAGCATTATCGCTGCTTCTTTTTCAAGTGCCGATTCTGCGCTTACGGCTATCACAACTACACTTGCGATGGATATTTTAGAAATTGGCGATAAAGAAACTCGGCGTGCGGTGCAGTTGCGTAAAATTTTGCATTTTGCCGTTTCCGTAGGACTGATTTTATTAATAATTGGTTTTAAAAACATTAATAATCAACATATTATCGATACCATTTATCGGTTGGTGGGCTATACTTACGGACCATTGTTGGGATTGTTTGCTTTTGGCTTAACCACAAAATGGCAGTGCAACGACCGTTATGTGCCTTATGTGGCGTTGCTTGCTCCGGTGCTTACTTTTTTGTTGCAGTGGTTTTGTCAAAGCCGATTAAACTATCAATTTGGCTATGAGTTGCTTATGATAAACGGTTTTATTACCTTTGTTGGATTAATGTTTTTTTCTTCACGTAAACACAATTAATTGATATGGAAATTATTTCTGCAGAATTTGTAATATCTAATAGCGATTATACAAAATGTCCGAATTCGCAGCTACCGGAATATGCGTTTATTGGACGCTCGAACGTTGGCAAATCATCGCTGATAAATATGCTTACCAACAAAAAAAACTTGGCTAAAACTTCTTCAAAACCGGGAAAAACATTGCTAATCAATCATTTTCTCATCAACCAAACGTGGCATTTAGTCGATTTGCCGGGCTACGGTTACGCTTCTATTGGCAAGGATATGCGACAAAAACTGAAAGAAATCATTGAAGGTTATTTGCTCTACCGTCCGCAGTTGACCAATGTATTTCTGTTGATCGATAGTCGCCACGCACCGCAAAAAATAGATATGGATTTTATGCAATGGATGGGCGAAAATGAGATTCCGTTTGCCATTGTATTTACCAAAATCGACAAACTGTCGCAAACAAAAAGTAAGGATAATATCGAAAAATATAAGGATTCGCTTGCGGAAGTGTGGGAAACGTTGCCGAAAATTTTTGTTACTTCAAGCGAAAAACAGCAGGGCAGGGAAGAATTGCTCGATTATATTGACGAAATCAATAGGTCGTTGTAAGCGTACGACCTTAGAAACGGGAAAAATAAAAAAAACGCACTGCTAATTTGTTGAGAAAAATTCCTAAAAGATAGGATTTGAGGTGCTAACTTCTTTGTAATCTGCTGTTCGCAAAGCGAAACCTAAAAGGTTGCAGCCCGCCATTGAAAATTAACATTGTCTCGTTTTAAAAATTAATTGTAGAATTTTCCAATCTCAAAGCAGTGCGAATTTTGGTACTTCAAAGATAACACTTGTTTTTTAATTATCCAAAAAAAATCACATCTTTTTACACATAAAAAAGAATCCCACCTTATATCAAGGCAGGATTCTTAAAAATAAGTAGGATTTAATTTTAAATTCCCAAACTCTTACGGATTGCCGGAACGCGTGCTTCAGCTTCGTTGGTGGCTTTTTCGTAGTCAGCCATCGTTTTCATTTCGGCAGGAATTTCAAAATAGAATTTTATTTTTGGCTCTGTACCCGATGGACGAACGGAAACTTTCAGACCATCGGCTGTGAAATATTGCAACACGTTGCTGGTGGCGTTGAGCGGCATAATAATGTCTGTTTCAACCCATTTTCCGTCTTTTAGTTCACGCTGTTTGAGAGTTTTAAAATCTTTGGTTTTGATTACCGGCGAATTGGCAATTTCCGTTAAAGGATTTTCGCGATAATTTGCCATCATTTGTTTGATTTCATCAGCACCGGCTTTGCCCGGACGAACAACATTGATGGTTGTTTCGCGCTGGAAACCGTATTCCTTGTAGATATTGAGCAGGTATTCGTACAAACTCATACCGTTATCTTTGGCGTAGGCTGCAATTTCGCAAATAAGACAAATGGACGAAGGTGCACATTTATCGCGCACTTTGTCGTAAGGCAAAAATCCGAAACTCTCTTCGCCACCGCCCAAAAAGATACGACAGCCTTCCCATTCGCGTATGCGATTGGCAATCCATTTGAATCCCGTATATTCGTCGGTAAGAGTAACGCCTTGACGGTCAGCTATTTTACTGATTAATTCGCTGGTTACAATAGTTTTAACAATATAGTGTTCGGGGCGAAGTTTGCCGAGACGCTTCATATTGTTAATGGTGTAATAATGGTAAATAATGTTGGTTTGGTTGCCATTGATAATTACCCATTCGCCTTTGTCGTTGCGGCAAACAATGGCGAGACGGTCGGCATCGGGGTCGCTGGCAATTACCAAGTCGGCATCGAGTTTTGTGCCAAGGTTCATACCCATTGTCATAGCTTCGGCGTTTTCGGGGTTGGGCGATACTACTGTCGGGAAATTACCGTCAACAACCATCTGTTCGGGCACTACGTAGATGTTTTCAAACCCCCAACTGCGCAGACACATGGGAACAATAACGCGTCCGGCACCGTGCAACGGCGTGTAAACAATTTTCAAATCTTTTTGGCGCAGAATACTTTCTTTGTCAATCATCACAGTTTTTACTGCTTTCATGTAGTCGTAGTCCATTTCGCCACCGATGATTTGAATTAAATCTTTGTTGCCCTCCCATTTCACATCATCTATTGTTACTTTGTTCACTTCATCGATGATGCCTTGGTCGTGTGGCATAAGCACTTGCGAACCGTCTTCCCAATAAGCTTTATAACCGTTGTATTCTTTGGGATTATGGCTGGCGGTTACGTTTACGCCACCTTGGCACGACAGATGACGGATAGCAAAGCTAATTTCCGGTGTCGGGCGAAGGCTTTCAAATAAATATACTTTTATTCCGTTGGCAGCAAACACGTTAGCTACTGTTTCGGCATACAAGCGACCATTGTTTCGGCAGTCGTGTCCTACCACTACGCTCAATTGTTTTACCTGTTTTTCAAAAGCGTTGGCTTTTTGTGCTTTTAGCAGATAGTTGGCAAAGCCTTGTGTTGCTTGTGCAATAATGTATTTATTTATGCGATTGCAACCTGCTCCCATGATGCCACGCAAACCGCCTGTGCCAAATTCCAAGGTGCGGTAAAAAGAGTCGATGAGTTCCGTTTTGTCGTCGGCTTCCATCATGGCGCGTACTTGTGCCTTTGTTTCTGCATCGTAATTACCATCTAGCCACGTTTGGGCAGTGGCCATTACTTGTTTTAATACATCTTGTCCCATAGATTATAGATTTAATTTAATTGATAATTTTCTTTCTTAATGTAACGACCGCAAATATAATAAAAAAACAGCGTTTCGGCAACACTGTTTTGCAAATAATTCAATTTTTGATTTTTAGTTGTTAATAGTTAAATTTTTACGCAAAAAACAATGATTTTTTTTAATGATTAAAAATGAAAAAGGATTGAACATTTGTCCAATCCTTTTTTTCGTTATTCGTTATTTGCCCTTTTTATCAGCCAAATGAAACTTGGGAAGTGGTCGCTGTAACCGTTCAGCCAAACGCCACCTGAAAAAGAGCGTTTCGGATAACCTTTGCGAGCGCCTTTCTGTTCCGTTAAAAAGTCGCGGTTAAAAATTTCCGATTTCCAATAAGTAAGGTCTTCAAGTGTTTCGCGGTTCAAAAGGGCTGCCGACACAATGACTTGGTCGTAAAGGCACCAAACATCGTTATAGGCAAGCGAACCGATACCTTTTTTGAAAATTTTGTAACAAGGATTGTAAAGGTCGCCTTGTTTTACTTGTTTTTTATTGCCTTTAGCACCGAGGTGTTTCACAATGCTGGAAGCGGTCGGGTCGTCGTTAAAGTCGCCCATGATTACAATTTTTGCTTCGGGGTCAATAGCCAAAATAGAGTCACAGATGTAGCGAGTGGTGTAAGCGGCTTCGCGGCGGCGTGGTATAGAGCGTTTTTCACCGCCGTACTTTGATGGCCAATGTACCACGATAACGTGAATTTCTTCGCCCGCTAAATTGCCTGTAACGCATAATTGGTCACGAGTAACAAAGTTTTCCAATTCGCTTCTGAAAGGGTGAGAAATTACGTTAGTTGGCTCAAACTGTTCGGGGTCGTATAGCAAAGCGCAATCAACACCACGGCGGTCGGGACCATCGTGATGTACAATTTGCAAATTTCTGTTTTCCAGTTCCGGTTGCGAAACTAAATCTTCTAAAACAAGCCTATTTTCAATTTCACAAACGCCTAAAATTGCCATTTCTTTCGGAAATTTTGAAATGGCATAAGCCATTTTTTGAAGTTTGTTAGTGTATTTATAAGTGCCCCATTTGTTGGCACCATCGGGCAAAAATTCAGAATCGTTAGTGTCAGGAGAGTCAATGGTGTCGAAAAGATTTTCCAAGTTGTAAAATCCTATCATATACGAGTTAAACAATTGTCCTTGCTCTTGCGCCGCTACCGATAGAGTGAGCAAAAAGGATAAAAATCCTGTTAAAATGAGGAGTCTGAAATTCATAGTACATTAATTTATAGAGGTTAATAAAAACGCACGTTTTCGACGGGTTGAATTTATGTTCCGAATCGAAAGGCAAATTTCAACTTTTTTTTTGAGAAAAACAAACAAAAACGATTATTTTTGCATGTCATTAACAAATTAATGAAAATAACCCCGCTATCGGCGTTTTTTTATCCTATTTGCAAATAAAATCTTTCAAATTGAAAGCAGTTTTAATTTTTTAGAAAAAGTGTAGTAAAAAAAACGTTTTTTGCTTGTCTTTCCACAAAATTTTTATTAATATTGCAAACTTTTATGTTCTAAAATTGATACCTATTAATTAAAATCGTATTACATGAAAAAACTGACGTTGTTTGGTGCGCTGCTACTGTCGTGTTCGGTATTGTTCGGACAAGCGACATTGACGGGTGTACTGAAAAAGGAGGGTTCTAATGAACCGATTGTGGGAGCTATCGTAACTCTTCGGCAACAAGAAATTTCCGTGCAAACCGACGAAAACGGTATGTTTGAGTTTCAATCTGTCGCTCTTGGTAACGATGTTTTGGAATTTGAGCAAGCCGAAATCGGTAAAAAGAATAAACCCGTTACGCTGAAAGATGGCGAAAACAATTTGGGCGAAGTGTTTTTGAAAGATGATGCTGCCAGCATGTTGGAAAACGAAGTTCTGCTTTCCGCTATTGAGACGGATTTTGAAATTGACGATGAAGACGGTATGTCTGCTCAATCAATTTCGGGACTGTTGTATTCCAAAGGCGATGTGTTCTCACGTACGGCAAGTTATTCCTTCAGTCCGGCACGCTACCGTTTGCGCGGTTATGCACAGTCTGACGAATATACCTACATCAATGGTGTCAAATTCAACGACCAAGAGCGTGGACGTTTCAACTATTCGTCCATAGGAGGTTTGAACGATGCTACTCGTAACAAAGAGATAATCATTAATTTTGCTCCTAATAGATATACTTTCGGTGGCATTGGCAACACAACTAATATTGATATGCGTGCCAGCAGATTTGCCGCCGGAACAAAAGTTGGCTTGGCAGGCACTAACCGTTCTTATTGGCTGCGTGCTACGGCAACTTATGCTACCGGTATTATGGATAACGGTTGGGCTTTTGCAGTTTCAGGTGCTTACCGTTGGTCGCTCGAAGGCATTCAGGAAGGAACGTTTTACAATTCAGGTGGTTATTATTTAGGTGCAGAAAAAATTTTTAATCCTCGCCACAGCTTGTCTATTGTTACTTACGGTTCACCTACAGAGCGTGCAGGTTCGGCAGCCATAACGCAGGAAACCGTCGATCTGACTTCTATTTATTACAATCCTTATTGGGGCTATCAAAACGGTAAAAAACGCAATTCGCGTATAGTTCACAGTTACGACCCGACGGCAATTATCAGTCACGAATGGAAAATTAGCGAAACGCAAAATTTGAATTCCGGTATAGCCGGACATTATAGCATGTACAGTAATTCGGCTTTGACGTTTTACAACGCTATTGACCCGCGTCCTGACTACTATCGTAACTTGCCGAGCTATCAGTTGGGCGGTTGGCAGTTTTTTGGCAAAGGTTCTAATCCGAGCCAATTCAGCAAAGCTCACATGGTGGTGCTTAGCGACATGTCAGGAGCGTTTGCACCTACCGAAGCCGGCACAAATGTGCAACTCTACAACGAAATGGTTGCTTTGTGGAAATCGCGCAATTTGACCACAACTCAAATAGATTGGGATGCTCTGTATCAAGCCAATTACGCCAATAACTTAAATAATCCCAATGCATTGGCGATGGCTAAATATATGGTAGAACGCCGTCATAACAATTTGGGCGAAGTGGCTTTGAATTCCGTTTACGACCAAATGTTTTTGGGTGAAAAACTGAAACTTGTAGTGGGCTTGGAAGCCAAATACACTCAAGGCAAACACTACAAAACCGCTGACGATTTGTTAGGTGCAAAACAGTGGGTAGATATTGACCCGTTTGCCGACCGTGATATTGCCGACTTAGCCGAAAACGTGGAAATGACACAAGAAGAAATTAATCAGGTGCGTCAAAATGATGTGGACAATCCGAATAAAATTATCCATGAAGGCGATGTCTTTGGTTATAATTACGATATTAATATAGTAAAAACTTCTCTATTTGCGCATAACGAATGGAACTTCAATAAATTGAAATTTTATTATGGTTTAAAGGCTTCTTACACGGCATTTAACCGTTATGGATATATGCGCAACGGTCGTTCCGAATATTTGAAAATTGTTACCGGTAAAAATGTAGTTTCAAAAGGTGCCGGTAAAATTCACCAATTTGTTGATCCAGCAGTGAAAGCGGGTATTAGCTATGATTTTGACGGTCATCACCACCTCGAAGCCAATTTGTTGGGTGAATTGCGTGCTCCATTAGCCAATTCGTTCTATATATCGCAACGTATTTCCGACCGTTCAGCCGATGCATATGCTTTTAATCAAGGCAATGCTTTGCTCAACGCACTTCAATTTCAGGAAAAGGTGCTTTCTTACGATTTGACTTATATTCTCCGTTACCCGATTGTAACAATGCGATTGACGGGTTATCGCACGCATCTTTTGGACGGCATTGAGCAAAACGGTTACTACAACGACGAATACCGTACATTCATAAACTGCATGATGACGAGTGTGGATAAAATTTATCAAGGTTTGGAATTTGGTGCAGCGGTTAAACTGAACGATAATTTTACATTGTCGGGAGCGTTGGCTTATAATGAAGCTCACTACACCGATAATGCCGTTGGTGTTGAAAGTGCCGAGAACGGTATGAAACTCAACGGTAAAGATATTGAAGTGAAAGACCGTATTTTGATAAAAAATTTAAAAGTGGCTTCCGGTCCGCAATTGGTGGCGAATATGAAGTTGAACTTTTTTCACCAAGATATGTGGTTTGCCGAAGCCTCAATCAGCTATTTTGACGAAAGCTATTTGGCTATTGCTCCTTCGCGTTTTGCACAAGGCATTATGACCGGTAAAAAAGCCGACGGTACCACTCCGCAACTCATTTATTCTGAAGAACAGAGAGCCGTGCTGGGACAGCAGGAATCATTGGTGTCGCCCAACTGGTACGAACGTATCATGGTCGATTTGTCGGTTGGTAAATTGATTTATTTGAAAGACCGTAAATCTATCAATATCAATTTAAGTGTGAACAACGTAACCAACAATACGGGAATGAAAACCGGCGGTTATCAGACCGGACGTATTCCGACAACGACTTATCAGTTGACATCTCAGGTTTCCAATAATGTTAACAAATACCCTGCAAAATATTATTATGCGTGGGGTGTAAACTTCTTTTTGAACATTGGATTCAAATTCTAATCTAAATTACAAACATGATTAAAACAGAAAACGCTATGAAAAATATCAGTTATTTCATAATAGGAACTTTGGCATTTACATTCTTTGGAATGACCGCCTGCCATAAGTATGAAGCTGTTGATGTAGAACAGATGTATGTTTCGGAAGATGCTGCGTGGACAAAAACGCATACCGTTGCCGAATTTTTAAATACCTACATGACCGAATTTGGAACCCCTTCCCCGTCGGGCGATACGTTGAAATACCCGCCTCGTGCACGCTCATACGAAGGTGCCGTCAAAACAGGCAAGAATTTGGGTTTGTTCAGTGTGGACGATATTCCCGATTCTGTTCCTGTAGTCATTATCGGACGCATTGTTTCGCAAGATGTGGCGGGAAATATTTATAAAACCATGTATATTCAGGATTGTGAGCACCCGGAACAGGGGTTGAAACTCTCGGTAGATGCCGGCAGTTTGTCGGGAATGTATTCCATTGGTCAGAAAATTGCCATCAATTGTGCAGGATTGGCAGTTGGCAAATATGCCAAAATGCCGCAAATAGGTGTGCCATATTATAATAACGGGAAAGAAGGTATGGATAATCCTGAAAAAGTAGGGTGGGAAATAGGTCGTATTCCGATGGCCATTTTCCAAGAACATGTTCAGTTAATAGGAAAACCTGATAAAAGCAAAATTGTTGTTAAAGATATGACTATTGCTGATATTAAAGCTACCGCAGATAATTATCAGAGTATAGCTTTATTGACTAGTCGTTTAGTTAGAATTAACAATGTGAAGTTTATTCCTTATACATGGGATCAAAAAGGTAAGTTATCTGCTTTATCAGGATCATTTTCATGCGGAACTGATAAAGATGCTAATACGTTTGCACCTACAACTGAAGGTAAAGGTTTTCCACAATCGCGTTGCTTTATGTTGAATGGAACAACAGATACTATTGCAAATACTTTAGCTATTGGCACTAGTGAGTTTGCTAAATTTGCTTGCGCGCCACTTCCAGAAGAAGAATATATTGGGTCGGTTACAGGTGTGGTTTCTTATTATCATGATAATGGTAAGTTTACTGCTGTCAACGATAAAGTGTGGACTATTGTTTTACGCTCTTTAGACGATGTAGTTTTGCAAAATAGTGAAGGAAAAGTTTGGCGTGCCGATGAAGCTTATTATCCTGCTTATTAATTAAATACTATATTATTCATTTTTTTTATTTATTTTAAATTTATTTTATCATGAAATTTAACAAGTTTTTTATTGGTACAATGCTTGCAGTAGCATGTACAATGGCTTTTACAGCATGTGAAAAAGGTGGAGATGATCCATTTGGTCCAAATCCAGATCCAACGACTAATGCCTTGACTGTAGCAGAAGCAATTGCAAAGGGCAATGATGGTAGTGAACAAACCGTAAAAGGTTATATCGTAGGTTGGTTTAATAACAAACCAAATCCAGGTGTGTGTGAATTTGGTAATGTTGCAACTGATACAACTGTAAGCAAAACTAATGTTTTAATTGCTGACGCTGCTAACGAAACAAATTCTGCAAATGTCGTTTGTGTTCAATTGCCTGCAGGAGCAGTTCGTTCATTGGTTAATTTAGGAGAAACTCCTAGTAATTTAGGTAAAGAGGTTACGGTTAAAGGTCTATTGAGTACTTATAATGGTCTTCCTGGTGTAAAAACAACTTCGTTCGCTCAAATTGGCACTAAAACATCTGATGATTATGCAGCACAATTTTATTGCTATCGTGTAGGTATTGGTTCGTTAGATGCTAATACAGTTGCGGCTATGAAAGTAGGTGACAAGGTTGTTGTAACGGCACAAATAGTAAATTATAAGGGCACAACTCCAGAAACTGTATTTAGAACAGGTACTATTATATCTATTAATGGTACGGTTCCTGAAGGTGCAATCACCGCAGCACAAGCAATTGCTGAAGCCAAAGCCTTAGGACCAGATGTTCCAAGTACTGAAACTTATACTATTGCTGGTGAAGTTACACAAATTACAGAAAATGAAGCAACTACAACTTTTAAGAATATGACATTCTATATTAAGTAATACTGTTTTCTTTAGATAGAATCCCGCATCTTTTTAGATGCGGGATTTTTTTATTTGTTGATTTTAGCTTTTTGTAAGGGGGATATCGATTTTCAACCCATGCACCAAATGCTGTATTTATAGAACTCGATTAATTTATTTCAATGGTAGTTCTTTGTTCTTACTTTATTCTGTGTAAATAATGTCTGAACCTTTGCCTTACACATGTAGTATAAAAAAACTCTTCAATATCAATTGAAGAGTTTTTTTATACTATAGTTTAATAATCTTTTAATAGCCCCAATCAGAAGGCTCGCAAATTGTTTTGTCAACGTCAACTTTTGGGAAGAAAGTAAATCCGGTCAACTGTTCGATTTCAGTCACCGATTTGCAGTAGGAAGAGTTGAGCGTTCCTGTGGCGCGGTGCGATATCCAAAAGCCGATGCAACGAAGGTCACTTCTCGGTGCGGAGTAAATTGAAGTGCCTGAATGAGATTTCAATACAACTTTGTAGTAATGTGTAGGAACGGGATATATGCCGGCTTTGATGTTGGTGTTATCCCAGTGTGCTCCGGTTACGACATAAATAGTGTCTTTGCCCATATAACTGCGTACTTTGTCTTCGAGGTCAAGCCAAATTCCACCATTAAAATCGTAGGCTTGCGGTGTCATGTTCGACATATAAAACGTTTGTTTGTTCAAATCGACAGTAGCGGTGCGGTCGGCAGACGGTATTTGATGCCCGCGCGTATAGCCGCTATAGCCACCTTTGCCAACGGCTTGCAGCGATGAAGAAATTTCGGGGTCGTAGGGCCACACATCTCTGGTATCGTAGGTGCGACCTGAATTTCCACGGTACGATTTGTGTAACGGATAGGCTACCCAGCGGGCGGCATATTTCGTTTTGTCGAAACAGAGCGTGTAATTGCGTACTGTGCGATTATTTAGCAATGCTTCGTGTGTAACGTAAATGAAATCGCTATTGTTAATTTTTTCAGGAATTTCGGGCGAACAAGGATAAACGTTTTGCAAGTCCGACCACGGGTCTTTTATTGTACAGCCATAGAGTAGGTAAAGAACAATAAATAGCGGTATGTATAAGATTTTGATTTTCATGGTAAACTGATTTTTGTCTGCAAAGGTAATGTTTTTTTGTAAAAAATGCAGTAAATCTTGTTTATAATCTCGTTTTTTGATAGATTGCAACATCCAAATAGCGATCGCCGTTGCGTATCCAATCACGCATTAAGCCACATTGTATAAAACCGTTTTTCTCGAAAAGTTTTAGACTGTAACTGTTTATGGTAGGGATATGAGCATAGAGCTGGTAAAGATTTAGAAAGTCGAATGCATAGCGACAAAGCAACTCTAACGCAGCGGTTGCATAGCCCCGATGTTGAAATGCGCTGTCAATAAGTACGCCAACGCCTGCACGTGAGTTGTGCGCATCAAAATCGAACAAATCAATACAACCGACAATGCTTTTGTCTTTTAATTCAATCATCAGCCGCAGCTGTTTTTTTTCGTAGATGGTTTTGTCGGAGTTGGCAATGTATTGCTTTATGGTGTACCGCGAATAGGGTTCCATAGTGCTGCCATACATCCATAGCGACGAGTCGTTCTCCCATCGGTACATTATTTCCAAATCTTCAGGCTCTAATGCCCGAAGTGTCATAAAATCGTTTCGAAGAAACATGTTTTTTACAGAAAAATTTCAGAATGTTGGGTACATTCGGCAAAACGGCGTTCGATGACTTTCCAATCCAAAATTTGCCACAATGCGTTCAAATAGTCCCCGCGCCGATTTTGATAATCGAGATAGTAGGCATGTTCCCAAACATCGAAAGTCAGCAACGGCAAAAGGTTTTTGGTAAGCGGATTGCCGGCGTTTGGCTCTTTCACTATTTGCAAATCGCTATTGTCTTTGCAGACTAAAAACACCCAGCCCGAACCGAATAATGTCGCTCCTGCGGCGTTAAATTCGTTTTTGAACGCACTGAAAGAGCCCCATTTTTTGGCAATGGCATCAGCTAAAATTCCTGTTGTTGGTGTTGCTTTTGCCGCAAATTGGTTAAAATAGAAAGTGTGGTTCCAAACTTGGGCGGCGTTGTTGTAGATAGCCCCGTCCGATTTCTTGATAATTTCTTCCAATTTTGCATTTTCAAAGGGAGTACCTACCGCCAATTTGTTGAGGTTATCAACGTAGGTTTGGTGGTGTTTCTTGTGGTGAAAATTCAATGTTTGCTCACTAAGGTGCGGAGCTAACGCATCTGCTTTAAACGGCAGTGGGGGTAGTGTGGTAGTTGACATAGTAATAAAGATTTTTAAAGGTTGAAAATAAAATAATCTCTTTCTTGCAAATGTAAGCGAAAAAATTGGATGTGCAAAAATAATTACTTGAATATTTTTGATTTTCTGAAATGAAAGTCTTATTTTTGTGAAATAAAAGAAAACTACAACAATGAAAAAGAATATAGCGTTAACTGTTTGTTTGATAGCGATATTGGTTTGCGGATGTACCATTCCAAATATCGCCGGAGCTTACCAAGAAGCTGAACCTGTTTACCGTTCGACAGCTAAACAGTCCGAAAAAACAGAAAAAACCGTTCCGACAGAAACCGCAACTCGTTCTAAAACTAATGATAATACACAAACACGACCGTCTGTAGTAGTGGCATCGGCTTTTGCGGCAGCTCAAGCAACACCTGAAAAATCGATATCGGAATCTGTTAAATCGCAACCCGGATTTGTGCCGCAGTTACCGCCCGAAGAGGCTGTTGCACCGAAAGCCGAACAATTTAAAAAAGAGGAAAATGTTCGTTCTGAAGCGTTTACGGTTGTAGATGCTGAGAAATCGGAGCCGTTGAAAACCTATCATGTAGTTATTGGAAGTTTTAAGAAACAGAGCAACGCCAAAGGTTTGCAAGAAAAAATGCGCCCGCAATACGCGCCTGTCATTGTTCGCAATACGCAGGGAATGTATCGTGTATTACTCGCTTCATACGACGATTTTGCTTCTGCAAAACGCCAATGTAAAGCTGTTCGGTCGCAGTTTTATGATGTATGGATTTTAGTTGGGCAGAAATAAACGACAAAGTTTATTGAGCACCAAAGTTAAAATGGAAGCAGTAAAATTAACGATATTGGGATGCGGTTCGGCAATGCCGACCAAAAAGAACTTTCACTCGTCTCAACTGTTGGAAATGCGTAACAAACAGTTTCTGATAGATTGTGGAGAGGGAACGCAAATCCGTATGCGACAGTTCAATATCAAAACCAATCGCCTAAACCATATATTTATTTCACATCTTCACGGCGACCACTATTTTGGTCTGTTGGGACTTATTTCTTCGCTGGGAATGCTTGGGCGTACTGCCGACATTGAAGTTCATGCGCATCCCGATTTAGAGCGGCTTGTAGCACCGCAAATAGCCTATTCTTGCGGCGATTTTCCGTTTAAAGTCAATTTTCATCCGTTCAATCCACGAAAAAACGAAATTATCTACGAAGACAGGAGCGTAACGGTAACGACTTTTCCGCTGAAACACCGTGTACCGACTTGCGGTTTTTTGTTTGAAGAAAAACAGTCGGCTCCGCACCTTATCCGTAGCATGATTGATGCTTACGAAATTCCGATAAAGGAGTTGGCAGCTATAAAAAATGGTGCTGATTACGTTACGCCCGACGGCGAAATAGTGGAAAACAGCCGTCTCACAACGCCTGCCGCACCGCCAAAACGTTATGCTTACTGTTCGGATACGGCTTATTCCGAAAAAATTATCCCGTTCGTTGAAGGCGTGGATTATCTTTACCACGAGTCCACTTTTTTGGAAGAAGATGTGGCTCGCATAAAAAACACGTTGCACAGTTCTGCTAAACAAGCGGCTACCATTGCAGCCAAAGCAAATGTGAAAAAGCTGATAATAGGTCATTATTCAGCACGTTACAAGACTAATACTCCTTTTTTGGAGGAGGCAAAAAAAGTGTTTGCCAATACGGTAGCGGCGGAAGACGGAATGTCGTTTGTGTTGTAACTTTTAGCCTAAACGGACTGATTTTAATTCAAATAAACTGTTTTCAGGTACAATTTATTGACAAAATATCGATTAGCTGAAAATTTTTGTGTAAATTTGTACCTTATTTTGTGTAAAAAAATTGTCAATGAAACCAACATTATTGATATTAGCTGCGGGAATGGGCAGTCGTTACGGCGGTCTTAAGCAGTTGGACGGCATAGGTCCGTGTGGCGAAACCATTATGGATTATTCCGTTTTCGATGCCAAAAGAGCAGGTTTTGGTAAAATTGTTTTTGTAATTCGCTCCAATTTTAAGGAAGATTTTTTTAAGCGTATTGTTAGCCGATATGCCAACCATATTGATGTTGATGTCGTTTATCAGGAAATAGAGAGTGTTCCTGAGGGTTGCGCCTACAACACCGAACGGACAAAGCCATGGGGCACCAATCATGCCGTACTTATGGGAAAAAAGGTGATAAACACACCTTTTGCGGTCATCAATGCCGATGATTTTTACGGTAAAGATTCCTATGGCGAATTGGCGAAATTTCTGATAGCATCGGAAGGTCGTAAAAACAGCTATTGCATGGTGGGTTACCAAATTGGCAACACATTATCGGAAAGTGGCACGGTGAGCCGCGGCGTTTGCAGCGTTGAAGGTGAATATCTTTCGTCCATAGTGGAATGTGGCAAAATAGGTCGCGAAAATGGCGTTATTCGTTATCCGAAAGCAGACGGTACGTTTGAAACTTTGGAAAGCGACACACCCGTATCTATGAATATGTGGGGATTTACCCCCGATTATTTCGACTATTCCGAAGAGGCTTTTCGTACGTTTCTTAAAGAACGTGGCAACGAACCGACTTCGGAATTTTACATTCCGACAATGATTAACGATTTAATAGTAGCGAAAAAAATAACTTGTAAAGTGCTGCGTACCACATCAAAATGGTTTGGTGTAACGTATGCTGAAGACAAGCAACAAGTGATATCTAAAATTAACCAATTAATAGCCGACGGCTGTTATCCAAAACAATTATGGGAGTAAAAAAGACTTTAAAGAAAATTTGGGATAAATTCACATCGTCTGACCGCATTTTGGTAACGGGAGGATTGGGTTACATAGGTTCGCACACAGTGGTGGAGCTGATGGAAGCCGGTTACGATGTTTATGTGGTCGATAATTTATCCAACTCAAACATAGAGGTATTGAACGGTATTGAAGCCATTACAGGTAAACGCCCCGTTTTTGAAAACATTGATTGTACCGATTACGTGGCGATGGACAAGTTCTTCACTAAATATGAGGGTTTTAAAGCCGTCATTCACTTTGCAGCTTACAAAGCGGTGGGCGAGTCGGTGTCGAAACCATTGCGCTATTACCGTAACAACATTCTTTCGCTTATCAATGTGTTGGAACTGATGCCTATACACCAAACGGAAGGAATTGTGTTTTCATCGTCATGCACGGTGTATGGTCAGCCCGATAAGCTGCCGGTGGACGAGAAAAGCCCGATAAAGGACGCTTTGTCGCCTTATGGCTACACCAAGCAGGTATGTGAACGCATCATAATGGATACCGTTCATGCTTCGGAAGATATGAATGCCGTTATTTTGCGCTATTTCAATCCGATAGGGGCGCATCCCACTGCTTCAATAGGGGAATTGCCCAATGGTGTGCCCAATAATTTGGTGCCTTTTGTTTGCCAAACAGTCTCCGGCGTACACAAAAAACTGAGTGTTTTCGGTAACGACTACAATACGCCCGATGGAACATGTATTCGCGACTATATTAATGTAGTAGATTTGGCAAAAGCGCATGTAAAGGCGATAGAACGATTGTTTGACGGCAAAATGAAGAAACCTGAAATTTACAATATAGGAACGGGCAAAGGCGCATCCGTTATGGAAGTGATAAAAACTTTTGAAGCTGTTTCAGGAAAGCGTGTTCCGTACGAAGTGGTCGGTAGGCGCGAGGGCGATATTGAGCGCGTGTGGGCAAATCCTGCCTTGGCAAACAAAAAATTGAATTGGCAGGCAGAAACAAGTTTTGAAGAGACGCTGCTTTCCGCGTGGCGTTGGCAAGAAGTGGTAAATAAACGCACCAAATAATAACAAACTCCGAAGGCACTCAGCTTTCGGATTTTTTTACAGACACCGCGAATAAGGCAAACTTTTTATGAAGTTTCCATATGGTATCGTTCAAACACAATTTTCACATCTTCTTTATAGCTCTGTAAAGTTCCGTTTAGGCTGGCAGTCCAACCATCAACAAACACTTTGCCGTTTTTTATTGCGTTTGCAAAATCATCGCCGGTTATTTTTTCGCTGTTGGTGATGTAGTAGTTGTTTCCAATTCGGTAAATGCAATCTTTTACCACTTCTTCGGGAACTTGTGTTGGCTCGTCTAAACCAACGGTGAAAATCATATTGTAAATACGACTTAAAGCATCTGTATCATTTTCAGGAAATGAAATTTGTCCTTTGTCATCTACTTTTAATTTCGGAGCATCTACACTATCAAATACCTTAAAACCAATGTCGGGAACTTGCTTTTTATCTTCTTCAAATAAGTCAGGCTTACTGTTTTCTGATTCAATATCTTTTACAACTAATTCTCCTGAACGTCTTAAACGTTCTATGGTAATTGTTGAAATAACTGGTGGAAGATTATTGTCAATACAGAATTTATACGCTGGTTTATCTGCTTTAATAGGCTCATCAATTTGACACAAGATAAATTTACGGCTACCACCATCTTCTGAATTTAGCTTCATCACTGCGTGACCTGTTGAACCTGAACCCGCAAAGAAATCAAGCACAGTAAAACTTGTGTCCTCAAACAGAGAAAATATTAGTTTTAAATATCCAATATTTTTTGGTGCATCAAAATAAAGTTCATTTGTTTCAAAAAGCTTTTTCAGCAATGTTCCCGCACCAGTTGTTGTTAGCTCCAAACTATAATTCTGTTTCTTGCCATTTATAATTGCTTCATATTTTCTATTGGTTAACTGACTTTTAATTCTAATTGTATCATTAAAATTCTTTTCAAAGATTTTATCTTCTGTAAACTCCAATGCTCCTGCATTAAATAAACTTTGAAATTTTGTTGCTGTGTATGTGTTTTCTACTAATTGTTGACCATTAAAGGAGTAGTATTTTGTAAAACCATCATTGATTAAAGTTGAATTTTCTTCTCCAAACGCTTCTTTCATAATTTTCAGGGACATATCAACTTTGCGGAAATAGACTGAATAATTTTTATCTGAGCTTTCATCTGAAACAATCTTATTGAAACTATTTTCTCCAACTAATACTCTTTTACCACTATTATGGACAAAGTTGCCATCTTCATCCTCTGTCATATCTTTTGCATTTTTTGGAACATTCTCTATGAATGAAGTATATAATTTATTTTTTGCATAAATGTGAAGGTATTCTGAGCTTACTGAAATAAAGTCGGAATTTTTTCTTCCTTTCGGATTATTCTCTACAGATAAAGTTCCAATAAAATTATCTTCGTAAAAAATATCATCACAAAGTAGTTTTAAGTTGGCTTGCTCGTTATCATCAATACTTATGAAGATAACTCCATCTTTGCTCAATAAATCTCTTGCCAATAAAAGCCGCGGATACATAAACGCCAACCAACCATTATGGCTCTTTTTGGTTTTGAAGCTAAAATCCATTCTTGCAAAATCGCTTTCGCTTAGGTTTGCCAAACCCAACACCTCAGCTTCTTCTTTGTCAAATTTGTCAGGATATACAAATTCATCTTTTGTAGTATTGTAAGGTGGGTCTATATAGATACATTTTATTTTTCCGCTGTAATGATTTTTTAGAATTTTCAAACTGTCTAAGTTATCGCCTTTCAGTACCAAGTTTTCTGTTGTGTCAATATTTTTGCTCAATGTATTATTTAGGTGTAATTCTTTTTCTGTCTTTTGAGCATATTTAGCTCGGGCAAAGTTTCTGCCTACAAAGTTCAATCCGTAACCGTTTACCTTTTCATCAATCGGCAACCCTGCAATAGCTTTGAGTTCTTGTAAGTCAATTTCGTTATCCTTAATAATGCTTGGGTAGTTCTCTTTTAAAAAACTTAATAATTTGTTTTCGTTGTTTTCTGTGCCAACAACCGTAAATCCTGCTTTTATAAAATCTTGTTCTGCCATTGTTTTATTTTTTTGAACCACATAGAGACATAGTTTTTTTCAATATATCTATGTGGCTAAGATAGTTTACTAAAATATTCATTTACAAATGTTTTTTGTCCTTCTTTAAAAATATTAGAACAATTAAAGTTAATCAAGATACCCTTTGGGCATTTCAAT